>Ga0207696_1000597_pt1 | contig 27278 bp, 23 predicted proteins | sample KBSS54metaG_FD_184403 | JGI IMG/M metagenome (GOLD analysis project Ga0207696, IMG submission 184403) | Switchgrass rhizosphere microbial communities from Kellogg Biological Station, Michigan, USA - KBS S5-4 metaG (SPAdes) (version 2) | ecosystem: Host-associated > Plants > Roots > Rhizosphere >...
CATCATTTTTAATTCTTTCCGACTTGTTCACACCGCGTTGCTGCTGCGTTGTTCCCTGTCGATGGAGCGGCATTATAGGGAGTTTCTGAGGAGCCGCAACCCCTAATTTCAATAAAAAATACCGTTCGCTGCAATACACAGCAAAAGCGGGGTTTATACCGATTTACACACAAAGTTATCCACAATGTTCATCGAAACTCAAAATTGACGCGCATCGCGCAATCGTTTTCGCTACAATATCGCGCGTCTGAATTAACCGACACTATCTGCAATAATGATGCTTACAGCTTCTGTGGAACCTTATCTGAATCCAATCCTGCGTTTTTCTTCTATATATAGAGGGAAACAAGCATTGAATTCACGTAACGCTCTCTATTGCGACTCCAAAGCCAAGGGATAAACCACCATGCAACAACGTCGTCCAATCCGCCGCGCACTGCTCAGTGTTTCTGACAAAGCCGGTATCGTAGAATTCGCCCAAGCCCTCTCTCAACGTGGAGTGGATTTGCTTTCCACTGGTGGCACAGCCCGCCTGCTGGCCGACGCGGGTTTGCCAGTGACAGAAGTCTCTGACTACACCGGCTTCCCGGAAATGATGGATGGACGTGTTAAAACTCTGCACCCGAAAGTGCACGGTGGCATCCTGGGTCGTCGCGGTAAAGATGACGAGATCATGGGTCAGCACGCTATCGCGCCGATCGATATGGTTGTCGTTAACCTGTATCCGTTTGCAGCTACCGTGTCTCGTCCGGACTGCTCACTGGAAGACGCCGTTGAAAACATCGATATCGGCGGCCCGACCATGGTTCGCTCTGCGGCCAAGAACCACAACGACGTTGCTATCGTGGTTAAGAGCAGCGACTACACCTCTATTATTGAAGAGATGGATGCCAACGAAGGTTCACTCCTGCTGGCCACCCGTTTCAACCTGGCTATCAAAGCCTTCGAACACACCGCTGCCTACGACGGCATGATTGCCAACTACTTCGGTACCATGGTCCCTGCATACCACGGCGACACCGAGTCTCCTTCTGGCCAGTTCCCACGTACCCTTAATCTGAGCTACATCAAGAAGCAGGATATGCGTTACGGCGAGAACAGCCACCAGCAGGCCGCCTTCTATATAGAAGAAGGGGTTTGTGAGGCATCGGTAGCAACCTCTACACAGCTGCAGGGCAAAGCCCTCTCTTATAACAACATTGCCGATACCGATGCGGCACTGGAATGTGTTAAAGAGTTCGATGAACCAGCCTGCGTTATCGTCAAGCACGCGAACCCTTGCGGCGTTGCCGTGGGTGGCAACGTTCTCGAAGCCTACGAGCGTGCCTACAAGACTGACCCGACCTCGGCTTTCGGCGGCATCATCGCCTTCAACCGCGAGCTGGATGCGACGACTGCTAAGGCCATCATCAGCCGTCAGTTCGTTGAAGTGATCATCGCCCCTTCAGTGAGCGAAGAAGCGCTGGCGCTGACTGCGACCAAACAAAACGTTCGCGTATTGGTCTGCGGCGAATGGAAAGGACGTCAAACAGCGCTGGACTTCAAGCGCGTTAACGGTGGCCTGTTGGTTCAGGACCGCGATCTCGGTATGGTCGACGCAGCCGACTTACGCGTCGTCACGACCCGTCAGCCAAGCGAGCAAGAGCTGAAAGATGCCTTGTTCTGCTGGAAGGTGGCGAAGTTTGTTAAATCTAACGCTATCGTTTATGCACGCGATAAAATGACCATCGGTATCGGCGCAGGCCAGATGAGCCGCGTTTACTCTGCCAAAATCGCCGGGATCAAAGCTGCCGACGAAGGTCTGGAAGTTGCCGGTTCTGTCATGGCCTCTGATGCGTTCTTCCCGTTCCGCGACGGTATCGATGCAGCCGCTGCGGTTGGCATCACCTGCGTTATCCAACCCGGCGGTTCCATGCGTGATAATGAAGTGATTGAAGCCGCTAACGAACATGGCATCGCCATGGTGTTCACCGGTATGCGTCACTTCCGCCACTAATTTTGGAGTTCTGAATGAATATTTTAATTATCGGTAACGGCGGACGTGAACACGCGCTGGCATGGAAAGCGTCCCAGTCACCTCTGGCAGACAAAATCTACGTTGCCCCAGGTAACGCCGGGACTGCGCTTGAACCCTTGCTGGAAAACGTCAACATCGCCGCGACCGACGTTGCGGGTCTGCTGGCGTTTGCCCAAAGCCACGATATTGGCCTGACGATTGTCGGACCAGAAGCCCCGCTGGTTATCGGCGTGGTTGACGCGTTTCGCGCTGCCGGCCTGAAAATCTTTGGCCCAACTCAGGCAGCCGCACAGCTCGAAGGTTCTAAAGCGTTTACCAAGGATTTCCTGGCACGTCATGCTATCCCAAGCGCCGACTACCAGAACTTTACCGAAATTGAACCGGCCCTCGCCTATCTGCGCAGCAAAGGCGCGCCGATAGTTATCAAAGCCGACGGTCTGGCGGCAGGTAAAGGCGTTATCGTGGCGATGACGCTGGAAGAAGCTGAAGCTGCGGTTCACGACATGCTGGCAGGCAACGCCTTTGGCGACGCCGGTCACCGCATCGTTATCGAAGAGTTCCTCGATGGCGAAGAGGCGAGCTTCATCGTGATGGTTGACGGTGAAAACGTGGTGCCGATGGCGACCAGCCAGGACCACAAGCGCGTTGGCGATGCAGATACCGGTCCTAACACCGGCGGTATGGGTGCCTATTCACCCGCACCGGTCGTCACCGATGAAATCCACCAGCGCGTAATGGACCAGGTTATTTGGCCAACCGTGCGTGGCATGGCGTCTGAAGGCAACGTCTACACCGGTTTCCTGTATGCCGGTTTGATGATCTCCGCCGACGGTCAGCCGAAGGTTATCGAGTTCAACTGCCGCTTTGGCGACCCTGAAACTCAGCCTATTATGCTGCGCCTGCGCTCTGACCTGGTTGAGCTGTGCCTGGCCGGTGCGGAAGGTCGTCTGAACGAAGTGACCTCCGAATGGGACCCGCGCCCTTCTCTGGGTGTGGTACTGGCAGCGGGCGGTTACCCGGGCGATTACACCAACGGCGAAGTGATCCTTGGCTTGCCGCTGGAAGAAGCACCGGACGGCAAAGTGTTCCACGCCGGTACCCGCCTGCATGACGAACGCGTTGTGACCAACGGCGGCCGCGTACTCTGCGTGACGGCGTTAGGAAAAACGGTGGCAGACGCTCAGAAACGTGCGTATCAGCTGGCGCAGGACATCAAGTGGGAAGGCAGCTTCTGCCGTAAAGACATCGGCTATCGTGCGATTGCCCGCGAGCAGGGTCAGTAATCCCGGCTCTATAATAGAAAAAGCCCGCGCAATGCGGGCTTTTTACTGTCTGGAAACCGCCGAAGGCTAGTTTAACTGGCCCTGTTTCGGTTCCCAGAGACAGAAATCTTCGTTTGCCACCAGCAGCAGTTCATTGCCCTCCGGGGCGGTCAGCCAGGCAAGTCCCAGCTTGTCGTCGGCCTTGGCGGCGCGCTTCGCTAGCCAGACCTGCGAGCGAATATTCAGGCTAAGCGTCACGGGCTCACCTGCGCAGGTGGTAATCACGCCCTGTCGCCAACGTCCCTGCACTAGCTGTACGTTCCCGGCGCGCAGCGTCTTACTCAAATTCAGGACCTTGTCTGCCTGATATTTGTAGCGCTCGATATCGTCCGCCGAGAGTTTTTCTTTGGCGTCGGCCAGCTGTCGTTGCATAAAGCTGACGTTACCTTCCTGATCGAAACGCAGCGTCACGCCGAGGTCTTTGGCGGCGGCATGGCTTTCTTTAATCAGATGCAACTCACCGTCGACGTATTCATAGCGGGTTATCACGGTGTCTTTACCGTAATAGGGACTGTAAACGTTGATGAGGGTTTGTGGACGATGTTCACTGTCGTCCTCACGCCACAGTCGGTTAATGCCCTGATCGGCTATGTAGCCACTGGCGCTAAAAAGAGGGGTATCCTGGTGGGAACTGCATCCGACCAGACTGAAGGCCAATGTGACGGCCATCAGTCCGGTGGTGATAAACGAAAGGGACCAGCGTGGCCCCTCGTTTATTCTTTTCACTGCAAGCAATTACTTAACAGCTTCTTTCAAAGCTTTGCCTGAAACGAACGCAGGAACGGTAGCAGCAGCGATTTTGATTTCTTTGCCTGTCTGCGGGTTACGACCCGTGCGCTCGTTACGTTGATTGACTTTAAAAGTCCCGAAACCAACCAATTGTACTGCTTCACCCTCTTTCAGAGACTCGGTAATTGCAGACAGAGTAGATTCAAGAGCCAGTTTAGCTTGAGTTTTAGAAAGATCAGCCTTGTCAGCAATTACATCAATCAGTTGAGTCTTGTTCATAAGTTATCCTTTACAGTGTGTTTATCGTTTGCAAAGCATCGAGTGCGACGGATATGCCGATTGACAGCACCCTCCTGCATACACGCACCGATAGCCACTTTTTATTACGCACCCCAAATGTAGACCAGACAGGGTACGGATGTGAAGCCTTGAGATACGACAAATAAGGCGTTAAATCACGTTTTCTTGCCTTATTGCGTTAAATTTATCCCAATATTACTCACAGCGGCTTCACGCAGGTCAGAACGTAACCCTTTTATCAATTCGATGTCACGTTCTTCACAGTCAGCCAACAGGCGGAAAATCTCCCATTGGATGTCCCATTCTTCTTCAACAGCCGGTATCACTTTCAGCTCTTCATCGGTCATTTCTTTGCCAGCCAGAGTCATCTCGAGCATGGCAACGGTGCGGATGGATGTTTCGCTGATTGCGATAGCGTGAACTAATGTTTCACCGCTCAAACGCGAGTGAATAAGCTCACCTAACGCGATACAGGCATCAATAGCCGGATAAACGCCGTAAATATCGTAATCGTCTGAAGAAGGGATAGCCTCCTCCAGCTTCTCAAGCTGCGAGTCAAAGTTAACCTTTGCATCTTTAATTACAAGCGTTTCCCACGCCAGATCCAGAATTTTGCGATAAATCTGGGGCTCACCAAAGCCGGTTTGCAGGCAAAACGTCTGATAGTTAGGGTACATACGCTCGCAAAGGCTTGCCATAAACGTCAGATGTTGCCAGCTTTCCAGCTTTTCTAGACGTAAATGAATCGGGTTACGTAACATGTTTTTTTCTCGTTAACTTTTCTGGGCGGGAGTTTACCTGAAAACCTGACCGCCTCCTATGCCTTGATTCTTAAACCATGCCGCTCAGACGCTGCCAGCGCTGAAAAGCAGGCCGATTTGATGCCACCGCATCTGCCCAGCGAGTGGGCTCTGGAAGACGATATCCTCGGGTGCATTGTTCAACCCAATATAACGATGACGCCAGGCTGATACCGTTACCCGGAGAAATGAACAGTGGATTGCAGCGAAGCTTACTGCGCCATACCCATCCAAGCTGCTCATCTTTGTCCCACAGGGCCTGCGTCGAGCCTGCCGCTTCAGCTAACGGCAAAAAATGCCCGCAAAGACGGCTTTTCGCCACGCCGATGGTGGGCACATCAATCATCAGACCGAAATGGCTGGCGACCCCTAAACGTCTGGGATGCGCAATGCCCTGACCGTCAACCATCAGCAGGTCCGGGCGGTGTTGCAGCCGCTGCCAGACTTCGATGAGCGCCGGGCATTCACGGAATGAAAGAAAACCGGGGATATAGGGAATTTGCGTAGGAATGCGGGCTATCTGGTATTCCACCAGCTCCAGCGAGGGATACAGCAGCACCGCCACGGCGGCGCGGGTAATCTCACCGCCCTGCTCGAACCCGATGTCGGCACCAGCAATATAAACCGGGCACAGTGGCGAAGCAGGGTCTTCGAGCACGATGTGTTGTGCCTTAATCAGCTGTTCTTCGCGCATTGCGCCGGTATCTATCATGCGATCCCTTGCTTATTAGTCGTGGTATTGACGCGACAGGCTGTGGACGGCCTCAACGAAGGCGCCTGCATTCTCAGGCGGAACGTCCTGATGGATGCCGTGGCCCAGGTTAAAGACGTGGCCGTTGCCGTGACCGTAGCTGGACAAGATAGTTGCGACCTCCTGTTCGATGCGAGCAGGAGACGCATAAAGCATAGACGGGTCCATGTTGCCCTGCAGCGCGACTTTATCACCCACGCGACGGCGAGCTTCGCCGATGTCGGTGGTCCAGTCGAGACCCAGCGCGTCACAGCCGGTCGCCGCAATGGCTTCAAGCCACTGACCGCCACCCTTGGTGAATAGCGTTACCGGCACACGACGACCGTCGTTTTCACGGATCAGGCCATCAACAATCTTGTGCATATAGTTGAGGGAGAACTCAATGTAGTCACGACCTGTCAGCACGCCGCCCCAGGAGTCAAACACCATCACAGACTGTGCACCGGCTTTGATCTGCGCATTCAGATACAGAATGACGCTGTCGGCCAGCTTATCAAGCAGCAGATGCAGGGTAGCTGGCTCGGCATACATCATCTTCTTGATCTTGGTAAACGCCTTGCTGCTGCCGCCTTCAACCATATAGGTTGCCAGCGTCCACGGGCTGCCAGAGAAGCCAATCAGCGGCACTTCGCCCTTAAGGTTTTTACGAATGGTGCGCACCGCGTTCATCACGTAGCCCAACTCCTGCTCGGGATCGGGAATAGGCAGCTTGGCAACGTCGGCGTGACAGGTCAGAGGAGAAGAGAAACGTGGCCCCTCACCCGCTTCAAAATACAGGCCAAGGCCCATAGCGTCCGGAATGGTCAGAATATCAGAGAACAGGATCGCCGCATCCAGCGGATAGCGGCGCAAAGGCTGCAGAGTGACCTCACAGGCCAGTTCGGCATTTTTACACAGCGACATGAAGTCACCCGCCTGTGCACGTGTCGCTTTATATTCTGGCAAATAGCGGCCAGCCTGACGCATCATCCACACCGGCGTGATATCTACTGGCTGGCGTAACAGTGCGCGCAGGTAGCGATCGTTTTTTAACTCGTTCATTCTTGGCAAGATCCTTAAATATTCTGCTGATCTTCTTGGGTACAGCGAACCCGGGTGGGAAACCGACTCTACGTAATAAGAGCCAGGTGCCTAAAAATAAGGCGGACATTGTAGCACGTCGGGCCTAAGATTCTTCCTCTGCGCGGCACAGAACCACAGTATCTTCAATCAGGCGACGTGCGATAGTCCCGACTGCAGGCAACAGCGGCAGGGCATCATGGCGATACCAACCCGCATTGAGCAGCTCTTTGGGATCATGACGTATTTCACCGCTGTCGTAATCGGCCATAAATGCCATCATTAAAGAATTTGGGAACGGCCACGGCTGCGAGCTCACGTAGCGAATGTTTTTGACGCGAATATTGCTCTCTTCCATCACTTCACGCGCCACGGTCTCTTCAAGCGTCTCGCCGACTTCGGCAAAACCGGCCAACACGGTGTGTACACCGCCGCGATGACGCACGTGCTGGGCAAGCAGGATCTCGTTGCCACGGCGAATAGCCACTATCATGCACGGGGCTATCTGCGGGTAATAGCGCTCTTTGCAGTGACCACACAGCGCGGCCCATTCAGTTTTACTGACGTGCATTTCATGGCCGCAGTAGCCGCAAAACTTGTGGGACCGATAGAACTCCGACAGCTGAACGCCACGGCCTACCAGTTGGAACAGTCCGCGATCGCTATCCAATAGCTGCCGCGCCGACTGCATGCCGTCTTTCATCGACTTGCGGATCAACCAGACCGGCTCGCCCTGCCATTCTCCGATCTGTCGCCCAATATCTCCTGTAAAGGAAAAATCCTTTGCGGATCCGTTAGGTAAGGATCCTTCTGGAAGCCACAATTTACCTTCAAGGCTGACTACCCACCAGCCACGCTGCTGTTCTGTGATTTGGATTTCCATATTGTTGTTGCATAACCTCAAGGACACTGACAATCTGGGAAGCAAAGTTACATATAAGTAATCTTTAACCTTTGGACATTTTTTTACCTTACTCACGGAGTCAACCATGCTAAATCGTCTGGAAAGATTGACCCAACGCGTTGGTGGCAGCAATGAGTTAATCGATCAATGGCTGCACGCACGCAAAGAACTTTTGGTTTCTTACTGCACTCTCGTGGGCCTAAAACCTAATAAAGAGAAACACACGCCGCTGAATGAGAAAGCATTCGACAACTTCTGCCAGAATCTGGTGGACTATCTTTCAGCAGGACATTTCCATCTTTATCACAGGATAGTTGAAGAAGCCGATGGCACCCAAGAGACTCTTTTTGTGGCAGCGGCAAAAATCTATCCTGCCCTAGAGGCCAATACCGAGGCTATCATGGCATTCCATGACAGTTATACTGAAACCGATTTCAACGATGATAACGTTTTCGAATTTAACTACGCGTTATCGGATATCGGCGAAGCGTTGGACGCCCGTTTTGATCTTGAAGATCAACTTATTGCGCTAGCCTTCGACAATAAAATCGCGGCTTTGCCAACTGTTGCAAACGATGCAGCGATTGTTCGACCGGCTTAACAGTTTTGCCTAAAAACCCTGCAAAGGGTTGTGTTTTATAATCAGCCTCGTATATTGAGGTTTCTTAAACGGCCTGAAAGTGCAGGCCAATTCTTGTCGGAGTGCCTAGCGCAGACCTCTCTATACTGAGATTTGCCAGGCTGAGACCGTTAATTCGGGATCCGCGGAACCTGATCGGGTTAGTACCCGCGAAGGGAACAAGAGTAATTTATTGCGTTTGGACTTTGCGCTGCTTCCTGATTCAGGAATTACCACGCCGCAAGAATCAAATACAACGCCTTACTTCCGCTGTAAACCTCCTGACAAGCAATTTTCCCTTTCGCGATAAACGAGGAATTTGCTATGTCGAACACCCCAGAACTTCAGAATGAACCGGTAAAAAAAACCAGTAATCGTCGCCAGCAGCGTGCCGAAGCCCAGGCTTTTATCGACAGCCTGCAAGGCGTTGCCTTCCCAAATTCAAAACGTATTTATCTGCAGGGTAGCCGCGCCGATATTCAGGTGCCAATGCGTGAGATCCAGCTCAGCCCGACGATGATCGGCGGTACCAAAGACGCTCCAAAGTTTGAAGACAATGAAGCGATCCCGGTTTATGACACTGCCGGACCTTACGGCGATCCTCAATCCAACATCGATGTGCATCGCGGCCTGGACAAGATCCGCGCCAGCTGGATTGAGGCGCGTCAGGATACCGAAGAGCTGCCGCAGGTAAGCTCCGGTTTTACCCAGCAACGCATGGCCGACGAAGGCCTGGATCATCTGCGTTTCGAGCATCTCCCGCGCCCGCGCAAAGCGAAAGCGGGGAAAACGGTCACTCAGCTGCACTACGCACGTCAGGGCATTATCACCCCGGAAATGGAATACATCGCCCTGCGTGAAAACATGGGGCGTGAGCGTATTCGCGGTGAAGTGCTGCTGCAACAGCATCCGGGAGAAAGCTTTGGCGCCCACCTGCCGGAAAACATCACGCCAGAGTTTGTCCGTGCCGAAGTTGCGGCCGGTCGCGCGATTATCCCCGCCAACATCAACCATCCTGAATCAGAGCCGATGATCATTGGCCGTAATTTCCTGGTCAAGGTCAACGCCAACATCGGGAACTCGGCGGTCACCTCGTCTATCGAAGAAGAAGTCGAGAAACTGGTGTGGTCGACCCGTTGGGGTGCGGATACGGTGATGGACCTGTCAACCGGCCGCTACATCCACGAAACCCGTGAATGGATTATGCGTAACAGCCCGGTTCCTATTGGCACCGTGCCAATCTATCAGGCGCTGGAGAAGGTTAACGGCGTCGCCGAAGATCTAAACTGGGAGATGTTCCGCGATACCTTGCTGGAACAGGCAGAACAGGGTGTTGATTACTTTACTATTCACGCTGGCGTGCTGCTGCGCTATGTGCCAATGACCGCTAAACGCCTGACCGGTATCGTGTCACGCGGTGGCTCCATCATGGCGAAATGGTGTCTGTCGCACCATAAAGAGAGTTTCCTTTATCTGCACTTCCGTGAAATTTGTGAAATCTGCGCTGCCTACGATGTCTCGCTGTCGCTGGGTGATGGCCTGCGTCCGGGGTCGATTCAGGACGCCAATGACGAAGCGCAGTTTGCTGAGCTGCAAACGCTGGGCGAGCTTACCAAGATTGCCTGGGAGTATGACGTGCAGGTGATGATCGAAGGTCCGGGCCACGTACCGATGCAGATGATCCGCCGCAACATGACCGAAGAGCTGGAAAAGTGCCACGAGGCACCTTTCTATACTCTCGGCCCGCTCACCACCGATATTGCACCGGGTTATGATCACTTCACCTCAGGCATTGGCGCCGCGATGATCGGCTGGTTTGGTTGCGCAATGCTGTGCTACGTCACGCCGAAAGAACACCTTGGCCTGCCGAACAAAGAGGACGTTAAACAGGGTTTGATTACCTACAAAATCGCCGCGCACGCTGCCGATCTGGCCAAAGGCCATCCGGGCGCGCAGATCCGCGATAACGCGATGTCGAAGGCACGCTTCGAATTCCGCTGGGAAGATCAGTTCAATCTGGCGCTCGATCCCGCAACGGCCCGCGCCTATCACGACGAAACGCTGCCACAGGAGTCGGGTAAGGTCGCCCATTTCTGCTCGATGTGTGGTCCAAAATTCTGCTCGATGAAAATCACTCAGGAAGTTCGCGACTACGCCGCTGCGCTGGAAGCCAAAGCTATCCCGATTGATATCGTCGAGTCAGGCATGACACAGATGTCGGAAGCCTTCCGCGAGCGCGGTGGCGAACTGTACCATCCGGCAGACAACATTGAAGAAGGAGTCGGTAAATGAATATCCCATCCACCCCGTTCCCTGAGGTGCCTTATTACCTCGGGCTTTATCCGGTGGTAGACAGCGTCGAGTGGATACGCCGCCTGCTAGAGGCGGGCGTCAAAACATTACAGCTGCGGATAAAAGACCTGCCCGACGACGAGGTTGAGCCGGCGATTATCGAGGCCATCAGGCTGGGTCGCGAGCACAACGCCCGGTTGTTTATTAACGACTACTGGCGTCTGGCGGTTAAGCATCAGGCCTACGGTATTCACCTCGGTCAAGAGGATTTGGATACCACCGACCTGCTGGCTATTCACCGTGCCGGCCTGCGCCTGGGAGTATCGACACACGATGACACCGAGCTGGCGCGCGCCGCGAGCGTCCGTCCGTCATATATCGCCCTCGGCCACGTGTTTCCGACGCAGACCAAAGACATGCCGTCTGCGCCGCAGGGTTTGCAGGAATTGACGCGTCATATCAAGCAGTTGGACGGTAAGTTTCCGACGGTCGCTATTGGTGGAATTAGTCTGGACCGCGTACAGCCGGTGATGGAGTGCGGCGTCGGCAGCGTGGCGGTGGTCAGCGCTATCACCCAAGCGCCGGACTGGCGCGCGGCGACGGCGGAATTAATCAAACTCTGCCCTTATCGGGACGACAACCATGCTCAACGATAATGAATTCATGCGCTACAGCCGACAGCTGCTGCTGAAAGATATTGGCATGGAGGGGCAGGAAAAAATCCGTGCCTCGACGGTGCTGATTGTCGGCCTCGGTGGCCTGGGTTCACCGGCGGCGCTGTATCTGGCTGCCGCTGGCGTCGGCACTCTGTTTCTGGCGGATGACGATACGCTGCACGTCTCAAATCTCCAGCGACAAATTCTTTATCGCACTGCGGATACTGACGGCCACAAAGCGAAAATTGCCCAGCGGGAGTTGGGCAAACTCAACCCGCTGTGTCACACCGAAATACTGACCGAGCGGCTGGATGCTGGCAATTTGCAGGCGATTATCGCACGCGCGGACCTGGTGCTGGACTGTAGCGACAACATGGAGACCCGCCATGCGGTTAACCAGGCCTGCATCGAAGCAGGTAAACCGCTGATCAGCGGCAGCGCGGTAGGCTTTAGCGGCCAACTGCTGGTCATCGAAGCGCCCTATTCCCACGGCTGCTATCGCTGCCTGTATCCTGATTTAGAAACACCGACCCGCAACTGCCGCACTGCGGGCGTACTGGGGCCGGTGGTCGGCGTAATAGGGACATTGCAGGCACTGGAAGCTATCAAGATGTTGGCCGGCGCCACCAGCTCGTTAACCGGAAAACTGCGCTTATTCGACGGCAAGCAGCAAAGCTGGCGTACGCTCCAGCTTGCCCGCTCGGCGGACTGCCCGGTATGCGGAGGCACGCGATGAAAGTCATCGTTAATGACGAAGATTATCGCTTTGATGCCCCGCTTACCGTCGATGCCCTGCTGTCTTTCCTTGAACACCCCCTTTCTGGCAGTGCACTTGCCGTTAATCAGGTCATCGTTCCACGCCCGCAGTGGGCGGAACTCGTTCTGAAAGACGGCGACAACGTCGTTGTATTTCAAGCCATTGCCGGAGGATGAGCCATGCTAAAAATTGCTGATACGACTTTCACTTCCCGACTGTTTACTGGAACGGGTAAATTCTCCAGCGCGTCGGTTATGCAGCAGGCGATTGTTGCCTCCGGCACGCAGTTGGTGACGATGGCCATGAAACGCGTTGACCTCAAGCGCGGCGGCGACGATATTTTACGCCCGCTTCAAGAGCTAGGCCTGCACCTGTTGCCCAATACTTCGGGCGCGAAAACGGCCGAAGAGGCGGTATTTGCCGCCCAGTTGGCCCGCGAGGCGTTGGGGACATGCTGGATTAAACTCGAGATCCACCCCGACCTCAAATATTTGCTGCCCGATGCGGTAGAAACCCTTAAGGCCGCCGAAATACTGGTCAAACAGGGCTTCGTGGTACTGCCGTATTGCAGCGCCGACCCGGTGCTGTGTAAACGCCTCGAAGAGGTCGGCTGTGCGGCGGTGATGCCTCTTGGCGCACCGATTGGTTCCAATCAGGGGCTGCAAACGCGTGAGTTCCTGCGCATTATTATTGAACAGACCAAGGTGCCGGTAGTAGTGGATGCCGGTATCGGTGCGCCAAGCCAGGCGGCCGAGGCGCTTGAACTGGGTGCCGATGCCGTGCTGGTCAATACCGCCATTGCGGTTGCTGGCAACCCGGTGGCGATGGCGACGGCGTTCAGGCTCGCCGTCGAGGCGGGGCAGTTAGCAAAGGAGAGCGGTCTGGGCGGTAAATCGGCGCGCGCTAATCCTTCCAGCCCGCTGACGCAGTTTCTGGAGAACGTCGGACCATGAAAGACTATCAAGGCACGGGCTTTCAGCAGCATTGGCAAACGCTAGACTGGGACGACATCTCTCTACGCATTAACAGCAAAACAGCGGCCGACGTTGAGCGCGCCCTCAACGCCCCGCGCGTCAGCCGTGAAGATTTTATGGCGCTTATCTCCCCGACAGCCATTAACTACCTCGAGCCTATGGCGCAGAAGGCACAGCAGTTAACGCGTCAGCGCTTCGGCAATACGGTGAGCTTTTTTGCCCCGCTCTATCTCTCCAACCTCTGCGCGAACGAATGCACCTACTGTGGTTTCTCGATGAGCAACAAGATCAAGCGCAAAACGCTGGACGAGATTGAGATAGAGAAAGAGTGCGAGGCGCTGAATGCGCTTGGCTTCAAGCATTTGCTGCTGGTCACCGGTGAGCACAAAACCAAGGTCGGGATGCCCTATTTTCGCCGCCATTTTCCGGCCATCCGTGGTCATTTTAGTTCGCTGATGATTGAGGTGCAGCCGCTGGAGCAGGACGAATACGCCGAGCTGAAAACGTTGGGTCTCGACGGCGTACTGGTGTATCAGGAAACCTATCATGCCCCCACCTACGCGTTGCATCACCTGCGTGGACAGAAGCAGGATTTCTTCTGGCGGCTGGAGACGCCTGACCGGCTCGGGCGTGCGGGAATCGACAAGATTGGCCTGGGGGCGCTGTTTGGGCTCTCGAACAACTGGCGGACCGACAGCTACATGGTGGCCGAACACCTGTTCTATTTGCAGCAGACGTATTGGCAGAGCCGCTATTCGGTGGCGTTTCCGCGTTTACGCCCCTGTGCCGGTGGCATTGAGCCAGCGTCAATACTGGATGAGCGGCAGTTGGTGCAGCTGATTTGTGCCTTCAGGCTGTTTGCGCCTGACGTCGAGCTTTCACTGTCGACTCGTGAATCCCCCTATTTCCGCGACCACGTTATTCCGGTAGCGATCACCACCGTCAGCGCGGGTTCTAAAACCCAGCCCGGCGGTTATGCCGAAGATGATAAACCCGAGCTGGAACAGTTCGAGCCGCACGACAATCGACCACCAGCACGCGTCGCCGAGGCGCTCACGCAGGCAGGTTTACAGCCGGTATGGAAGGACTGGGATCAGCATCTAGGAAGAAGTCTTTAATCAGCGGATATTAGGTAATGCTTTATCCAATAGAATTCAAATTGCAGGCAGGCGGCAAGCGAGCCGAGTCCCGATGAGCTGACACAGGTCAGTGATTCGGGCGAGTGAGCGCAGGTAACGCATCTGCGGTTTGAAAGATGAAGGATAAATGAAGGGCAAAAAAAAACCGCTCAATAAAGAGCGGTTTTTATTTTGGTCACTCGGAAGAATTAATCTTCGCTGCTACCAAAACCAGCGTTCAGCAGCTCGGCCAGGTTTGCCGTTGCTTCGTCCGCGCTAACTTGCGGTACAACTGGCACTTCGCCCAGAGCTTTACGGCGTGCACGTTCCTGGTGATAAGCGTAACCGGTACCGGCTGGGATCAGACGGCCCACGATGACGTTCTCTTTCAGGCCGCGCAGTTCATCACGTTTACCTGCAACAGCAGCTTCGGTAAGAACGCGCGTCGTTTCCTGGAACGATGCCGCGGAGATGAAGGACTCGGTCGCCAAGGATGCCTTGGTGATACCCAGCAGGTCACGGCTGTAAGTTGCCGCGATTTTGCCTTCAGCTTCCAGCTGACGGTTAGCGATTTTAACGCGAGACATTTCTGCCTGCTCGCCTTCCAGGAAGTCGGTGCCGCCCGCGCTAACGATGGTGCCTTTACGCAGCATCTGACGAACGATAACTTCGATGTGTTTATCGTTAATCTTAACGCCTTGCAGACGGTAAACTTCCTGCACTTCGTTGGTGATGTAACGGGTAACCGCATGAACACCACGCAGACGCAGAATGTCGTGCGGAGACTCTGGGCCGTCGGATACGACGTCACCACGTTCCACAACTTCACCCTCGAACACGTTCAGCTGACGCCATTTAGGGATCATTTCTTCGTAAGCATCGCTGCCATCCAACGGAGAAATTACCAGACGACGTTTGCCTTTGGTCTCTTTACCGAAGGAGATGATCCCGCTGATTTCAGCAAGGATTGCAGGCTCTTTCGGACGACGCGCTTCGAACAGGTCAGCAACGCGTGGCAGACCACCGGTGATGTCCTTGGTACCGCTGGATTCCTGAGGAATACGCGCCAAGGTGTCACCTGAGTGAATCTGAGTACCATCTTCCAGCTGTACAATCGCTTTACCTGGCAGGAAGTATTGAGCAGGCATATCAGTACCTGGAATCAATACGTCGTTGCCTTTGGCATCAACGATTTTCAGCGCTGGACGCAGGTCTTTACCACCGGTGCTACGCTCTGCCGAGTCCAGAACCACCAGAGAAGACAAACCGGTAAGGTCGTCTGTCTGACGGGTAATGGTCAGGGTATCAACCATATCGGTAAAGCGAATGAAACCACTCACTTCACTGATGACTGGCATGGTGTGCGGATCCCAGTTAGCCACGGTTTCGCCGCCGTTAACTGCCTGACCGTCACCTTTACCCATTACGGAGCCGTAAGGCACTTTATAGCTTTCTTTGGTACGACCGAATTCGTCGATCAATTTCAGCTCGGTGTTACGAGAAGTGATAACCAGTTTGCCGTTAGCATTAGTAACGTGCTTGTGGTTGCTCAGCTTAATCGTACCGGTGTTTTTAACCTGAATGCTGGACTCTGCTGCCGCACGAGATGCCGCACCACCGATGTGGAACGTACGCATCGTCAGCTGTGTACCTGGCTCACCGATTGACTGTGCTGCAATAACGCCGATCGCTTCACCTTTGTTGATGATGTGACCACGTGCCAGGTCGCGACCGTAGCAGTTTGCACACACACCAAAGTCGGTTTCACAACTTACAACAGAACGCACTTTCACGCTGTCGACAGAGTTCTCTTCTAACAGATCACACGTCTTCTCGTGAAGCAGGGTGTTACGCGGAACAAGAATGTCCGCAGTACCCGGCTTGAGGATGTCTTCAGCCGTTACACGACCCAGTACACGCTCACGCAGTGGCTCTTTAACGTCGCCGCCTTCGATGACCGGAGTCATCATGATACCTTCGTGGGTACCACAGTCGTCTTCGGTAACAACCAGGTCCTGTGCCACGTCAACCAGACGACGGGTCAGATAACCGGAGTTTGCCGTTTTCAGTGCGGTATCCGCCAAGCCTTTACGAGCACCGTGGGTCGAGATGAAGTACTGGAGTACGTTCAGACCTTCACGGAAGTTCGCGGTGATTGGCGTTTCAATGATGGAACCGTCTGGCTTGGCCATCAGACCACGCATACCGGCAAGCTGACGAATCTGTGCAGGTGAACCACGCGCACCAGAGTCGGCCATCATAAAGATACTGTTGAAGGAAACCTGCTGCTCGGTCACGCCGTCACGGTTGACAACGTCTTCGACAGACAGGTTTTCCATCATTGCCTTCGCAACACGTTCGTTTGCTGCGGCCCAGATATCGATAACCTTGTTGTAGCGTTCGCCAGCGGTTACCAGACCAGACTGGAACTGCTCTTGAATCTCTGCAACTTCGGTTTCTGCTTCATCGATGATCTCTGCTTTCTTAGCAGGGATTACCATGTCATCGATACCTACAGACACACCAGAGCGTGCTGCATAGGCAAAACCGGTGTACATGGTCTGGTCAGCAAAAATAACGGTCGGCTTCAGGCCCAAAATGCGGTAACAGGTGTTCAGCATTTTGGAGATAGCTTTTTTGCCCAAAGGCTGGTTAACGATAGAGTACGGCAGACCTGTTGGTACGATCATCCACAGGATGGCGCGGCCGATAGTCGTATCGATAATTGAAGTACGGTGAGTGACTTCGCCTTCGGTGTTCTTGATCTCTTCTGTGATACGCACTTTTACGCGTGCGTGCAGAGAGGCAAGACCCGCGCGGTAAACACGCTCAGCTTCCTTCGGACCCGTCAGTACCATGCCTTCGCCTTTGGCGTTAACACAGTCACGGGTCATGTAGTACAGACCCAATACAACGTCCTGTGAAGGAACGATGATTGGCTCGCCGTTCGCTGGTGACAGGATGTTGTTGGTAGACATCATCAGGGCACGCGCTTCCAGCTGAGCTTCAAGCGTCAGCGGAACGTGTACTGCCATCTGGTCACCATCGAAGTCGGCGTTATATGCCGCACAAACCAGCGGGTGAAGCTGGATTGCCTTACCTTCGATCAGAACAGGTTCAAACGCCTGGATACCCAAACGGTGCAGGGTTGGTGCACGGTTCAGCAGTACCGGGTGTTCGCGGATAACTTCGTCCAGGATATCCCAAACGACAGCTTCTTCGCGCTCAACCATCTTCTTGGCGGCTTTAATGGTGGTAGCGAGACCACGCAGTTCAAGCTTGCCGTAGATGAACGGTTTGAACAGCTCAAGAGCCATTTTCTTCGGCAGACCACACTGGTGCAGACGCAGGTATGGACCTACGGTGATAACGGAACGACCTGAATAGTCGACACGTTTACCCAGCAAGTTCTGACGGAAACGACCCTGTTTACCTTTAATCATGTCTGCCAGAGATTTCAGCGGACGCTTGTTAGAGCCGGTAATTGCACGACCGCGACGGCCGTTATCCAGCAAAGCATCTACCGCTTCTTGCAGCATACGTTTTTCGTTACGTACGATGATGTCTGGCGCAGCCAGGTCAAGCAGGCGTTTCAAACGGTTGTTACGGTTGATCACGCGACGATACAGATCGTTCAGATCCGACGTTGCGAAACGACCACCGTCCAACGGAACCAATGGACGCAAGTCTGGCGGCAGTACCGGCAGCACGGTCAGGATCATCCACTCTGGCTTGTTGCCAGACTGTACGAACGCTTCCAGCAGCTTGATACGCTTGGTCAGCTTCTTACGCTTGGTTTCAGAGTTGGTTTCGTTCAGCTCTTCACGCAGCTGCTCGCATTCTTGCTCCAGGTCCATGTTTTTCAACAGGGCCTGAATCGCCTCGGCACCCATCTTCGCGTCGAATTCGTCACCAAACTCTTCCAGCGCGTCGAGATACTGCTCTTCAGTCAGGATCTGACGGCGTTCCAGGTTGGTCATACCGCCTTCGATAACCACATAGGATTCGAAGTACAGTACACGTTCGATGTCACGCAGAGGCATATCCAGCAGCAAACCGATGCGCGATGGCAAAGATTTCAGGAACCAGATGTGCGCAGTTGGCGAAGCCAGCTCGATGTGGCCCATACGCTCACGGCGTACTTTGGTCTGGGTCACTTCAACGCCACACTTCTCGCAGATCACGCCGCGATGTTTTAAACGCTTGTACTTACCGCACAGGCATTCGTAATCTTTTACTGGTCCGAAAATACGGGCACAGAAAAGGCCGTCACGTTCTGGTTTGAACGTACGGTAGTTAATGGTTTCTGGCTTCTTAACTTCACCAAAAGACCAAGAACGGATCATGTCTGGCGATGCCAGAGCAATTTTGATCGCATCAAACTCTTCGGTCTTAGTTTGCGCTTTCAGAAACTTTAGTAAGTCTTTCACGGATTGGCTCCCGTCGGGTTAGACCTGTTAGGCACCTGACTATTGGTAAACAGGCAGGTACCCCTGTGACCACGGTGATTGCGAGTGTTCCTGCGATATTCCAAGTTGCAGGCGCGTTTTCCGCCTTCCTGCAACTCGAAATAGTTCGTGCAAACTTACTCGTCTTCCAGCTCGATGTTGATACCCAGCGAGCGGATCTCTTTCAACAATACGTTGAAGGATTCCGGCATGCCCGGTTCCATACGATGATCGCCATCCACGATGTTTTTATACATCTTGGTACGGCCGTTAACGTCATCGGACTTCACGGTCAGCATTTCCTGCAGGGTATACGCGGCACCATATGCTTCAAGTGCCCACACTTCCATCTCACCGAAGCGCTGACCACCGAACTGCGCCTTACCACCCAGCGGCTGCTGAGTAACGAGGCTGTAAGAACCGGTAGAACGCGCGTGCATCTTGTCATCAACAAGGTGGTTCAGTTTCAGCATGTACATGTAGCCGACGGTAACCTGGCGCTCGAATTGCTCGCCGGTACGGCCGTCAAACAGTGTAATCTGACCTGAGGTCGGAATACCGCCCATCTCAAGCAGCTGCTTGATTTCAGTCTCTTTCGCACCGTCGAAGACTGGCGTCGCGATTGGCATACCTTTTTTCAGGTTTTCAGCCAGACGCAATACTTCGTCATCGGTGAAGGTGTTCAGATCGACTTTCTGACGAACGTCATCGCCCAGATCGTACGCTTTCTGGATGAACTCGCGCAGCTTAGAAACTTCTTCGTGTTTCTTCAGCATAGCATTGATTTTTTCACCAATGCCCTTCGCGGCCATACCCAAGTGGGTTTCCAGAATCTGACCGATGTTCATACGAGATGGTACGCCCAGCGGGTTCAGTACGATGTCTACCGGCGTGCCGTTTTCATCGTAAGGCATATCTTCGATCGGGTTGATCTTGGAGATAACACCTTTGTTACCGTGACGACCAGCCATCTTGTCACCCGGTTGAATCTGACGTTTAACGGCCAGATACACTTTAACGATTTTCAGCACGCCTGGTGCCAGATCATCGCCCTGGGTTATCTTACGACGCTTAGCTTCGAGTTTTTTCTCAAACTCTGACTTCAGCTCGTCGTACTGCTCGGCCAGCTGTTCCAGCTGATTTTGTTTCTCTTCGTCGGTCAGCGACAGTTCCAACCAGCGATCGCGTGGCAGTTTAGCAAGCTTCTCAGCTTCAATACCGCCAGCAACCAGCGCTGAGTGGATACGTGCAAACAGGCCTGCTTCCAGGATCTGCAGCTCTTCAGTCAGGTCTTTCTTAGCCTGCTTCAGCTGCATGTCTTCGATTTCCAACGCACGTTTGTCTTTTTCCACGCCATCGCGGGTAAAGACCTGAACGTCGATAATCGTGCCTGACACGCCGTTTGGTACACGCAGAGAAGAGTCTTTAACGTCAGACGCTTTCTCACCGAAGATAGCGCGCAGCAGTTTCTCTTCTGGAGTCAGCTGAGTTTCGCCTTTAGGCGTCACTTTACCCACCAGAATGTCACCACCGGTCACTTCAGCACCGATATAAACGATACCTGACTCATCCAGCTTGGACAGTGCCGCTTCACCCACGTTAGGGATGTCGGCAGTAATCTCTTCCGGCCCCAGCTTGGTGTCACGAGACACACACGCCAGTTCCTGGATGTGGATGGTAGTGAATCGGTCTTCCTGAACAACACGCTCTGACACCAAGATGGAGTCTTCGAAGTTGTAACCGTTCCAAGGCATGAACGCGACGCGCATGTTTTGGCCCAGCGCCAGCTCGCCCAGGTCTGTTGATGGGCCATCTGCCAGCACGTCGCCGCGCTCGATTGGCTCACCCAGATTCACACACGGCATCTGGTTGATGCAGGTGTTCTGGTTAGAACGGGTGTATTTGGTCAGGTTATAAATGTCGATACCTGCTTCGCCCGGGTACATCTCGTCTTCGTTAACACGGATTACGATACGGGATGCATCCACGTACTGAACAATACCGCCACGTTTAGCAACGGCGGTAACGCCGGAGTCAACCGCTACAGCACGTTCCATACCGGTACCGACCAACGGCTTGTCAGCACGCAGAGTTGGTACAGCCTGACGTTGCATGTTCGCACCCATCAATGCACGGTTGGCGTCATCGTGTTCCAGGAATGGAATCAGTGAAGCACCAACGGATACAACCTGCTGGGTAGATACGTCCATATAGTCAACCTGGTCGCGGCTAAACAGGCTTGATTCGCCTTTGCTACGACAGGTAACCAGGTCTTCAATGAAGCGGCCTTCTTCGTCCAGGTTGGAGTTCGCCTGGGCGATAACGAAGTTGCCTTCTTCAATAGCAGACAGATAGTTAATTTCATCGGTAACGATGCCATCACGCACGCGGCGGTAAGGCGTTTCGAGGAAACCATACTCGTTGGTCTGTGCATAAACAGACAAGGAGTTGATCAGACCGATGTTTGGACCTTCTGGCGTTTCGATTGGACATACGCGACCGTAGTGAGTCGGGTGTACGTCTCGAACTTCAAAGCCAGCACGTTCACGGGTCAAACCGCCCGGGCCCAATGCAGAGATACGACGCTTGTGCGTTATCTCGGACAACGGGTTGTTCTGGTCCATAAATTGTGAAAGCTGGCTTGAGCCGAAGAACTCTTTCACCGCCGCCGAAATTGGCTTGGCGTTGATCATGTCCTGAGGCATCAGGGTGTCGAGGTCGCCCAGAGACAGACGCTCTTTAACCGCACGCTCAACGCGAACCAGACCTACGCGGAACTGGTTTTCAGCCATCTCGCCGACTGAACGAATACGACGGTTGCCCAAGTGGTCGATGTCGTCCACTTCGCCAATACCGTTACGGATATCGATCAGTTTTTTCATGACCTGAATGATGTCGTCTTTGCTCAGGATGCCTGAACCTTCGATTTCATCACGCAGCAGAGAACGGTTGAACTTCATACGACCTACAGCAGATAGGTCGTAACGATCTTCAGAGAAGAACAGGTTCTCAAACAGGCTTTCAGCAGCTTCGCGCGTTGGCGGCTCACCAGGACGCATCATGCGGTAGATCTCAACCAGAGCGCTCAAGCGATCGCTGGTTGGGTCGACGCGCACGGTCTCGGAGATATAAGCACCGTGGTCCAGATCATTGGTGAACAGCGTTTCGATGGTCTTGTGTCCGGCCTGGCTAAGCTTCGCCAGCAGGTCCAGAGACAATTCCATGTTCGCAGGGACAATCAGCTCACCGGTATTGGTATCGATGTAGTCTTTAGCGACCACTTTCCCTGCGATGTACTCAACAGGAACTTCGATGCGCTGAATGTCGTCTTTTTCAAGCTGACGAATATGACGTGCAGTGATGCGGCGGCCTTTTTCAACATAGACTTTGCCGTCAGCTTCGATATCGAAAGAAGCTGTTTCACCGCGCAGGCGCTCAGGTACCAGCTCCATCTGCAACTTGTTGTCGCGGATCTGGTAGATAACCTTGTCAAAGAACAGGTCAAGGATCTGTTCTGTGGTGTAGTTCAGTGCACGCAGAATGATGGTCGCTGGCAGTTTGCGGCGACGGTCAATACGTACAAACAGGTTGTCTTTCGGGTCAAACTCGAAATCCAACCATGAACCGCGGTAAGGGATGATACGTGCGTTATACAGCACTTTACCCGATGAGTGGGTCTTACCCTTATCGCTGTCGAAGAATACGCCTGGACTACGGTGAAGCTGAGATACGATAACCCTCTCAGTACCGTTAATCACGAAGGTACCATTTTCGGTCATGAGCGGAATTTCGCCCATATAGACTTCTTGTTCTTTGATGTCTTTGACCGTACCTTCCGGTGCTTCGCGCTCGTAGATGACCAGACGCAGTTTCACGCGCAGTGGCGCGGAATACGTTACACCGCGGATCTGGCATTCTTTAACGTCGAATACCGGCTCACCAAGACGGTAGCTAACGTATTGCAGCTCAGAGTTTCCGCTGTAGCTCTTGATAGGAAATACGGAACGGAATGCTGCTTCCAGACCGTACTGGCCTTCCGAGTCTTGCTCGATGAACTTCTGGAACGAGTCAAGCTGGATAGAAAGGAGATAAGGAATATCCAGAACTTGTGGACGTTTCCCAAAATCCTTACGGATGCGTTTCTTTTCGGTATAGGAGTAAACCATAGGGTTCCTCAGCTCGCTGATCAGTGACCCAATCTTGTCTGTCCGGATGGACAGTTCATGCAACACCATTTCTGTCGATCGGAAAGTTGAATTACTTTCCGCAATACTCGTTTCTATCGCTCTTAAATCATTTCGTTGCGCATTATCCCTGGATGAGCCAGAGCAAGCGGCGGCAATATATTAAGTAGGTAGATAGAAATAAATATTGGAGTAGTTCAGTGGTCAAACAGTGTGAAACACCACTGACACTCTATAGCGCAAAAAGGCTGGTGACTAAAAAGTCACCAGCCATCAGTCTGTTAATTAAAACAGACTGCACTCAGAAAGCAGTGGCTTATTTAACTTCAACTTCAGCGCCAGCTTCTTCCAGAGCTTTTTTCAGTGCTTCAGCGTCGTCTTTGCTGATGCCTTCTTTCAGAGCTGCTGGTGCAGATTCAACCAGGTCTTTAGCTTCTTTCAGGCCCAGACCAGTTGCGCCACGTACAGCTTTGATTACAGCAACTTTGTTCGCGCCGATACCTTTCAGTACAACGTCGAATTCAGTTTTTTCTTCTACAGCTTCAGCAGCGGCAGCAGGGCCAGCAACAGCAGCAGCAGCAGAAACGCCGAATTTTTCTTCCATCGCAGCGATCAGTTCTACGATTTCCATTACAGACAGAGCTGCAACGCCTTCAATGATTTGGTCTTTAGTGATAGACATGTCGATTTGTTCCTAGAAAACAGAAATAGTTTATACGTAAGCGTAACGTGAAAAGAAATAAAGTTGCTGATTAAGCAGCAGTAGCTTCTTTCTGATCGCGCAGAGCAGCCAGAGTGCGAACCAATTTGCCTGCAGAGGCTTCTTTCATGGTTGCCATCAGGCGTGCGATTGCTTCATCGTAAGTAGGCAGAGTTGCCAGACGATCGATTTGATCAGCTGGAATGAACTCACCTTCAAAGGCCGCAGCTTTAACCTCGAACTTAGCGTTCGCTTTAGCGAAATCTTTGAACAGACGGGCAGCAGCGCCTGGGTGTTCATGAGAAAACGCGATCAAGGTTGGACCAACAAACGTGTCTTTCAGGCACTCGAATGGAGTACCTTCAACGACGCGGCGCATCAGGGTGTTACGAACAACACGCATGTAAACGCCAGCTTCACGACCTGCTTTACGCAGTTCAGTCATTTTATCTACAGTAACGCCACGGGAATCCGCAACAACCGCAGACAGCGCGCCTTTGGCTACTTCGTTGACTTCAGCAACAATCGCTTGTTTGTCTTGAAGATTTAATGCCATTAGCTTTAGCTCCTGGATTTAGCCGGGGAAAATCCCCGGAACTCACATCACTTATCCCCGGGATCGGAGATAAGCGTTCAAACACGGTGAGCAGAGAATCCAGCAAAACTATTCTTAAAAAGAAAAATTTTTATTCAGGCTCTGTCACCGTCTACGCAGGAAATATTAAGTCTCTGACGAGACTCCTGCGGTCTTGGACGGAGGCCTGGATAGGCCAGGCTCCAACCGAAAAATTCTTGGTTTCGTGTTACCGAAACACTATCGCTTTTTATAAAACGAACGGGGGATAGATTTTAGACAAATCTATCGCCCACGTAAAGCGATAAAAGCAAACTGTGCTTACTCTAACTTTAAAAGTTAGGCAACAGTTGCTGAAAGGCCGCTCTGATCAACAGCAACGCCAGCGCCCATGGTAGTGGACAGGCTTACTTTCTTGATGAAAACGCCTTTAGCCTGAGAAGGCTTGGCTTTCTTCAACGCAACCAGCAGTGCTTCCAAGTTTTCTTTCAGCTTATCAGCGTCGAAGTCAACTTTACCGATGGTGGTGTGAATGATGCCGTTTTTGTCGTTACGGTAACGAACCTGACCTGCTTTAGCGTTCTTAACCGCTTCAGCAACGTTAGGAGTTACAGTACCAACTTTCGGGTTTGGCATCAGGCCGCGTGGACCAAGAACCTGGCCCAATTGACCTACAACGCGCATTGCATCTGGAGATGCGATAACAACGTCGAAGTTCATTTCGCCTTTCTTGATCTGGTCAGCCAGATCTTCCATACCTACCAGTTCAGCGCCGGCAGCTTTAGCAGCTTCAGCGTTTGCGCCCTGGGTAAATACGGCAACGCGTACAGAACGACCGGTGCCGTGTGGCAGAACGGTTGCGCCGCGAACGTTTTGGTCAGATTTACGTGCATCGATGCCGAGGTTAACAGCAACGTCTACGCTTTCTACGAATTTAGCAGTAGCCAGCTCTTTGAGCAGGGCAACAGCTTCGTTGATGTCGTACTGTTTGGTAGACTCAACTTTGTCACGGATCACGCGCATGCGCTTGGTCAGCTTAGCCATTTCTTATCCCTCTACTACCAGGCCCATGGAACGAGCAGTACCTTCGATGGAGCGAACCATTGCTTCCACGTCAGAACCAGTCATGTCCGCAGCTTTGGTTTCTGCGATTTCACGAACCTGAGCACTCGTTACTTTACCCACTTTGTCTTTGTTCGGCTTGCCGGAACCAGACTTGATACCAGCCGCTTTCTTCAGCAGAACTGCTGCTGGAGGGGTCTTGGTAACGAAGGTGAAAGAACGGTCAGAGTAAACGGTAATAACAACAGGGATCGGCAGACCTTTCTCAAGACTTTCAGTCTTGGCGTTGAAAGCCTTACAGAATTCCATGATGTTAACACCTTGCTGACCCAGTGCCGGACCAACCGGTGGACTTGGGTTAGCAGAGCCAGCTGCAACCTGCAGCTTGACGTAGGCTTGTACTTTCTTTGCCATGTTAATTTCCTCAGTTGGGTATTAGCGCCTGTTTGAAGAGGCTCCCCGTGATTTTTGATAGCTTTTGCTCTCGATACATTACGTATCAGTTTTTAGGCTAACGCCAATGTCGTCGTCACTCTCAAGGACTGCCGTTCAACATTTTTGCCGAGCATAAAAACAAAAGGCGCGAAATTATAGTTTAATTTCGCGCCTCATACAACACCTGAAACAGGTTATTTTATAATCTCTGCTCAAGAGCAGGATTGAAGGAGATTAGCCCTTCTCGACCTGTCCGAAGTCCAGTTCAACCGGTGTAGCACGGCCAAAGATGGAAACGGAAACTTTCAGGCGGCTTTTTTCGTAGTCCACTTCCTCGACAACGCCGTTGAAGTCTGCAAACGGACCATCGTTGACACGTACCAGCTCGCCCGGCTCGAACATCGTTTTCGGACGAGGCTTGTCACCCACTTGCTGCAGGCGATTCATGATAGCGTCAACTTCTTTATCGCTAATCGGTGCTGGTCGGTCCGAGGTCCCGCCGATGAAACCCATCACGCGCGGAACGCTGCGAACGAGGTGCCAGCTGGCGTCGTTCATCACCATCTGAACCAGCACATAACCCGGGAAGAATTTGCGCTCGCTTTTGCGACGCTGCCCACCGCGGATTTCAACGACTTCCTCGGTTGGAACCATCACTTCGCCGAACAACTCTTCCATGTCGTGCAATTTGATGTGCTCACGCAGCGACTGAGCCACGCGGCCTTCAAATCCAGAAAACGCCTGAACGACGTACCAACGTTTTTTAGGTGCTTCAGACATTTTAGAACCTCAAGCCAGTAATGAAGGATACCAGACGGACCAGAATACCATCCAGGCCCCAAAGAATCAGTGACATTACCGCAGTTACAGCTGCCACGATCAGAGTGGTATGCAATGTTTCCTGGCGTGTAGGCCAAATTACTTTACGTACTTCAGTACGTGCTTCGCGCGCAAACGCGACAGTTGCTTTGCCTTTAATGGTCATCAGCGCAACTGCACCAGCAATAGCGATGATAACGACAACTGCCAACGCACGTAACGGCAGGCTGTATGCACGGTAATAATAGTTACCGACAATAGCTACGACCAGTAAAACGGCTACGACAATCCACTTAACCGCTTCCAGGCCGCGCCCGCTCCCTTGAGCCTCGGTATTCGCACTCATAAACCAACCCGTCACAATGAATCAGAACAAACAACTTTGCCTCGCATTGCGAGGCAAACCAAACCGAATGTAGGCGAGAACGTACGCTCGGTGTTTACGCTATCTCTAGAGCCTATCTCACCAATGATTATGACTGAAAAATCGCTGATGAGATAGGTTCTGGCGCTATAGCGTAGAAAAAAGGGCATCGAATGATGCCCTTTTAGTGTGTGTTGCGTCAACGTAAAGTGACAAAAAACTATCAGCGATTAAGCGATAACTTTAGCAACAACACCAGCACCCACGGTACGGCCGCCTTCACGGATTGCGAAACGCAGACCGTCGTCCATCGCGATTGGGTGGATCAGGGTAACAACCATGTTCACGTTGTCACCAGGCATTACCATCTCAACGCCTTCTGGCAGTTCGATGG
>Ga0207696_1000605_pt1 | contig 26912 bp, 19 predicted proteins | sample KBSS54metaG_FD_184403 | JGI IMG/M metagenome (GOLD analysis project Ga0207696, IMG submission 184403) | Switchgrass rhizosphere microbial communities from Kellogg Biological Station, Michigan, USA - KBS S5-4 metaG (SPAdes) (version 2) | ecosystem: Host-associated > Plants > Roots > Rhizosphere >...
TTGAACCCCCGCCAATCCCCCACAGTCCACCCTACAGGCCCACCTTCCAGAGGCCCCAGAGGAGACACCCATGAAAGGTACCGCGCTTTCGGCCCTGTTCGCGGCCGCCACCCTGCTGGCTTCGCCTGTGTTTGCCGCCGATGACCTCTGCACCACCAACCTGCAAAAGATCGACGACAGCATGGCCACCGCCGGCGCCACATCCGAAGGCCTGGACAAGGCCCTCACCGAGCACGTCGACAAAGCCAAGGCCGCCCAGGCTTCGGGCGACACCAAGGAATGCATCGCCATAACCAGCAAAGTGCTGGAGCGCCTGGAAAAAACCGAAAAAGGCAGCAGCTCCGGCAGCGGCGGCGGCGGCGCGTGAGCCTTGACGCGGGCGACAGGACCAGCTGTCGACGTCGCCCGCTCAATGGCGTATACTCCGTCCCACGTGCCGTAAGGTGCGTTAGCGTAACGCTAGTGTGGGGCCGATTAGGATTCGACGCCGGTAGCGAAACTCTAGGTGCATGCCGAGTTGGTAACAGAACTCGTAAATCCACTGTTGCAACTTTTATAGTTGCCAATGACGAAAACTACGGCGCGGAGTACAAGCTGGCTGCGTAAGCAGTCCTCTTGACCCGTTGCTTCTGGTAGCTTCGGCTCCAGCAATCACTAGGGGATGCCTGTAAACCCGAACTGATTGTCATACAGAACAGGATCGTCGCGTAGCACGTTGTGGGCGAAGTGACTAAAACTTACACAACTCATCCAAAGCACCCTGCCCGTCGGGCGGCTGCGGATTAAATCAGTAGACACGGCTACGCATGTAGTACCGACAGCGGAGTACTGGCGGACGGGGGTTCAAATCCCCCCGGCTCCACCAAATCCAAAGAAGAAGACGCCCTCGGGCGTCTTTTTTTGTGTCTGGATTTTGGGACATGCGGGCCGAAAAATCGGATTTACCCCCTTTCTTGTAGGGCGTTTCCCAAAGATACTCCGAGCGCCTGTTTTCCGTTGCGGTCATTTTTTCAGGGTTTTAGTCTCGGTGGGTCGTTGCTCATCAACGACCGGCTTTGACAGGCCGCAACGATACACAGCGCGCATAACCGTTCATGGCGGTTGTGCATGGGGCACGCTCGCGTGCGCCGGTTTCTGTGTTCGCCGGTCTGTCAACCCATGCACAGCTGCCACCATTCCGTTTGACAGCGGGTTGGCGGTGGCCCCTATCGAGAACACAGCACAATGTTAAAGATTGTTCCTGACCCACCTCACCACCTCCACTCCCTGGAAGACACGATCATGATGGCCTCGGACTACGCGCTCTGTGCAGAAGCCGTAGCCCAGCAGGCGATGCTGATGCAGCCCAGATCGCCCGCATCGGTGTTGATCATGGCCGCGATGCACGAGCTCGAAACCCTGCGCCGATTACTCGAATCAGCGCTGGTGCAAATACAGCAGCCAGCGAACCCGCAACCGATACACTGATTCGCATACCGAGCGAAAAACTTGTGGGAGCCCGGCTTGCCGGCGATAGGGCCAGCCCAGGCAACCACCAGACCAGGGAGATTGATCAATGACCACCGAAGACACGAACTGCACAGTCGGCAAAACCATCTTCTTTCAAGGCGAAAACCAGACCCACCCGCTGTTCCGCATCGAGCCCGGCATCCCTTGCCAGAACGCCCGCGAACAGGCCTCGGAACTGATGGGCTACGCGCGGGATCTGACCATCGACGGGCTGATGGAAGACAAGCCCAAACTGATCTGGGCGGCGCACTACCTCTGTGCTTTGGGAAAAGCACTGTTGGATGATGCCGAACTCGGCATGATGCGTTGAGCCACGCACCGCGATGTATCAAGGGGTCAGCGTCAGCCGCCTGGCCCCAGTTACTCCAAACGATCAACGCCGAGGGATGCGGTCTTCCTCAGCAACCGTCGCATTGATACGCCGTAACATCGCCATCAACCCACCATGCAACCCGGTACGCGTCGGCTTGCGACCCGCCAGCTGCTGCTGGATGAGAGCTCCCGGCCCGTTGTAGATCTCTTCGAATGTACCGTCTCGGTTCATACGAATGCCCAGGTAATAATCAGACACATGGTGCACCGGGAAAGTCAGGCTCGTGCCAAACGTGGTCTTGATCTGCACATTTCGCCCCTCGTCGCAGACAGCATCATGGTGCTTCGTCAGCGCTTCGTTCAGCGTCAGCTTGTAAGCTAGGCTGGCAACCACTTCCCCGATATCACCGACTAAACGGCCATCCAGGGTGAACGGTTTGCCAGGGTAGGCAGACTGCAACTGGGAGACGGCGGCGAACAGCCCTTCCAATGCCGTTTTGATTTTCGACTCAATCTTTGGGTCCATGTAATCCCTCAATGCTACGGAACCTCTGCTCCATTGCCGACTAGATCGAAGCCGCTCCTCACCTAAAAATCCCGGCTACACAAACGATATCAAATTGATGTCTCGCGGCGTTTTTCAAGGTAGTTGTCGCGTCTACTATCCAACTATGCGGCTTGCTTCACGTGCTGTTGTTCTCGATCAGGGTTCAGCAGCACGGTACCAATCGGCTCCCAGTTGCGACCATCGCTCCGGATTCTTGTTTCGAGCGCGCTCATAGAGTTCGTGGCGCAGGGCAAGGATTTGCCTGTCCTGACCTCGATGACGCTCTGCTGGCGTGACGAAGCGGATTCGGCTGTGTCGGTGTTCGTGGTTGTACCAACGGATGAAATCACGCACCCAGCATCGTGCAGCATCCAAGGTCTCAAAACCCTTGGTCTGCCATTGCGGGCAGTACTTCAGTGTTCTGAATAGCGCCTCCGAGTACGGATTGTCATTACTGACACGCGGCCTGCCGCGGGACGGTGTTATGCCCAGCTCGTACATCTTGCTCAGCAAAGTGGCCGATTTCATCGGCGTGCCGTTGTCCGAGTGCAACACCAAGGGCTCTCTCAAGCACTGTTCGCTGATTACACTTCTCTGCAGCAACACTGCAGCTTTGGCGCCGTCTTCGTTCTCGTGTACCTCCCAGCCCACAGTCTTGCGGCTGTAGATGTCTTCGATCAGGTACAGGTAGTAGTATTTTCCACGCACCGAAGACGGCAAGTATGTGATGTCCCACGACCACACCCGGTTAGGTGCGCAGGCAGCATGCGTTGTCGGCTCGGCATGACGCCGAGGGCGTTGAGCACGCCCTCGGCGTTCTCGCTGTCCAGCAGCCCGAAGCACTCGGTAAAAGGTCGACTCCGAGCCTATATAGAGCTGCTTATCGGCCAGTCTCGGCACGATCTGGCTAGGTGGCAAGTGAGCATACTCAGCGCTGTTGCACAGATTGAGAATCGCTTGTCGCTCGTGCTCGCTCAGCGCGTTCGGTGGGGTTGCGCGAACTGTAGTTGTGCGTGCATCCGCCGCCACTTCTTCCGTTTGAGTCCAGCGCCGCAACGTTCTGAGCGTCAAGCCAACTTCCTGACATGCCGTCAATTTCCGAGCTCCGGAATTAATCGCCTCATTCAGCCAAGCCACCAGCAGTTGCCGTTCCGGCAGAGCAGTCCATTGTCCTCGTCGTCTACTCCCCAGTAGTCGTTGAGCTTTTTTCGCAGCACCAATAACGCGGCTGTTTCAGCCAACGCCTTATCCTTGCGGCGCAGTTCGCGCTCAAGCTGTTTAATGCGTTTCTGATCCTGACGGGCCTGCTCCCGATCAACCTTAGGCTGCGCTTTTGGAGGGGCCATCCCACTCAGGAACGCTTGCCGCCAGGCAGCAAGCTGCTCGGGATACAAGCCTTTGCGACGGCAGTATTCACCCACCTCGATCTCGGACAAGCTGGCGCATTCGGCTACAGCTGCGAATTTCATTTCTGCCGACCAACTCTCGGTCGGGTGTTTGGGATCGGTCACCACCACACATCATTCGGCACTGGCTCGTTTGCGCCAGGTATACAGCGACATTTCAGTAACGCCCTCGCGCCTAGCGACTTCGGCCATCGTCAGGTTGAGTGGAGGACCCAGCATCTTGAGCAGTTCGGCTTTGCGCTCAGAGGAATAGTACGGCACAACGGCTCTCTTTCCGCCCCCGGGGTCTGGTTTCAGGTAAATCTGGCGAGGCGACAACTATCCTGACACCGGGGGCTCGAGGCCTATTTACGAGGCCAACGCCGCTGCCAGCTGTGAAGATCGGGTCGCATATGGTTTAGCAGCCCCCTTCATGAAAAACGGCTATGTCACCAGCAACAGCGCTGTAGATGATGGTGCCGCAGACCAAGGAATGGACTGCATCTGACTGACAGTCAGGCATGCCCCGGTCATCGCATTGCTGCGTTCAACCGGCTCAGGATCTTCAGGCGCTGGTTTAGTCAGCCAGCACTGCCTCCACCCGCCCACCGGCAACGGTGTTAAGGAGGCCAGATCATGAGATGCCCTTGCTCCCGGACGTAAGGAGCCGCCAGTCCCGCGTAGTGGACATTCCCCACAGGTCGCAGGGGCCTTGATCCCTGATAACACTCAGCATTCTTGGCGGGATGACGTGGGGCGAGGATCGGAGAGCGGATGATGAGGTGACTGACATGGCATTGGTAGGTAGACGCGATGGCCGCAACTTCGGTTACGGCAGACAATTGAGCTACGCAGGGCCGCAGGCGCTGAAAGACATGTTCGGCGGAGGACACTACGGCACAGTCAAAGCGCACAGTGATAGGTGGCGGGCATTCGTGAAATGGTGCCGTTCAGAACAGGGGCCAGGGATCAATGATGCGCGACAAATCGATCGGAAGGTATTGGCCGACTATGCGGCGTACCTGCGGGACCTTGTTGAGCACGGTGACCTCGCCGTCAGTACCGCGCAAAACCGGCTATCCAGCGTTAACAGAACTATGGCGGCGCTTCGCGGTGATCAGCATGTAAAACTGTCAAACCCGAGCAAAGCGTTGGGAATGCAGCGCACTGGGATTCGCCAGTCAGTGCCGCAGGGCCAAGACCGCGAACAGGTGAAGCAGATCGTCGATGCACTTTGCCGCCATCATCAGCTACGAGCCGCTGCGATCGTTCTGTTGGCCCGCGCTACCGGCATGCGCTTGCGTGAAGCCATCCTGGCAGACCTGCCACGCCTAAGCCGTGAGGCCAACAACCTAGACAGGATCAACATTCAGGAAGGCACCAAAGGCGGCCGCGCCGGGGCTTCGGCGCCCCGTTGGATCGCGGTGAGCGACCATGTTCGCGAGGCGCTTGGGTTTGCACAGCAAGTGTCACCTGTGGGTAGCCACAACCTAATTGCGACACACGAAAGCTACCTGAATCTTCTGCAAAAAATCATCCGCCCAGCGAGAGACATCCTGCATGCCCACAAGCTCAAAGGCTTCCATGAGCTACGAGCGGCATACGCGTGTGAGCGCTATGAGCAGATCACCCTGCATCCTGCTCCTATCAATGCAGTGAGTCACGACCACGTCGATCGTAATTTTGATCATGGTGCCCGAAAACAAATCAGCTATGAGCTCGGGCACGGCCGCCTCGACGTGGTCTCGGCTTACATTGGTGGTCAATCATGAATAGGCCATTCGATATGGAGGCTTTCCTAACAGGGATAGTGACAGGGGCCCATGCCACACGTGAACGTCACATACGCCAGGCTAAGACGATTCAAGCAGCCATCGAAAGCCGTTGGGGGCTGAGCAACCCATGGAGCTGGCGAAAAAAGCATCTCATGTGGTTTCTGAACCAAAGCTCAAAGCACCACTCCACTGCTACGCGCTACTACTACATCCTCACCTTAAGACTGATCGGTCGCAGGCTTGGAAAGCTATGGTTTGGTTAGCCATGGGTATGCGCAGCCTCACCATCGAGGAACCCAGAGGTCAGCAGGTCTGCAGACTCCTAAGGTTTCAATTTCTCCATAGAACTGAGAAAATAGCCAACCTTGGCGCTATGCTTCTCCAAGATCGTTCGTCCCAAAGAACGCAGCACGCCAAAAGACACCGAGACCCTAAACGAAACCAGTTTTTGGTCCAAAACGCTACGGTGGAGCTACACAGCCGCCGGAAAATCCTAGATACATGCCGCTACAAATTTGGAAACCGATCCGATGCCTTTGGTGAACAAAACCCGCACAGGCAGCCAGTCGATCCACCTACCGGCTGCTCAACTCTCAGTCTCGTCCAAATGACTACTCAAGATATTGTCGGCAAGCTCTGGAACCTGTGCAACGTCTTGAAGGACGATGGTGTGACGTACCATCAATATCTCACGGAGCTCACTTATCTCTTATTCTTAAAGATGGTAGATGAGACCGGTCAAACGGACCAAATACCTGCTGGATGCGAGTGGACCGACTTAGTTGCGCAAAGCCCTGATCAACGCCTGGAATTCTACAAGGTCACCTTAATTCGTCTGGGGAGCCATAGCTCGCCAATCGTAAAAGAAATATTTGCAAACGCAAGCAGCTTCATTAAAAAACCTGCAACGCTATCTTCTTTAGTAACTGAAATAGACAAGCTAGATTGGTATAGCGCTCGACAAGAAGGTTTAGGCGACATATATGAAGGCCTTTTAGAAAAAAACGCTAACGAAAAGAAAAGCGGAGCTGGACAATACTTTACGCCGCGCGTTCTGATAGACAGTATGGTTGCAGTAATGAGGCCTAATTTAGACGATCGAATCCAGGACCCAGCAGCTGGCACGGGCGGATTCTTGATCGCTGCCCATCATTATCTTAAAGAACATAACAACTTCGAAGCACTCAGCAAGTCCCAGAAACGCAAGTTAAGTTGCGACACTTTTTTTGGGATGGAACACGTCCAAGACACTCATCGATTAGCACTTATGAACCTCACACTCCACGGCATTAACAGTGCGGGAGATATGGGGCCTACAAAAGGCGGAATACACTACGGCGACACACTTGGCACTGAAGGCGAAACTTTAGCCAAAACAGGTGCTACTTTGGTTCTGAGCAACCCCCCTTTCGGAACCAAAAAGGGCGGTGGATTACCCGCACGGACTGATCTACCATTCGCATCAAGTAACAAACAACTCTGTTTCGTACAGCATATTATCAATACCCTCGCGCCAGGTGGCCGGGCCGCAATTGTACTCCCTGACAATGTACTATGTGATAGAAGTATAGCTGCAGAAGTCCGTCGAGAACTCATGGATAAGTGCAACCTGCATACAATTCTCCGACTTCCCACAGGGATTTTTTATGCGCAAACAGTAAAAACAAATGTTTTATTTTTAACTAGAGGCAAAAAAAATAAAGATAACACAACCCAGGTTTGGGTATATGACATGCGCACGAATATGCCTCAATTTGGAAAGCGCACTCAGCTTACTAAAAAACTCTTTGCCGAATTTGAAGCTGAATTTGGAGATGATCCTTATGGAGATACCACAAGCTTATCTAGCCGCAAAGATCAGGGCGAACTAGGACGCTGGCGTGTTTTCACGAGAGATTTCATTGCGAACCGAGGCGACAACCTGGACATTTCTTGGTTAAAGGATGACGGAGAAAGACAGCATGAACTGCCCTCGGATCCAGCACTACTAGCTCGTGAAGCTGTTGGCGAACTGGAACAGGCATTGGAAGATCTGAAGCGAATTTTGTTGGAGTTAGGCGAGGAGCTGGATGAGGGCGAGGAGTGAACACGCTTCCGAATGGCTGGATTGAAGCCACACTGGGCCAGGTTATTGACGGTTTCGAAACGGGTAGGAGTATTCAGGCGGCTGGCACGCCTGCAGGGCCGAATGAGTTTGGCGTGTTAAAAATTAGTGCCGTTACTTGGGGACGGTTTCAGCCAGAAGAAAATAAAGCACTTGCCCCTATTGACAGGCCACGCCCTCATGAAACAGTTAAATCAGGCGATCTGCTCATTTCTCGAGCGAATACCACTACGCTGGTAGGAGCTCCAGTCCTAGTCGACAAAGACTACGACTACTTGATGCTCCCCGATAAAATTTTGCGTGTACTTTATAAAGCTGAACTTGTTGATCCCCGTTATTTAGTGCTGGCGTTACGTTCACCTATTGCTCGGGCTTACATAGAAGCCAATGCGACAGGGACAAGTGAGTCCATGCGCAATCTGTCTCAAGCAAAGCTTAAAAACATCCCTATTTTGCTTGCACCGCTACCCGAGCAAAGACGGATCGCGGATAAACTTGAGCGTCTTATTTCTCGTGCAAATTTTTGCAGGGAGCGCCTTGACCGTATACCGAAAGTGCTAAACGACTTCCGGCAGGCCATTTTGGAGTCTGCAACAAGTGGAGAACTATCCGCTGAGTGGCGGGAAGCTAAAAATATACACGATGACTTTCAATCTTTTGAAATCGACGAAAGCGGTTCTTTCAAGACATATCAATTCCCTTCAAGCTGGAAAGCTGTACGACTCTCAGAAATTGCTTCAATTCAGGGCGGAATAACCAAAGACTTAAAAAAACAGTCTCACCTCCATCGCGAAATACCCTACTTGCGTGTAGCCAATGTTCAACGTGGCTTTTTAAACTTAGACGAAGTTAAGTCTATTCGTGTACCACCTGAAAAATTCGAAAGCTTACTTTTGAAAGCCGGAGACATACTCTTTAACGAGGGAGGCGATATAGATAAGCTTGGCAGAGGCTGGATCTGGAATGATGAGCTTCCAGAATGCACTTACCAAAATCATGTATTTCGCGCTCGCCTGCTCTGTCAAAATTTTGAGCCACGATATATCTCTTGGTACGGCAACAGTCGGGGACATGCTTACTTCCTGAACAATGGAAAACAAACTACAAATTTAGCATCTATAAACAAATCTGTTTTATCATCTTTGCCAGTAGCGCTTCCGCCTCCTGAGGAACAAGCTGAGATAGTGAGGCGTATTGAGTCTCTTTTTGCGCTCGCGGATACAATTGATGCGAAACATACAGTGTCTCTCGCCCAGGTAAACCAACTAGTACCTTCGCTTATTTCTAAGGCATTTAGCGGAAATTTTGTGCCCCAAAATCCATCCGATATACCAGCTAAAGATATGCTCGACCGTTCCATGGATACAAATGAAACTCAAAGGCCGAGCGCGAGAGCTACAGAACCTAAAGGGAAGACTCCATTGAACACGGAGCTCGGCGAAACTCTATCAGATGTGATCATCAAGATACCAAAGGACGGCCTCACTTTTGAAGAACTCAGCAATTTAGTCTCCCGAGACTACGAGACTATCAAAGAAGAACTATTTAAACTGCTTGCCATGAAAAATCCGTCCATTCAACAATTTTTTGATAGCAAAGCCAAAACCATGAAGTTCAGGCAGGTACAAGGATGAAGCTCCTTCGAGTACACATTGTTTCCGCTAAATCGTGTGGTGGTCTACTGGACGGTCTCGACATCACCTTACGAGACTCAAGCTCGGGGCCAATGGAATTCGAGCCGCTTTGCCTGATAGGCCCAAATGGCGCCGGAAAATCACAGCTAATTCAGGTAATTGCAGAAGCTTTTCAGTCTTTGTTTTATGCGGTAGTCCCTACCGAAGAACGAGGCGAAGGAAATGAAAACCTGCTGTTCGAGATCGAATATCTCATATCCTCAGAAATAGCAGACAAGCCGATAGAAGTACGAGCATCCCGCCTAGCGCATGGGAGAAAACGGCCCGTAATAACCCTATCTAAGAAAATTGACGATTACGAATGGAAAGAGTGCGATCTGACTGATCCCCAGACTATTGCGCTTCTCCCGACCAAAGTCATTGGATACACCTCCGGGGCTAACGAAACTCTTAGCCTGCCATTTTTAGTTTCTCGTAGTGGCTACGCTGATGAAGTCACACGTAGGGCGCTAAATGAAGAAACAGTTTCGGAATCAGTTCCAGACACTAGACTAATGCTAGTCGACTATGGCACACACCTAGAAGTACTAGTATCTAACCTACTCCTAGGAACAGAAGAGCAAAGAACAGCTCTTTTGAGCGATGCGCGCGTTCAAGACCTGCATACGTTCAGATGTGTTATTCAACTCGCACACTCCGCAGTTCCTAAAACAGCGCAAGCAAAACGAGGTCGATATAAAAGAAAAGGTATACAGCTCACTGACGAGCTGGAACATTATCTAGATCAACTTAAACGTTGCGCGACAAGTCATAGCCACGACCCTAAAAATGATAGCTATACGTTTGATTTTTTCATAACAAAGGAAACACGTATTGCTTTCGCCACCTTCTGGTCATCGGCGCTAGAGCTATATGGAGCCCTACATAAACTAGCAATGTTAAATGATCTAGCCATCCCGAAAACGACGCGCGATCGATTTAAAAAAGAAACTCAGCAGCGCAAGTTTGCATCTCGCTTACCGGAGCCCCAGGACGAAGATAAAGTTTTCAGGTTCGAACGAGTTACATTCGATGCTCAGGAAGAAAGGGGCACTGTCGACTACGTATCGCTTTCCGACGGGGAACACCAGCAGGCACAGCTTTTAGGTACTCTGTGCATGGCATCCTTCCCAAATGCTCTTTTTCTCCTTGATGAACCGGAGTCCCACTTCAACCCGCAATGGCGGGTGAAACTTATGTCCAAAATACTGAGTTTGCCTACAGCGAACGGGGAGCGCAGAGAGATATGCGCCGCAGCCCTGCAGGACTTACTCCTTACAACCCACTCTCCCTTTGTTCCATCTGATATGCCAAGGGAGCGTATTTTGATATTCACGAAGAACTCAGAGACCGGAAAGATTGACGTTCGACATCCAGACATAGAAACATTCGGAACAACTTTCGACTCAATCCTAGCAGAGTGCTTTGACATACGCCCTCCAATGTCTGATGTGCCCAAGGCAGTAATCGAGGAGTTGAAGTCTTCAGACGACCCTCAAGAAATCCAAGACCGCATGCAGACTCTCGGCGAGTCCGTAGAAAAAATACTTCTTGCAGATCGCATTCGTCAACTACAACGAAAAACGAGGGAATAACGTGCTGTTTGGCTATTCAATCGCAGCTACTTCTGAAAACTGGCTACATGAAAGCATGATAGCGGCAGTTAGAAAGGTTCACTCACTAGTTGACGAAGGAAAGCGCATGCCAAAGTGGCCGAATATCTTTCCAGAGGCTTATAGGGAGCGATTGTCTAGCCGGACAGGGCTAGCCGACAGATTAGCGGCATATACCAAGGCCATCAAGCGTCTAAGCATCGCCGACCGAGAATCGATACTTCAGGCTCTTAGCTCACAGAATAATATATCCGAGCTCTTAAGCCGGCAATGTGACTGCATGAAGCTAGAAGAATTGCCAGCAGCCTCTCGGGAGCCGATCAAGAAACTTTTCACATTCGCTTTCGGACTCCTCACCGATTACGGAATTCGCCAACGTCAATATAAAGTATTGTGCGAAACTATGCCCGCGCGCATATGCCCTTTCTGTGGCTGTGAAGGGTTAGATGCACCTGGAGCACCGCAGGAAGACTTAGATCACTACATTCCGCGATCGAAGTATCCATTTGCCGCTGCAAATCTGAGAAACTTAGCACCCATGGGCAGCCGGTGTAACGCCTCATACAAGCATATGCAGGATCCGCTGCGTGACAATGAGGGGAACCGCAGAATAGCTTGCGACCCATACCTAGCAAATGGCGTAAGCATTTCACTAAACAATAGTATAGTCGACGAAGCCGCCACCGACCGTATAATGACTGAATGGGTGATTGAGTTTCAACCTGCGAGTGAAGCCATTGAAAGTTGGGAAACTATATTTCATATCAGAGAGCGCTGGAAACGAGACATCCTAGACGAACCAACATTTAATCAGTGGCTTGGCGACTTCAGAAACTATTGTAGGAGCGCCACACTTAGATTTGCGACTGACCATGATGTGACGGATGCAATCAATCGATATGAGGAATATTTATCAGGCTGTGGATTTCGTGATCGTTCTTTTTTAAAGGCGGCTGTTTTCCGGTTTTTATCTGTCCGGTGCGCTCAGGGTTGTCAACGCCTCTGGCCTCTACTGAGAGATTTGACAGGGACACCACAACCGCCAAATATCCGAATTCCCATTTAGTAAACTGACTACAAATGACGCAGTATCCGCGTGATGTGAGAATAGATCCATTTACGTGAGAGCCCACTTGAAAGCCAAACTGGGATTGACAGGAAAAGGGTATTTTTAAGGGTGGCAGTTATTTTTTAGTCAAAAAAATCATACAAATCAATAAAATAGAACGGTTATTTGACTCCTGGTGCCTCTGAGATGCCCTTACTCCCGGTCGCAAGGAGTCGCCAGTCCCGCGTTAGAGGACATCCCCACAGGTCGCAAGGGCCTTAGTCCCTGATAACACTCAGCACTCTTGGCGGGATGACGTGGGGCGAGGATCGGAGAGCGAGAAATGAGGTGACCGTCATGGCATTTGTGAGTTCATACCGGCAGCCAGCCCTACATCCATGCCTCACAGAGCGTCTCAGCCTGCGCCAGCACTAGTTGTGCCGCCTCCTCCTGCTGATCCGGCGGATACTTATATTTACGCAGGATGCGCTTGACCAGAAGCCGCAGCTTGGCCCGCACACTGTCACGATTACTCCAGTCCACAGTTACGTTCTGGCGCAGGCTATCGGTCAGCTCATGGGCGATCTTGGCTAGGATCTCATCGCCCAGCTCTCGCACAGAGGCCTCGTTATTGGCCAGCGCATCGTAGAAAGCCAACTCGTCATCATTCAGGCCCAGCGCATCTCCACGCTTGCTCGCTGCGGCAAATTTCTTGGCCATCTCGATCAGCTCTTCGATGACTTGGGCGGTCTCGATGGAGCGGTTCTGGTAGCGCTTGATCACGCTATCTAGCAGCTCGGAGAACTTCTTCTCCTGGGCCAAGTTGCTAGCGAACTTGCTCTTGATTTCACCCTCCAGCAGGCGCTCCAGTAGCTCAACCGCCAGGTTTTTCTCCGGTAGGTTGCGCACCTCGGCAAGAAACTCATCATCGAGCAGGCCGATGTTGGGCTTGTCCAGACCGACCGCCTCGAACACATCCACCACCTCGCCGGAGACTACGGCATTGCCGATGATCTGGCGGATCGCCAGCTCACGTTCTTCGTCGGTTTTCTTTTGGGCGCTGATGTCACGCTTGATCAGCAGCACCTTGATGGCCTGTAGGAAAGCCACTTCCTCCCGAACGGCTTTGGCCTCGTCCAGGGTGCAGCACAAGGTAAACGCCTTGCTCATGGCCAGAGCATTGTCGGCAAATCGCTTCTTGCCGTCCTCCAGCCCCAGCACATGGTTGGCAGCACCGGCCAGCAGCTTGTGCCCGCCAGTCAGGAAGTCGCCGTAATCGAAGCCATACAGCAGGCTACGTAGCACATCGAGCTTTTCCTCCAGCACCGCATAGGCTTCATGGGCATCGACGGTGGGCCGCCCCCTGCCTTTGCTGGCGGTGTACTCCTTGAGCGCCGCCTTCAGTTCGTTGGCAATGCCGATGTAATCCACTACCAGGCCGCCCTGCTTGTCCTTGAACACCCGGTTCACCCGGGCGATGGCCTGCATCAGGTTATGGCCCTTCATCGGCTTGTCAACGTACAGGGTATGCACGCAGGGCGCATCGAAACCGGTCAGCCACATGTCGCGGACGATCACCAATTGCAGGGGATCGGCAGGGTCCTTGAAACGCTTCTCCAGGCGCTTCTTCACCTGCCCTGGGTAAATATGCGGGCGCAGCAGCGCCTTGTCCGATGCGCTACCAGTCATGACGATCTTCACCGCGCCCTTCTCCGGATCCTCAGCGTGCCATTCGGGGCGCAGTGCGATGATCTCATTGTAGAGGTGCACGCAGATCTCACGACTCATGGCCACCACCATGGCCTTGCCGTTTTGCGCCTGGTTGCGTTCCTCGAAGTGCGCCACCAAATCGGCCGCCACGCTCTTGATACGCGGCTCGGCCCCCACGACTTTTTCCAACGCGGCCCAGCGCGACTTCAAGCGTGATTGCTGATCTTCCTCCTCATCCTCGGCCAGCTCGTCGACCTCGTCGTCGATATGCGCCAGCTCCGAGTCCTTGAGCGACAGCTTGGCCAGCCGCGACTCGTAGTAGATGGCCACGGTGGCGCCATCTTCCTTGGCCTGTTGCATGTCGTAGACATGGATGTAGTCGCCGAACACCGCACGGGTGTCGCGGTCTTCGCTGGACACCGGCGTTCCGGTAAAGGCCACGAAGGTAGCATTGGGCAGAGCATCGCGCAGATGCTGGGCATAACCCACCTGGTAGCGGGCACTGGCCTCGGCCAACTTAAAATCCGGCACCTTCAGCGAAGCACTGAAGCCGTATTGGGTGCGGTGCGCCTCGTCGGCCACCACCACGATATTCGAGCGCGTGGACAACACCGGGAAGCTGTCTTCATCCTCGCCCGGCATGAACTTCTGGATGGTGGCGAAGACAATGCCGCCACTGGGGCGGTTGACCAGTTTCTCGCGCAGATCACCGCGGGTAAGCGCCTGTACTGGCTGTTCACGCAGCAGATCCTGCGATAGCGAGAACACACCAAACAGTTGGCCATCCAGGTCGTTGCGGTCGGTGATCACTACGATGGTCGGGTTCTCCATCGCCGCTTCCTGCATCACTCGGGCGGCGAAGCAGGTCATGGTGATGCTCTTGCCCGAGCCCTGGGTATGCCAGACCACCCCGCCCTTGTGAGTGCCACCGGGGCGCGAGGCGCTGACCACCTGCTGGATCGCCGCACGCACGGCATGGAACTGGTGATAGCCAGCAATCTTCTTCACCAACCGGCCGTCATCCTCGAACAGCACGAAGTAGCGCAGGTAATCCAGCAGCATCGCCGGCTGCAGCACTCCACGCACCAGCGTCTCCAGCTCATTGAACTCACCCAGCGGATCGACCGTAGCCCCATCGATGGTGCGCCAGCGGGTGAAGCGCTCGATATCCGCGGACAACGAGCCCATGCACGCCTCGCTGCCATCGCTGATCACCAGAATCTCGTTGTAGTGAAAGACGTCCGGAATCTGCTCTTTGTAGGTCTGGAGCTGGTCGAACGCCTTGACCAGGTCGGCATTCACGTCCGCCGGGTTCTTTAGCTCCAGAAGCACCAACGGCAGGCCGTTGACGAACAGGATGATGTCCGGTCGACGTGTGTGCTTCGGCCCCTGAATGCTGAACTGATTGACCGCCAGCCACTCGTTGGCCTGCACATCCACCCAGTCGATCAGACGCACGAAATCGCCGCGGGTCTCTCCGTCCTTCTGGTACTGCACCGGCACACCGCCGACCAGCAGACGATGAAGCAGGCGATTGGCCGACAGCTGCACCGGCACGCCCAGCTCCAGCACCTGGCGTAAGGCGTCCTCACGCGCCGCCAGTGGGATCTGGGGGTTGAGCCGGGCGATGGCCGTGCGCAGGCGCATGGTCAACAGCACGTCGCGATAGCTCTCGCGCTCGGGGTTGTCGCCGTCGTGGGCAATGTCCGGCCCATAGAGGTGCGCGTAACCCAGCTCAGTGAGCCAGCCGAGGGTTTCCTGTTCCAGTTGGTCTTCGGTCATATCCGTCCTTAACGAGCCTTACCTGGCATCTCTGCAAGCTCAATGCGATCCACTTAGTCGATTACAGTTGCGATAACGGGCTATCTACCCCAAATCAGCGGCTGCCGTGACTACCCCATCAACCACTTGCAGCCGCCCTTGAGCAGCAAGCGCGCCTAGCTGGCACGAGCAAATGAGTCAAGGCTCAAAGGCAAAGTCGCTTTCTCCATCTCTACCAGGCACTCAGCATCCAGATCAAAAGGCAACACCCATAACTGCATTCCCTTACCGTAATCAAACAGCGGTAGCGCCTTCTGGAGTCCAGACCAATACGGATAAATCAGCACCAGCCCCGGCATCTCATCGCCTCTTTGGTATTTGTGTCCATAGGCAAACAGCTGATAGAAATCGCTCTGACTCAGGTCATAGTTCTTCTCAGGTTTACCGGCATCGATACGCTTCCACTTGGTATCAAGAATCCAGCGCTGCTCCGCTGTATCGATCAGCAAATCAGGCTTCAAGCAGAACATCCGATCACTGCTATGTGCACACAAGTACTGGCTAGTTGACTGCGCTTTCAAACGAGCGCTGGGCAGCAGTTTCTGATGCAACCAGCCTTCCACATACTGCTCGAAGAGCTTTTCCATCGGGAACAGCAGACTCACGCCGCGCCACTCACCTCTCACGGCTATCGGCATCTGCTGATTGAGGATCAACTTACACCAGGGCTTGATCGCTTGGTAATGCGCCATCAGCCGGTCGCGGCTCCAGGCGCGCAAATCCTGGCTCACCTGCCGGCTGGCAGGCACCTCCGCCAACATGGCGCGTAACTCATTGGCCAGGCGCCAGTTGGCGGCATCCTGAGTGCTTTTTGCCACCTGCTCCAACGCCAACTTGAGCAAGCGATTCTCTGCCCGATCCGGCAGGAATACATCGTGGCGAATCTGGAAGTGATGCTGCCGCCCAGGCAGCTGGCGCATCTGTGCCACCACATTGAGCTGGCCACGGAGAAAGCGCTGCTCCTCCTCGATTCGCTGATAGTCGAAGCGCACTCCACGCTTCACCAACAAATCCAGCTCCGCCAGGAACTGCCCCATCACCCACTCGCTGAGTGGCGCATCGAACAGCTCAAGGCTGGCTACCGAACCCTCACGAGGCTTGAGTTGCAGAGCATGCTGAATGAGCTTGCGCAGCAACAGGCGGCTCTTGACCAGGCAATCGTCCTGCTCATGGTGCTTGGGCAGAATCTCAAGCCGCGTGCCACAAGGCGTTTCCAATACGCCCACGTAGGAATTCCACTTAAGGGCACGCCGATCTTCAACCTGCAGCAGAGTCGCACCGCTGCGATTGAAGCTAGCGCTCAGCTCACACAACCAGTCGAAGGCACTTTCGGAAATCTGCGCACAATCGAGGTTGCCGGACGCAACCGCTGCCGTGGTCAGACGCGCATATTCACGCACGGTAACGAATACGCTCACGCACCCGCCTCTTCCACTGGAACCTCAGCCTTGGCCTGCACTGCAATCACACCGGCATACGCAGAAACTCGCTGGAATGCAGCGGCATTGATCCGCCAAACCCCACCTTGCGCCGGCACGCCAATGTTGCCAAACAAAGCATCCACATCTTGCTTGTCCTGCTCCACGAAACGGTCTGCCGCAGGCTTGCGGTGGTCATTAAGCACCCACTGGATACGCTGCCAATCCTCGAAGAAATACTCCTGCAGCAGCGGCAGTATCTGATTGCGGAAAATCACCTCCAGCTGCGGCAACGAGTCTCCACTCTTGAGCGACATGAAATAGGCATGTCCGAGGCAATGATCACGATCGAGCAGCACCTCGATACGCTGGTTCATTACCGCCAAAAGCTGACCAATGTCGATGCCCTCCAACACCACGCCATTGAGCAAAGAGGGATTGGGCATCATTTCCTTGAAGATAAAACGGCGACGCAAGGCGATATCCAGCCCAGCCAGCGAACGGTCTGCAGTGTTCATGGTGCCGATCAGATAGACATTATCCGGCACCGTGAAACGCTCCTTCGAGTACGGCAAGGTGACAGACAAACTCTCCGTCGCACCATCTCGCTTAGAGGTTTCAATCAATGTGATCAGCTCACCGAAGATGCGCGAAACATTGCCCCGATTGATCTCATCGATCACCAGCACATAAGGCAGCCTCTCGCCATTCGACGGCCCAGTTCCGTCGTTCTCCAGCTGGCCGCGCAAGTGCTCGGCGATCCCTCTCACATAGCTTTCGCAATAGACCGACGCAGGCTTCTCGCCACGCATGAACAAGCGCACATGCTCGATGTTGGCCGGCAGCTCCAGCGCATTTTCCGAAGCCTTGGGCTGACAGGTGAAAGTCCCATTGCCGGGCCTGTAGCGAACATCAAAGGACTTGCCACGCACCGTAGTCAGCGTGACGGGAGCCTCAGTGACCTCTTCCAGAAACGCATTGAGCACGTCATCTTCTGTCTGCGCTCCTTCCTGGTGGCGCGCGTCATCGCAGAGCAGTTTGAATACACCCGGCTCAACCTTGTAATGCAGCTGCCCGCCCTCTGATACGGCTCGCAAACCTTCAACGAAATCTTCGTAGCTGAAGCTTTGGTGAAACGTGACGAAACGCACTCGACCGTCCAGCACCAACTGATCGAACGCGTTCTTCCAAGTCTCCCGCGTGGGTGTCTCCAGCACCTCTGGAGCCAGAATCTTCAGAGCCTCCTCCACGACGGAAAACGTCTTGCCCGTTCCCGGTGGGCCGAAAAGAATCTGGTTCAGCGGAATATCTTTGGCGGCCACCCTGGCATCTCCCTCTTGCACGTCTTCAAGTACATCGCCTTTCGCCCCCTGCAGCGCCTCTAGCAACTGCCACATGGCAATGTTGTTTGACAGGACGGCATCTGTATCCAGCCCGGCCAGACTCATGCACGCCATGATCTGCTCATTCAGCGCACACCAGTCCTGCTGTTCGTGAGCCACATCCAGCTGGAAAAGCTCACGCAAGCCCTGCAAGAGTCGCTGGCAATCCTCAGGCTTCAGCAGTGTGGTGAACCGCTCCGGTGCAAAGGCGGCAAACACACGATTGACCATGGCCGGTCGGTTGGAGCTGAACTGCTTGCTCTCAACCGCCAGACGCCAATCCTTCATCACCTGTGCGTGAGTCTGCGCCGTAGGCGCATCCATGATGCGCTGCGTGATTTCCCGAATAACGGCTTGTTGTTCGTTGAGCTCATCCCGAGAGAACAACCCCAGCTTCAAACTGGAAACCCCGTTTTCGCGCTCAATCCACAGCCGGATTAGGACGGCCTGGTCCAGAGGCGCCTGACCAGTGCGCAGGGCCTTGGCCAGCGCGGTGACCTCCTGATAAATCCTCAGCCATCCCGGGCAGGACTCCTTACGATCCGCCGAACTCCAGGCCACGTACTGTCTCAGACTGTGCTGCCCTTCGCCCGCCTGCCAGAGCAGCTCCAGCCGAGCTGCAATGGCCGGAGCAATCTCGACGCCCGAGCTCTGTGGGTTCCAGCGCTGGGTAGGCATGGCCTTGTTGAGCAGCAGCATGGGCACCAAGCCACGCGCGCAGTCGGGACGATGCTCATCGATGCGAAAGCGGATGTAGTTGCGGGTTTTACTCGAATCCTTCCAGTCAGGCCCGTCATGCGCCCCCTCCGTCACCAGGCCGCGCGCTACGATGCCCCGTGGTTCCTGCCCCAACCGCACCAGATAAACCACATCGCCCGGTTGCGGCTGTTTCGAATGGCAACTCCAATCAATCTCCTGCCCCAACTCAACACCGGCGTCTCCACCCAACTTGAAATGCGCCGGGTTCCACGTGAGCAGGTAGCTTGGCTGCCCCGGCTGCACGTCCTGCTCAAGCTCGGGCTTGGTCGGGCGCAATCCTAGCTCCTCGCTGTACAGTCCGCGCATAAATCCATAGGGGCTAAGACCCGGCACCGACTCGCGGGCGAGCAAGTAGTACTCGCGCAACTTCAGCATGCGCGCCACCGGCAGCTTGGCCGACGGGATAAGCGCTGGCGGGCAACCCAGCCTCTGCAGGAAATGCCCCAGGTGATCGCTGGAGGAAATCGGCAAGGTGTGCGCCGGGTGATAGCAGGACAACAGGCGCAGCTTGCGTCCTGCGCCGACCGTGACACGCGGCTCTACACCGGCGCGGCGGTAGATTTCCTTGTCGTCATCCACCCAGAGCAGATCATTGGGATCGGCTGCAGCGATAGTGCTTTGGATGCTCAGCGTATAGCGCAGCGCCTCTTCATCACCGAGATCCAGCAGGCGACGGTTCTTATACAGGCTGCCATCTTCCTGAAAATACAGGAGATGGCCCTTGGCGGTGCCGGGCATATAGCGGCCCAATACCGGTACCAGTCCGCGCTCGATCCACCAACAGAACGAAGCCCCGTCGCCCTTGCCTACACAGTACTCATCCAGCGTTAACTGGTTGAGGCGGCTCAGAGGAAAGGCTTGCAGAAAGTCCCGGTACTCCTGGGAATCCTCGGTGCGCTTTTGTGCAGCAGCCCCCTGCGCCCTCAAATAGTCCAGCAGCCGGGAGAAATCGGCATTAACACTCATGCTTATACCGCCTCCTCGATCAGCGCTGCGGCCTGAGGCAAACGCAGTTGTCCGGAGATCAGGCGGGGTAAGAGGGTGTCGCGGAGTTGGGTAAGCAATGTTGCACGCTCTTCATTCTCATGGATGGTTGATAGCAAAGGAGAAACAACATCTGAAAACGCCATCAATAGCGACTGAGATGGAAGCACAACGCAGTGGTCCTCCAGCGCATCCCTCGGCAACGCCAAGACAGTGGTACCAGTTGCATACCCTACTGCACGTTCCCTAAATACGGCCTGCTGGAAAGAGAAGAAGAGGAAGTCTCTTATCTGGTTACCGAACCTCTCTCCCACTTCAACCTTGAACACATGGTGAGAAATGAACCCTGGCTCCATGCCACTTGGAACCAATAGTGGCCGACCAAGAATATCTCGCTGCTGCGTCATATCAGTGTTGGCAATAATTAAGTCACCTGGATAAACCTGATGCTTAGGCTTGTAGTCACCGACATACCTCTTGACCTTCTGAAACGCATAAACCCTCGGCTTATTGAAGCAGCCGAGATTGAACATATAAGCCCCCTCTCCATCCGCCAGACCATCTCCCTTGTATGAGCACCCCTTCTGGAATGCACACAACTGCCTCAACGGAAGAACTTCCCACCCCTTCGGTACCGAGCCCAGTTCGGACTCTTCGAAGCTGTCGGGGAACAGAGCTGCGGTGGCGGCGTCCATGCTTTCCGGCTGTAGGCCTTCGACCTTAGCGCGCACGGGGTCGAAATCGACGAACCAGGATTTGAACAACGCCTGGGCGATGGCGTCCAAGGTGGCGTTGGTTTCGCGTAGCAGGGTGATGCGGGCTTCTATGCCATCAAGTATCTCGGCAGCTTCTCGCTGATGCTCTATCGAAGGAAGAGTAATATGAAGACGTTTCTGATCAGTAAGACTCAGGTATGGGGCCATATCAGTCGACCGGCACATTGCCTGAAGTTGAGATTCGAACTCTCCTCCCCGAGACCATGCCCGCAAGAACCCCTGACATAACACAGACTCATCTTTAGAGCGCCAGAAGCTAAGATGCGGGGAATATACAAACTCAGGCATACCCTTGGTCACAAACGCAATGCGCCCGGTGCTATTACCTTTTGTTGTGACCACAACATCGCCCAAAACAGATAGCTTGCCTCTGAGTTTCGAATTATCAATTGCTTTAAAATGATCCACGCCATCGAAGTCAATATGGGTATCTCGAACATGCCCAGCGCGTAAAAAAATCAAGCCATCTCCGCCCAACTCGTCATTCTTCGCACGATAGCCATCACCGATCTCCAACACTCCCTGCTCAATCAGTTTTGAGAAAGATCTCGTCACTGTGAGGCGCTCACAAGAATCACGGGCACCAAAGTCAGAACTCATACCCCAGCCCTCCCAGCTTCTGCCGGATCAACTGATCGAGCTCTGCGCCCCTGGCCATCTGCTCACCGAGCCTTTCCGTGAGCTTCTGCATCTTCTCGGCAAAGGCTTCGTCATCGTCTTCCACCTCTTCTGCACCGACATAGCGACCGGGGGTGAGCACATGGCCGTGCTCGGCAATTTCCGCCAGCTTCGCGCTGCGGCAGAAACCTAGGATATCCGCGTATTCGCATACTTCTCCGTCTTCGTCCAGCGGCTCGCCGCGCCAATTAGCCACGGTCTGCGCAATGCGCTCGATATCCGCATTGGTCAGTTCGATCTGCACGCGGCTGACGCTGGTACCGAGCTTGCGCGCGTCGATAAACAACACTTCGCCGGGGCGAGCGGTTTTCTGCTTGGCCAGGAACCATAGACACGCAGGAATCGGGGTATTGAAGAACAGCTGGCCCGGCAGCGCGACCATTACTTCCACCACGTCGGCCTCGACCATGGCGCGGCGAATGTCGCCTTCGCTGTTCTGGCTGGAACCCATCGAGCCGTTTGCCAACACGATGCCGGCGCGACCGTTGGGTTTGAGGTGGTAAAGCATATGTTGCAGCCAGGCATAGTTGGCGTTGCCTTGCGGCGGAGTGCCATAGACCCAGCGCGGGTCGCCCTCCAGACTGCCGTGCCACCAATCACTGACGTTGAACGGCGGATTGGCCAGCACGAAGTCAGCACGCAGATCCGAGTGCTGGTTGCGGACGAAGGTATCCGCCGGCTCCTTGCCCAGGTTAAAGTCGATACCGCGAATCGCCAGGTTCATCGCCGCCAGGCGCCAAGTGGTGGGGTTAGACTCCTGGCCGTAGATGGATACGTCGCCCAGCTTACCGCCGTGGGCTTCGATGAACTTCTCCGACTGCACGAACATGCCGCCCGAGCCGCAGCAGGGGTCGTAGACCTTGCCATGATGCGGGTTGAGCACCGCCACTAGCGTTTTCACGATGCTGGCCGGGGTGTAAAACTGCCCGCCCTTTTTGCCTTCGGCGCTGGCGAACTGGCCGAGGAAGTATTCATAGACTTGACCGAGCAGGTCACGCGCCTTGCCGACATCGTCACCGAAACCGATAGTGGAAATCAGGTCCACCAGCTCGCCGAGCTTGCCGTCGGGCAACTGGGCACGGGCGTAGCGCTTGTCGAGAATGTTCTTCAGCTTGGGGTTTTCCGCCTCGATGGCGGCCAGGGCCTCGTCGATGCGCTTGCCGATATCCACCTGTTTGGCGGCGGCACGGATCGCCTCCCAGCGAGCCACTTCCGGCACCCAGAACACGTTGACCTCGCGGTAGTAGTCGCGGTCTTCCAGCTCGGCGTTGAGCGCCTCTGAGTCGTCTTCGCCCAAGTAGTAATCGTCATTCTCGTCGGTCAGCTTGCGTTCCAGCTCGGCACGGCGGCCGGCGAAGCTGTCGGAGATGTACTTGAGGAAGATCAGTCCGAGCACGATGTGCTTGTACTCGGCAGCATCCATATTGGCGCGCAGCTTGTCGGCGGTGGCCCAGAGGGTTTTCTCCATGGCCTCGATACTGGTGGCAGCCTGTACTTTGACCGCCTTGGCCTTACTGGTTGCCGCTTCGACGACATAGCTGGTGGATGCTTCGGCCACTGCTGGCTCGAAACGCTCACGCGCCTTGCTCAGCGCCTGCGCCGCCAGGCTGGCACCTGCGGCCTGGGCGCGCAGCACGGAGCCGCCACGCCCGCGGCCTTTGACCAGCACACCCTCACCGATCAGCGCGTCGCGCGATTCCCAGAATTGCTCTTCACTCAGGCCGGTGAACTGGCTCTTGAGTCGCTCATAAAGGGCCTGATTGCCGATGCTGCCGCCATCTTCCGGTACTGCTGCCAGCAACGCCTGGGCCAATTCACTCATGCATAACACTCCCATACCGTCCACCATCAAATGGGCCGGCCAATACTCAAACGGGCAATGAACAAACGAGAGGGAACCTGAGGAAGCCTCAAAACAGTGCTTTAATGCACCGCTTCATTCAGAGAGCCATCCCTGGGCCACACAAGCTGCCATCATTTTGGAATGCGCGCCACCTTATCGGCTGGCAGAGCACGGGTAAAGCGGTGGCCTGATTTCCAGGGGTATCTCTGAAACACCACACTAGGAGCCCCTGACCTGCGAGCCCAGGGGCAACAATCAGGAGCGCGTCCATTTCCTTGATAGATTCGGCCGCGACTCGTTCTTGGGGCGGCACTCAAAACGCACCGTCCATCGGAATCCAGACCACGCAGCGTTCCAACTGGTATTCCAAGCAAGTTGACCAATCAATTATTAATTAGACAAAACAGCTAGGTACCCATTCGTTTCAGATCACCCCGGCTCCACCAAATCCAAAAAAGAAGACGCCCTCGGGCGTCTTTTTTGTGTCTGGATTTTGGGACCTGCGGGCCGAAAAATCGGATTTACCCCCTTTCTTGTAGGGCATTTCCCAAAGATACTCCCAGCGCCTGTTTTCCGTTGCGGTCATTTTTTCAGGGTTTTAGTCTCGGTGGGTCGTTGCTCATCAACGGCATGACTTTGACAGGTCGCGACGGTAAACAACAAAACGGCTCGTCCTTATGGCGGCTGTACGTGCGGGCACGCTTGCGTGCGCCGGAACTTGTTGTTTCCGCCGGTCTGTCAACCCGCGTACAGCTGCCACCCTCTGTTTGACAGCAGAAGGTGACGGCCCTGAAATGGAAGCAATCATGTTGAAGATAGTCCCCGACCCACCCCACCACCTCCACTCCCTGGAAGACACGATCATGATGGCCTCGGACTACGCACTCTGTGCAGAAGCCGTAACCCAGCAGGCGATGCTGATGCAGCCCAGGTCGCCCGCATCGGTTTTGATCATGGCGGCGATGCACGAGCTTGAAACCCTGCGCCGATTACTCGAATCAGCACTGACGCAAATACAGCAGCCAGCGAACCCGCAGCCGATGCACTGATTCGCATACCGAGCGAAAAACCTGTGGGAGCCCGGCTTGCCGGCGATAGGGCCAGCCCAGGCAACCACCAGACCAGGGAGAGTGATCAATGACCACCGAAGACACGCACTGCACAGTCGGCAAAACCGTCTTCTTTCAAGGCGAAAACCAGACCCACCCACTGTTCCGCATCGAGCCCGGCATCCCGTGCCAAAACGCCCGCGAACAGGCCTCGGAACTGATGGGCTACGCACGGGACCTGACCATTGATGGCCTGATGGAAGACAAGCCCAAGCTGATCTGGGCTGCGCACTACCTTTGCGCTTTGGGCAAAGCGCTACTGGATGATGCCGAACTCGGCATGATGCGTTGAAGCCCAAACCGCTAGGCCTACCAGCCGCCGCCATCTGACCTAGGTGGCGGCCATATCATGGCAGTGCGGAAAGCGCTCTTTCAACCGCTCAATCGTTGATCGCCACTTCGGCGTTCCAGGCCGACACACCGTCTTTTGATTACTTACTTTGACCGCAGGTCAGTCCCCCTCCGCTTTCTTGTGCTTACGATAAAGGGAGAGCGAAACACCCGTTTGGCGCTTGAAGTAGCGGCACAAGTACGATGCGTCGGCGAAGTTCAGTTCTTCGGCCACACGGCCAATAGATAAGTCACTGTACGAAAGAAGAGCCTTGATTTCCAAGGTGACCTGCCGATCGATCAGGCCCTTGGGAGTTTCATTGAAAAACGCATTGGTCAACTGCGACAAGTAGAACGGTGTGATATTCAGTGCGTCGGCATAGAACTTTACATCCCGGTAGCGGCGGCAGTGTTTGCCAATCAACTCCCAGAAGCGCCAACAATGCATTTCCTGCCGGTTGAAGCCACTGTTTTCTATGGGAGTGGCTGGCAATTGCTCGGCCATTTTCAGAAAGAGGTTCTGCAGCTGATTGCGCAACATGATGTGTTGGTATGTGGGACAAGTCTGCGCAACGTTACGCATCTGCGCCACCCACCCCTCTATCAGCGGCATGTCGTCCTTGAGTGGAACGCAATGAGGGTGGTCATGCAGAAATACGAACAAGCTATTTGGCAGCGGGTAGGCTACCTCTGCTGCAAAATTTTTCGGCATCAGGCAGAAGAAAACCTTGAAGCGGCGCGAGCGACGTTTGAGCAAGGCAATAGTGTCCTCAGCTAGCAGCATCAAACCACCGCGCCTGACCGCATGCTCTTTGAAGTTGAGAGTGAAGTGGGCACTACCGGAGAGGCATACCAGCAGCGTCAAGTAAGCATGACCGAAGGAGAGCGGCAAACCACGCCCTTCCGCTAGCGTGGTTTCTCCCATCTGCATCGAATCGTCAGGAACGGAAAGCTTCGGAATGTGATGCATAGTGCCTCAGCGCTACAACAAACAGTAGCCAACATCGTATCACCGCTTGGCGCGATTGTTTCGAAAAGTACCGAAGAAGCCGAGTTACTGGCGTGTACCGATGCCCTGTCTCCCAATACTCTATCCCGAACACACCATTCCACTACGAGCACAGGATATGACACTTAAAACAGAACGACTCTTGCTGCGCCCGTGGCAAGACACAGACGCCGCTGATCTATACGAATATGCCAAAGACGCCCGAGTCGGGCCCATCGCTGGCTGGCCCCCGCACACCAGTGTGGAGAACAGTGCCGACATCATCCGCACAGTCTTCAATCACCCAGAGGTGTACGCGGTCGAATTGAAGGAAAATCGCCGCGCTGTGGGTTGTGTGGGCATTCTCATAGGCAGCAACAGCCATTTTGAAATCAGTGAGCAGGAAGGGGAAATAGCCTACTGGATCGGTGTGCCGTACTGGGGCAAAGGCCTGATTCCGGAAGCAGTGCGTGAAGTGATGCGACATGCTTTTGAAAACCTGAACCTCAAAGCACTATGGTGTGGTTACTTCGCCGACAACATCCAGTCCCATGCTGCCCAATCGAAGTGTGGCTTTCGCTTTCACCACACGGAAGAAAACAAATATAACCCATTCCTCCAAGACTACCGAACAGAACACATAAGCCGTATCACTTACCAAGAATGGCTAGGACATTCGAAAGAGTAAGAGCACACACCAAAGGTACCGCCAGGATAAAACTCAGGAGACTCTATGAAAATCTCACTCGCCCAAATAACCCAACAAAACTATGAGGTAATTTGTGAACTGGAGGTCACTGAGGAGCAGGAGGAGTACGTGGCTAGTAATACCTGGTCGCTCGTTGAGGCTGCGTACAACCCGGGTTACTTCACACGCGCCATCATAGCAGATGAAGAGCCCGTAGGCTTCTTTATGTGGGTGCAGGAATCAAAAGAAAAAGTCTCCATCTGGCGCTTTATGGTAGACAAAGAACATCAGCAGAAGTCCATCGGCAGAGTAGCGCTGGGTCTCGCCCTGCACGAAATAAAACAGATCAAGGATTTGAAAGAAATTGAAATTTGCTACAACCCCAACAACATCGTAGCCAAAGGCTTCTATTCCAGCTTTGGGTTCGTCGAGGTTGGCATGGATGTCGACGGCGAGGATA
>Ga0207696_1000606_pt1 | contig 26792 bp, 24 predicted proteins | sample KBSS54metaG_FD_184403 | JGI IMG/M metagenome (GOLD analysis project Ga0207696, IMG submission 184403) | Switchgrass rhizosphere microbial communities from Kellogg Biological Station, Michigan, USA - KBS S5-4 metaG (SPAdes) (version 2) | ecosystem: Host-associated > Plants > Roots > Rhizosphere >...
GACAAGGGCGCTATCGTCAAGGGCATCGTGAAAGAAGTTGACGCCAAAGGCGCCATCGTCACTCTGGCCGACGACATCGAAGCTACTCTGAAAGCTTCCGAAATCAGCCGTGACCGCGTTGAAGACGCGCGTAACGTTCTGAAGGAAGGCGAAGAGATCGAAGCCAAGATCATCAGCGTTGACCGCAAATCGCGCGTCATCAGCCTGTCGATCAAGTCGAAAGACGACGCTGAAGAGCGTGAAGCCATCCAGAGCCTGAAAAACGCTCCGGAAGCGGCTGCCGATACCACCATGGCTGCGCTGCTGCGCGAAGCAATGGCCAAGCAGAACTAAGTTCTGTTTGATCGGTACAAAAAGGGGTGGCCTTCGGGCCACCCTTTTTTTTGTGCCAAGAATTTACCTATGCCCCCGCAATCCCTGTAGGAGCCGGCTTGCCGGCGATGGGCTGCAGCGCAGCCCCCCATCGTTTTCTTCTCGCCCCAATCTTGAATTTTTTTATCAAGTCAAGAACCGCCCTGTTCAAAACCTTCCGAGCGTGCTACAAACTGATTAAGCAATGATCTAGCTGCTTGATAACGAAGGGAAAAATATGACGAAGTCGGAGCTGATCGAACGTATTGTCACCCATCAAGGGCTGCTCTCGTCCAAGGACGTCGAGTTGGCCATCAAGACCATGCTTGAACAGATGTCCCAATGCCTGGCCACTGGCGATCGCATCGAGATCCGTGGTTTTGGCAGCTTTTCCTTGCACTATCGGGCCCCGCGCGTAGGGCGCAATCCCAAGACAGGTCAGTCTGTGGAGCTCGAAGGCAAGTTCGTGCCGCACTTCAAGCCGGGTAAAGAGCTGCGTGACCGGGTCAACGAAGACGAGCACGAGCACCCCTGAGCCATGAAGGAGCAGTCTGATGCGTAACCTCAAGCGCGCCCTGGCGGCGCTGTTCGTGCTGCTGCTGGCGGCTGTTGTTCTGTTCTTCGTGCTGGAGAACCAGCAAGCCGTGGCGCTCGTCCTGTTCGGCTGGTCTGCCCCTGAAGTCCCCGTGGCTGTGCCGGTGTTGGCGGCCCTGGTAGTTGGGCTCGCAGTGGGGCCACTGTTGGGTGCTTATGGTGTTCAGCGTAGCAAGCGCAAGATCCGCGCTTCTGTCCGTCAGTCGGTGATGAACGGCAATTGAGGAAAATTCCTACGCGCTGGTAGGAAAGTCTCACCTGTGCACGCGCCTCCAAAAATGAAGTAATAGGCACTTCATTTTTCGATCCAGGCGAGCGCGCAGTATTATGGAATTTCCTGCCCTTTCCCATCATGGTGGCACTCGAGGCGTAACCGGCTCCTGTCACCAGCTGCACCTCGACGCCACCACCAGTCTGTTGATCGATTGTGGGCTGGAGCAGGGTGCCGATGCGGCTCCAGGGTCAGAATTCGCCCCCATCGGCTTTGATATAGTCGGTATCAGGGCGTTGATCATCACCCATGTTCACATCGATCATGTCGGTCGCATTCCGGCCTTGCTGGCCGCCGGCTATCGCGGCCCCATCCTGTGTAGTGAGCCGTCTGCCAAGCTACTGCCACTGGTGCTGGAGGATGCCTACAGGCTCGGTATCAGCGCAGATCCCACTCAGGTCGATCGTTACCTGGCGCTGGTGCTGCGGTTGATGGTGGCAATACCCTTCGAGCAATGGCACCTGGTGGCCGAGCAGGAGGGCGTGGCATGTTCCATCCGCTTGCAGCGCGCGGGTCACCTGTTGGGTTCTGCCTACGTAGAATGCGACGTGCGCTATCCGGGCGTCGAACCCAGCTCGCGCGTCGTGTTCTCCGGCGACCTCGGTGCGCCGGGCAATCCTCTGCTACGCGCCGTGGAGCCTCCTGAGCGTGCCGACATCCTGGTTCTCGAAAGCACCTATGGCGATCGCCTGCACCCAGACCGCAGCGATCGCCAGCAGCGCCTGGAGGCCGTTATCGACCGTGCCTTGGCAGATGGCGGCACCATTCTCATTCCAGCCTTCAGCCTGGGCCGAACCCAGGAGTTGCTGTACGAGATCGAAGACATCCTCCACCGCAAATCGCTGCAGGCCGAACAAGGGCAGGGGCCTGCCGATGATCCGCTCGCTGCGCTCGACTGGTCGGGCTTGCCGGTCATTCTTGATTCGCCATTGGCCCAGCGCATCACCCGCGCTTACGCAGAGCTGCACGAATACTGGAACTGCGAGGCTCGGCAACGGCTGAGTGAAGGGCGCGACCCGCTTGGGTTCGGGCAGTTGGTTTGCGTGGATACACATGGCAAGCATCAGCAGGTCGTCAATTATCTGAAGAGTACTGGGCGCCCGGCTATCGTGATTGCTGGGAATGGTATGTGCTCGGGTGGGCGGATCGTTAACTACCTCAAAGCGATGCTGGGGGGTCCGCGGCATGAGGTGGTGTTTGTGGGGCATCAGGCGAAGGGGACGCCGGGGGCGGTTTTACAGGCCAGCGAAGGCGTGGAAGGGGTAGTGCAGATTGGGCTGGATGGGCGCACTTATGATGTTAGGCTTAAAAAGTCCACCCTCCGAGGGTATTCGGCTCACGCAGATCAAGTGGGATTACTCGCTTTCGCATCTGGCATGACGAGTCATCCGGGACGCATTACGCTTGTTCATGGTGAAACGAAATCGAAGCGGGTATTGAGCCTTGCACTGGCGCAAGCGTTTGCGGGGGCGCGTGTGGTTCCCAAAATCTCCATCCCGATGGGCCATTCGGCGGAAAAGGAGTAATCGAGCACAACGCCTATGAACCCCAGCTAGCATCAGAGCTCAAATTCGGCTTGTTCTTTCGTATGAGTGCAGGCGCTCAGCAGCGTGCAAACCTTCAGAGGATGTAGGCATAATGACGCCACGCTTATGTGTTGGCACGTCCCCAAACGCCTCGGCTGATGTGGCAAGCGTGCCTACGGAAGAGTTCCAGTTTGACTGATGCAAGACGGATCTTAGGATAATCACAACAAATGCAAAATGTCTCCCAGCGCCCTAGTCGTGATGATGAAATTGAGCTCGTGGATTTGGTACAGGGCGTTTGGCGCCAAAAGCTTTGGGTGGGGCTGGTTGCTGCACCCATCCTGGTGGCAGGCGTAGCCTATGCATTTTTGGCCACACCTGTGTATGAGGCCCGGCTGTTCGTCCAGCCGCCTGCACAAAACGATATCGCTCAGCTGAATTTCGGTCGTGGTGGGGACTCGGGGCTGAACCCGCTAACGGTGAAAGAGGTTTACGAGACCCACCTTCAAGCATTGCAATCGGAAGCGGTGCGCAACGCGTTTTTCCGTAATGTCTATCTGCCAAGCTTGACTGAGGAGCAACGCAGAGGGTCACGTGATTCTTTGTATAGCGATTTCGGTAATGTTATGTCGGTCGGGCCAGCAGGTAAGGGGGCATCCACCCGCTACGCTATCACTGCATCCATTTCAGATCCTCAGGAGGCGACGAAATGGGTGATTGCTTACAACGAGATCGCTGCAGAAAGCGCCAAGCGCGAGGTTTTGGAGAGCAACAGCAGCGATATGCGAGTCCGAGCGGATAATCTGCAGACCCAGATAGACGATTCCAAGGCCAGTGCTCGTAAAGAGCGTGAGGATCGCATCGCTCAGCTGAGGGAGGCACTGGCTGTAGCTAAATCCATTGGTCTAGAAAAACCGCCGCTGATTTCGGCGTCGCTTACTCCCGAAGTGTCCGCAGCAATGGGAGGGTCACTCACCTACATGCGTGGCAGCAAAGCTCTTGAAGCTGAGATCGCGAACCTTGAGGCGCGTTCGTCGGATGATCCTTTCATCCAAGGGTTGCGCCCTCAGCAGGAAAAAGTAGCGTTCTACCGCAATCTCAAGATTGATCCATCTGTTGTTAAGGTGTATCAGCAGGATGGTACGGTAGATCAACCCGATAGACCTATAAAGCCTCGCAAGTCACTCATCGTCGTGTTGAGCCTTGTTCTGGGCCTAGGTGCTGGCTGCTTGGTGGCGATTGCAAGGGACCTATGGGCTCGGCGGCGCATGACTGAGGCATAGATTTCGAGGTCTCGTTTCGCCAAAAGGCTTTACGAGCTGATCGATGACAAAGGTGTCCGAAAGGGACGTATGTCGTTGTTGGCTCGCGGGGTCGCGACAGTGTAGTGTGGGGCGATTATCTGGTCTCGGTAACGTCGTCAGATGGGGCTGTACTATCGACCCGCTGATGGGTGGGTTCCGAAAATCGAATTCTTGCGCTGTTTCAACTGGATGTCGTCCAGTAGCTGGATGGAATGGATATCATTAACGCCCCGTCTCCTGCCATGCGCGCAGGCGGGTAATGCAGAAGGGTGAGTTTGGCGATATGACGGATATCAAGAAACAGTCGGTTGAAAAGTTCAAGGAAAAAACGGCCTTGATCGGTATTGTAGGGCTTGGCTATGTAGGCCTCCCCCTGATGCTGCGTTATAATGCCATCGGTTTCAATGTGCTGGGTATCGACATTGATCAAGTAAAGGTTGATAAGCTCAATGCAGGTCAAAGTTATATCGAGCATATTCCGGGCGGCAAAATTGCCGAGGCTCGTTGTAGTGGGTTTGAGGCCACGACAGACTTTAGACGCGTCTCCCAGTGCGATGCATTGATTCTTTGTGTTCCCACGCCTCTTAATAAGTATCGTGAGCCGGACATGAGCTTTGTCATCAATACAACTGATGCAATCAAGCCCTACCTGCGTGCCGGGCAGGTTGTATCCCTGGAGAGCACTACTTACCCTGGTACGACAGAGGAAGAGCTGCTTCCTCGCGTTCAGCAAAATGGTTTGAAAGTTGGTGAAAACATATTTCTAGTTTACTCGCCCGAGCGCGAGGATCCAGGTAATTTGAACTTCGAAACCGAAGGTCATTGGTGGTCATACACCGAGTTGTCTTGAAGTAGGGATCGCGCTTTACGATCAGGCTATCGACAAGGTCGTTGCGGTAAGTTCGACCAAGGCTGCCGAGATGACCAAGTTGCTCGAGAATATTCACCGGGCAGTAAATATTGGTCTGGTCAACGAAATGAAAATCGTTGCGGATCGAATGGGGATCGACATTTTTGAAGTGGTGGACGCTGCAGCAACCAAGCCATTTGGCTTTACCGCTTACTATCCAGGTCCCGGACTGGGCGGTCACTGCATCCCAATCGATCCCTTCTACCTGACCTGGAAGGCGCGCGAATACGGTGTCAATACGCGCTTCATCGAGCTATCGGGTGAAGTAAACCAAGCGATGCCTGAGTATGTGCTAAGTAAGCTGATGGATGGTCTGAACGAGTCCGGCAAGGCGCTCAAAGGTAGTCGCATTTTAGTGCTAGGAATTGCGTACAAGAAGAACGTTGACGACATGCGTGAGTCGCCATCGGTTGAGATCATGGAGTTGATCGAAGCTAAGGGAGGGGTCGTCGCCTACAGTGATCCGCACGTTGCGGAGTTTCCGAAAATGCGGGAGCACCACTTTGAGCTCACCAGCGAACCGTTGACGGCAGAAAATCTGGCGTCCTTCGATGCGGTGGTCCTGGCTACCGACCACGATAAGTTTGACTACGCGCTCATCGAGTCCGAGGCCAAGCTCATCGTTGATAGTCGCGGTAAGTACCGCAAGCCTGCGGCTCACATCATCAAGGCCTGAGTCGCGATAGCTCCGATACTCCGTCCGGGCCATTGGATCGGACGGTCTCAACTGTTTTCGAAGGGAAATTCATGAAGAACTTTGCTCTGATCGGTGCAGCTGGCTACATTGCTCCTCGTCACATGCGTGCCATCAAAGACACCGGCAACCGATTGGTTTCTGCCTACGACATCAATGACTCGGTCGGCATCATCGACAGCATCTCGCCCCAGAGTGAGTTCTTCACCGAGTTCGAGTTCTTTCTTGAGCATGCTAGTACCCTGAAACGCGATCCGGCGACTGCGTTGGATTACGTATCCATCTGCTCGCCCAACTATCTGCATTATCCCCATATTGCCGCAGGGCTGCGCTTGGGCTGTGATGTCATCTGCGAAAAGCCGCTAGTTCCAACACCGGAAATGCTTGATCAGCTTTCGCTGATTGAGCAAGAAACCGGAAAGCGACTTTTCAATATCCTGCAGCTGCGTCACCACCAGGCAATCATCAAGCTCAAAGATAAGGTCGCTGCAGAAAATCGTGACCACAAGTATGAGGTCGATCTCACCTATATCACTTCGCGTGGTAAGTGGTATCTGCAGAGCTGGAAAGGTGATCCACGCAAGTCATTTGGTGTTGCGACCAACATTGGTGTGCACTTTTACGATATGCTCCATTTTATCTTTGGTAAGCTCCAACGAAATGTTGTGCACTACTCTTCTGAGCAGAAGGCGGCCGGCTACCTCGAGTACGAAAAAGCACGCGTGCGCTGGTTCTTGTCCGTCGATGCTGATGATCTGCCGGAGGTTGTGAAAGGCAAGAAGCCGACCTATCGCTCAATTACTGTCGATGGCGAGGAAATGGAGTTTTCCGAAGGCTTTACCGATTTGCATACTACAAGTTACGAAGAGATTCTTGCCGGGCGAGGCTATGGTATTGAAGATGCTCGTCATTGCGTTGAGACTGTGAACGTCATTCGCAGTGCTGTTATTGCCCGGGCTAGGGACAATGAGGCGCATCCGTACGTTCTCGATTTGTCTCGCTGATTGACTAATTAGGCCGGGCGGTGGGTGGCCGTCCATCCTTTCTTCGTTCAGCCTTCGTGGTGCTCTGAAGAAAAGCACTCATATCGGTTGTTCGGCCAAATTCAATTTAGCGTGAGTTTAAATCAATGAGTTATTACCAGCATCCCAGTGCAATCGTCGATGACGGCGCGCAGATTGGCAAAGATTCTCGCGTCTGGCATTTTGTTCATGTGTGTGGCGGCGCTAGTATTGGCGCAGGCGTATCTCTGGGGCAGAATGTCTTCGTCGGTAACAACGTAGTGATTGGCGATCTCTGCAAGATTCAAAATAATGTGTCGGTCTATGACAATGTCACACTGGAGGAGGGCGTCTTCTGTGGGCCTAGTATGGTTTTCACAAACGTCTACAACCCGCGCTCGCTGATTGAGCGCAAACACCAGTATCGTGACACCTTGGTGAAGAAAGGCGCGACCTTGGGTGCCAACTGCACCATTGTCTGCGGGGTGACCATCGGCGAGTATGCATTTATTGGTGCTGGAGCCGTGGTAAACAGGGATGTACCTGCCTATGCGTTAGTGGTGGGAGTGCCTGGCCGTCAGATAGGATGGATGAGCGAGTTCGGCGAGCAGCTGGATCTCCCTTTGGTAGGGGAAGGCGTGGTATTGTGCCAGCACAGCGGGGCTTCGTACACGCTCAAGGGGTCTGTGCTGCATAAAAAGGGAGTTTTGAAATGATCGAGTTTATCGACCTAAAAAAACAGCAGGCTCGCATTAAGGATAAGCTTGATGCCGCGATCCAGCGAGTTTTGAGTCATGGGCAGTACATCCTTGGACCCGAGGTCGCAGAACTCGAAGCTAAATTGGCTTCGTTCACTGGAGCGAAGCATTGTATTACATGTGCGAACGGCACAGATGCTTTACAGATCGCACTGATGGCGTTAGGTGTTAAAGCCGGCGACGAAGTCATAACACCTGGGTTTAGTTATATCGCCACCGCTGAGGCTGCGGCCGTGCTTGGCGCTAAAGCCGTTTATGTCGATGTAGATCCACAAACTTTCAATATGGATCCTGGCTTGCTTGAGGCTAGGATTACTAAAAAGACAAAAGCCATTATTCCAGTGTCTTTATACGGGCAGTGTGCAGACTTTGATGCAATAAATTCTATTGCCATAAAGTATGGGATTCCTGTCGTTGAGGATGCCGCACAGAGCTTCGGTGCAACATATAAAGGTAAGCGCTCTTGCAATTTGAGCACCGTCGCATGCACCAGTTTCTTTCCAAGCAAGCCATTAGGTTGCTATGGGGATGGTGGTGCGATATTCACCAATGATGACGAGTTAGCTGTTGTGTTGCGGCAAGTTGCGCGGCATGGGCAGAACAAACGATATCATCATATTCGCGTTGGTATGAATAGTCGCCTGGATACTTTGCAGGCTGCTGTGCTGCTGCAGAAGCTTGAGATTTTTGAAGAAGAGATCACGCTCCGTCAAAAAGTAGCAGATTGGTATGGCTTGAGACTAAAGGGTTCCGGGGTGCTTAGTATTCCTCACATTGAGGACTACTCAACAAGTGTGTACGCGCAATACACTATTAGGGTGACGGGTCGTTCCGAAGTGCAACAGAAGCTAAGTCATGCTGGCATTCCAAGCGTTGTGCACTATCCAATCCCGCTGAATAAACAGCCGGCGGTGATGGACAGCGAGGTTGTTCTCGCAGTGGGGGATGAAGTCGCCCAGCAGGTTTTAAGCCTACCAATGCATCCTTATCTGACCCAGGCTGATATCGACCTAGTGGCTGCAGTCTTAAAATGATCGTAGCTCGGATCACCTCAAGGCTCAATACGGGGTTTGTTCGCTCGGTCATTCTGGTCGCTGGTGGAGCACTGATCTCGCAAGGGGTGATAGTTGCAGTCACCCCGGTGCTCACCCGGTTGTTCAGCCCTGAGAGCTTCGGGGTGCTTGCCGCCTTCACATCGATTCTGACCATAGTAATAGCGCTTGCCTCTCTGAAATATGAGCTTGCTATCCCTCAGGCCAAGGCTGAAAAGCATGCGTTTGAGCTGGCTGTTTTGTCATTTTGGGTATTGGCCATACTCGGTGCCTTATCCGCGTTGATACTTTCAGTAGTTTGGTTCCTTCCGCAAATTGACTTGCCGGCCTACTGTTGGTTTATCCCGCCTGGATTGTTATTTGCCGGTGCCTTTCAGATAGCCAGTTACGTGGCTATTCGGTACAAGGATTTTTCAGCGCTGACCCTGGCTAATATTCAGCGAAGCGTAGTGCAGTCAGTATTACAAGTCTCCGCCGGGTTTGCTGCACTGGGGGGAGGGGCATTGATATGTGGTTACGTCATAAGCCAAGGAGCCGCGGGCGCGAGGATTATCATCAAGGTGTTTAAGGGGAGAAGCCTACCGAATAGGCTTCGGCTCTTAGCACTTGCAAAAAAATATAAGAGGTTCCCCGTGATGGCTGCGCCGGCGGCACTATTGAATGCTGCCGCTCTGAACGTACCACCTTTTGTTATCATTTACGCATTTGGAATGCATGAGGCAGGACTGTTTGCATTAGCACAGCGGGCGATGGGGGTGCCTATGGCTTTTTTAGGTACTGCCATTGCCAATGTTTATCTTTCGGAAATCCCAAGGGTGGCTGAAACATCTACTAGCCAGGTCATCGTTTTCTATAAGAGAGCGCTTCGAAATCTAACACTGCTAGGGTTGCCGATCGTCGTTGGAGCGGGGCTAGCGCTGTTTTATACAGTGGATTATCTATTTGGCGCTGATTGGTCAGAGGCCTCGGTGTTGATGTTGCTGTTGATCCCCTTGTTTTTTGGGCAGTTCGTAGTTTCGCCGCTGAGTCAGACGCTGAATGTGATTGAAAGGCAAGACATCCAGTTGAAGTGGGATTTTCTCAGGCTTTGTGTACCTAATCTCGGTTTTGTGATAGCAGCGCTAGCAGGCTTGACCTTTGTCGAGGCGATCTTGTGGTTTAGCGTGCTGATGTTTTTCATGTACGTTATCAATGTTGCAGTTACTTTACGCGTATTGATGCGCCGAGTGGCTTGAATTTTGAAAATGAGGATTTCATGAAGATTTTTACAGTTGTTGGTGCTCGACCACAATTCATCAAGGCTGCGGTTTTGTCCAGGGCCTTTGCCGGCGCCGGTTTTCAAGTTGAAGAGATCCTGGTGCATACGGGGCAGCACTATGACAGTAATATGTCAGATGTTTTTTTTGAGGAGCTAAGTATTCCCAAGCCTACATACAGTCTGGGGCTTGGGGGTGGAACCCATGGTCAGAATACTGGACGGATGATTGAAAAACTTGAGGAGCTGATGCTCAAGGAAAAACCGGACTGGGTTCTGGTGTATGGCGACACTGACAGTACCTTGGCTGGTGCAATTGCAGCCGTTAAGTTGCATATTCCAATTGCTCATGTCGAGGCCGGCCTGCGTTCTTTCAATAGAGCGATGCCAGAAGAAATCAACCGCTTGTTGACCGACCATGTATCTACAGTACTGCTGGCGCCCACTGACGTCGCGTTGAAGAACCTTCAGAACGAAGGTATCGCTCAGCATAAAATTCATGTCGTGGGCGACGTAATGTGCGACGCCACCGAATTTTACAAGTCGAAGGCGGTTAAGCCAGAATGGTTTGATTCGTTGGGTATTAATGATGGAGAATTTGTGCTTTGCACCATCCATAGGGCTGAAAATACTGATTCAGAAACACGACTAAAGGAAATTCTGCGCGGGCTGCAAGAGTCCGAACAGCGAATAGTGTTGCCGCTGCATCCCCGAACCAGAAAGAAAATACAAGACCTGCAGATCACGGTGTCAGATAATATTTCTATCGTTGAGCCCGTCGGTTATCTTGAAATGAACTGGTTGGAGGCGAACTGTAAGTTAATTACCACGGATTCGGGCGGTGTTCAGAAAGAGGCGTATTTCCACGGCAAACTCTGTGTAACGCTTCGGGATGAGACCGAGTGGGTTGAGCTTACTAAAAAGGGTGTTAATGTGCTGGTTGGCGCTTCTGCAGTCAAGATTTCCAGTGCTATACAGTCGGACATGGAGGTCAGCTTTGACGAAGACTTGTATGGTAATGGCCAGGCTGCCGGGAACATCATCCGAGTGCTGCAAGGGTTTGTTTGAAAGCTCATCATTAGGCAAGGGTGAATAAAATGTATAGTAGTCTAGGTGCCAAGCTATTCTCCCCGCGATTTGGCTTTTACCTTTTCGTGGTTGCCGTAGGTACTACCTACGGCATCATGCCTGCTGTTTTATATTTTTTTGCTGGCGCCACTGATTACTTTCTTAAGCTATCAGTGTTGACGCTAGTGGCGGTAATGGCACTTTTTGTAGGCTATAAGCTGCCCATCCTTGATGGCCAATTTGCGCCTGGTGCTCCGCGGCTCATCGTACCCAGTGGTCTATTCAACTTCTGTGTTTGGACATTTTTCTTTGTATTTGCGTTCTATACTTTTTATACAGCGCCTTCAATTCCATTGGTTAGCGCTATTCAGGGCGCGGGCGCTGATGAACTGAGTCAGCAGCGGGGTGATTTCTTTAAAGGGAGAAGCGGGTTTGAGTCAATGTTGCTCTATTTGAGTACCATTTTCACAACTGTATTAATTCCATATAGTTTGGTGACCATGTTTCTTAAGAAGTCGTTCCTCCGCTTTTTTTTTCTCATTGTGTCTTTTTTCTTTTGTATCAGTTTTTTGCAAAAATCTCTTTTTCTAAATATTTTCTTGCCCGTAATGGTTTGTTTTGCTCTGTCCGGCAGGTTGTCTTTCAAAGCACTAACCTTCTGTTTTGCGTCAGCAGTAGCGATATTGGTGGCGGCTGTGTTTCTTTCCCTGGGGGGCGGCGGGGCGGGTGAGTTCAATGCTTCTGGTGCTCCGCTAGCACAGTATTTTTCTTCGACGTATCTGCCGTCGGGCGCTGGCGATTACTTCATATGGCGCGCATTTGCTGTTCCTCTTTTCACTGCAACTGACACGTTGCTCGTGCAGGCTGAGATTTTCAAAAATGAGTACTTGCTTGGTGCGACAAGTTTGTTGATTTCTCTGTTGACAGGTTCAGAGCGAATAAATATTGAGCGATATGTGTTTCAGCATCAGTTTGGCAGTTGGAATGAAATCGCTAACGCCAATGCGGTTTTTATAACGGATGCATACGTGAATTTCGGATGGGTAGGGGTGATCGCGTTTAGTCTGTTGATTGGCCAAGTCTTCAGATGGTTCAGGCTGTCGCAGGATGTTGCGCTAAAGTCTTTATGGCCTATTTTCGCCTTCACTCTGTATTCAGCATCGCTGATTGGGATGTTGATCAGTAATGGTTTTCTGTATATGTTGTTTCATGCTTTGCTGGTCCGCATCAGTCTGAGAACGGATAAGCAAACTGAAGCGGCTGGTGCGTGTGCTCCATCGGGTACGCTAAGGATGCAAGTGAAATGAATATTGTTTTTATCGCGCACTACTTTCCGCCGGTCAATAGTTCTGGCGCAAAGAGGGTTGAGGCTATCTCTAAATATCTTGCGGCCGATGGTCATCATGTCACAGTGATCACGACACGTAAAACCGCTGTGGATGGAGGTTTTACAGAGTCTTACCCTAAAGATGTGAGAGTGCTTGAGCTAGATTTTTTCGGCCGGCTGAAAGCCTCGGAAGAGAGTTCAGGGGTTTTTGAGCCGATGTACACCGAAAAACCCTCACTCAAAAGACGAGTGAAAGATCTGGTGCTGAACCTACTAGGGCAGGTTCCTGATCCCCGTTTACCTTTCGCGCTCTCATTCTGCAGCCCAGTGATTGATCCGCAAGTCAAGCAAGCTTTGACAAAGGCGGATGTAGTAGTTGGGACGTCACCGCCTTGGCCAATGCTTCTCGCTGCCGTCATTTGTAAGAAGCGCTTCAAAACTCGCTGTGTCCTCGATTATCGAGATCACTTCAGTGAGTGTCACGAAATGCCAGGTGGGCCGTTTGCTAAATGGCTTGAGTTGAAGATAGATCGGTGGCTCGTTCGCAATGCAGATCAGCTCGTTACCATATCGGAGCCGATGAGCTCTTATTATCGTACGATGTCGCCTAACGTCGCCACGATTATGAATGGTTATGACCATGAGGTGTTGGACGCTGCCAGACTTGGCGCGCGAGCATCGGCAGATGGCAAGGTCATACTGCGTTATATGGGCATTGTTTCGCCCGGTCGAGTTCCTCATCGAATCATGCAGGCACTAGTGCGGTTGCAGGCGCATTTGCCTCAGCGCTTTGACCAGTTTCAAATTGAGTATTATGGGGGGGCTGACTTGATCAAGGATGCCTTGGCAAAAGAGTATCCTACCATTGCTTCCGCCTTTTCATTTCATGCAGCGGTACCCTATACGGAATCGCTCCGATTGATCGTTGAGGCTGATTATCTCATCTTTGCTGAGACCTCATCGATGCAGACGCTCAGCGCTCAAGGGATCTTGACTACCAAGCTCTTTGAGTATCTAGGGGCAGGGCGCCCCGTGCTGGGGGATATATCGAGCGAAACGTTGGCGGGCTCATTCCTCTGCCGCGCCAACGAAACAAACGTGGTAGGCGTGACCCCCGATGTTTTCTTCGATGCTTTTTGCAATCCGGATTTTTACCAGCGAAAGCCTAATGCAGTGTCTGACTTTGCAGCGGGGTTGTCGCGCCGGTCGCAGGCCTATCAATACGACGATGTTATTCGCCAGGTAGTGGCAAGAGAGCAAGAATGAATACTAATAATCCAGGTTATCAGATTTGTACTTCGTGCATCATGGATTCTTCCGACCCAAACATTTCGTTTGATGCACTCGGTGTCTGCGAGTACTGCAACAATTTCAGAAATAATATCAAGCCGAACTGGAACACAGGCTCGGCGGGCGAAGCTGAATTGATGCGCATCGCCGAAAAAATTAAACAAGACGGCAAAGGTCGTGACTACGATTGCATTATCGGTTTAAGTGGCGGCCTCGACAGCTCCTACCTAGCCTACGTCGCCAAAGAAAAAATGGGCCTGCGCCCGTTGCTTTTTCACGTCGATGCAGGTTGGAATACCGACCAGGCAGTCGGGAATATCGAGAAGCTGGTTGATGGCCTAGGCCTAGAACTGTTTACCGACGTCATCAACTGGGAAGAGATGAAGAGCCTGCAGGTTGCGTTCCTCAAGGCTCAAGTACCTGATCAGGATATCCCTCAAGACACCGCCTTCTTCTCGGGGCTCTACAAGTTCGCCAAAGCCAACAAAATCAAATACGTGCTGACCGGCGGCAACTATTCCACCGAATGCTGTCGCGAACCAGAGGAGTGGGGCGCCTACCCAGGGATTGATACGACGCTGATCAATGACATTCACGGCCAGTTCGGTTCGCGCAAGCTCAAGACGTTCCCCTTGGTGGACGTGTTGTCCTACAAAATCTACTACCGATATGTGCTGGGTATGCAGGTCGTGCGCCCCTTGAACCACGTGCCCTACGTGAAGAAAGATGCCGAAGCCACGCTGGAGCGCCTGTTCGGCTGGAAAAGGTTCCAACACAAGCATCATGAATCCCGCTTTACCCGTTTCTACGAAGACTATTGGATGCCGCGCAAATTTGGTTACGAAAAGCGTCGCGCACATTTCTCCAGCCTCATCATGACGGGGCAAATGACTCGCGAGGCGGCGCTCGAGCGTATAGCCAAGCCTGAGCTCGACGAGAATTTCCTCAAATCCGAGTTCGAATACGTGGCTCACAAGCTGGACTTGACTGTGCCGGAGCTTCAAGGCATTTTCGAAGGCCAGAACAAGACCTTCCATGACTACAAAAACAAGCGTTTCTTGATTGGTATTGGGGCGCGCGTGCTCAGTGCTATCGGATTGGAGAGAAGGCTGTTCAGATGATCACCATCATTGACTATGGTCTTGGTAACATCCAGGCCTTCGTTAACGTCTATCGACGGTTGCACATTCCCGTAGCGGTCGCGCAGAACGCGGCGCAGCTGGATGGGGCGACCAAGCTTATCCTTCCCGGGGTCGGTGCTTTCGACCACGCGATCGAGCGTCTGGACGCATCGGGCATGCGCCCGACGCTGGATGAGCTCGTGCAAAAGCACAAGGTGCCAGTGCTCGGTATCTGCGTCGGCATGCAGATACTTGCCTGCGGCAGCGACGAGGGCGTCCTCCCGGGGTTGGGCTGGGTGCCTGGACGTGTGCGCTCATTCAAATCGGTCCCTGATCTTACAGACCTTCCTTTGCCGCATATGGGCTGGAACGATGTTGTCGCGCTCAATCAGAACGCGCTTTTCGAAGGCTTCGAGGATGAAGCGCGCTTCTATTTCCTGCATTCGTTTTACTTCGAGTGTGAGCAGCAACAGCACCACGCGGCCATGGCCTCCTACGGCCTGGAGTTCTGCTGCACTGTGCAGGCCGATAACGTGTATGGCGTTCAGTTCCACCCCGAAAAAAGCCATCACTTTGGCGTCGGTCTGTTGAAAAACTTCGCGGAACTGTGAGCGGAAACTGACAAATGCTGAGACCCAGGATCATTCCATGCCTGCTCATCCAAGACGGTGGGCTGGTAAAGACGGTGAAATTCAAGGATCCGAAGTACGTCGGAGATCCCATCAATGCGGTGAAGATCTTCAACGAAAAGGAGGCCGATGAACTGATCGTCATCGATATCGATGCCACAGTGCAGGGTGTCGAGCCAAATTACACCCAGATCGCTAAGCTCGCAGCCGAGTGCCGCATGCCCCTGTGCTACGGCGGTGGTATCCGGACGGCTGCGCAAGCTAAGAAAATCATCCAGCTGGGGGTCGAAAAGGTCGCCATCAGTTCGGCGGTACTCGAAAACCCTCAGCTAGTGGCCCAGATCGCCGAAGAGATTGGCAGTCAGAGCGTAGTCGTGGTGCTGGATCACAAGTCACGCTTGCTGAGCAAGCATCAGGAGGTCTGGACACACAACGGTACGCGCAACACTAAGCGCAGTGTCCTGGAAGTGGCGCTGGAGCTGGAGAAGCTCGGTGCAGGGGAAATTGTCCTCAATTCGATCGAGAACGACGGAAAGATGAAGGGCTATGACCTGGACCTGGCAGCCAGGCTGCGGGCTGCGGTACATATCCCGATCACCATCCTCGGCGGCGGTGGCTCGCTCGAAGACATGGCAAGCGTGGTCAAGACGTGCGGTGTAGTCGGTGTAGCGGCGGGCAGTTTCTTCGTGTTCAAAGGCGCCTACCGAGCGGTGCTGATCAGCTACCCAAGTGCTCAGCAGAAAGACGACATCATTTACTCAGCTCTACGAGCCCGATAACTCCTCAGGCACGTCGCAAGGGTCAGATCTTATGTTCAAGGGTAAAAAACTTCTCATCACGGGCGGCACCGGCTCTTTCGGCAATGCAGTCCTCAAGCGGTTTCTCGATAGCGACATTGCTGAAGTTCGTATTTTCAGCCGTGACGAGAAGAAGCAGGACGACATGCGCAAGCGTTATGACAGCGCCAAGCTGAAGTTTTACATCGGCGATGTGCGCGACTATCAAAGTGTCCTGAATGCTACGCGCGGGGTGGATTATATCTTCCACGCCGCTGCATTGAAGCAGGTCCCTTCGTGTGAATTCCATCCGATGGAGGCGGTCAAGACCAACGTCATCGGTACCGAAAATGTGCTGGAAGCTGCCATCCAGAATGAAGTGCGCCGAGTAGTATGCTTGAGCACCGACAAAGCGGTGTACCCGATCAACGCCATGGGCATCTCCAAGGCCATGATGGAAAAGGTCATGGTCGCCAAGTCACGCAACGTCGACGAGACCAAGACGGTCATCTGCGGCACTCGCTACGGCAATGTCATGGCATCACGTGGTTCGGTGATCCCGCTGTTCATCGACCAGATTCGAGCCGGTAAGGCGTTGTCCATCACCGATCCGAATATGACCCGCTTCATGATGACCCTGTCTGACGCAGTGGACCTCGTGCTTTATGCCTTCGAACACGGCAACAACGGCGATCTGTTCGTGCAAAAAGCCCCAGCCGCGACTGTGCAGACCCTAGCTTCGGCACTTACTTCGCTGATTGGATATCCTGAGCATCCGATTCAGGTAATCGGCACGCGCCACGGCGAGAAGCTGTACGAAGCATTGCTCAGCCGTGAGGAAATGGCCTGCGCCGAGGACATGGGGGACTACTTCCGGGTGCCGCCAGATCTACGTGATCTGAACTACAGCAAATATGTGGAGCAAGGAGAGGAAAAGATCTCCCACACCGAAGACTACAACTCGCACAATACGCAGCGCCTTGATGTAGCCGGGATGCAGCAACTACTGCTCAAACTTGATTTCATCAAGGCTATCCAGCGCGGCGAACATGCCACGCCGGAGGAGTGATACATGAAGGTTTTGGTAACTGGTGGCAATGGCTTCATCGCGCGTAACTTGCTGGTTCACCTTGCCGAGCGCAAGGATGTAGAGGTAAGCCTTTACGTTCGAGGTGAGGATGTGCACGCCCTGCAAGCCAAGGTCTCTGCGGCGGACTGCATCTTTCATCTGGCAGGGGTCAATCGCCCTTTGGACCCGGCAGAGTTCGGCAGCGGCAATAGCGAACTTACCCAACAGGTGTGCGATGCGGTCGTGGCGTCAGGGAGGAAGATCCCGGTGCTTTACACGTCGTCGATCCAGGCTCAACGCGATAATCCCTACGGGCTGAGCAAGCTCGCGGCAGAGCAGGCTTTGATTGCGCTTGGCCAGGAGCATGGCAGTTCGGTGTATATTTTTCGCCTGCCCAATGTGTTCGGAAAATGGGCAAGACCGAATTACAACTCGGCCGTAGCCACCTTCTGCCACAACATCGCTCACGATCTACCTATCCAGATCCATGACGAATCCGCAGCGTTGAGCCTGGTCTATGTCGACGATGTGGTCGACAAGTTCTTGGCCGTCATGGATGGTGAGTGTGTAGCCAGCGGCATGGTGGAAGTCGAACCGGTCTACAGTACCACCGTGGGCGCGCTGGCCGATCAGTTGCGTCGCTTCCGCGCCAGCCGTTCGACCCTGATAACGGAAAACGTCGGGGTGGGTCTGGTTCGCGCCCTGTATTCCACCTACCTGAGTTACTTACCACCGACATCATTCACCTACGAAGTGCCCAAGTATGGTGACCCACGTGGCGTTTTTGTGGAGATGCTGAAAACCCCGGAAGCGGGACAGTTTTCGTACTTCACCGCCCACCCAGGCATTACCCGTGGGGGGCATTATCACCACTCCAAGACCGAGAAGTTTCTCGTCATAAAAGGCAATGCCAATTTCCGCTTTCGTCATGTAGTCACAGACGAGTTCTACGAACTTCAGACCACCGGCGAATCGCCTACCATCGTCGAGACGGTGCCAGGTTGGACGCATGACATCACCAATATTGGTGATGACGAAATGATCGTCATGCTTTGGGCCAATGAAATCTTCGACCGTGAGCACCCTGATACCTATGCGCTACCAGTGGTCCAAGACTTCTCCGGCGCATGAATTTGAGGTTTGTATGAAAAAGTTGAAAATCGTCACCGTTGTTGGAACGCGCCCCGAAATTATTCGCTTGTCTCGCGTCATGAGCGCGCTCGATCAGCATTGCGATCATGTTCTGGTCCACACTGGCCAGAACTACGACTACGAACTCAACGAGATTTTTTTCCAGGACTTGGGCATTCGCAAGCCGGACCATTTCCTGAACGCAGCCGGCGCTTCCGGTGCTGAGACCATCGGCAATGTCATCATTGTCGTAGACAAGGTCTTGGCCGAAGTCGAACCAGAGGCCATGCTAGTGCTCGGCGATACCAACAGCTGCATGGCGGTGATTCCGGCCAAGCGACGCAAGATTCCGACGTTCCACATGGAAGCGGGTAATCGCTGCTTTGACATGCGCGTACCTGAAGAGATCAACCGCCGTATTGTCGACCACACTGCCGATATCAATCTGACCTACAGCACTATCGCCCGTGACTACCTGCTCCGTGAAGGCTTGCCAGCTGATCGCGTGATCAAGACGGGTAGCCCGATGTTCGAAGTGCTCAATCATTACCGTGACGGTATCGATGCATCCGATGTACTCAATCGCCTGAACCTTGAAGCCGGGAAATTCTTTGTGGTGAGTGCTCACCGGGAAGAAAATATCGATTCCGACAAGAACTTCCTCAAACTGGTCGATGTGCTCAATACCGTTGCCGAAGAGTTTGGCCTACCTGTAATCGTCTCTACCCACCCGCGTACTCAAAAACGGGTCGACGCCATGGGCGTGACGTTCCACGCCAATGTCCGCCTCCTCAAGCCGCTGGGCTTCAAGGATTACAACAAGCTGCAACTCACCTCCAAGGCGGTGCTGTCGGACAGTGGCACCATCAACGAGGAAGCCTCAATTCTGAACTTCCCAGCCTTGAACATCCGTGAAGCACACGAGCGGCCGGAGGGTATGGAGGAAGCTGCAGCGATGATGGTCGGCCTTGATACCGAGCGCGTTTTGCAGGGGTTGAGTATTCTCGATAGCCAGCTGCGGGGGGATGAGCGTAGCTTGCGGTTGGTTGCGGACTACAGCATGCCAAACGTATCCGAAAAAGTGGTACGTATTGTTCATAGCTATACGGACTATGTGAATCGTACGGTCTGGAAACGGTATTGAATCAGTGGAAGGCATGCCGCAAAAGAAACTGAGAGTGTTGGTGGTCACCCAGTACTTCTGGCCGGAGAACATGCGGATCAACGACATGGTCCGCGACTTCATCGAGAAAGGGCACGAGGTCACTGTACTCACTGGGTTGCCTAACTATCCTGAAGGTGAAGTCTTTCCGCGCTTCAAGGAGAACCCTGAGGCGTTTTCGAATTATGAAGGCGCAGAGATCGTGCGTGTGCCGATGGTGCCGCGCGGCAAGCGCAGTATTCAGTTGGCACTGAATTACCTTTCGTTCTTCATATCGGCCTCTACAGTTGGTGCACTCAAGCTCAAGGGGCGTCGTTTCGATGCGGTGTTCGTCTACGCGGTGTCGCCAATCCTGTCGGCAATCCCGGCTGTAGTGCTTGGCAGGCTCAAGCGAGCTCCAGTATTCGTATGGGTACTCGACCTTTGGCCAGAAACGCTGCGAGCGGTTAACGTAATCCACAACCCTAAGTTGTTAGGGCTGGTGGGCAAGGCGGTGTCGTGGATCTACAACCGGACCGATTACCTACTGCTGCAATCGCATGGATTCTTCGACAACGTGCGTCAATATTGCACGCGGCCTATCGATGCAGAACGTCTGGTTTATTTCCCCAGCTGGGCAGAGGATGACTTCTCCGCCAAGAGCGTTGCACCGTCGGAGCTTGTCGAACGTGATGACTCCACTTTCACAGTGGTGTTCGCAGGCAATGTTGGGGAGGCGCAGGACTTTCCCGCCATTCTCGACGCCGCTGAAGCGTTACGCGGCAAGGTTGCCATTCGCTGGGTGATAGTTGGCGATGGTCGCATGAGTGGTTGGCTGGAGGAGCAGGTGCGGAGCCGGGCGCTGGATAACGTGATGCTGCTTGGTCGTCATCCGCTGGAAGCCATGCCGCCGCTGTTCGCTCAGGCCGATGCGTTGCTGGTATCCCTGCGCACCAACGATGTTTTTGAGAAGACTATTCCTGGCAAGGTTCAGGCTTACCTGGCATCTGGCCGGCCGGTGCTCGGTATGATCAACGGCGAGGCTGCTCGAGTTATCCAGGCATCTGGTGCAGGTTTCGCTTGTGAGTCGGGCAATGGAACGGCGCTCGCTCAGATCACCGAACAGCTTGCCAGCTTATCTTCGCTTGAACGGCAAAAAATGGGTGAATCCGGACGACGTTATTATGAGCAGGAATTTGCCAGGCCTGCACTTCTGTCGCGCCTGGAAGGCTTGTTCGGCAGCGCCACTTTGAGAAGGTCAGGACGATGAGCAAAAAAGTGTTTCTCACCGGCGCCTCCGGGTTCGTTGGGCGTGCTGTGTTGCGTAGACTTCAGGCCGATGACCGTGAAGTGGTTGCTGCGGTACGGCGAAACAGCGGTGAGCTGCCCGCTTCTGTTCAAACCGTGCCGTTCGTATCTTTTGAGCAAGAGAATACCTGGAATGGCGTGCTGTCTGAGTGTGACGTGGTAGTACACAGTGCCGCACGCGTGCATGTGATGAATGATACTGAGTCCGACCCGTTGGCCGCTTTTCGCAAGGTCAATGTTGAGGGGACGCTTGCGTTGGCACTTCAAGCGATCTCCGCGGGGGTCAAGCGCTTCGTTTTCATCAGTTCGATCAAGGTGAATGGCGAAGGCACCAGCCCAGGTAAACCTTACAAAGCTGATGACGTGGCGATGCCTCAGGATCCATATGGCGTTTCCAAGATGGAGGCTGAAGTAGCGTTGCGCAAACTGGCGCTGGAGACAGGGCTTGAAGTTGTGATCATACGGCCGGTATTGGTCTATGGACCTGGCGTCAAGGCCAATTTTTTGAACATGATGCGCTGGCTTGATCGTGGCGTTCCTTTGCCATTCGGTGCTATCGACAATCGACGCAGCCTGGTTGCCCTGGAAAACCTCGTCGATTTGATTGTGACCTGCATCGACCACCCAGCTGCCGCTAACCAGACGTTTCTGGTCAGTGACGGTGAGGATCTGTCCACCACAGGATTGTTGCGCCGCATGGCACTGGCGTTGGGCAAGTCGGCACGCCTGTTGCCGGTGCCTGCGTGGGTCTTGAGCGCTGGCGCGAGATCTCTGGGCAAGGGCGCGTTATCACAGCGGTTGTGCGGCTCATTGCAAGTCGACATTGGCAAAACTTGTGAATTACTCGATTGGCAACCGCCCGTCAAAGTAGATGCGGCACTTCTGGCCGCTGCCAGGCACTATCAGGAAAACAACAAGAAATGATGCTTTTGTGGTCTCTTTCAGCCGTATTGGTCATGTCTTTGCTCATGACAGCCGTTTTGCGTCGCTATGCTTTGGCGCGCAGTGTCATGGATGTGCCCAACGCCCGCAGTTCTCACACGGTGCCGACCCCCCGCGGGGGCGGCGTTGCAATCGTCCTGACATTCCTGCTGGCTATCTTGGCCCTCATGCTCTCGGGCGCTGAGCAGCAAAGCACGCTGGTGGCACTAGGCGGTGGCGGGGCATTGATCGCGATCATCGGCTTTATGGATGATCATGGGCATATTGCTGCGCGCTGGCGTCTGCTGGGGCATTTTGCAGCTGCTGTGTGGATTCTTTCGTGGATGGGCGGCCTTGCGCCGCTGTCGCTGCTGGGGTGGACGTTGGACCTGGGTTGGCTGGGGGGCGTGGTCGCCGCGGTGTATCTGGTATGGTTGCTCAACCTGTATAACTTCATGGATGGGATCGATGGGATCGCCAGTGTCGAGGCGATTACCGCATGCTTGGGCGCCGCGCTTCTCTATTGGCTGACAGGCTTCAACGGGCCCGCGGTCTTGCCCCTGTTGTTGGCGGCCGCAGTAGCAGGGTTTCTTTGCTGGAACTTCCCCCCTGCCAAGATCTTCATGGGCGATGCGGGTAGCGGTTTCATTGGCATCATCCTGGGTGGGTTGTCGCTGCAGGCAGCCTGGATTTCGCCGCCGATGTTCTGGTGCTGGTTGATTCTGTTGGGGGTTTTCATTGTCGATGCCACCTATACCTTGATCAGGCGGTTGTTGCGAGGCGACAAAGTCTATGAGGCCCATCGCTGCCATGCTTATCAGTTCGCCTCACGCCAGTACGGCAAGCATTTGCCAGTAACCCTGGCGGTATTGGCGCTTAACGTCGGCTGGCTGCTGCCCATTGCGTTTTGCGTGGCACGGTTGGGGCTTGATGGCATGGCGGGTGTGTTTATCGCCTACATCCCCTTGATCGCACTGGCGGTACGCTACCGTGCTGGCGACCTGGAAGATCGGCACTAGTGGCAAGCACGTGATGTTTTGTCAGGGACATGAGGAATGCCTCGAGAGGAGTTATGGATAAGGTGCGTACAAAACTGGTGGCTCTTCCACGCCGTCACAAGCGGCTGTTGCAGGTTCTGACTGATATCGTGCTGATATGGGGGGCGTTGTGGCTGGCTTTTGTAGTCCGGCTCGGTATCGATGAACTGGCAAATCCCATCATCGATCACACGTGGCTGTTCCTATGCGCACCTGTAGTATCAATACCGCTATTTATCCGTTTTGGTCTCTACCGTGCAGTAATGCGCTACTTTGGCAACGACGCGCTGATCGCCATCATCAAGGCTGTCACGCTTTCTGCGTTGATCCTCGGTTTCATCATCTACTGGTCCAGTAACCACCAAACTGTTGTCCCGCGTTCTATCACCTTCAACTACTGGTGGCTTAGTCTGATCATGGTGGGCGGACTACGGCTTGCCATGCGACAGTATTTTCTGGGCGACTGGTTCTCCGCCGCCGTCCAGCATGTGCCGTTTGCCAGCCGAGACCACGGCTTGCCTAAAGTAGCCGTTTATGGCGCCGGTGCTGCCGGGAACCAGCTTGTGGCTGCTCTACGTATTGACAAGGCCATGCGCCCGGTCGCATTCATCGATGATGACAGCAGCATTACCGACCGCGTTATTGCCGGGTTGCAGGTGTATCATCCGGACCAGTTGCAGCGATTGATCGACGTGACCGGGGCTCAGGAAATCCTCTTGGCGATCCCTTCTGCTCCGCGCACCCGCCGTCGTGAAATCCTCAATTTCCTCGAACCCTACCCGCTCCACGTACGAAGCATCCCCGGCTTCATGGATTTGGCCAGCGGCAAGGTCAAGGTAGATGACATCCAGGAAGTCGACATTGCCGACTTGCTTGGCCGCGATACGGTACCAGCTCAAAATGACCTGCTGGAACATTGCATTGTTGACCAGACAGTACTGGTAACCGGCGCTGGTGGTTCGATCGGTTCAGAGCTGTGCCGTCAGATTCTGGGGCAGTCGCCGAGAACGTTGCTCCTCTTCGACCACAGCGAGTTCAATCTCTACAGCATCCTCTCGGAGCTGGAGCAGCGTATCTCCCGTGAATCTCTCCCGGTCTGCCTGATCCCCATCCTGGGCTCGGTGCGCAACCAGGCCCAGATGCTCGACATCATGAAAACCTGGCACGTGGACACCGTCTATCACGCTGCTGCCTACAAGCATGTGCCCATGGTGGAGCACAATATTGCTGAAGGTTTGCTGAACAATGTCATAGGCACTCTGCACACAGCCCAAGCTGCATTGCAGGCGGGTGTCGCCAACTTCGTCCTGATTTCGACCGACAAGGCCGTACGCCCGACCAATGTGATGGGCAGTACCAAGCGTTTGGCAGAGATGACGCTGCAGGCCCTCAGCCGTGAGCTGGCTCCGGTATTGTTCGGAGATGCTGGCAATGTTTCGCAGGTCAACAAAACCCGTTTCACCATGGTCCGCTTCGGTAATGTGCTGGGCTCTTCCGGCTCTGTGATTCCGCTGTTCCACAAGCAGATCAAGGCAGGTGGCCCGTTAACAGTCACTCACCCGAAGATCACGCGTTACTTCATGACGATTCCTGAGGCGGCGCAGCTCGTCATCCAGGCTGGCTCGATGGGCAAAGGCGGTGATGTCTTCGTCCTCGACATGGGGGAGCCGGTGAGGATCGTCGAACTGGCGGAGAAGATGATTCACCTGTCCGGTTTCAGTGTCCGCAATGAGCGCAATCCGATGGGCGATATTACTATCGAGTTCACCGGGTTGCGGCCGGGCGAGAAGCTCTACGAGGAGTTGTTGATCGGAGACAACGTGCTCGCTACCCGGCACCCCATGATCATGAGTGCTAATGAAGACTTTTTGCCATGGGACGCGTTGAAAGACGCGTTAGGCCAGTTACTGTCCGCAGCTTCTAATGACGACTTTGTACGGGTGCGTCAGTTGTTGCGCGAGACAGTGAGCGGTTACGCGCCAGAAGGTGAGATTGTTGATTGGATTTATCAACAACGCCGGCTTGAACCTTGAATCTGTAAACAGTACTCGCTCTATCCGCAAGGCTAATTCGCTTGCGCATTGCCCACAGCGTCCGAAATCGGCGTGGGCTTGCGCAAGCGGGCTTTGAATAGCAGGCATTGCGTTCATCGCTTGAAGCAATGTGACCCCATGCACCACCCCCAGCCTTTTCCCACCCCCCCAACCCGCGTATCATCCCGTCACAAAATCTGAACCCACCCCACGCCCCCCCTAGACCAAAAGTCCAGCCCCCCAGCGTGTAAAGCAGCTTCAGATACCACACGATCATCAGCGACACACAACGACCAGCCAGATTCATGGCAAGGCCAGGCATGCCGGCTGTCCGCAGGATGGGACGGTGCCCGATGAGTTTTGAAGGAATGGGTTTTGATTAAGCGTAGACAGGTTGCAATCGTTGGTTGTTCGTACCGTTTCCCCGGCTCTACTGCTGCCAGCTTCTGGCAGAACCTGATGGAAGGGCGTGACCTGGTCACCCAGGTTGACGCGTCGCGTTGGGAGAAGGCCGAGTTCCTGCACCCGGACAAGGCCAACCCTGCCACCAGCTACACCTTTGCCTCCGGCACGCTGGGCGATGTCAGTGCGTTCGATGCGGGGTTCTTCAATATCTCCCCGCGTGAGGCAGGGATGATGGACCCGCAGCAGCGCATGCTGCTGGAAATGTGCTGGGAAACCTTCGAGAACGCTGGCGTCAAGCCGTCGAGCCTGCGGGGCAGCAACTGTGGCGTGTACCTGGGTATCGCCGCGGTCGAGCAGGCCTACCGCCTGGTCGATGACATGGCCTCGATCGATGGCGCCACCGCCACCGGCAACACCATGAGCATCGCTGCCAACCGGCTGTCGTTCTTCTACGACCTGCGTGGCCCGAGCATGGCCATCGACACCGCCTGTTCGTCTTCGCTGGTGGCCTTCCACCAGGCCTGCCAGGCGATCATCAGCGGTGATGTGGACCAGGCGGTGACGGGCGGCATCAGCCTGCACATGCACCCATTCGGCTTCATGATCTTCTCCAAGGCGACCATGCTTTCGCGCACCGGGCGTTGCCAGTCGTTCGACGAGAACGGCGATGGCTACGCGCGTTCCGAAGGGGGTGGCCTGTTCCTGCTCAAGGACTACGACCAGGCCGTGGCCGATGGCAACACCATCCTTGCGGTGGTCGCGGCCAGTGCGGTGAATACCGATGGGCGCAAGTCCAGCCTGACCCTGCCCAACGCCGAAGCCCAGGCGGCGCTGCTCAAGCAGGCCTACGCCAAGGCCGGCATCGCCCCCGAGCAACTGGACTACCTGGAAGCCCACGGCACCGGTACCTCGGTGGGTGACCCGATCGAAACCCGCGCCATCGGCGAGGCCCTGGGCCAGGCGCGTGGCGCCGGCAATCCGCTGCCCATCGGTTCGGTGAAGAGCAACCTCGGCCACCTGGAGGCCGCTTCCGGCGTCGCCGGCCTGATGAAGGCCCTGAACTGCCTGGCCGAACGCACCGTGCCGGCGACCATCGGGGTCAAGGCGCTCAACCCGAACATCCCCTTCGGCGACCTCAACCTGCAGGTGGTCACCGAACCGCTGGCGCTCAAGCGCGAAGGCCAGTTGACCGTTGGCGTCAACTCGTTCGGCTTTGGCGGCGCCAATGCCCACGTCATTCTGCAAAGCCCGCAGCCTGTACAAGCCGCAGCCGAGAACACCACCGCCGCACGGGTGCCGCTGCTGCTCAGCGCCAAGACCGAGCAGGGCTTGCGCGCCACGGCTGAGCGTTTTGCCGCCTACCTGGCCGAGCATGCCGACGCCGATTACTACGATGTCGCCTACCAGGCGATGTTCCGCCGCGATGCCCACGCCCACCGCCTGCTGCTGGTGTGCGACAACGCCGCTGAGGCTGCCCAGGCGCTGGACGATTACGCGCAGGACCCAACCCTCAGCGAGCTCAGCGCCGTGCTCGAAGCCGGCCAGGCGCTGGAGGCGGCCAGTGGCCCGGTGTTCGTCTATTCCGGCAACGGGTCGCAATGGCAGGGCATGGGCCGGGCGATGCTCGACCAGCCAGTGTTTGCCGCTGCCATCGACGAAGTGGACGCGCTGTTCCAGCCGCTGGCAGGCTACTCGCTGCGTGCCGAGCTGCTGGGCGACAACGGCGAAGGCCGCTACGCCCGTACCGAAATCGCCCAGCCAGCGCTGTTCGCCCTGCAAGTGGCCGTTACCCGTGTGCTGGCTGCCGAAGGCATTCGCCC
>Ga0207696_1000607_pt1 | contig 26704 bp, 30 predicted proteins | sample KBSS54metaG_FD_184403 | JGI IMG/M metagenome (GOLD analysis project Ga0207696, IMG submission 184403) | Switchgrass rhizosphere microbial communities from Kellogg Biological Station, Michigan, USA - KBS S5-4 metaG (SPAdes) (version 2) | ecosystem: Host-associated > Plants > Roots > Rhizosphere >...
TTACATCACAGGATATTACAGCCAGCTCAGACCTCATCAATATAATGGTGGTTTGACGCCGAATGAATCAGAACGATTGTTCTGGAAAAACTCTAAAGCCGTGGCCAGTTTTTGTTGACCACTACAATCTATGTCTTGGCCATCTTCAACGAAGCTATAGTTACGAAGCCCAACCCGTCCAGCGGTGACGTTATTAGCCTCATCAACGACGGCAGATCGGAGAAGTTCCTGAATAATGTCCTGCTCGTTTAGCCCGTCATCTTCATAGTCTAAAATCATGTTGCTCAGTTCAACATCGGGGATGTTCGCACCTACACGCTCAATGAGAACGTAGCGAACGACATCATCCTCTGGTTCGATGATTTCGTGTTCTGAGATTTTGAAAAGTGACCTGGAGGCAAGGAGGAAGCCGAAACGAACAGAACGAGTGTCCCCTGTGTGAGGCCACTCGCTCAGATCTTTTCTGTAGGATTCTATTAGTGTAGGAGCCATTTCTCAGCAGAACCATTAGCTTTAATATTGCTCATGATTCTACCATTAGTATCAAAGAAACGACGAATAGAATGCTCAATAATCTCAACGAGATCGGCCATTGATCGAGCCATCTCAGGGTACTGTTTCGCAGGTTTAACAATGAAACGAACGCGATCACCAAGCAGGACTACTTCTGCCAACGGCTTAACCGTAGCATCAGCATTGTCCACATCATCTTTGAAGGTGACAATGAAGTGAAAATCTTCAGGCGCAGTCATCCCTTCATTGTCAAGTGTGCGCACCTGAAGCATATGCTGCTTAAAAGTGTGCGTTGCAATGATGCTGGTATGATCACGAATTGTCTGAATAGAACGTTTTTCGTTCATTACGTCGTGCATGTATCCGCCTTAGCTGTGTGCCGCATTGGCCTCTCCAGCGAAAACCGCGAAAGCATTACTTATGCGGTCAACTAGGCCGTGGGCCACATTGGCCTCTCCGGCGTTCTCCATCAAGGGAGAAAAGGCTACGAGTATGCGTAGGTCTACATTAACTACTGACGCATTCGTCAGCAGTTGACTAAATCTACGTCATTACTCAAAAATGATCAAGCCGCTGGTTGTCAGTTACCCAGCAAACAAAGGGGGGTTGCTGGGTTGTCATTGCTTTTTTGAAGCTAATCAGACATCCAAAATCATCACTTGTTGCGATGATTTGACCAATGGCACAACGTAGCACCGTGAACGTTGTGGGAAAGGATCTCACGTTTCGTTTCCTGCTTTAGCTGATCGCTATGGCTAACATAAATCGGGTTTGCAGCATCGCAAAACAACACCCCATGAGCCGGCGGCTTAATCACGCATCCAATCAGCGGCAAGCTGAGCGCCAACGGTAGTATCATGCGAACTTCGGACTGCATTGATAACGTCATTTTTCACATCCAATGTGTGCCGCAGGCGCTTTCTGTCTTCACGCTCTGCTTTGATTTCCATTGACCGGCGAGCAGCCTGGCCACCGAGATAGCAGCCGTCATCATGGTGCTTGCTGGACTTAATGGTAAAGGCCAAGAAGCATTACGCGATTCCCTTCTGGTATTTGCGAACCTGAGACCAGGCAATGAACACGGCAATTGCAACTGTGGCCACACCGAACACAATCACTAATAGTGTCACCGCTGGAAATGTTGTCCTGAGCCTTATCCATTGCATGAGTGATCTGCGGATGTAAGCATCCCGGTAAACCGGACCATTCGCTTTTAGAGAATATCCAAAAAAAAGGTTTAGTTATCCTCTGTGGGGCCAATGTCCGCTTCTCGCTCACAGCGGACATTCGCCTAATGTCAGTCCGCTTTGTGCCAAAAGCGCACATTGGAAACACCAGGCTGTTTTAATCAACGGGGAACAGGTTACCATTACAGCTCAATTCTTCGAACAAAAGCACTCAATACTATTTGTTTACCAATGCCTGATAGAGCAGTTTATGGGATGATGAGGGGATGAATATGGGAGAAAATGCGTGAACATAATACCAATTCGTCGCGAGTCCAAATGGACTGCTTTGGAATTCTTTGCTGGTATAGGTCTGGCCAGAGCCGGTATGGAACAGGCAGGTATAAAAACTGTTTGGGCAAATGATTATGACGTAAACAAAAAAGCTATGTATGAAGGCCACTGGCAATCCGGAGATTTCCTACTTGCTGACATTCATTCTTTGAAGAGTAAGGAATTACCTACCGCCGATATCGCCTGGGCATCTTCCCCCTGCACAGATCTGAGCCTGGCGGGTAAACGTGTCGGTCTTCGTGGTGGACGTGAGTCGTCGGCCTTTTTCGGATTTACAGATTTAATCGCAGGAATGCATGATCGCCAACCTGAGGTAATCGTGTTAGAGAACGTTATCGGACTTGCCTCCTCCCACGAAAGAGAAGACTTAAGAGCCGCGGTAAAAGAATTTAACTCTCTGGGCTATTCAGTCGATGCAATCACACTAGATGCCCGTCGATTCGTTCCTCAGTCACGCCCCCGACTTTTCATTATTGGGGTAAAGAATCCTGTTAATGGTGGCGAACAGGATACGTGCTTGAGGCCTGACTGGCTTTCTTGGCTTCACAAAGATCCAGAACTAAACACTTTCATGATGCCATTGCCGAAAGCTCCTGATCTGCTGAGTAATGGTTTTACTAATGAAATTGAAACCATTCCAGACAATGATGCCCGCTGGTGGAGTGCGGATAAGGTAGCTTTCTTTCGGGAATCTATGGCGACTGTACAACGCGAACGTCTGGATCAATTTGTTAGCATGAGCGGCACTACAGCTCGTACTGCATATCGCCGTACGCGTAATGGCATCCCGGTATGGGAAATGAGGCCTGAGGATATTTCCGGTTGTCTCCGTACACCTCGTGGCGGCTCTTCTAAACAGGCTGTTGTTATGATGGGTAATGGATTACTGAAAATTCGCTGGATGACCGGGCTCGAGTATGCACGTCTGATGGGGGCCGGCTGGTTCACGCTTGATAATTTGCGTGACTCGAATATTCAGTACGGCTTCGGGGATGCTGTTGTTGTGCCAGTGGTCAGCTGGGTAGCAAAAAATATGATAACCCCTCATCTTGAGGCCTCAGTAAGCTCACATGGAAATTTAGTGAATGAACAAACTCAACCCTACTGAAGCATACCTGGAAGCGGCAAAAAATTGGTACGAGAATCAGCGTGCTCAAAATGGCTCAATGAATACCAATGTCATGAATGCAGGTTTGATTGTCTCTCGAATGGCGGCCGACGGTCTGCCTATCACTGATGAACGACTTTACAGTGACGGTAAGAGTCAGGTACGCGGTTTGAGTGGACCTGCTATCGCAAAGATCCTCGAGCAACATGGTGAAACGCGTATTTTCACGCGAGAAGGCGGCCGCACCTCAAGAGGAACCGTCTTTCTTGCTGCAGCTATCAGGGACGTGCTAAACGATGCTAAAATTTTAGTAAGTGATCCTGTTAATGCAGCTTACATTTCATCCCAACTTGAAATGTTTTTTACGAAGTGTGTGCGGCTTGATTACTTCGACAAGCAGAGAATAACTGTCGATATTGATCATACCAAACCCCTCTCTTCTGTCATCAGCGATATTCTCAGAGCAGCTGCAGAACGCTCTGATAAGCCGACAGGTGCCGTACTTCAACATCTCGTAGGTGCCAAACTACAGTTACGTTTTCCGGAAGAGAAGATTGGTTCAGACAGGGCTAACGCTGCTGATATGCACACTGACCGAGAAGGCGATTTTCAGGTAGGTACCACGGCATTTCACGTCACCACGGCCCCTATGGAAAAACTGATTTCGCGTTGTGTCGAAAACAAAAGTGCCGGATACAGACCGGTTATCTTAACTCTTGAAAGTAAAGTTCAGGCAGCGAGACAAATGGCTGATAACGTAGGCATGTCCGAACAAATATCTGTGCAGTCCGCTGAGATTTTTATCGGTACAAATATTGAGGAGATTTCCACTTATGATGGTGATCGCATTCGCGAAGGTTTAGCCAAATTGATTCGAATATATAACTCTCGTATTGAGCAGATTGAGATTGATAAATCCTTGATGATTGATGAGCCTCGATGGGTTATTAACATATTAGATCGGGGCAGCTAATTTTAAGCTATTTATGTTGGTTATAATAAAAACTTACTCTCTATCTGACCACTATTCACCATTACAGATTAGGAATGCCATTCATTGTTGTAGAGAATCATCATCCGCAGTCTCTCCGCCCGTAGCAACCAATGCTGCTTTAATGTCCTTAGCCATATTTGTGATCTGCTCCCTGTTAATTCTCACAGAGCGCTTCCCCGCATGGTTCCAGATGACAGCCATCGCCTGCAGCATGGCGAGCGGATAATGTATTTCAGTGAGTAGATCTTCCCGACGCGATTCAGGCTGGCCCAGATGAGCTTCAGCCAGACCGGATCGTCGATAACACGAGGATTGAAGTCGCTACGGAGCAGGGGGCGCATCCGGTGTGGAAAGATGACGGGCAGGGCTGAATCGCAGGCGGCCCCAGCCCCAGTTTTCGTAATCAATCATAAATCGGTGCAGTGAAAAGATAAAATGCGCCCTGGAATGCGGCATCATGGGCTCACCGGATCGTACCGATTTTCGGGTGCCTCGTGCCGTGCCCAGCTGAAGTTCGTCCACGTTCATCCGGCCTACCGCCGCGATGAAGCTGGCGCAAGTTTCCATGGTCCAGTCTGTCGGTTCCCGGACCTGCGGATGCTCACTGCCAAGCAAGAGGCCAAAGCGCAGAATAAAGCTGTACTGGCTTTCACGGGTGCGCGGCCTGAGCACAGACGTTTCGCGCCAGCGCCGGCACCAGTGCACCCAGGCCGGATCGATTCCTTCCGAAGGCTTTTCGTACCATTTTGTATAGTTTCGCATCCGTATCGGGGCGCTGATAATACCCAGCGCAGCGAGGCCGTGTGAAACCCGCCCGATATACTGGGAAGTCCCTGCGTCCATGCCGGACTGGACCTGCCACAGCAGTTCCGGCGTAAATGTCTCAAGCCGCGGATCACTGTTTACGATCATCAGCGTAGCCAGCATGCCTGATATGTGATTTTTCTGACTGGCAGGCGCATAACCCAGCGACGTCAGCGTATCGGTCAGCCGGTGCAGTTCCTGATGATAAATAAGCTGGCCAAAGATGGCGCAGGCACAAAGCGCCGGTTTCCGGATATCGGGCAGGCTTAGCGGGTCATGCAAATCTGCCAGATACCAGGTAAATGCGGCCATCAAAAGGCGGCCCTCCCTGACTTCCCGGCAGAGCGTCTGCCAGCGTTCCTGCGGCCAGCACCAGCAGGGCATGCCGGTTGCATGCATTTCGTGCAGCAACCCGGCCATTACCAGCTTGGCGATTTTGCTGCTGCATCCGCTTCCGGCGGCAATATCCTTCAGTGGCCTGATAAGGTCCGGTGCAGGTTTCATCCGCAGCATACGGGTCCGACTCTGAGCGCTGCTCAGTGCCGTCCGTTCAGTGGAGGTCAGTGACGCCTCAAGCCGGTATTCAGCAATATCGCGAATGGACGCCAGATGCTTTCAATCGGTGTGTGCGGGCTCATATTATTTCTCCGGACTGAAAATGAGGTTCGCCATCATGATATCTGCCGCTTCAATCGCACCCGCCACCCTGGCGGCAAGATCCCGACACGACAGATGAATATAAATCTGGATGGTCACCGTATCGCGGTGCCCCGCATAGGTCGCAAGCTCGTGCAGCTTCCAGCCTGTGCGGGCCAGATGCGCCAGATGAAGGTGCCGGAAGGTAAGGGTTGAGATTGACGACATCCCGGACTCAAGCGCCCATTTCCGGACCGTTTTGTTCCAGGTCCAGAATGAAAGCCGCGCGCCTGGATTCCGGTCGGACGCGGAACGAAACAGTGCACCCTGGGCGATTCCGTTCCCCTTCATGTGCATAAGGTGGGCGGCCAGCATGGGCACCATTGCCGGGCTGTAACAGACAATTGGTTCACGCCGGTTCTTGGTGGTTTCTGCCCGGATACGGATAAGCCGGTGTGCAAAGTCGAAGTCGTCGATACTGAGCGAAGTAATTTCCGACCGCCGCAACGCGCCGTAATAGGTTAATGCCAGCATCAGGCGGTCACGGAGTGGAGAAGCAGCGGCATGGAAAAGAAAGGACTGCCACTGCGCATCGTCAGGAATACACGGCAACTTTACGACGCGGGGAACCAGTCCCCGGCCGGAAATCAGCATGCCAGGTGTGCTGGAGCGGGGCAGTGGATTGACAGTAAAGAGATCGAGGTACATGAGAAAGTCATACCAGAGACTGAACGCCGACAGGCGCAACTGAAGCATGGCGCTTGCTGCAGGAAAAGGCATTCCGGGTAGCTGAGGGCTGATATAGGCTGCCAGGTCTTCAAAACTGGCCTTTTCAGGTTCGATCCTGCGCTGGCTGCAAAACGCAAAATAATGGCGGAGGGCACTGCGGTAGGCCGTGAGTGTTGCCTGCGCCTGGCCCAGATCGGACAACAGTTTCATCCAGCGCTCCGCCAGTACTAAGACATCCTCATTTGGTGTAATCATCATTGTGTCTACCTCTGACAGCAGCATTGCTGCTCAAAGTTTACTCAATCAATGTTGCATTCTACTTAACTTACTGTCTCAGTCAGCGTGTTATGATGGCTCTGGAAGAAATGACACCCCGCGTGGAACAGTATTTAATCGATGAAATGTTCCTGGACCTGACTGGTATCGATGGCTTGAACATTTTGGCCGGTGCCTGCGCACGCATGTGCTGGCTACAACCGGTCTGACAGTCGGTTTGGGTATGGGGCCGACTAAAACGCTCGCAAAGAGTGCTCAGTGGGCGAGTAAGGAATGGCCACAGTTCCGTGGTGTGCTGGCGCTGACGCCAGGAAATATCCGGCGTACCGAAACACTTCTCTCAAAACAGCCTGTGGAGGAGGTCTGGGGAGTTGGCAAACGTATCGGTAAACGGCTTAACCTGATGGGGATCAGTAATGCCCTGCAGCTGGCGCACGCGCACCCTGCCCTTATCAGGAAAAACTTCAGTGTTGTGCTTGAGCGGACTGTCCGTGAGCTGAACGGTGAATCCTGTATCCCACTTGAAGAACTGCCGCCCGCTAAGCAGCAGATTTGCTGTTCAAGGTCTTTTGGTGAGCGCATCACCTCAAAGATACTTATGCAGCAAGCGCTTTGTCAGTATGCGACCCGGGCCGCTGAGAAACTAAGAGGGGAACGTCAGTTCTGCAGGCGCATCAGCGTTTTCATCCGGACATCACCTCACGCAGAGAATGAGATTTTCTATGGTAACAGTGCCGGCGAGAAGCTAAGCCTGCCAACACAGGATACACGTGATATTATCGAGGCCGCTATGCGATCGCTTGACCGTATCTGGTTAGAAGATCGCCGGTACATGAAAGCTGGCATTATGCTCGACGACTTCACCCCAAATAGCGTCAGTCAGCTGAGTCTCTTTGATGATGTGCAGCCGCGGGCCAACAGTGTACAACTGATGAAGGTGCTGGACGGCATCAATCAGTCCGGGCTGGGCAACATCTGGTTTGCAGGACAGGGAGTGAGTACAGAGTGGAAGATGAAACGGGAGATGCTTTCGCCGGCATGGACGACACGATGGGATGACATCCCTGTTGCCCGTGTATTGTGAGTGCTGGCAACCAGTTCCCTTTAGCTTCGTGAATGCAATGCTATTGTATTACACATGTAATACAAATGAAGATGAAAAATAAAAAACCCGCCGCAGCGGGTTATAACATTAACCGATTCGTCGCAGCCTCGGTGAACCTGCCAGCATTCCGGACTGGCGCTCAATAGCAGCCTGTGGCTTCCAGTCACTGTGATCGCGACGCTGGCGTCCCGAGCCGGTCACCATTTCCCTAAGTCGTTCTACAGGCGTGCGTTGCTGCTGGCCAACATAAACGACCCGCATGAGAGACTGCATCATCACATTGTTCACGCTGTCAGCACTCTTAAGGCCATGACGGGCCAGGCGTGAAGCAACCAGTTCATCAAGCACGGCGCGATATTCACCGGTAAAGTCACCGTATGTCAGAGAGGCAGGAACAGAACCAGGACGGCTCACATCGGGCGCTGCCGGCCCGGCATTACGCTCAATAGCAGTTTTCAGTTTCAGTATGGCCATAATCCCCCCTCAGTTATGAATAATTTAGCACAGAAGGCGCTCACAAAACACTCAGCCATCCATTCGTTTGACAAGCACCTTAGCCCGAATTTTGCAGCCACGCTTTTCTCTGTTCTCATCAGCAGCACTGAACTTATAGCCCTGCGAACGGTAAAGCGGCACAAGCGCTCTGTCAGGCTGGCTGACCATCGCCGTCCGGGCTCCGTACGCCTCCGCAAAGCTTTCCGCTACGATCATCCCCACCGGCAAAAGATAACCACTGAGCGGATTCGGGAACGGGCTAGATTCGAGGTAGCGTAAAGTGACATTGATACGGCGGCGAGATACGCGGGCAAAAAGAAGACCGCACAATTCATCACCACACCAGATACCGACATCAATTTTATCCCGATTCTGAACGCGCCTCGCCAGCCAGTTAAAATCTATGCCCAGAAAGGCACGGTCGGGATGCTGGCGCCACGCCGGATGTACAATAGCCCAGCCATCAGGGACTATCTTATCGAGATGAATAAGATTCACCGGCAACACGTGCCCAAAGTTATCGTCGATAGTCAGGATGGCCAGCGCCTGTGCCCTCTTTTGCCTGTGTTCCTGAAGAGTTGCCATTGCGACCTCAAAAGTATATCAACAACTACAATTGCAATACATTTGTATGCACAAAGAAAAACATATGCACTGCATTTTTGTATTATTTCCGCATGGTAAATGCAGTTTTAAGTCTCTAAACAATATCTGAAAGGTCCGGGGAAACATGGCAGAATTTTTTAACAATTAATTCGAGGATCAGGCAGGCTTCTTCAAGGTCTTTGTGAGTAATGGCATTTCCGTGACTGCCTACGTTCCCCACAGCCTTGAGCGCATGAATGGCCGCGCTTTCCTGCCCGAATACATGCAGTCCTTTTTCAATTCGATCGTGAAGACTGCCAACTTTGGGCACATCCATGACGTCCATAAGTATTTCCAGAAGGCTTCTGATTGCATTGGCCGCAGCAGCACAGTCAAGCGTCAGAAGGGATGAAATTACGTTCAGCTGCGCTTTAATATCTGGCGGACAGCCCTCAGGCTGAATAAACAGCGGAAGAGGAGGGATAAACACTTTTGCCCTGAACATATCGATTATATCGACCTCAACGCCCTCACGCGTCTTCAGAACCTTTTCATCGCGCCAGCCTTCACCCGAGACGGCTATCGTTTCAAAACAACCCAGCCTTGTACATTCAAGCAGCCCCCGAAAAAACATACGAGACGTCACCGTGATCAAAATCAACACGACTGACTCTTTTATTTGTCGCTGCAGACGTGTCGAAGTTAAACGAACCCGCCTGGATGCGAAGCGTCTGGTTGTAGCAGGACGGGCAAAGCCAGGCAGGACACTAATCGTGCGTAAAAGACGTAAAAAGCGAAGGAATATTTTTCATTCAGCATCCTTGTCAGCCTCAGAAGAGAAGCGGAATTAAATGTAACGTGTAATACATATGTATTTCTTTAGAAATACAAAGGCAATTCATTTTCGGGTAAGCATACCCGCATAATCCTGCGCATCCAGGCTGAACCGGATCCCCAGCTGCGGTGCCACGTCCAGCGCAAAAACCTTCAGGTACTGCTCGGTGCTTTCATAGCGCTCGTGTCCCATATAGGTCTGTACGACCTTCGGCGGCACGTGATTCAGGAACAGGTGCATTGCAAAGCTGTGCCTCAGCGTTCTCGGGCTGACCGGCGTGACCGCAAAAGCAATGCCGGCCGCATCAGCTCTGTCGATCGCCTGCTGCAGCCAGCTCCACGCCGTTTTCCGCGTAACCGCAAACAGCGGGGTGCGCCGCCCGGGCCGGAAGGTGGCCAGATAGCGATGCAGCTCCCGGACGAATGCGCCATCGAGGAGCGGCACCACGCGTGCGACCTTCTCGTCCTTTGCCGGACGTCCCCGGCCACGGCTGCGCTGCTTGAGCGTCCGCAGGCGGACGAACGGACGCGGACCGTCCAGCTGCAGATCTTCCGGGGTGACCATCAGCGCCTCGGTGATGCGCGCGCCGGTGTTCCACAGAAACGCAAAGAGCATGCGCTGGCGCTCGTCATAAAGGCAGCTGAGCAGCACGGCCACTTCCGGTGCCAGCAGGTACTTCGGCAGGTCGGGCTGCAGCAGCGCCATGCCGCGCAGGGCGAGTGCCGTTTCCCAGCTCTGCGTGGCCACACCGGTGGTGCCGGTCGCAGGCATCAGCATGACAAACTCCTGAACTGCATTTGTATTACCTCTGTATTACGGATGAACCACATAAGGAATGCAAAGGTCGTGTTATCGCAATCCGGTGCGTACCTGAATGCGTACACACATGCATGACAAATGAATTACCTTTGTCATACATAAATCACTGTCCGGCCGCATAAATCAGGGCGTAAAGCCGTCATCCTGTTCCGGTTCCTCATGGTCCCTGTAGCCGCCCGTGGCCTCCGGATACTCCTCACGCCAGCGGTCCAGCGCGGCTGCCGGCGCCGCCGGATAGTACTGCTCAGCGAGACCGCCGGCACCGCTCAGCCACAGCACCAAGGTGCTCCCGTCCCGCTGCGCGAGGGTCAGCACGCCGTGCTCCAGGAGCGTCAGGCGCTCTGCCGGGGTGAGCGTAAGCCCGCCCGGGCTCACCGCCGGGATGTCTTCAGGTGATAATGTCATTGATACCGTCCTCGTCTGAGACTGTCAGTGGCCGCAGGCACCGCGTGACAAATGTAATACACAGGTAATATAGCGGCGCGCTGGGCGAATTCTTTCCCTTTAGCAGGGGCAAACCCCGCCAGATTTCAAAATCCGTAAATCGTCCTTCTGACGCCTATTCTGCCCCCGTACAGAAGCTGCCGCCACCGGAATAAATTGCGGGTGTGCAAAGGGGAGGGTAACAAAACCCGGCGTATTCCGGTATCTGTTACGCAGGAAAACCGCAGCTCCGGCCCCGAACGGACGGGATTAATTCGCGGAAGGGCCCCGCAGGCCGCGCGGTGTGAGGGATAAGGCCGGAAAGGCGGGGCAGGGGAGGGCGGGTAACCGTATGCCTGTTTTGTTACCCTATAGGCAGTAAGTTCAGGCTTTAGCAACAAAGAAGATTATGCGAGGCAAAAAAAAAGCCACCTGAGGGGTGGCTTTCGAAAGTTTGGCCCGAATCAGTTCCGGGAATTACCCACAGACAAAAAGAAAGGGCCGTTTTTTTCGGGGATGTTCGTCGCTGTTCATGCGAGGAAGACAAATGGGTTAAGATGGGTAAATTATACCATGTGATTACAGGGACGCAAACATAATGAGGCTTGATAATCGGTTAGTACGTGAAGGTCTTACAACCCGGCAGATTTTTTTTATTGAGTGCTGGGCCAGTTTGTCTCATAAAGAAAGCATTGATACTGACAGGGTCAGTTACAACAATCCTCTCAATGCACTCAGAGAGCTGATGTATCTTTATCGTTTTAAAACGAAATTTTAAGCCGTTGAAAAGCGCATGCGGGCTGCAGAAGAGCTTTTTGGGCTGTTAGAATCTGATCCTGTTCTAAAAAGTAGTGCGTTTCAGGGCCTTCCTGACCAGATAAAAACACTGTTGGTTAGCACTAATGTTCTGAAGGATCCATTAAAAAGCGCCATCGAGAAAAATTACAGTCTGATGGAAAGTCTGATCGTTCAACTGACTGTAATGCTCAAAGACTTCTACATTAAAGAGTCTCTCATTCTGCTGGAAGGAAAACTTACTCCAGAAGATGAACCCACAGACCAGGATCTTAATGATATTCTCTCGATATCAAATGGAATAATGAGTTTCATGCTGACGCTCGGGATGCCTTTAGCCGAGTGTTATCTGCTTTACACGCGCATATTAATGGGTAAAAGCCTTCCTGACTTCAGTAGCAGATATGTATCATGGAAAGAAAAAATCCTTTCCCCTGAACAGAAATACACCGTAACGCTGATAATAGAAAACGATAAGTTGCACGATATGCTGTTAGCGGACTCACCCCCTGTACAGTTCAATGGGTGTACCTATACCCCCTTTACAAAACTGCAGGGAAAGAAAGCAACACGGATTGAAATTCAGACAAGCGGAATGTCAGTCCTAACGGCCAGAATGCGTGCTGACGTAATATTAATGGAATCTCTCGATGTTATGGCCTGTATGATAGGTAACAGCGTCGTTAATATTCATAATAAATTTGATGCGACTGATGAGTCAGGAAACACCATTACAATTCTGGGATTTGATAACGCGATTAATGTTAACCAAGACAGATTGACTGTTCGTGAGTTTTCGCATTTTATTAACTCCATGAGGAAGTTATACTCTAATTCATCAGAGCTCTCGGTTAAAAAGATAAGTTCAGCCTTTCATTTTTTCAAAAATGGCGTAGGAAGTCACTCTAAAGAAAGTCGCTTTACATCCTTCTGGTCCGCCCTTGAGTCGCTAACACTTGGGGTTTCTACACGGGAAAACATCAGCCATGATGAACACATTATATACGCTGTTGTTCCGTTTATGGGAATGGACTATTTTTTAAAAAAGATGGTTGCAATCAGAGGCATCATCCGTTATCTGAACCTGCACATCTGTGATGATAACGGTGCACGAATCAATTTTTCTACAACAGATCTCGCTGAAATTTACCTGAACATCAAAAAAGAAAGAATAAGAACTGAATTACTTTCAGCTTTGAAACCATACCTTTATGCTCGATTTATGCTTAAAAAGTTGATCCTTGTTTGTACTAACCCCCGCGAGATGGGGAAAAAAATCATCAGGCATTCAAATAAAGTCACGCTCCATATTCACAGGCTTTATCTGCTTCGTAATGGTATTGTTCATAACGCGGAATCTCATACAGACATTGATATTTTAACAGCGAACCTTGAGCATTATTTGCGTGGTGCTATAAATGCAATGTTTTATACCGCGTACGCCTTGCCAAAAGTGCGATCTCCGGAGGAAGCATTTGTTAGATATCATTTTGTGTACAATAATCTGGTAAAAGAACTGGAACCGACGTTTGGTCTGTCCTCAAGCTTAAGCAAATCAATCGAGAATGAAATTCTGAATGGCGGCACTACACCCTCGGATAGTAAGGTTATCGAATGGCTCAAATTACACGTATGATATTTATAAATATTTTATAAACTTGTTCTCATATTTATAACTGATATTTTATAAAAGAAAATATTGAGTCGGCATAATTGCCAATCAGAAATATCACTTTCCCCACATGAGATCAGCCCCTGTATGGATCAGATATTTGGGGGAAGAGATGGTGAGTTATAACTGTCAGAGCAGTCCGCTGCTCTGGCACTAGAAATTCTATAAGTATCAGAGATACTCTTTCACCATTTTAACCAGCTTTTCAGGGCCCGCCTGGTTAGCCAGATAAAGTGCCGCACGCAGGATAGTTGAATCAGTTATGGTTTTGCTAGGCGCCAGATCCTGAACAGCTCCCGTCAGTTTTGCACACATCAGTTTTTCATCAGCTGTCAGGCGAATCGTTTTCGGCGTCTCACTGGTCGTCCTGTTACGCTTGCTTCTGACATTAGTCAGGCGGTTTTCCTGCTCTGGCTTTGCTGCTGCAGGCTTTTGTACCTGTGGACGTTCGAGTTTTCCGGCCATCAGTGGGCTCCTTCTTTAATAGAAATGATTTCTTTGGCCATCGCCCGGTAGTCGTTCAGCACCAGTGCGCCACGCTTGTAAAAATAGAGGGGTTTGCATACCACCTGAGCCTGAGCAATGTTTTCATCCGCGCGAATACGGGTTTCAAGCACGTTATTTTTGAAGCGCTCATTGCCTTCAAGCTCATCCTGCAGAAAAGTGTTCATCTTCTTCTTGGAGCTGTTGAATTCATTCCGGAACAGGCTGTAGTGCGAGAACTGTTCTTCTTTAATCTCATCCAGATAGTCCAGCACGGTCTCGGCTCCGGTCAGTGAGAAAGAACCGCCATCAATTGGAATGATAACGTGATCGGCAACATATGCGGCATTAGTTGACGACAGGTTAAGCGCTGGCGAGCAGTCAATAAGGATAAAATCGAACTCACCCATTACAGGTTTCAAGTGACGCAGCAAAATCTTCTCGCGATGTGGTCTCGCCATATTGTTTTCCATGACGCGCTCAAAAGAGGGGTCTGACGGGATCAGGAAAAGGTCCGGAATATCCTCATCCCCGTTTTTTGCAGGAATAATGACATCACGCACATCGAACTTCTGATTATTGTATAAATCGCATATTGTCGGACCAAACTGAGCATAGAATTTTCTGCCATGCGTCAGCACTTCTGTCGCGTTCGCCTGCTGATCTGCATCGATGACCAGTACACGTTTCCCCATCTGCGCCAGAGCCACTGCAGTATTAGTCGTAGAGGATGTTTTACCCGGACCGCCTTTATTACTCATTGCGGCGATGACGAATGCCTGCCGTTCATTCTCGTTGCCAGACATCTATGACCTCCTAATCGTAATGCTAAAGTAATACATCTGTAGTGCAACTATCCATACTTTTGCTGTGGCGGTCAAGTTAAATTCGAATACAAGTGTATTACATGTGAAATACATCTTGATTTATAATGAAGTTTATTCGACAGGTTGCGGGCTGTAGTGACCTGCTCCCCGTTGATTAATACACCGCGATGTTAGTAATGTCTTTATAAGCCACATGAGGACATCCACCAGAACTCGCTAATGACGCTGCTTGTTGCAGAAATTATGGTGGCTATGGCCATAAGCACACTGATTGTGCTCATGCTGTCGGAGGTATCATTTAGCCGTGCGCAGGCGGTATCAGAAAACTGCCCGCCTGAAGGCAGGCTGGTAAAGTTCAGATGTGGCTGCCGATGGAGAGACATCCGGTAAGCATCAGTACGGTCATGTCGGTAATGAGGGTGCTAACAAGACGCATGTGAACTCCTCAGAATAAAGAAACGTAGCCGCTCAGCTCAAGCGAACCCACTGCCAGACCTGCCACCATAATTGTAACGTCTCACAATCAAATCCATCCTGCTCGCAATCAACGCGATTTTGAGCTCAGATTAACTGATAATGAAAATCCTTCCGTGCTCACATTAAGTGACAATGGGCTCGCGTTTATCCTGTCCGACTCACCATCCATTTCACCGTGTTCACAATAACTGAAAATGAAAATTTACTACCATTAGTCTTTCCACATCCTGCTCTGAAAGTACCCATCCATGCGAAATTCTTTTGGTTGCAGTGTGATTTAATGTGCAGCCTGACCGACTGCATAACATAAAAAGGACAGTACCATGAGCACATCTTTTTTCAGTAAAACCCCGACGGTCACGATCCTCGACAACCGTAGTCTGACCGTGCGCGAAATCGCGTATTACCGCCATCCTGACTCGCCAGACGTCACCAGTGAGCGTATCACCCGCCACCACTATGGCTACGCAGAGCGCCGACCCGCGTCTGTATGACGCCGGCCTTGCGAACTTCACATACTTGACTGACCTGACCGTAGGCGTTCTGCGTACACAAGGGGCGGATAATGGTACCACCTTCAGCCTGAATGATGTTGCCGGCCGGCCGTTTGTCTCAGTCAGCAATATTAACACCACGTATGAAGGCATGGACGACCGAATCCAGGCGGTCATCCGCACCTGGCAGTACGAGACCGAACTGCTGTGGCGTCCGCTGAGTATTACCGAGCAGGTTACCGGTACAGTCCTCCGTATCACGGAGCGCTTCGCCTATGCCGGCAATACTGATGCGGAGAAAGCCCTGAATCTGGCCGGTAGCTGCTTCAGCCACTATGACACGGCGGGTCTGGTACAGATCCGCAGCATTTCTCTCACCGGCGTGCCGCTCTCCGTCACTCGCCGTCTGCTGAAGGATGCGGATAATCCGGATGTGGTGGCCGACTGGCAGAGCGAGGATGTCTCCGCCCGGAATGACCAGCTTGCCGGAGAGAGTGAGGGACATACCACCCTGACCACCACCGATGCCACAGGTGCTGCGCTGACCAACACGGACGCAAAAGGTAATATGCAGCGGTTGGCGTACGACGTGGCGGGTCTGCTATCAGGGAGTTGGCTTACGGTGAAGGGGGGTACAGAGCAGATTATCGTGAAGTCCCTGACGTACTCGGCCGCCGGGCAGAAGCTGCGGGAGGTGCACGGTAACGGCGTGGTGACCACGTACACGTACGAAGCGGAGACGCAGCGCCTGACCGGAATTCAAACGCAATGTCCTGCCGGGCACGCCGCAGGGGTGAGGTTGCTGCAGGACCTGCGCTATGAGTACGACCCGGTGGGCAACGTATTAAAAATTACTAACGACGCCGAAGAGACTTGCTTCTGGCGCAACCAGAAAGTGGTGCCGGAGAATACGTACGCCTACGACAGCCTTTACCAGCTGGTCAAAGCCACCAGTCGCGAGATAGCAGGTGCCGGCCAGCAGAGCAGCAGTTTGCCACCACTTTCCTCTTTTGATAATGCAGTGTATACATGCTACACCGTCACCTACGACGAAGCCGGTAACATGACGCAGATACGACATACCCCGGCAACGGGCAGCGGCAGCCACAGCAGCAACCGCAAAGCGCCCCTGGCAACTACCAGTATTTTGATGATGACATTCCGTTCTGATCGGCGCCGTAAGAGACGTTGAGGAATATATTCCCCCACTATTTATGGCGGGGGTTAACAAAGAAGATAGCGTGATTTGGCATTGAAGAAGAGGGGAAGAACGGGCTACATATTCGCTGATAGAACGTGGCGTACGTCATCCGGGGATAACACAGACTCTTCCAGGTATTCAGGGTGGTTGCGTAACGTAAAAGTCAGCTTGCTCAGGACCTGAACAGGAATATCCTGCTCATCAATAATTTTTGCCGTATGAAGCTTGATACGGCCATATTCCATCTTGAGCGAAACAAAGCGGTTCCACTCTGGTCCGTTAGCGCACAAGAGGTCGAAAAGGACATTACCAGTTTCATTGCTGCCGAGAAGGTTAGACAGTCTCGCTTCAATTTCGTTAATTGAAGACAAAGGGTTCTCGTAGCTGGTCGCCATGACGACAGCTTTGAGAGATCCTGAGACGTTAACACCAGCGATTTCAAACAATATATAGTTCCTTGATTATTACCCATGCTCTTGTGGCTATCATTTTTAGAAAGATTCAACCCCGCAAAGACTTATAAAGGGGTAAAGACCTTTGATTGTGAGGAGAAAGTCATTAATGATTTTCTCCCGCAAATGAAAAGGCAGGCTTCGCGCGATAACATTTTCGCGGAAGTTTTGGTGAATGAGAAAGAAGAGAATGTGGGCTTCTTAACAGCCACTTTGTATCAACTTTCGCGTAAATCTGTACCGGCATCCAGTTTTCCCTATGCCTTACCACCAACAATAGCTGTCATAAAAATTCCCATGGTTGGAATCGATAAAAGAATACAAGGTAAAGGATGGGGAACAAGTCTGATGGAGTCAGCTTTAGATTACAGTCTGAGAGCGGCTGAAAACGTTACGGGAATCAATGGGATATACCTAGATGCTAAACATGATCGAGTCGATTTCTACAGGCGCTTTGGTTTTGAGGAGCTTGAAGATGACGGCTTATCCTCAATAGTTCCTATGCTTTTTAATATCGATACGCTGAGAAAGGCTGTGGCTAAACGCCGTGCCAGTGCGTAGAAAAGATATATCACGATGTATTCCAAATGTATCTGAGCCTCAGCATCAGGGGGCTCGGCTGCACCTTCCTGTCAGAAGCGCTATTTATGGCTTTCATCTCGCTACATCTTTTGCTGCTGTGCAATAAGCGGCAACGCCGAAATAAAGCAAATTCGATTTATAGCTTCTCTTCGGCTCCCCGGCGCTGCCGGGTCGTCAAGCCCCACTGCGCTAACCGGCAGAGCCGGTTAGCTCCGCCGGACCGCGAAGCGTTCCAGGCCTGACGGCTTGGGTCTGATGGCAACGTCCAGGTCAACCCCTGCAGCTGGCTGGCGCCAGCGCATTCACTGGCCACGAAAAAACGTGGCCGCTTAGGACCGGCACCGTGCTGTGCCGTTCCGGGGCTGTGCCCTGTTCATCCTTCCGCGTTCTGTTTTGTTCCCCTGAGCCCCTTCGCCGTGCAGAAACCTGGCACCCGGGTGCCTTCACGCAAGGGGCGCGCGCTAAACGGCTGCACCCGGTCCCTTCGGGCTGCGGCTTTGCCGTTTCCCCCTGCGTTCAGCCTGATGCCCGCACGCCTGTTCTGCCCTCACGGCGAGGAACTCAGAGAAACATCACTTAAACCACACGGGAGAAACAACATGTCACAGCAGAGCGTCAACACCACGGCTTCAGAATCTAGAGAATCATCATCTCCAAAACCAAAGACCCAGCGTCGGCCCGCGAAGGCGAAAGCTGACAAAGCGGCAGTGGCGGCGGTTGAACAGGCGCTTGAAAAAATCGACATCGAGATGATCCCACTCTCACGCCTGGCGATTTCCTCCCTGAACGTACGCAGTAAAATTTACGTGCAGTCGCGTATTGAGTCGCTTGCAGCCACCATCAAAAACGTCGGCCTGATGCATAATCTGATCGCACACGACATGGCTGACGGGATGCTGGGCGTGGCCTGCGGCGGTCGTCGCTTTATCGCAATGCAGCTGCTGCTGTCACAGGGTGTTTATCAGCCCGATCAGCTGATCCCGGTTATCTGGCGGGGCTCAGCAGCTGAGTTGGCGAACAGTGGCAAGCTTGCCGTTTTTCCTGCACAGGGATGGTGGCGAACGCGTCAGGCCCGGGAGCGATACGATTCCGACGCACGCTACAGTCTGATTGTTTCAATTCATGTACCGGGTGTTGACGTGGATCTGCTGACACCTGTTGAAGTGAAAGTAGAGACGCTCATTCAAAATGCCGTCCATATAGTGACCTGATAATACCCGCGACTCCCCGCTCAGTGACGGGGAAGTCATGGGGCTTAATATACCGGGCATCTTTGACTTTAATCGGGTTACTGACGCCATCCAGGCAGGACATTGTCAAGGATCTCAGAGTCCGTAAACACGGCAACACTTGGCGTAAAAGCAAACTCGGGAGGATAGTTCAGGCTTTCATCAGATGTTTCATCCACCATCCACGCGGAATCTTCATCAATCCTTGGCACCATGTAATGAACCATCGTCCGGCAAAGCTTTGAGCGGGGCGTAAAGCGGGAGATGGCTTCCGCATTTTTCTGGCGACGTTGTTAGTCAATTGCAAATCCTTGATAAGAGTTGCTTTTTATAACTATTTTTTTGCTTTAAGTGTCTATAGATTACGACTAAAGATGAGGGTCGCGCTGACCTGACCAATTCTCCCATAACAACGTTTCAAATGAAGGCCAGCTGAACCCGGTGGCTGGTCTGAAAAAAGCGAGTTTCACGTACCCCTTCCGCTCTATTTGTTGTCCGTCAGTCGCTCATAACAGACATGGTGCGTTCCAGTATCAACTCACGAAGTTGACGCCAGGCCTGTTACGTTCATCGACTTTCAGCTCAAATATATCTGAGCGGGAATAATGACCTACCACATCGAAGTCATATCTTGCTTTCAGCACTTCTTCACGGTTAATCTCAGCCGTTAATAGTCCTGAAATACCATTCATCGGTCCTGCCAGTATTTCGCCAAGTGGCCCAACTATTATACTGCCACCGTTAATAAGCGGACGGGTGCTGTCCCAGCCCGGGAAATCGGTACCGGTTTCTGAGGGTGAAGGCTGAACCTGGCAGGCACTGATCACGAAACAACGTCCTTCATGCGCTACATGCCGCATAGAACACTGCCACACTTCACGTTCATCCACCGTCGGAGCACACCAGATTTCCACACCTTTCGCGTACATGGCTGTACGTAGCAAAGGCATATGATTTTCCCAGCAGATAGCAGCACCAATGCGACCAGCGGGTACGTCAAAAACAGGAAGAGTAGAGCCATCCCCTTGCCCCCAGATTAATCGCTCTGTCCCCGTTGGCATGAGTTTGCGGTGTTTTCCAGTGAGGCCATTATCGGGGTCAAAAAACAGTGCTGTACAAAAAAGTGTGCTCCCCGCACGTTCGATTACGCCTACAACGAGATGTGCACCTGTCCGTGCCGAAAGTCCGGCAAGAATCTCTATTTCTTTACCGTCCAGGGAGATGGCATTACCGGCATAACGCGCGAAGTCCTCACGCCCCTCGGGAAGACGGTAACCCAGACGCGTTCCAAAAATTTCGCCTTTTGGATATCCACCCAGAATGGCCTCGGGCATAACGACCAGAGTTGCGCCCGATGCTATGATTTCTGCTTCATATGAAAGTATTCGTTCCAGTGTTTTCCGTTTTCCGCCTGGATGGGAGCCAATCTGCAATGCTGCAACCGTGGTAAGCGCCATTTTTCTCTCCTGCGTTAAAGTTCATAAGAGAGTAAGCAAGTATGGATAATGAATGAATAGCAATTGAATTCTATGTGATATGAAGGATATTCATATCATTGGGCAAACCGTTAAGCCTCTCAAAACAGATTTTTATTGCCGCTCTCACCTCATTAACCGGTGCGTCCAGTTCACGAGTGCGCCAGCTCATATCAACTGAATAACGGCGTAGCTCTACCGGACAAGGCAGCATCTGTAACCCGCTTAAACGACTGATAGCATGCGCCGCATGGTCTGGCAAAGTTGCGATTGCTTTAGTTCCTTTCAGAAGATAGGGAAGCGCTGCAAAATGTGTAGTAGATGCGATGATTCTGCGCTGAAGCCCTGCAATTTCAAGAGCCTCATCCACCACGCCAATAAATCCTCCAGAAGAAACCAAAATCTGCCCATGCTCTATAAATCTCTGCAGATTAAATATTTCGGGAGTCAGACCGGAGCTTGTGATATCTGTCAGACAACTGTAGCCCCCTTCACCAATCAACTCACGGCTCAGACTCTGGCTGGAAATTCCTCCCGAGCTGATGGCAAGGTCCACACTACGATTCAACAGGGCTTCTTCAATTACCTGGCTGTGACTTTGGCGGAAAATCACACGCAATCCAGGTGCACGCTCCGCAAGAATTTGAATGAGCTGATTACCGATGGCAATTTCAAAGTCATCTGATAATCCGATAGTTACAGCTCGTCCATCAAAGCCTGCTGGCACAGGCATCGTCATATTCAGACTCTGGCGGAATTTTCCCAGCGCATCAGATATCACCGGCTTAAGCTGACATGCGAGTAGTGTAGGTTTGAGCCCTCGCCCGGTGCGTATGAACAACGGATCCCCGTATAAAAGCCGCAGCCGTGACAGTGCTGAACTTACTGCGCTTTGGGTAACGTCAAGCAGTATGGCTGCCCGGCTGGCACTGCCTTCATTGTAAAGTGCATCAAAAACTTTAAGCAGATTCAGATCAACTGAAGTAATATTCATGGCGACCTTTCATAGAGTATTCTGTGAGGGATGCAGCACTATTAAACATTCGTAGACAATAGTATCACCCTCTAAGAATTAAATAAAATTATCGCATTATTACTATATATCATGCGTCAGTTTTATAAGGTTGGATTATTGAAATAATGCGCGGATGATTGTCAGGTTTTAAACCTGCATTTGTCTTCTATCACCGTTTAATGTTTTAAGTGTCCGCAAATTGATTAATTCCGTATTAATCGTGGTTGTTGATTTTTGTTTTTTTTTATCATTGTTATTATTATGGTAGTGGTCGGCGTCCCGCTATAAATAAATGCTTAAGTTAAGGAAGTATCTTTTTATTAATAATTTTTTACCAGGAGGGAATACAGTGCGTTGATCATGGTTATGTGTTTCTGGAAGGGGGTAAGGAAGATCCACCTGGTGCAATATGCTCATTTTCAGCGAAAAAAGAGGGGGGTAACGAAATGGAATTTATCCTTTTTAAGAACAGAAAAGTTACTTTTTTATTAAAATGACCTTCATCAGAAGGTCCTTTGTTAGCTGTATCTTCAGCTTATGATTTAACACGATCCCGGCAGCTCACAGTCTTTAATATCTGCTACAGGGCCGAGGATTTTACGATCAGATTCTGTCAGCAACGCTCCTGTTTTCACACGTTCTGGTCATTAATCATTGTCCAGCGCACCGCGACCCAGAGCAATAAGGCCTGCTCCTGCAGCCAGAAAATATTCTGTACGTTATGATTCGTGCAGGTTGCCATTTGCAATAATGACCAGCCGATGCGCATATCTGCAGGCACGCTCAACCAGTGACAGCTCACCACCTTCAAATGCGCGCTGCCACGCTTCATATTACGTAATGTGCACGTAATCGCTTCCTGACTGCGCTAACAATGTAAAGACAGTTCGGGCATCTTCTTCCCCATTAACGCCCCGCGTTTGCCCGTCTGTCGTTGCTCCTTTGCCTTTCGCCGCGATGAACTCACCAAAACATGGTTAAACAAAACTGCGACGTACAACCTGCCGTGCGTACAAATCGCCTGTCCAGCCTGGTGAGGATAGAAGATGAGCTGATGAAGCACCGCGCTATGAAGATGCTGGATGTTGATGCTGAAGACCTTTCGAAGACCTGCACCTGGCAGCTGCGTGCATCAGCACGATGATCTTCAGGGGAGATATCGTCACCCAGTCTGGGTATGAACTGGCGTCGTCCGAACGGCCGCTGACTATCAAACTGTATCCTGAAGCGCGGGCAGCCTTGGATAGTCCTGATCTACCGGAACTGGCATGCTGCAGGCTATTGCGAATGTCGGGAGGTAATGCGTCAGTCATATATCGAGAGATCCCATCCTTTTAGCGTCACCCTATGCGGCCGCATGGAGTTCCACGAAGATGATCGACATTTCGGCACGTACTGGCAGGATGGGCAAGTCTGTCTGGGCCGTGCTGATTCCATTGTTGAGGCAATGGAATTGCTGGTTCAGGCTGACCTGAATGATGACTGGCAGCTAAGCGAGTGCGATTCATTCAGCTTTAAATTGCAAGTCGTCACAATCACTGACCAGGCGCACCGCGTTGTTCTGCCTGGCAATGCCAGTAAACCGGAATGAACTGTAACGGAATCGGCACGGATTCCGAAAAAATCCTGCCCTGCATATAAGCCGTGCTGATTTGATGGCCGCTATGTTACCCCATAATGAGCTGGAACGGTCTCTTTCGATGATAAGTCACCATCAAACGGACTACGCCAGAAGAAAGTTACTCTACAGACCCTGAGGAGAATCATTATGACCCGCTTATCATCCATTTTCGTTCTGCCAACGTCATCCGTAATGAAAGCGCGCTAACCAATGATGAATTCATGCGTTTCGTCCCTGGCTGTAACGGTCTGCAATCGAAATTCCTCCCACTTGCAATCAGCACCAATTTCAATTCACGTTAGCTGAAAATGAAAAACGCTTCCGGCTCATATTAAGTGAAGATGGGCTCGCATTTATCCTGCCCGGGTCGCCATTCAATTCGTCGGACTTAAAATAAGTGCAAATGAAATATATATCCACAGTCTTTCTCCATTCCGCCCTGAAAGTGCCTATCCAGACGAAGCTATCCTGATTGCTTTATGATTTTTTTTTTTTGCATCCAGACCGGCCGCATAGCCTAAACAGGGTAATACCATGAGTACATCGTTGTTCAGTAAAACGCCAACAATCACGGTCTCCGGCAGCCGCGGCCTGGCAGTGCGTGATATCGATTTCTGCCGCCACCCCGGCGACCCGGGCGTCACCCGCACTCTGGTCACCCGCCACCGCTACGACGCCCGTGGCGTTCTGACGCAAAGCGCCGACCCGCGCCTAAACGATGCCGGCCTGGCGAACTTCAGCTACATCACGGCTCTGGCCGGCAGCGTTATCCGCGCAAGCGGTGCGGATAACGGAACCGTGATTACGCTGAATGATGTCGCTGCACAACCATTTTTCACGGTCAGTAATGTCAGCACCAACGACGACGGTACGGACGCCCAAAGTCAGGCGATGACCCGCACCTGACAGTACGAGGACGCAGCGCTGCCGGGCCGTCCGCCAGGGATTAAAGAACAAGTCACTGGCGAAGCTGCCCGTGTCACGGAGCGCTTCATGTATGCAGGTGTCACTTACGAGGATAAAGCCAGGAATCTTGCGGGGCAGTGCGCACGCCATTATGACGTCGCAGGCCTTCATGAGACGGACTGCGTGGCCCTGACCGGCCCGTCACTCTCCGTCAGCCGTCGCCTGCTGAAGAATGCGGACAAACCTGACATTGTGGCCGACTGGCAAGAGGATGCATCGGCATGGAACGACCTTCTGGACGGTAAAGCGGATACCACGGATTTGTGCTGACCACAACTTATGCAAAAGGTAATACGCAGCGGGGGGCATACGACGTGGCGGCCCTGCTCAGCGACGATGAAAGACGGCGCGGAGCAGGCCACCGTACGGTTCCTGACGTACTCCGCTGCCGGACAGAAGCTGCACGAGGTGCACGGCAACGGCGTGGTGACCACGTACACGTATGAAGCGGAGACGCAGCGCCTGACCGGCATTAAAACGGAGCGGCCTGTCGGGCATACTGGCGGGGCGAAGATACTGCAGGACCTGCACTATGAGTACGATCCGGTCGGTAACGTCCTGAAAATCACCAACGACGCGGAAGAGACCCACTTCTGGCGCAACCTGAAAGTAGTACCGGTAAATACGTACTTCTACGACAGTCTTTACCAGCTGGTCACCGCCACCGGGCGCGAGATGGCCAGTACCGGACAGCAGGGCAGGAGCTTACCGTCCGCCACCGTTCCCCTTGCCACCGACAGCTCTGCGTATACAAGCTACACCCGCACCTACAGCTAAGACGAAGCCGGCAACCTGACGCAGCTACGCCATTATCCGTCAACAGGCAGCAGCTACACGACCAGAATTACAGTAAGTAACCGCGCAGCAACCGGGGCGTTTTAAGTACGCTGACGGTAAAGCCCTCAGACATGGATGCGCTGTTCACGGCGGGCGGGGAGCAGAAACAGCTGCAGGCGGGACAGATCCTGGTCTGGACATCGCGCAACGAGCTGCTGAAGGTGACGCCGGTTGTGTGCGACGGCAGTACGGATGACAGCGAGCGCTACCGCTACGACGCGGGCAGCCAGCGACTCCTGAAGGTCAGCATACAGAAAACAGGCAGCGGCACGCAGACGCAACGGGCGCTGTACCTGCCGGGACTGGAGCTGCGCAGCACAAAATCCGGTGATACGGAAAATTCAACCTGTATCGAAAGAATGATATCGTGTGCCACAGTCCCTTATTGTGGAAAATTGTATGGCGACGGGCTTGGCGGGGCTGACGATCAGGACATCTGGCTCTGAAAAACGTCGTACGAGAAGGGGGGAAATATCAGCCTGTATCTAAAAAGTAAAAATCGATATGAGAAAATTTTTTATAAAAGAGGCTGATTAATTGGTATCTGATAGGTTAAAAAGGCTGGAATAAGAAAATGGAATATCAACTAATTAAAAAGGGGGGGGTTAATCTGCCTTTGATCTGCTCTGTCATTGCATTCAAATTCGGAAACTTGACATCCAGGCCGATGGTTGATGAAAAGCCCCGCTTAACAGGCGGGGCTTTATTATTGCTGACATCTGGTCGGTAATGTTCAGTTTTTTAACTGGTCTGTCGGGGCGAAGTTAGGCTCCTTTGTGTATTTAATTGCAGCTCTTTGCGTGTCTCTTCAAGTGCTGATGAAATATTTTTTACCTGCCCCCCATTTTCATCAGCGTTGGCTTTCTTCATGAATGTTTTTAGTTCTAACATGGTATCTGAAGCGGGATCTGTCAGAGCAGGTGCAGCTGATTTTGCTGAAACGGCGCGCGCAGATGTTGATGCCCGGACCGGATCAGGTGAAGACGTCACCGGCGGGGTCGCACGGGCGATTGTGGCGTGCGTGCTGACCTGAGAGCCTGGCGATGCCGGAGCTGACCGGGAGGGGCCGGACCGGTTTTGAGATCCGAATCTGTTTCTGAATACAATCACGTATTTTTCATTTGCTTCAGCCGCAGTCGCCGCCGGTGCCACTGGTGCCGCTGCCGCGTCATCCACCAGTGCGGCCGCAGGGCTTTTTTTCGGGTCTTTGAAGGCTTTCCAGGGGTTTCTCACTGCGGCGACCGTTACTCCCTTATTCATGAAGGTGGTTAAGCCGCCAAAAAACAGCGATCCAATACCGGTATAAAGCGACACCTGATCAAGCGTTTTGTTGGTACCGGTATTTTTTATTGTCTGAGAGAGTGAAAGCATTCCGGTTGTGACCGAGACTGCTCCGAGCGTAATCGCTGTAACATCAACGGCGGCGGCGGCGACGGTGGTTGCTGTAATGCCCGCTGCCGCTGCCGCCGATGCGGCACTGCTACTCATCGCCGCACCGGCTGCCGTTGCCAGTACGCCCAGGGAGGCCGGGAGACCCACTATGCTGACCGCTAACGCAACCGCGCCCAGTGCGGCACCGGCCCAGGCCAGTGCACTTTTCCACTCACCGATGTTCCCTGATGGGTCGTGTATATTGACGGGGTCGCCGAGGGCGTAGGCGTAGCGGTTGAGGCCGCCCTGACCCAGCGGGCTCTCGCTGTCCGGGCTGTGGAAGCGCATCAGCACCGGATTGTACA
>Ga0207696_1000608_pt1 | contig 26697 bp, 13 predicted proteins | sample KBSS54metaG_FD_184403 | JGI IMG/M metagenome (GOLD analysis project Ga0207696, IMG submission 184403) | Switchgrass rhizosphere microbial communities from Kellogg Biological Station, Michigan, USA - KBS S5-4 metaG (SPAdes) (version 2) | ecosystem: Host-associated > Plants > Roots > Rhizosphere >...
AATGGGCCCGGGGCGGGTCCCCAGGCCGTCAGCTCAACGGTACTCGATGGTGAAGTTCAAGGCCCCCTTGGCTTCCCCTGCGGTGACCACAGGTGCAGTCTGGTAATAACGTGCACGCAGGTCAAAGCGCATGGTGCCTGGAGTGACAGCAGCCATGTCGAGGAACTCTTCCAGTTTCAAGGGTGTGTTGTCACTGCGTAGTACCTGGATGCCGATACCACTGGCAGATGAGTCAGTCGTCAGTCTGAAAAGGCCGAGGTCACGATCGATCGGCACCGAACCGTCCACACCGTCCAGGCGCATGAACGCGCGGGCAACGCTGCCTGCCGGGTCGTCCTCGCAGTCGCTGAGGGTGATGAAGAAATCGACCGGGTTGGTGGTGGTGTGCTCCCCGGTGAACTCGGCGATGTCATGGTTGCCCAGTGGTACCGGGTTGGCACTGACCGCGTCGGCCTTCAGCGTGCACTGGGCTTGCATGACTTGGCCATTGATGGCCAGCCGAAATGCGTCGCCCACATCACTCATGGTTGCCCTGGCTACTTCCTGGCTGAATGATTGCGGCCCCGGGGGAATGGTGCCGGTCTTGATCAGCGCAATGTACTGGAGGCGCTGGATGTTCGTGGTCAAGTTATTGGGGGTCATCCTCTCGCTATGTTCGGCCAGGAAGGGTAGGGCGCCGATGCCATCGACCGCTTTGAAGTGGTTATTCGCCGTGCCGTTCAAAAAACTGCCAAACTGCACGTACAGGCCCACACCGGGGATACTGGTCTGCAACACCTTGCCGTCCACGTTATGGCCATCGACTGGCGGGAATGTGCCAGGGGCCAGGGGCAATGGCGTGGTGACATTGGCGGTCATCGTCCTGAGGCCGTCGCTGTCGCAGATCAGCCGGGCACCATCGGTCCCCGTCATGATCTGTGCGCCCCATGAGGCGATCTTGCTACCGACAGGGGCATCCCTGGCCACCCATGCGGCGGCGGGGAGGTTGTGGTTGAACAGCATCGGCCCGGGGGTCGATTCCCACCTGCACTCGTCGGCGGCCTGTACGGCGCCGGTCACCGACAACATGCCCAGGACGGTAGCGATGCTCAGGTTCATGGAAAATTTGCGAGGCATTCTGTGTTTCCTGTCATGGCGTTGTGCAGCGCAGGGTCTGCATGCGGTAACCCTGGTCTTCCTGCATGGTTGAAGGGTCGATCGGCAGTTGGCACTGTTGCTGAGCCTGCTCGCCCCAGGTGGCCAGCAATGTCTGTGGATGGGCGTCGGTCGCCACCAGCGCCTGCCCGGCCTGCCCGACGATCGCCAGGTGTTCGCCTTGCTGGGTGCTGACCCGGGTGCCGAAGGGCAAAGGGCTGCCGTCGGGGTGTTGCAGGGTCAGGATCAGGCGGCTCACATGGCGCGCCTTGAACTCGGCCATGACCACTGCGCCTCGGCGCGGCACCACCTGGGTGGTGCCGTTTTCTATCTCCACGTCCGGCCCCAGTTCGTCGGTCTGCAGCGCAACCTGATTTACCCGGTAGGGGCGCATGTGCGGGGCCAGCAAGTAACCACCGTCACTGGTTTTAGCGCCTGGCGCGTTGTCCACACCCACCCCGGCAATATCGGGTACGTGAACCAGCGCATTGGTGTCGCCCAGGTAAGAGCCGAGCACAATGCCGCCAGCGTGGGCAAGCACAGCCCCGCTGGCGTTGACCGATACGTTGCGGTAGTTGCTGCCTTCGGTATAGCCGCCACCGAGGTTGACCTTCGATGTCTGGTAGCCTGCCGAAATGGCCGCCGAAGTGCGCTGTTGTTCATCGTTGGCCAGGGATGCCTGGTAGCTCAACCGGTTGTCCTGCGAGCCGCCATTGAGGCTGGCACGTTCACTGAAGTGGCCGTTATTTTCCTGGACGTCGAAGCTGGCAGTGCTCGATGCGCCCAGGTCCAGCGGAACGGTGACGCCAAGGCCGATGATCCGGTCGTTGCGCCCGTCGTTGTCCAGCGATTGCGAAGCATACAGGTTGATGCTGACGCGACGATATTGCGTATTGAACTGAAACTGGTACTGGCGCCGCTGCAGGCTGGTGTTCCAGTAATCATCCTGGGAAAAGGTCAGGCTCAGCGAGCTGCTGCCGAAGTTCTGGTAGACCGAGCTTTCCAGGCGGCTGCGGCGGTTGCCCCGGTAGCTGCTCGAAGCATTGCGCTGCTGCACGGCCTCCTCGAACTCGCGATAGCCTTCGGTGGAGTAGCGGTAGCCAGCAAAGCGCAGGCTGGTGCCGGTCTGGAACGACTTGCCGTAACGCATAGAGTAACTTTGCCCTTGCACCTGGCCCTGTTCGCCCAGGTCTGTGCGGGCTTGGGTGGCATCGAGGGACACCGCGCCAAGTTCGCCGAAATCCTTCGCGGCACCCAGGGTGGCGGCATTGTAGTACTCACTGCCCAGCAAACCACCGTACAGGGTCGTGCTCCAGCTACCGCCACGCGCCAAGGTGGCCTGCCACAAAGTGGGGTCGTCCAGGTCATCAGCACCGTCGTAGCGCCCGGCGGCGATGTTGTAGCGCCATACCCCGTCACGCAACAGGTTGCTCAGTGTGGAATAGGGCTGGATGAACCGGCGCACCTGGCCGTCCGCCTCGGTCAGGACGATTTCCAGGTCACCGCTGCTGCCGCCGATGCCCAGGTCGTTGATTTCATAGGGCCCTGGAGCCACGTAGGTCGAGTAGATCGGATAGCCGTTCTGCAGCACCTCGAGTTTGGCGCGGGTTTGAGCTACGCCACGGATCACCGGGGCATAGCTCTGCATCACATCGGGGAGCATGTCCATATCGGTTGCCAGCTGGACGCCTTTGAAGGGCACGCTGCGAAACACGTCGCCATTGGTGAAGGTTTCACCCACGGTTGCAGTCCCCCATTTGCCTGGCAGGTCATGCTGGGCGTAGGTATTGATGTGGGTCCAGCGGCGCTCCTGTTGCCCATCATCGCGCCAGCTCTGGCTGCTGCGCAGGCGCCAGCCGCCCACATTCAGCCCGCTGTTCAGGTACAGGTCCTGGCTGCTGCGCGAAGCGCCAGCGTTGCCGCTGTAGTGTTGCGCCGAGGCCTGGTAATTGACGAAGGCTGCGGTGATGCCCGAATCCCAGCGCTCTGGCGCGACACTGCCGGCAACGTCGCGGCGCAGAGCGATCTGTGGAATCGACAGCGCCAGTTGCAACTTGCCCGGGTCCAGTTCGACGGCGGCATGGGGTATCAGGTCGGGCAGGTTGACGCATTGGTCATCGCTGGGCAGTGGCGTGTCCAGTGCCTCTTCGCGCAGGCCAAGTTCGCGCAGTAGCGCAGCGCTCAGGCAAGGCTCCAACCCTTTACCGTCGGTGCGTTCGCGAAAATCGATTTCACGGCGGCCCGCCGCAGCCAGGTTGACCAGCACTTCGACCTGATAACGCCCCGGGGCCAGCGATGTTTGCGCGGCCAGCGAGCGCAGGGCCGAGGCGCTTGCGTCAGTCGATTGCCCGGGCGCAATACGCATGAAGTTCGGGTTGAATTGCAGCAGTTGCTCATCGGCGAATGCGGCGGGCGCGGCAATTAACAGCAATAGGCCGCAACGGGTTGCTCGCCACTCAAGAGATGAGCGGACACTCGCCAAGAACTGCCGACGCAGGTAGATAAATCGCATGGATGGGCACCTTTTTCGCGCCGCTTGTGAACGAGAACGTGGGGCTTTAGCCCACCTCTACAAGTATCGATTTGTCAGCGGCAAATTTGACGCGATAATACGGCTACCACAAGAACTCCGATGTAGGAAAAATCGTATTTTAGAGTGGAAAAAAACTACAGAAATGTTTTCCAATGTCGTGATAGAGGCGGTCCGTCCTGGACCGCCTTCGGGTTATGCACCGTTAAATTCCAGGTGGCCGGTAGTCTGGCAGGAACATACCTGATTCATACTGGACAATGCCATCCACCACTCTGCGCCCCCACCCTGCCATCCCTGCTGCGGGCGTCCATTCAGCCAAAGTAGGTGAAGGGGGTGTAACGGTTAACGTTGTTGCACCTTCAGTGATAAGTTCATTAGCCTGAACGGTTCTAGGTGCGGGGTTTTTGTCGGGTTTGAATATAGGGTTTCTTATGTTGTTTCTATCGCCTGTCAATGGAATCGAATCCAGACTGTCCAGTTCAGAAAACTTTGTCTTCCCGTTGCCGGTTGTGAACTTGCGGACGTAGTTATTGAATCGACGGCTCGGTAAGTTGGAAGTGGGCCCGAAGATGGAGCGCGGCTGAGTTAAATCAATGTTTTTTGTAATAGAGCCAATCACATCATCCGTTTGTGTCGCCACACTGCGAGTGGCTACTTCACTGGTCACTGTTTTAACCGTCATGAAGCGGCTCATGGCCATGATCCCCAAGGTACTCACTGCACTGGCGATGCCCAGCCAGAAGGCCCAGTTATTGGCTGTCTCATCACCGTTTGCCGCTGCAACGGCTGACGCGGCCGTGGAGGCAATGTCCAGCCCAAGGCTGGTGGCACCGGCGGCGAATGCAAGGGTAAAGCCTACGGGTGGCAAAAATATCAGGCTGACCACCACAAACACCGCACCGAGGGCCACGCCCAGCCAGGATCGCCAATCTTTCTTCGGTTTGGGCGCTGGTGTAGGCGGAATGTAAGGCAGTTCCATGCTGTACCGTTCACCAACGTGCCCGCTTGGGTCACGCCAGTTCACCGGGTTGCCGCCGCAATAGCTGTATGGGTTGATGCCTGCAGCTTCCGGGTACAGTTCGTCCGGGCTGTGGAAACGCATCAGTACAGGGTTGTAGGCGCGGTAGCCACGCCCCAGCAGGTACCAGCCAAGGGCTCGCTCGCGGGCTTCGCCATTGAAGCCGAGCAAACCCTGCAGGTTGCTGCCGGCGAGGTTTTCGCCGTAGGCATTGTAACGGGCCTGCTCGAGCGTGCTGCCATCGCTTTCGGCGATCACGCTACCGACATGGTCGGTCAGCAGCAGCCGGGTGCCGCTGGCAGTACCCGATTGCTGCAGCCCCGCCGGGTGCTCTGCGGCATACAGGTACTGGGTCAGCAGCCCGTTTTCCACTGTGCTGCTCAGGCGGTAGCCCTGATAGCGGCGCTGCACTTCACTGGCGTTGCCTTGCGTCGCACCGACCAGATCGCCGTGGCCGTCGTAACGGTAGCTGTGCAATAGCTGCGAGTCATCGGCACTGCGTACCTCCACCAGTCGCCCGACAGGGTCATAGCGCAAGCGATTGCCCTGTTCATCGTTCAGCAGATTGCCGTCGTCGTCGTGGCTGAAAGCTTGTCTGGCGGGGTAATCCGGCTGCAACGTATGCGTGGCCTCGCGCAGCAGGAAGCCATCGTAGCTGTAGGTGGCCACGTCCATGCTGCCGTCGGCGAAGTCGGTGTAACACTCGGTCAGGTTGTTCAGGTCGTCATAGATGAAGAACTGGCTGACGATTGGCCGGCCCTGGGCATTGCATGGCAGCTCGGAACCTTCGAAGCGGTGATGCTCCAGGCGGTCCAGCACGTCGTAGTCGAAGCTCTCATGCAATACTTCGCTGCCGTCGCGGCTCAGGGTGCGGCTATACAGTTGGTCGTCCGAACGCCACGCCAGTTCCAGCGCATGGGTGAGCGTTGTGCCGTCGGTACGCGTCAGGGTCTGGGTGCGCGATGTTTGCCTGCCCAGGTCATCGTAGTACTGCTTGCACACTACCTGCTGCTGATTGGCAGCGTCCTCGGTCTCGGTGCTGTGCAGTCGCCCTGCCGCGTCATAGCTGAAGGTCGCCAGCAAGTCGCCCTGGCGTGTCGTTTCCAGCCTGCCCAGCGTGTCATAGGTATGCGAAACGCTTTCGCCGTCGCTGGTGGTGATGCGCAATGGCAGGCCTTGCAGAGAGTGGCTGTAGTCGCAGCTGTAGTGCTCGCCGGTGATGCTGTCGTCCCATACCGCCTGTTCCAGGTAGCCCTGGTCGTTGTAGAGGTAGCTGCGGGTACCCTGCGCATTGGTGGCAGCGTTGATTGCCGCCGTCAGCGGATGGTAGTCAAAGGTGGCTTGGTGAGGGGCATCGGCATTGACCGACGTGGCGATGCTGATGCTCTTGGGCTGTGCTGACAGGCTTGCCTGGTAAGCATAGGTAAAGGTGCGATTGCTGGCTGTTGTACGGGTGTGGGGCAGCAAGGTGTTCTCGACGTAGGTGTACGCTTCACGCCTGGCGCCCATCGTCAATGACTTGAGACGAGAGACACCGTCGAAATCGCGGTCACACACAACCTGATCGTCGCTGCTGTTGCGTGGCCGGATCCGCAGTCGCTCGGTCAGCTCACCGCCGCTGTGCAGGGCAAAGTCACGCAGCACAGCCGATTTGTCCGGCTGCTCGGTCTGGGTGATCCGCCCCTGTGGGTCGAATTGGTAGCGTGAGGTGCGGCGCGAGGTACGGGCAGTACTGTCGGGCTTCTCGATGTAGCGCGCTTCGTCCGTGCAATGGCCAAGGCCATCATAATCAAGCACCCGACGTCCCAGTATCTGGCCATCCGAACCAACCCTGAAGCGCCGGGCCGGCTTGCCGAAGTTATTGGTTTCGGTGACGGTGTGCTGCTGCCGCTCGTCAGGCCGATCCGGGGTTTCCATCCACTCGGTGATCTGGTCACCGTCCGCCCCGAAGGGGGTTCGCTCGCGGTGCAGGGTGACGCCATCTGCCTGGGTGGTTTTGCACAGCTCGCCCCAGGCGTCGTAATCGAAGCTTGAGGTCAGTTCGATGACCTTTTCCGCAGCCTGGGCGCTGGTCTGGTAGTAATCGTAGAGTGTCAGGCCCCGCAGCTGGCCCAGCCCGTCGTACCGGCTTTCACTGACCAGTCTCTTCGAGCGCACCTGTGCACGCCCTGCAAGTGCTGCCGTTTCCCGCTCTTCTTGCACGGGCCGGTTGCAGCCATCCAGGGTCATGATCGACATCACGCCGGTACTTTCGGTTACCCACTGCGTCGCCTTTTCACCCGTAGCGGCGACCAAGGTGTAGCCGTATACAGTGCGGGTTTCGTCAGGCGTGCCGGGAGCAACCGTTTCTTCGGTTACCCGGCCGAGAACGTCGTAGGTGATACGCACGGCATTGCCCGTGCCGTCCTGGCGGTAGGTCTGCTGCCCGTCGAGCGCCGACGCGGCCTCGCTGGTGCTCATCTGTTCCAGATCGAAGCCAGACACGGTGGTGTCGCGCCAGTGCTCCAGCCCCCATTTGTCATCCCGGACCTTCCGGTAGCGCCAGCGGGTGCGGGTGGTGCGGCTTTCGATGGCTTTACGCAGAGGGTTAGCAAGATCATTGCCGTAGCGTGTGGTGGCCTGGTGGTCGGGCCGGCCGTGCAGGTAGGCATCGTCCGGCGTTTCCAGGTACTCGCGCTCGACCCGTTGCAGCAGCTGTTCCGATTCATTGGCATGGTCGGCATCGATAACCTGCAACTGCCTTTCTTCACTTACTGCCAGCCACGGGTTCGTTACGCCGGCCAGCGGCAAATAGGCTTTGTAGCTCAGGCGCGTGCGCATGACCGGCGCATCGCCTTGCAGGCCTACTGGGTAAACGGTTGAGCACTTGAGGTTGCGCCTGAAGTTTTCCGGGTCAGGCGGGCAGGTACCGTCCTCACCCGTCTCGCCCTGCTCGTGGTAATACGCATAGCGGGTACGTATGCCGGTAGGTTGCACTTCCTCGATCAGATTGCCCGCATCGTCGTACAGGGTGGTGACTTGCTCGACACGCTGTTTGAAGGGGTCACTGCGCAGTGTCCAGCGTTTGGTGATGACATGCGGCAGTTGGAAGTACGGCGGTTGGTCATCAAAGGGGGTATCAGGTTGTTCGTGGTACTGGGTGAGGGTTTCTTCGATATGGCCATCTTGTTCCAGTGCCTGGCGCACCAGCAAGTGATGGCGATTGTAGGTCTGGGTGCATGTACGGATCTCGCTCTCGCCATCCCAGAAGTGCGCGGTCACGCTGTATTGATAGCTGGGTTGGGCGCGGTAGAGGTTGTCCTCACCGTTGTCCTGCCAGGTGATCCCGCTGTTGTAACCGACAAAATTACGGTCCAGCCATTGTTGGTTATCGGTGTCGAAGTGTTTGTAGGTATAGGTCGTCTTGAGGGGCGGCTGGCCGGCACCCGGGTAGACGGTGTGGGTGGTGACACGGGGCAAGGCTGCGCGCTGGCCATTGGCAGGCAGTACGTGCCCTTCGTCCTCGTAGGCAACGTGTTCTTCTGCGCCGGCGGGGGTCCACACCTTTCTCACGCACAGCAGGTTGCGTACTGTGCCGTATTCGATACGCCAGTTCGCCCCTTCTTCGCTGGGCAGGATGATCTTGTTCAGTTCGCGGTTGAGCATCTGGAGCGTATACCGTGCGTGGTACAGCTTGCCTTGAGCGGCATTGGGATGCAGGTCGATGGTCACTGCGCCAGTGGAGTAGGTGAATTTCAGCAACTGCTGAACCTGGCTGTCAGCATCGCGATAACTGAGGGTTTCCAGGCGGACCGGGTTGCTGGAGTAACTCAATGAAACTGCATGCCCCGCTGGCGAGCGGATTTCGGTGGGCCGGTACACCGGAGTAGTGCCACCCTGATTGGTCAGGATCTCCACCAGGCCAGACTTGTGCACCACCCGGTAACGGTCCCCGCCCTCTGCGGTGTCATCGTGGAAGTGAAAAGTATCCAGTTTCTTTTCCCGAATACCCGGCTGCGCGCCGCTACCGGTCACCTTGAACGTCTCACCGCTGTGCAGGGTCAGCATATGCGTGCCAGGTACATACTGGGTGAGGGACAGCTCCCAACCCTTGCCGAAGCCGGAATCCTGATCGTTCAGTGGGTTGAAGGCCAGGCGCAACGGCAGTTGCGGCCCGATGAGATCATTGCCGGCCAATGCTGGCAATGCGATTGCCAAGGTGTACTGCCCCGTGCGCGGGTCGACGCCGTTCTGCAGGAAACTCTGAAAGTTGGCAGCGTTGGAGTGAATGACACTGGACATATCACTTGCTCCCAGGCGTGGCGCCGGCCGACGTTTTGATCTCTATGCAGCTAAGGGTGCCTTGAGCAATAACCCCCTTGAAATCGACCACTTTGAATCCAATGCTCCGCGCATTCGAGTCGCTACCGATGTTGGTAATGTAACCGCGATAATCGGTTATTTTGTCCAGGCCCATTTTTTCCAGCGACGAGCGAGGGCGAGTGGTTTCCAGCTCGATCCAGTTACTGTCGCTCTCCTTACTGCAATTTCGTTGAAAGGCTATTTTGTCGGATAGCAGAAACGTGGTCGCCGCCGGGGCATTGCGGATGCGGATTGAATGTGGCTTGAAAATTTTATCATCTTCTTCTTTGTTTCCTTCGCAGACGTCATGCTCTCTTGGGTAGAACCTGACAGTGGTATCGCTGCCCGCCTGCGGGACGCCGTCTGAGCAACTAAGTTCGGTATTGTTGTCAACGGTTTGATAAAGCGTCAGTACACTTTCCGGGTCTTGGGTCGCCTGTGCGCCTAGCGGTAAAAGGCAGCCAACCAATAGGCCAAGTGCAATATGACGGCCGCAATGGGCGGTGCGCAAGTGTGGCATGGGGTTCGCGATTTTCATGTACTGGCCTCTGAAGTCTGTGGTAACGCAGGGCGCAATATGCCTGCCGCGTCGGAACAGCTTAAGTGCAAATTCAATCAATACGCACCTGGTAGAAATAACAGGTCGCCGCCGCTTGCCGGGTGGCTGGGAAGCGGCGGCGACCTGTTATTTCTACCAGTAGGCAGTTGCTGGCAATCGCAGTAGAACTATTGCCATCAACGCCCGACCAGGAGCAGGCGAATGGCCCCCAGACACAGACATGGCGATGCGCAGGCATCAGATACTTTGATTCATGATCCGCTTCCCGAGATTCCACTTAGAAATCAATACGGCGAAATCGACGTTGACGCCCTGAAAGGTCAGGACTTGCAGGTGCTGATTAAAAAACCTGACCTGCAATATGGGGAGGAGGTATTTTTGATCTGGCGAGGCGTGGGCGCAGATGGCACGCCTTTCGATGAGCTGGGTGCAGCGTCCGAAGTCCCGCCAGATTACGACCCAGATATCGGGCTTGATCTGGCAGTCAGAAACCCGATGGTCGAGCCTTTCAAGGGTGGGTGGGCCTTTTGCTCTTACAAGGTCCATGACCGCAACGAGTCCACCCCAGACTCCCTGCGTCTGTTCTGCTACCTGGGTTTGCGTGATCGCACCGGGCAGCCGGAAACGCTGGCTGTAGCGCAAGGTCGCGAGTCCCATGACCGGGTGATCAACTGGACCGAGCTTGAGACCGAAGGTGTGTTGCTGCAGGCCCCGCCGTATCAGGCCATGCAGCTGGGCGACCGTGTTGAGCTGGTGATCCGCCGGTTCAACAAAGATGGCGATGAGCAACCGGCGGCGAGCGAGGTCCATGTTGTAACCGAGCAGAATTTTGGCTTGCCATTGCTGTGGCCTGTGCGTAAAGCCACCTTTACGCCCATTCGCGACGGCCGGGCCGAGATCCATTACCAGGTCGAGCTCGACGGTGGCCCCCTCGACTCACCCGTCCAAGTATTCGACATCACAACAGCCCCCAGCACCACGGACCTGCTCCCCTTGCCAGGCGTGGATGGCTACACAGGCGACCCGCTTGACCCAGGCAGGCACCCCAGAGGCATTACGGTGCGCGTGCCTGCCTATGCCGATATGCAGGCCGGTGATTTCGTCATGGTGCATTGGCAGGAAGCAGGTAGCCCTGACACCTTGCTGAGAACCGCGCGAATGGACGCCAGCAGCCTGGATGCCTCGGAAATGGTGTTCAGGATCGGCCCGGAGGTATTACGGACCGGGGACAACAAGGTGTTCTACCAATATGCCCGCGCCGGCCAGGCCTTGACATCCGAAACCTTGATTGTGGCGGTGGCGGCGCCGCGCAACCTTGTTGCCCCCGTTGTGGACAGGGCTACTGCAGATGGCCCGGACAAACAGGTGCTCAACGCGCTCAACGCCATTCAGGGCGCATATGTGAACGTTCCGGACTTTGAGCTGCGCCCGGGTGAGCGAATCGAAGTTCACTGGGCGGGTTACCCCAAAGGTGGCCAGCAGGTTGTCATCGAACCAGAGCAGGGTCCGGGGCGGCGCTACAAGGTCGATCCGGGCGTCGTAGCGGCCAATATGCATGAAGCCGGGGACGTCGAAGGCAGGCGCTTCCCGGTGTTCTACAAGATTGTCGACGACCAGGGCGATACGGTCGCCCAGTCTGCGCCTGTCAACCTGCGGGTCCTTCCGCTGGCACCAAACCCTACGTTGACTTGCGAGCATGCGGAGCCCAACGGCGATCTCAGGAACAGCAGATTGGTAGCCAATGGCGCACGGCTGTTGATCACTGGCGCAGGGCTGTGGTCGTTCGCCGCACCAGGGCAGTTGCTCACCATTCGTATCGATGACCTGGCGAGCGGCGTGCTGCGCAACAAGGCGCCTATCACCCAAGCGGAATTCACAAGCGCAAGGGTCGAGCAGTGGTTGTCCAGGGCTGTTTACGGGCAGATGACCGACAACATGCAGTACACGGTAATCGGCGAAGTCAGTTACGACCTGGGGGACAGTTGGCACCGGCTACCGACTTTAAGTTTGACACCCCGTAAAACTCAATAACACCGCAATGAACAAGGCCATCAAGCCTGTATCAAGGAGCACGGATATGAATAAAGCCATCTTTCCTCAAGCACTGTCACTTGGGGAATATCTCAGAAAGATGAGTGAAAAACCTTGGACATTCGGATGGGATGCGCTAGTGGTTTTCGACCGATACAAAACCAATGTCCTGCTGATGCAGGAATATATCGACAGGCTCGGAACCGACACCAGCTTTCCCGTTTTCGAGGATTCCGAAATTGACGTGACTGAAGGGATCAAGCACGCCTTGCTTGGCTTGACAGTGGATAAACCGCGGCTGTCTTTTGAAGCGGCATCTATCGCGTTGTCCAAGGCCGCCGTGACCATGCGTATGGTCGGCGGTAAGCAAATGCAATTGAATGAATCCTATCACGATGGCAAGCCGGTAAAGGTGGTTACCCGGTTGTCCACCCTCAATGCGGTTGTAGGGCCCTCATTGATTTTTGATTCAAAGCTGGCGACGGCGGCGGGCAGTGTCGGTGAAGACGGCGCGGTGGTGTTGGAACTGTTCATGGACGAGAACGGCGATGGCGAACCTGACATCGTGTATCGTTTTACCGGCGTGGAGACCGAATTTGAGCGGCTGAAACTCGGCGCTCACCTGGGCCAGCTGATGGGTAAATGGGGCCCCGAGTTGACACGGTTGAAACTCAGTGAACTGAGAGATACCGATGATACTCTGATGCATCCAGAGCGTTTCGGTATACGTACTCATGCGGCGCCAGGTGCCCAAGTGCGCGGTGCACAGAACTATGGCGACGGGGCTGTGGTGCTGTTCGTTGCCATGAAAGATAGCCCGAACGGTTCTTATCCGGCTGACGATGCAGACATGCTGTATATGTTGCCGGCCTCACCCGAAAACTTTTCCAGCAACCTGATTATAGCGCAAAACCTTATTTGGAATAAATTGATTAAGTCTGCAGTCGATGAAGTAGATTGGGTGAGGGCTGCACGCTTCGAGGACCGCGAAATCCCGGGCTCAAGGCATCGGCAATTGCAGGCCACAACAGGTAATTTCTCGGGTCGCATATTCGTTGAATACCCGATGCGTAAATATAACTTGCCGCAGTTTAGCCTTCCGTATGACGGTCCCAAGCCGATGCGTTTTCATGTTGCCGGCGATGTGGTGAAATTTGAATTCAAGCCGGACCCACTCTACGTTGAGTCCACGTTCTCGTCGAAAAATGCAAGTGAGTTTGATCCTTGGGTTAACAAAAAGGTTATCATCAAAATAGAACTACGTGTCGAGCTGGCTTTCCGTTTTGCGGTTGAAAATGAAGGCGATAGGCCGGTAATTAGGTTGTCTTTGGATGGGGAAGATGTTTATAGTGACTGGACTCATTACCAGAGCGATTTAAATGCGAATGATCGGGACTGGATTCGTGTTTACCTGGAGGTTCACAGGTTCAAGTTGGAGGAGCCGCTGGAGGAACTCCTGGCTAAACTTAGAACGATGGGCGCTACCCTGGATGCGTTCCGGTTAAATAACCTGTTGTTCAGAGGTGATAATGTAGTCACGCCTGAAAACCTTAACCTGCCGGGCGATCTCACCGTCCTCGGTCAATTGTCACCAGAGCGTACCGATCTGGTTATCGACCCGGTCGAGGTTGTCGTTGCCGGCGGCGGTAGTCTGCAGTTCAAGGCTTCATTGTTGGGTGATACCAACTGGACTGTCGCCAATGTTGATGGCGATGCGGGCGACCCGGGCACCATTGATCCCTTCACCGGGTTGTACAAGGCACCCAACCCCGAGTCGTTGCGCGATTCGGGCTTCCGCCGGGTGGTCGTCACTGCCAAGCGCGGCGACAAGGTCAGCAAAGCCATGGTCAGCCTGGTTGAAAGCAGTGTTTCGGTCTATCCCTCGGTAGTGGTGGTGGCGCTGGGCAGCACGCACTCCCTGGTAGCGGGCGAAGTGGATGGCGCGTCGCTGACCTGGGCCCTCGACGACGAGACCCTGGGCTCGATTGCCCTGGACCCGGATAAAGACCCGACGATGCAGGATGGCTATAAGTTTACAGCTGCCACGAGCTTACCCGACCCTGTTTCGAGTGACCCGGTGAACTTCTATGCGTCGCGGCTCGCCGAAGTGAAAGTTTCAACTGTCACGGGCGGCACGCGCACTATCGATGTGCTGGTGACGGGTAACAAAAGTGGTAGCTATTGGCTGGAAGCGAGTGCGAATGGCGCTGGTGTAAAACTTACATTTTACAGAACTACCCGGACGAACCCCAAGGAAGAAGTGCCCGCTGCAGACACGCATTGGCACAAGTACAAAGGCGATGGCACATTCGTGAACGGTGTGTATACCCCAAAAGCGGGCAGTGCCGAACAGTATGCGATTGTGACTGCATTCTATGACGACGGCGAAAGTTCAGACCGTTACGCCTACATGATCATCCCGATTCCCTTCGTTTCCAGCCAGCGTTTCGTAGCGTTGCTGGGCACTCACCCGGAGCAATGACATGGCCAGTCATTCCAAGCAAGTACTGCTCGATCTACTGAAAAAGGGCACGGTACGTCACGGATGGGGGGGCGTGGTCGCACTTGAACGCACCCTGCTGAACATCGAACTGCGCGAGCAGTTTCTCGAAGCCCTGGGAGAGCGCACTTTCGTCGATCCGATCATGCTGGAAGCCGACCTCGACGAAAGTGAGCAGGTTTCGGTTTCGTTGCAGGGGGTGATATTCGGCGAGCCGCAAATCAGCTTCGTCAAAACCCGACTGTCCTCGGCAGACGTGACGGTGCGCCTGAACGTAATCGCAGGCGACTTCTTGCGTTCGGTCAAGCAAGTCGCTCGCCCTGCTCGAGTGGTCGAGAGCTTTTCCATCACTGAGGGCATGGGTTACTGGGTGCAGGCGCAAGCAAGCCTGTGTCTGGAGCAAGGTTCGACCCATCGCTTTACCTCGGTGGTGCTGGACCTGGGGGCCATGGAAGAGGTTACGACAAACCTGGGGTCGACCGATTACGCCAATCGTGCGCTCGGCCGCGAGCTGCAGGAAACCTTTGGCTACGTACCTGCCTACCGACGTACCTACAGCCTCGTGCGCTTCGACACGCGCGACTACGCCCCCTTGAGCCCGGAACGCATGCTGCTGCGCACCCAGGCAGCACCTTGGGCTGCCGACCCTGGCAAGGGCCGCGAGGGCGATGGTGCACTTCTGGTGTTCATGAAGTTGGGTGTCGATGTGCGCGCGGGCGGGCAACCCGACCCGGCATTCGACTTTCCGTACCTCATTCCTGAAGAAGCCACCGGTATACCGGGTGCCTTGATTCTCGACCCGACCATCGAACCCCTTGGCGCCGGCGGGCCGCCCCAGGTCCTGCATACAATCCGGTTAGCCAGTGGTCATGTGTTTTCGGCCACGGATGCGCATAAGCCGCTTGACTGGATTATTTTTGGCGCCTGGCGGCCAGGGGAGAAGAGCCTAGCGGTCGAACCTGGGGTTGCCAGCGTGCGAGCGGCGCAACAGCAGGACTTCAAACTGCAAGGTGCACCGAACCCGGTAAGCTGGCAAGCACGCAATCTGTTGCGCCCGGGGGTATCCGGAGCATTCCAGGGTAGCACTTACACGGCTCGGGGCACGGGCGGTTTTGCCCAGGATCAGCAGTTGGTGGTGGTCACTGCCCGCTACCCGCAAGGGGCCGGGGAGGGTGTGCGACACGCTCTGGTGGTGGAGCAGGCGCAGGCGGTAAGTGTCGCCCCGCGCGTGGCAAGCTGGGTCCAAGGTCAGAGCGACATCGACCTGCGTGCGCAAAGTGTCGATGGTGGCGTGCTGGAATGGGAACTGATCGACGAACCCCTGGGTGTTTTGACTGATCTGGGCGGCGGTAGAGCCACGTTCAAGCCTCACACGCCTGACAGTGCTTTGCCTTCCATTCTCGTTCAACACATTCTGGTAACTGACAAGACCAGCGGCGAGAGCACCAAGTGTTCTGTGGTCGTCATCGCTTGGGCGGCTGACCTGGTGATCGAGCCTGGCCATGTTGGACAGCTGCAATCTGCAACCCCGATTGCGTTCAGTGTCAGCAATTCACGCCGTAAAATCAGCTGGGAGATATTCGGTGAAGGCGAGATCGACCCAGAGACGGGGGTTTACACCCCGCCCGAAGCTTCGACGCTGCCTGTCTGCGTCATCATGGCCGATGACGGCGACGACCGCACCGGTTATGCCATGGTGGAATTCCTCCAACGGAGCGAATCCTTGGCGCACAAGGCCAGCTGGACCGATCTGGCCACTTTTGAGCTGCACGTGATCGGGCATGACACTTGCTATGCCAACGGCTGGCAGCAGGTCGAGATAGAAGTGCGTGTGGAGGCGCAAGATGGTGGCGGACAGCCCGTTGAAATCTCGGACGCAGACTTGGCCACGCTGCAGCTGAGGGCGGAAGGCTGGGACAATGAGTTTCCATTCTTGAGTACTGACGAGGAGGGTATCAGCGTCGAATCCGGGTTTACCTGGGCTGTCAGCCGCGCCCGGAACAAGGTTGATCCACCTGCGGTAACTGACACCGTTGCCGCACCGGCGATGCGTATGAATGAAAGGCGTGTGCGCTTCTATGTACATACTCGGCAAGCGACGACGCTCGAACTTTATGCAGGCATTCAGAATGCCGAGACTTTTGTCTGGAAATACTCAAATGTCTCGGACGCCGGCAAGGTAAAAGTGACGGGCCGGACGGTGCCGAACTTCAGCAGGCAACAGTATGAGTTCGAACGTGTTCGTATCGCTGCTGAATCAGAAAACTCACCGGTAGCGGGTGATCACTTTATCTATGTCGACAATACGATGGACTATTGGCGACTCAAGAGTGTCATTCATAACGGTCAGTCGCGCAAATTTATCAGCATGATCATCGCGCCAGGGGCTAACAAGAGTTTGCTGCGCTGGGCGTCGGAGCAGTTGAATGATCATTATTGTAGTTACACGGGCCTGCAGTTCATACCGCTCAAAGAGCCGGAGGCTGACCACCTTAGATTGTACATGGATGGCCTGCTGTACCGCCTGACCCATCAGCGCGGGCACGCACTTCCCTTGCTCAAAGCTGAGTTGGGGGCCAGAGCAGGCGAGTTGATGATCAGCCTGCGTCGTACCGATGCCATGCAGTTCTGGGATGATCGTTCGACCCAGTTGCCTTACCAGGCCCACCTTCGACATGCCATAAACCTCGAATTGATTGACCAGCAAGGTAATCAACATAAGCTGAGGTTCGATTTTGGCGTACCGGAGGGCGAGGATAAGGAAGCACAAGAGCGCGACTGCTTGATACTTACCGTTTGATCGTCTTCTCCCTCCTTCACGGGAGGGATTTAATTAAATAATTATTTTGGAGGCCAACATGGCAAGCCATAATGTCGTGCATTCCAATGCATTTAACTTTCAAAGTTTCTTCCAGAACAATGTGGATCCGCGCACGGGGCAATATACACTGGGCATCGTGTTACCCGCCTTGATCGGTAATGATCTGGCAGGCCCTCAGTTACCACTGCGCCTGTTCTTCAGCCCGCTGAATGATGAGGATAGCGGTTTTGGCAAAGGGTGGACCTTGGCCCTTTCCCAGTATCTGCCTGGCACGCACATGCTGACGCTGCATAGCGGAGAAACGTTCAAAGTGACCGGCAGCGGTGCGCAGCCGGGAATCCGGGAGAAAAAACTCGATACGTTCCACTTCCATGACGACACCCTGGAAGGCAAGGATTGTTACCGAATTGCCCACAAGTCCGGCTTGGTGGAGGTGTTGACCAAGCAGGCAGGTACCTATCCGGTCTACCTGCCTACTGAAGTCTATTCGCCATCCGGCCACAAGGTTGAGCTTGGTTATGGCCCCAGCACAGGCTACCTGGAATCCATCAGTTATCGCGACAGCGATGATCAAACCCAACACCTGCTCAAACTGACCTACACAACGTCGGCAGTGACGATCGAGGTGCATCCAAATGCAGACCCTGGCGAACTGCCCCGCGCTCGCTACTCGCTGGAACTGTTCAACCGTGAACTGCGCAAGATCACCCTGCCGACCTCAGACCTCGCCAACTGGCGTATTGAATACGACACAGTACTGGGTTTGTCGTGTGTGACGAAATTGCATACGCCTTCTGGTGCAGTGGAGCAGATCACCTACGGCGATAATGGCGATCCGGGGCATGTCTTGCCTACCAATGGCGAGCGTGTGGCCCTACCGCGTGTCACCACTCATGTGGTGAACCCAGGTGCAGGGCAGCCTCCGGTGAAAACGACTTACACCTATCTTTATAAAGACCCGCAGAGTGAACAGACCTTTGACCGCAATTTTGTCGGTTACAACAGTGGCATTAGTTGGAGCAACGACGGCCAGGACAACCTTTTCAGGGCACAACCCAGCTACAAATATGGGTCGACGGCGCACGTCTGGGGGCTTGATGATGAAGGCGAAGAGGTTGAATTACGCACGGTAGAGCGGGTGTATAACCGTTTCCACCTGATGGAAGCTGAGACCACGCGACAGGCCGGGCACGTCCAGAGCATGCTTGTCGAATACCATGGCGACGTAGCTGATCCGATCGACAATCAGTTGGGCAATTTCCAGATGCCCAAGCGCTCCACCCAGTCATGGGCACTGCCAGCCGAACCCGGCAAGCTCCGTAGTGAGGTCACCGAAACGGTCTACAACACATTGGGCAACCTGATCAAAGAGGTTATGCCGAATGGGCAGCAAGTGGTGAGTGAGTTCTACCCCGCGCAAGGCGAGGACGGCTGCCCACCCGATCCGGAACTGTTCGAGCGCTCGCTCAAGCACACAACCGTGGTCCCGGCTCCGCAAGGCGATCAACCTGCACCGACGTTACGTACTGGCTACCGGTACCGAGCGCTTGGCACTGTGGGTGGAGTGGCTGATACCTGGTTGTTGCAAGAGCAGATTACGCTACGTGAAGTGGTTGGTGACGCCGAGCAGGCGCCCTTGCAGGTCACCAGCATCGAGCCCGTGGATGCCATGACTGATCTGCTGCGCCATGGTCGCCCGCTGAAGCAGACAGTGAACATGAACGGTCATCTGACCACGCAAACCTTTGATTACCAGAAAGAGCTGGTCGAGGGTGAACCTGCGCTGGTAACCGTGCAAACGATCAAAGGTTTTGACCATGACAGAGACGATGACGACACCCAGTTGCCTCGAAATACGCTCAAGGTCATTACGCTCAAGGACTCGATCCTGATCGGTGCGCCTTTGCTCAACCGCGACGACGCTGATATCGAAATCGCTTATACCTATGACGCGCTGAACCGCACGACCAGCGAGACGGTATCCCCCAACGACCCTGAGTACATGGCTTCGCGCCTTTACGAGTACTACCTGGTAGGCATGGATGGCCAGCAGGCTTGGCAGACTTCCATTGACGTCAAAGGCGTCAACACGCGTTCGTTGATCGACGGCCTGAATCGCGTTGTGCTCGAGCAGCGTCATGATGCCGACGCCGAAGATAGCCTCAAGCAGCAAACATTCCGGGTGCGCTACGAGGCGCGCTACGATGCGCTTGGCCAGTTGCTTGAAGAAACCGACCATGACTGGTTTGAAGGCGAGCAATTCCCGCTTCGTACCCGCTATCTCTATGACAACTGGGGCCAGCGCTGCTGTGAAATCGGCCCGGACGAGGTTCAGCACCATACGCAGAACGACCCGATCGGCACGGCGGAGTCGGGCAATTTGCCGATTCAGACCAGTTGGAGTGAATCGAAGGACGGCACGCTCACTCAAGGCAAAACAGTGGCCTACCTGAACCTCTTCGAGCAACCGGACGTTGTGCAGCGTTTCGACCGCGAGAACAGGGTGCTTAGCAAACATCAGTACTTTTATGATGGCCTGGGCCGCACCGTTCGGGAAATCGATGCGCGGAACGCGGTTATCAGTAACACCTACGATGCCTTCGATCGCCTTGTCGACCATACCTTGGCCGACAGAAGCGTCGTGCACCGTGACTACGCGCCGCACAGCAGCGCAGACCTGCCTGTGAAGATAGCGGTGAATGGCGCGGTTCTGGGCGAGCAAACGTTCGATGGGCTGGACCGCATGACGGCATCCATCACGGGCGGTCGCAAGCGTGTCATGTTCTACGAGAAGGGGCAAAGCAAGCCTTGGAAAGTGCGCACGCCAGCCAACAGAGAGGTCGAGTACGACTACACGCTGCAGTTGACTGATCAACCTGAGGTTCGCCGCGTGCTGCCCCTGCCAGGGCAGACCCAGGAGGCTGCAGTGGTAGAAAACTACACCTACGATCGCAAGAACGCGCGCCTTACCTACTGTGGTGAGCCGGGCCAGGAGCTGACGCGTGATTACTTCAGCACTGGCGAGCTCAAGCTGGAAACCCGAACAGTCGGCAACGAATCCTGGAGCATGACCTACGGTGCCAGTTTGCAGGGCCGTGCACTGACGTACCAAGACGTGCTCGGGCAGACGCAACATTACAAGTACGATACGGCGGGGCGCCTGGAGAAAACCTGGTTGGGCGGGTTGTCGACCACGTTCAGCTACGACGAACTGGGTAATCTCAAAAGCTACAAGACCTGCGACGGGGTCGAGGGCGAAGATGAAGCAGCGTGCGTGCAATGGCTGCTCACCGAGCTTGAATATGACGACCTGGGCAGGGAAAAGCTTCGCCGTTTCACGTTCCCGGACAGTGTTCAGGAACTCACTCAGGAATACAGCGCGCTGGATCAGCTCACACTGCGTGTGCTAAGCGAAGGCGGTGAGATTTTGCGCGAGGAAAATTACGACTACGACCTGCGTGGTCGGCTTGAGGGCTACACCTGCACAGGGCCTCTGGCACCACAGGATCCTTGCGGTAAAACCATCCGCGAACAGCAGTTTGCGTTCGACAGGATCGACAATATTACCTGGGTGTACACTGCGTTTGACGGCGATGAGGGCAAGCAGGAAAGTAACGAAGCCACCTATCTGTTTGGAAACGAAGCTGACCCTGCGCAGTTGACCGGTATAGAAAACACGCATGCAGACTATCCGGCACCGGTAACGCTGAGCTATGACCCGGACGGGAACATGATCAGCGATGAGCAGGGCAGGCGATTGGACTACGACCCATTGGGCCGACTGGCCAGTGTCGAACTGTTGGACGGCACTGTCGCAGGCTACGGCTACGATGCGTTGGATCGCCTGGCCAGCCAGGATAGTTGAAATGCGCTGAAGGAGAGGAGGGCGCTTATAACCTCCTCCACAACCGCTAAACAGGGCCGCTTTGCGGCCCTTTTGCTTGGAACGGTGCGCAGTAGCTGCTACCTGCGGGACCTGAAGCAGCCTGGAATGCAAGCCATGAAAATGCTCCGCATCTTGCGATGCGGAGCATTGGGTCAATTCGCTCTCGTGCGGCGGCCCGCGCTTACGGTATGTCTACGTTGAAGCCGATATCGGCATTGGCGTCACCAGCGGTAACATGTTCAGACGTGGCCTTGTACGCGGCAGAGAACAGCATATCGGTGGGCTTGGTGTCATGCAGCGGGTAAGACCGGGACGGCACGGTGGGGCTTATCGGGGTGCCCAGGTTATCCCTGATTATCAATGCCAGGCCCGCGCTGCCACCGGGCGCCAGGGCGTACAGCGTACCGGCGGCACCTGCGCCGCCGTGCTTGCCGGTGAAGGTCACGGTGGCGCTGGCACCGGGTACGAGTATGCAGCCGGCACCCGGGGTGAGGCGCAAACCGAAAGCCCGATTGGCCGCCTCGTCATCGGGTTGCTTGAACTGGGCAGCATCGACGTTGCCCATGAAGATTCGACTGACGATCTGACCGGTTGACGGGTCGATGATCTCCACTGCGCAGGTGCCAGAATCGACGTTGCCAACGAAGTGAACCGAGCCGGTGGCGACCGTTGCGGCAAATGTGGTTGCGCTGGTCATGCTTAGTCCCAGTGCAAGAAGAATGTTTCTCATAAGTTGCTCCATGATCGTTCAGTCATGCAGGACGCCGATGTCACTCATGCCGAATGCTTGCGGCAACAACGCGAATCGGGCCCTGTGCGGCCCGATCAGGTGTTGACTGTGCAACCAGCACGGCGGGCCTTGTTCAAGGGCGAAGTGACAGTGGCGTTTGCACCACGGGGGTGGCCACGCCGTAATCATTGATTGTGGTATAGGTCAGCCGCAGCCCGTTGGCCGACCTGACCTGTTTCAGGTCATAGGCCTGCTGTGCGAACGGCGTTGCCATGGCCTTCGCCTGGAGGGCTTCGGTCCTGCCGGCAGCAGTGACTTCCAGGCGGCCAAATGTGTAGTAATAGGGTGTCGGGTTATCCACCACCAATTGCACCCGCCCTGCGTTTTGGCGCACAGACCATTGCAGCTCGCCAGCACGGTCGGCGGGCTGCCCCTTGAGTTCGCCAGGGCGGTAGAAGAGCTTGAGGCGGGTGCGCAGGGCAATGTTGAGTACGTTCGCTTGCTCGGGGTTTGCCTCCGGTATTTCCTGCACATTCAGGTAAAACAACGTTTCCCGGTCTTTGGGCAGCGTGTTCGGCAAGCGGCTGATCTGCACCATCTGTTCCTTGCGCGGGTCCAGCCGGAACAGCCCGGGGGAGGTGGCCAGCGGCACCGGTGTATCGGTATCGTCCTTGCTGGTGTTTATCCAGGTTTGCACTGCGTAGGGGCGCGGGCTGGGGTTGGCGATCACCACTGAAGTGCTGCGCTTGTCGCTGTCGAAAACAATGCGCGTGGTACTGACGGTCAACGCTGCCTGTGCGGGTAACAAGGTAGCTGCCAGGCAGGCACCCAAGGCAAGGCGACGCAGGTGATTGTTCATCTGGCATTACCTTTGGAGAGGGGGACAGGCTCTCGGGCGCAGGGCGTGCGCCCGAAGAGAGTGGTTCAAGGGATATCGACGACGAACTGCACGCTGGTATTGGCGGGGCCAGCAGTCACTGCCGTGGCTGCCGATTGTTTGTAGGCAGCGCTGAAGAGCATTGTGGTTGGATTGGTATCGTCCAGTGGATAGTCCCTGGAAGCCGAGCCATTGGGGATCGCAGCGCCCGTGTTGTCCTTGAGAGTCAGGGCCAGGTTCGATGCGCTGCCGGGTTCGAGCGCATACAGCACACCACCAGTGCCTGCACCGCCAAAGGCGCCAGTGAAGGTCACGTTGGCTACGTCACCAGTGTTGACGGCGCAGCCGCGGCCTGGGGTGATGCGCATGCCGAAGGAGCGTGCAGCGGCTTCAGAGCCGTTACCCGTAAACTGCGAAGCGTCGACATTACCCATGAGGATACGGTTGCCGCTCTCCGGGTTGCCGGTGACCGGGTCGATGATCTCGATCGGGCAGGTACCTGAATCAATTCTGCCGTAAAAGTGGATCGATCCAGTGCCGACTGTAGCGGCGAATGTGGTTGAACTGGTGATGCCCAAGGCAAGGGCAAGTAACGCTTTTTTCATGAGAACTCCGGGTGATTATGAGGCTGTGGATATACGTTTGCCAAATAATTCAGGGCTGGATTGGCATGCGCATACTAGAGACGTGTCCTTGCAAGGTATGTAGGAAAAGTCTGAGTTTTATCCCAATCAGCTTTCAAGACTGCAGGCCTTATCGATAACAAACATCCCGGGACTAACATGTCTGCGGTACAACATTCACCCGCTGTTCGATTCTACAGGGCGCATTGAGCAGGCCAATTTTGAATGCACAGCAAGGAGCATGGCGGGCAATAAAGGACGTGTCTACTGGCAAAAATGTCAGTTTACTGTTCACGCCTGAGGTGTTGTTCTGGCAAGGTCATTACACCCTGGGAGCACGGTAAAATGAAAAAGAATGGGCAAGCGGGCAGTGCTGAAGCAGAGGTTGACGCCTCGTACACATTCAAAGTGCATGGGGTATCTGGTCAGGCGATTCCCTGGTGGAGATTCATGGGACAACGTGCAGGAGCGGACGAGGCAATGGTTGCGCCTGAAGAATTAGTTTCCGGCGTATGGAAAACCGTAATCACTACTTATTCCCACCTCAGTCTAAATCTGTCAGGTATTTCTTATCAGCTAGAGGTGAGACTGGGCTCGCCAGCATTGGCGGAGGCACGTACACGCAAGGAAAGCGACGTTGGTGTGAAACAAATCATTCGCATCCAGTCACAAATACCCATGAATGGCGAGGTGAGGATGGACCCCCACCGGGACAATTGTCACCTGTTCTATGATGGAAGAAACCCTCAGGAACGATGGGTCAAGTTGCGGTGGCACGGAGCAGAGGGCTTGACTTTTTTCGACTATGACACTGAAAGCACACGGCCCGTGCCAGCGGAATTACAAGAGTATTACGAGAAGGTCAAGTCGGTTACGCTGTGGCGTCTGCCTTCTGAAGAAAGGGTTGCCGAACCGTCACGGTTGTATGGGTATTTCAGTGCCAGATGGTGGACTCATACCGTGACATTTTATAAGAATGCACAGTCAATCAGGCAAATTGAACAGCCGCAGCCGATACATGAAACGCCAATTGAAAACGCTGCTTGGATGATGAGCGGCACGGCACGCTTGTCAGGCGGGGTTAGTCAGCAGCAGGCCAGGTGGTTTGTCGATGTGGTGATGCCTCCTGGAACCTTTTCACTCACCGAGTGGAAGCAGGACGGTACACTATATTTAGCAGAATATAGTGCCAATCTTCTCCCTTCCACCGACAACACAGTGCCGCTGACTGCCAAGGCAGCCGTAAGATCGGCGATTTTTCCACAGCTGGCAATTGTCAAGGTTGGAGCCGCAAAGGAGCCGCTGCAGCTTGTTGGCGAGTTGCAAAATCCTTCGACTTGGCAAGTTGAGGGCGAAGCAAACGGGACCATTGATCGCAATGGCGGTGTTTTTTACGTCCCGCCTACACGCTTCGACCCCCAGGCCATGTTCAATGAAAACAGTGAAACTTTCATCCCCGCAGCCTACCGGACCGGTATTGATTTACCTGTACGCGTGGATCGGGTAACTGCCAGGGGTACTCAAGGCAGTGCGCAGGGGGTTTTTCTAGTCACCCTCGTGCCGCCCACCCACTTCATCAGGTTTCAAGAGAAAAACGGGCAGCTTTATCTGACGTGTTTCTTTATTCATCGTGATGGTGGGGAGCGGGTGCTGCCCCCCGACGATGTGAAGTGGCACATCGTGACCGGTGACGGTTCGGTTACGGATGACGGTCATTTCGTCCCGGGATCAGCCGGCATAGACTCGATCACCGTGGTCATGGCCGAGGACCTGCGTGACCAGACTGAATGGCGCTATGCATTGACAATTGTACCAGTGCCCTTCTTCTCCGCTTCTCTGGCGCAGAGGTTGCAACGCGAATGATTCACCAAGGCCGTGCAGAAGATGCACTTGGCGGAGCCGTTCATCAGCCTTGGCCAGTACCCAGTAGTTGTTTTTCCATGTGCCAATCGAATGGTTCGCCGCTTTGCTCCGCGCTGTATCGGCGCTCTTCGAGCATTTGATAGAGGTCCAGCTCTTCGTCTGGCATGAAGTGAAGGCAGTCACCGGCAAAGAACCACAGCAGGTCGCGGGGCACCAGGTGGGCGATCTGCGGGTAGCGCTGGATGACCTGGCAGATCAGGTCCTGGCCCAGGTACTGGCTTTGCAGCGGGTCCTGCGGCAACAGGGTCAGCAGTTCGTCGAAGCGTTCGAGAAACAGGGCGTGGCTTTCCTCCGGTACCTGATCGGCTTCACCCAAGGCCACCAGGATGGTGCGCAGGTGGTTCAGCAGTTGCAGGTGGTATTCCAGGTGGGGGTTGGCCATGTGGATGGTCCTCGAGGTGGTTGAAACGGGGGGCGGAGTATACGCCGCTGGGCAGGGGGCCGCAAAACGGCCCCCGGTATTCAGCGCACCTTGCCTTGCTCAGGCATTAATTGCTCCTTGTCGAATGCATCCACATCGATCACGGCCCTGCGTGCGTTTTCGGCTGCATGCAGCCGTTGCCCCTCTTCGCCTTGCAGTGCACCACTCTGAACTGCCGCATCGATAGCCGACTGCCCTGGTGCTGGCTGTACCTTGCCCTCCTTGATCGCCTGATGCAGCACTTTGTGCAGTGGCGCAGTCTCTTCCAGCAGGTTGCTAGCCCGCTGCAATGCCGCCACCGGGTCACCCTCGGCCTGCGGCCGGAAGCAGCCGGCGAGCAACTCCTCCAGGGCCGGGTCGCCCTTGCAGCGGCCGATCAGCGCCGCCACTTCGGCATCCAGTTCATCGCTCGGCCCGGTGTGACGGCGACCGAAGGGGAATACCAGCACGCGCAGTGCACAGCCGACAAAGCGGTTGGGGAAGTTGTCGAGCAGCCGGTCCAGCGCCTTTTCCGCCTGGCCCAGGCTTTCTTCCATGGCCCAGCGCAGCAGTGGCTGCATGTGCTCGGGTGAGCCCAGGTCGTGGTATCGCTTGAGTGCGGCGCTGGCCAGGTACAGGTAGCTGAGCACGTCGCCCAGGCGCGCACTCAGACGCTCGCGGCGCTTGAGCGCGCCACCCAACAGCATCATCGACAGGTCGGCCAGCAGGGCGAAGGCGGCCGCCTGGCGATTCAGGGCGCGGAAGTAACCTTGGCTCAAGGCATCACCGGGCACTGGCTCGAAACGGCCGAGCCCCAGGTTGAAGACCAGAGTGCTGGCGGCGTTGCCGGCGGCGAACATAATGTGTTTCATCAGCAGGTCGTCGAATTCTTTCAGTGCCTGGTCGTGGTCCTCACGGCCGGCCAGGGCCATTTCCCTGAGCACGAACGGATGGCAGCGAATGGCGCCCTGGCCGAAGATCATCAGGTTGCGCGAAAGGATGTTGGCGCCCTCGACCGTGATGAAGATCGGCGCCCCTTGCCAGTTGCGCCCCAGGTAATTGTTGGGGCCCATGATGATGCCCTTGCCGCCGTGCACATCCATGGCGTGCTGGATGCATTCGCGGCCCCGCTCGGTCAGGTGGTACTTGAGAATTGCCGACAGCACCGAAGGCTTTTCGCCAAGGTCCACGGCCTTGGCGGTCAGCAGGCGGGCGCTGTCCATCAGCCAGGCGTTGCCGCCGATGCGTGCCAGCGATTCCTGGATGCCCTCGAAGGCCGCCAGCGGCACGTTGAACTGCTCGCGGATATTCGCGTACTGGC
>Ga0207696_1000609_pt1 | contig 26679 bp, 31 predicted proteins | sample KBSS54metaG_FD_184403 | JGI IMG/M metagenome (GOLD analysis project Ga0207696, IMG submission 184403) | Switchgrass rhizosphere microbial communities from Kellogg Biological Station, Michigan, USA - KBS S5-4 metaG (SPAdes) (version 2) | ecosystem: Host-associated > Plants > Roots > Rhizosphere >...
CGATCCTGCTGCCGCTGCTGACCGCCGCCATCATGCTGATGCTCGGCGAGAAGCACCGACCGCTGAAGGCGAAAATCAACCTGTTCTCCAGTCTCCTCGGCCTCGGCATCTCGGTGATGCTGCTGCAATGGACCCAGACCACCGGCGTGCCCGGATCCATCGGCGTGTACCTGCCGGGCAACTGGCAGGTACCGTTCGGCATCGTGCTGGTGGTCGATCGTCTGTCGGCGCTGATGCTGGTGCTGACCGGGATCATCGGCGTCAGCGCCCTGCTGTTCGCCATGGCCCGCTGGGACGGCGCCGGGTCGAGTTTCCACGCGTTGTTCCAGATTCAGTTGATGGGCCTTTACGGTGCATTCCTGACCGCGGACCTGTTCAACCTGTTCGTGTTCTTCGAGGTCCTGCTCGCGGCGTCCTACGGCCTGTTGCTTCATGGCTCGGGCCGGGCGCGGGTGTCGTCGGGGCTGCATTACATTTCGATCAACCTGCTGGCGTCGTCGCTGTTCCTGATCGGCGCGGCGTTGATCTACGGTGTGACCGGCACCCTGAACATGGCAGATCTGGCCCTGAAGATCCCGCTGGTGCCGGAAGCAGACCGTGGCCTGTTGCACGCCGGCGCGGGGATTCTGGCCGTGGCGTTCCTGGCCAAGGCCGGCATGTGGCCGCTGAATTTCTGGCTGGTGCCGGCCTACTCGTCGGCCAGCGCGCCGGTGGCGGCGATGTTCGCGATCATGACCAAGGTCGGCGTCTACACCCTTTTACGTCTGTGGACGCTGCTGTTCTCGGGCCAGGCCGGTGCTTCGGCGTATTTTGGTGGTGACTGGCTGATCTACGGCGGCATGGCCACCATGGCCGGCGCAGGCGTGGCGATCATTGCCGCGCAACGTCTGGAACGCATGGCCAGCCTGAGCATTCTGGTGTCCGCGGGGATTCTGCTGTCGGCCGTGGGTTTCGCCCAGCCGAACCTGATCGGCGCCGCGCTGTTCTATCTGGTCAGCTCGACCCTGGCGTTGAGCGCGCTGTTCCTGCTGGCCGAGTTGATCGAGCGTTCGCGCACCGCCATCGAAGTGCCGCTGGAAGACGAAAACGAACTGCTGCCGCGTCCGCAGGAGTGGCAACGTCCGGTCAAGGGCATCAACCTCGACGACGAGCAGAAAGCCGTGGTCGGTCAGGTGATTCCATGGACCATGGCGTTCCTCGGTCTGAGCTTCATTGCCTGCGCGCTGCTGATCATTGGCATGCCGCCACTGTCCGGTTTCATCGGCAAGCTGAGCCTGATCGGCGCCCTGCTCAACCCGCTGGGCCTCGGCGCGGGCGAACCGATCTCGAATGCCGCCTGGGCGTTGCTGGCCTTGCTGATCCTTACCGGGCTCGGCTCGCTGATGGCGTTCTCGCGTCTGGGGATCCAGCGCTTCTGGTCGCCAGAGGAGCGACCATCGCCGCTGCTGCGCAAACTGGAATGCACGCCGATTTTCCTGCTGCTCGGCCTGAGCATCGCGCTGACCTTCAAGGCTGAACCGCTGCTGCGTTACACCCAGGCAGCGGCCGACGCTCTGAACAATCCGCAGCAATACGTGATGGCGGTACTCGGCACCCGCGCCGTGCCGAGCCCGGAAGCCAAGGCTGCGCTGCTGGAGGTACAACCATGAAGCGTCTGTTCCCTGCTCCGTGGTTGTCGCTCGCGCTGTGGTTGCTGTGGCTGGTGCTGAACCTCTCAGTCAGCCCGGGCAACCTGCTGCTCGGTGCCGTACTCGGTTTCTGTGCCCCGCTGATGATGCGCAAACTGCGCCCGCAACAAATTCACATCCGCCGCCCGGGCACGATCCTGCGATTGTTTCTGCTGGTCGGGCGTGACGTGATCGTCTCGAACCTGCAGGTGGCCTGGGGCGTACTCAACGCCGGTCGTCGGCCGCTTCGTTCACGCTTCATCAAGGTGCCGCTGGACCTGCGCGATGCCAACGGTCTGGCGGCGCTATCGATGATCTGTACGGTCGTGCCCGGCACGGTGTGGTCAGAACTGGCGCTGGATCGCAGCATTCTGTTGCTGCACGTCTGGGATCTGGATGACGAGGCGCAATTCATCCAGCACTTCAAGGTCACTTACGAGCGGCCGTTGATGGAGATTTTCGAATGAGCCCGCTGCTGTCGAACGCGATTCTGCTGACGCTGTTCCTGTTTTCCCTGGCCATGGTCCTCACGCTGGTACGCCTGTTCAAAGGGCCGTCGGCACAGGACCGGGTACTGGCGCTGGACTACTTGTACATCGTCGCCATGCTGATGATGCTGACCCTGGGGATTCGTTATTCCAGTGACACCTACTTCGAAGCGGCGCTGCTGATCGCGCTGTTCGGCTTCGTCGGCTCGTTTGCCCTGGCGAAATTCCTCCTGCGTGGCGAGGTGATCGAATGAACGCTGAACTGTCTCTCTGGGTGGAAATCCCGGTGGCGATCCTGCTGGTCCTCAGCGGCGTGTTTGCCCTGATCGGCGCGACCGGCCTGCTGCGGATGAAGGATTACTTCCAGCGCATGCATCCGCCAGCGCTGGCATCGACCCTCGGCGCGTGGTGCGTGGCGCTGGCGTCGATCATCTGTTTTTCCGCGCTCAAGTCCGGGCCGGTGGTGCACGCATGGCTGATCCCGATTCTGCTGTCGATCACCGTACCGGTTACCACCTTGCTATTGGCGCGGGCAGCGTTGTTCCGCAAGCGTATGGCCGGGGATGATGTGCCGGCCGAGGTCAGCAGCCGGCGTACTGAAACCGGCAGCTAGATCCAGGCAACAGCCAACAGCCCGGCTCCCAATATCAGACACAGCGGTGAGTAAACCCAAGTGTCGAGCCGGGCGAACCGCGATCCCTTCACTTCCTTGAAAAACCCCACCAGCTCCGAATCGCCGATCGCCCGCGCAAACATCAGCAGCGCAATCGCGCTGATCACCCATTGCAGCGCCCAGTGATGCACGGCGGGCAGCCACCACCCCACTCGCATACACACCAGTGCGGCAATCAGTAGCAGGGCTGCCGCCACCACCAGCGTGATCCAGCCTGACGGCTTGAACGCCGGCCTGAGCGTCAGCCCGCCGTTGTCCACCGGAACCTGCGGCACCACCGCCACGGCTGCCCACTGCCCACCCATCGCCCAATACACATGCATCAGGCTGATCACCGCAAAAATCGTCACCAGCCATTGAGCCAACACAAAGGTCATGGTCGAGAATCCTTTAAAGGGATTTGAACAAAACATCCTAGTCGGCATTTTTCCATGTGCACGACCGGTCGGCGGTGCGGTAAAGTGCCGCCCCATGAAATTCACCCGTACCGATCGCTCACTGCTGGCCTGGATGCTCTATTGCTGCGTCCTGTTCAACGTGTTCGCCTGCAGCATCGGTCACGGACAAATGGTCGGCATGCAGCTCAACGGTATCGGCGGCCAGTTCTGCGCCGTCGACCCGAGCACCCAGGCTCCGCTCGCCTCGAATCCCGCCGAAGAAAAACTGCCGACCCTGGCCAAGGCCTTCGGATGCCCGCTGTGCTCCACCGGCGGCATGGGCCCGGCGTTCAACTCCAGTCTGACCCTGGCGATCCTGCCGGAACAACACAGTCCGCCGCTGCCGGTCATCGTCAGCGCCGACCTCCCTGCCCGCTTCATCTGGCCTTCGGCCAATCCTCGCGCCCCACCGCTCGCCTGAGTGTCCTTGCCTTTTTGATTTGTCAGCCCACTGCGCCAACGCGCGGCGTTCGCCTGTGCGCTGACTCCTAGACAAGCATTCAGGATTCAATCGATGAAACAACTTACCTTGCTGGCGAGCCTGTGCGGCTGCCTGTCCGTCAACGTCTGGGCGCAATCCACCGTGGATCTGGCGCCGATCACCATTGACGGCGAGTCCGGCGCCGAACCGGGCCTGAGCCTCGACCAGTCCAGCGGCATGGCCTCGCGCCTTGGCCTCAGCGTGCGCGACACTCCGGCCTCGGTGGCGATAGCCAATCGCAATGACATCGAACGTCACGGTTCGCAAAACTTTCAGGACGCGGCCAACACCTTGCCGGGGGTGAACGCCAGTGCGCCGCCGGGCTTTGGCGGATTCGTCTCCTATCGCGGTTTTACCAGCAGCCAGATCACCCAGATGTTCAACGGCGTCAACGTTTCCGGCGGACTGGCGCGGCCCGTGGATTCGTGGATTTATGACCGGGTGGAACTGGTCGGCGGCCCGTCATCGCTGATCAATGGCGCCGGCTCGGTCGGTGGCTCGCTGAACTACGTGACCAAACTGGCCACCCGCGACGAGCAGGCCGCAGAAGGTCGGGTCAGCTACGGCACCTACGACACCACCGAAACCGCATTCGGCCTCAACCACGCGCTGACCGAGCCCGGCGCCGACGTGCAGCATTACGCGCGTCTCGACGTCAGCCACAACACCAGCAACGGCTACATCGACCGCCAGGAGCGCGATGCCTGGAGCGTGGCGTTCTCGTTGCTCAGCGACCTGACGCCGAACCTTTCGCACACCCTGGCCCTGGAATATCAGGATGAACACGAGGACAGCCCGTACTGGGGCACGCCGGTGCTCAACCCCAAGGCCGGCGAACTGAAGATCGACAAGCACAACCGCTTCAACAACTACAACGTCGAGGACGGTCGCTACGAGCAGCGGACAATCTGGGTGCGTTCGATCATCGACTACCGGATCAACGACAGCACCACCCTGCGCAACACCCTCTATCACCTCGACAGCCAGCGCGATTACCGCAACCTGGAAACCTATCAATACAACGCTGACAATAGCGCCGTGAACCGCTCCACTGCCTATCAGGTTCGACACCAGGGCGAGCAGAACGGCAACCAGTTCGAGCTGCGCCATGACAACACCCTGTTCGGCCTCGACACCACCTGGTCCGGCGGATTCGAGTACAAGGTCAACCAGACCACCAACTCGCCGCTGAACGTCAAAGGCGCCAGCACGGTGAACCCGAACAACTACCGACCGGGGCATTTCTATGACATCCCCGGAACGATGCCGGGTTTTGTCAGCGACAAGACAAACGAGGTCACGACCAAGGCACTGTTTGCCGAAAACCGCCTGGCACTGACCGACAAGCTCTCGCTGCTCACCGGTCTGCGCTATGACGACATCGACCTGGATGTGACCAACCATCGCACGGTGACCGCGAGCAACCCGCGCCATCTCAAACGCAGCTGGGAACCGGTCACCGGGCGCGTCGGCCTGACGTATCAGTTCATTCCGTCAGCCAACTTGTACGTGCAATACAGCACCGCCGCCGAACAACCCAATGGCACCCAGGACTTTGATGTCTCGACCGGCAAGCAATGGGAAATAGGCAGCAAGTTCGACTACCTGAACGGACGCGGTTCGGCGACGGTTGCGGCTTACACCATCGAGCGCAAGGACTTCGCGGTGACGGATCCACTGGATCCGACCAGCAGCATTCCGGTCGGCCAGCAGACGTCGAAGGGCATCGAGATTGCCAGCTCCTTGCGGATCACCGACAAGTTGTTGGCAGAAGGCAACTTCGCCTGGGTCGACGCGCAATATGATGAGTTCAACGAGAAGAATGCTGCCGGCGTAGTGGTTTCCCGCAAGGGCAACACACCGACCAACGTGCCGGACCGGGTCGGCAATCTGTGGCTGACCTATGATTTCTCGCCGCAATGGCAAGGCGGGGTCGATGCGCGGTACGTGGCGTCGGTGTTCGCCGACAATGCCAACACCATGACCGTGCCGTCGTACACGCTGTTTGGCAGCTTCCTCAGTTACAAGGTGGATTCACACACCACCGTGACCGGACGGGTGCGCAATCTGACGAATGAGGTGTATGCCGAGTTCGCCCATGTGTCGCCGGCGTATTACCTCGGCACACCGCGCACCTTGGAGCTGGCTGTGCAAACCCGCTTCTGATTCAACTCGGCGAGGGCCTGACGCCCTCGCCACACCGCTACAAACCTACCTGGACCTTCTGCGCCACGTCCTTCGGCAACCACGCCTGCCACACATCCGGATGCGCCTTCATGAACGCCACCGCTGCGTCCCGGGGCGCCGTGTGTTTCTCGCTCATTTCGGCCAGCGCCTTGTTCAGGTCATCAATCGGAAAATCGACCTTGCTGAAGAACTCGGCAATCTGCGGATACTGCTTCTGGAACGGTGTGGACACCCCGATCGACAGCTTCGAGGCCAATGAACGGGTCGGTTTCGGATTGGGATTATCGGCGTCGGTCAGGGTCTTCCAGGCCTCGGCATCGAACGGCGGTTCTTCCAGTTGAACCAGTTTGAACTTGCCGAGCAAAGGCGTCGGCGACCAATAATAGAACAGCACCGGTTTGCCCCGACGGATCGATGAGCTGATTTCGGCATCGAGTGCCGCACCGGAGCCGCTGCGGAAATTGACGAAATCGTCCTGCAAGCCATAAGCCGTGAGCTTCTGCTTGTTCACCACCTCTGACGTCCAGCCGATCGGGCTGTTGAGGAACCGGCCCTTGCTCGGGGTTTCCGGGTCCTTGAACACGTCCTTGTACTTCTTCAGATCGCTGACACTGCGCAGGTCCGGCGCCAGTGGCTTGATGCCCTTGGCCGGGTCGCCCTTGATCACGTATTCCGGTACCCACCAGCCTTCGGTGGCGCCTTTGACCGTGTCGCCCAGGCTGGCGACCTTGCCTTCGGCCTCGGCCTTGACCCACACCGGACTGCGTCCGGCCCATTCTTCGCCGATGACCTGAATGTCGTTGTTGGCCAGTGCGGTCTCAAGAGTGATGGTGGTGCCCGGCAAGGTGTCGGTCGGCAGGCCGTAGCCCTTCTCGACGATGATGCGCAGGACATCGGTGATCAGGCTTCCGCTTTCCCAGTTCAGGTCGGCAAAGTGGATCGGCGCCTGCGCCGCGCTCACCGCAGGCACCGCCGTCATCAAGCCGAAGGTGGTGATGCCAGCGGCCAGCAACCGTCGAAATCCGTTCATGCTTTTGCACCTCGTGCTGTTCACAGCAATAGCAGGATGGCCTGACAGAAGACCGCAAGCCTCTGAATACTCAGTCAACTGACTGTAGACGAGGTTCCTGCTTTTTCAGGGGCATGACACGGACAAGGCTACTTTTCAGAAATTTCCTGCAGGCTCTTCAGCTCGCGTCTGACCATGCTGGCGTATTCCGCAGGCTGCAGGGCATAGATCTGCGAGGCGACCCATCCCAGCCAGGCGCCCTTCAATTCAGCCTTTGCCGTGAACAATCGACGTGCTTCCTCACGGGCGCTGTCGAGGTTCTGCAAATGGAAATCGGCGCGGCTCACTCGCTGGCCTTGAACGTCACCAGTTCGCCCTTGCGCCACTTGGCGGCTTTGGCGGTGACGGCTTTCAGGGTCTTGGTCAGGCCTTCCTGCAACTGCTCGTTGGCGGCAAACACGGTGACCGCGCTGTGGCCTTCCTTGAACACGATGGCATGGCCGTCGGCCGTGGTGACAAACGCGTAGTCGCCCAGACCATACACGGTCATTTTGATTTCGCGAAAGCGGATGTCCATCTTGCCGCCTTCACGGCTCGGCAGCACCGATGCGCTGAAATGATCGCCGACCTTGAGCTTGAGGCCAGGTTTGTCATCGACCACCAATGCGCTTTCGGTGTCGATCTCGGCAACGTAAATGCCTTCGGCGTTCTGCTCGGTGATGTAAACAAAACGCGATTGAAACTGCTTGACCAGCTTTGCCCGCAAATCACCCAGCACGAACAAAGCATGCATATCGAGGTTACTGACTGCCAAAGAAACATCCCCACACTTGAAAAGAGTGCCGTACGCGAAAAGCGCGCACGGCAGAAAAAGTCGGCCAGGCCGAAGGTGTTGCGCGATGACTCGAATATACGCCTGAGCGAGCAAAGTGCTCATTCAACGCGAGTTGCACAAGACTACTGGAATGCCACTCGCGAAACCTGCAAAGACGTTCTCCAAATGTTGAAGGAAAACGCGTCACGGCCGGCCAGAGAAAACTGACTACGAACTTTAGGGAAAAAACTCACCAAGAAAATCACTTTTCCGACATATCGCACGCAAAAAATTGCTTTAGATAGCGCCATGCCGTCAACAGGTGTTGGCGATTCTAGAGCAGCGATGCTGTTCGCGACTACCCGCAACACCCTGTAAATGCGGGTCAATCCATGAAAAGGACTTCATATGTGCACTATGACGCATTTTGCCGTGACTCACGAACCCGCCTTTGCCTTGAACGCTCCAGTGTTCGAGACAGTTCCTACAATCGAGTCTTGCGGTCAGGCACCTTTGTTTCAGGTGATCACGGCGGGCAACGGCTTTTTCCATATCAGGGAAAAGTCGACGGGGCTTGTCAGAGGTTTCCGCGAGAATCACAACGCCGCCTGCGCCCTCGCCCGTTCACTGGAATCGCGAATCGAACTCCTGGCCAGTGAGCACCTCAGATAAAGAGAGTGATCGACCCCGCCATTCTTCAAGGAGCACACCATGGAACTGCCTGCCTACAACCTGACAACCCTGTTCGATCAATTAGGGCTGCCTTCGGAGGAAACGGCGATCGACGACTTCATCGAAGCCCATCCGCTGGAAGCCGGTACCAAACTGATCGACGCCGAATTCTGGAGCCCGCAGCAGGCGCAATTGCTCAAGGAATGGCTGCGTGCTGATGGTGAAGAAGCGGTGATGGTCGATGAACTTAACGTGCGCCTGCACCGGGGCAAATGATTTCAATCAGTGCAGGCTGTCTCCGGCTCTGGCGCCCAATTGCGCGAGCCACGCCGCCCTGCACTCCTCGGCTTCGTCGCGACTGGCAAAAGCGGTGCCGCGCTGCTCGCCATTGAGCAGCACCACCCAGCAGACACTTTGCCCCATCGCGCGCAGCCCGGCGGGAACACCGCTGCCGATCATCACCGCGACATCGACTCTGCATTGCATGCTGACCTCCCAACTTCATTAGCAACCTAACTATGTAGGCATGTTAATGATTTGGATCAAGAGGAAACAGCGACGCCGCTGCACAGCTTAATTGCAGTTCCGGCAACAATGCCTCAGCGCGGATTTTCGGGTTTGTAGCCCAGACGCAACCCGCCCCAATGCCGGCCCTTGACCATGATCGGCACCGACAAATCATGCATCAGCTCGCCGGTATCGCGGGTGTAAGTCTGCAACAGCACCGGTTGCTGATGGCTGCCGCAGCGGATGCCGGTGCGGTCGGCGAACTTGCGCTTGGTGCGATTGTTGACGGTGTCGACCTGTGCATTCCCGGTCAGCGGCTGGCTGAACGCCTGATTGTGGGTCGGCACGTAACCCTGCTGCGTGCAGGCGATGGCAAACACCAGACCTTCGTGGCGCGGCAACAATGGTTCCTGAATGGCCGGCAGCACCTGATCGGTGTAGCGGTCGAAACGGGTCTGGAACTTCGCGGGTTGTGTATCGGGAATCGGCTGATACTGGCGGTCGAACAGGTCTTCAAGGCTGATACGCCCTTGTTCGACATCGGCCTCGAACCGCGCGGCAATCTGACTGGCCCCTTCGCGGGCGAGGTCGTAGATGCGCTGGTGATAGTCATCCAGCCCGACTTCAGCCAGACGTTCGCTGATGGTTTCTGCCTGCCCTTCCATCTGCACGGCCGCCTCGGCCAGGCGCCGGGTCTGTTGGTCGCTGATCGCCAGATCGCTGCGCATCTGCTCGATGGCGGTGAACAGGCTGTCGAGCTGCTCACGATTGGTTTCTGCGCCTCGGGCGATTTCGCCGACCTGGGTTTCCACCCCGGCCGCCAGTCGCGCGATGTTTTCCAGGTGCTGACCGGTGTGTTCGACCTGCTCGACACCCGTGTGCAAATCGTCGGAGAGCTGACGAATCTGCTCCACCACCTGCGCCGTGCGTTGCTGGATGTCGGCGACCATCTCGCCCACTTCGCCGGTGGCCGTCGCGGTACGGGCCGCCAGACCGCGCACTTCATCCGCCACCACCGCAAAACCGCGACCGTGCTCACCGGCCCGGGCCGCTTCGATGGCGGCGTTCAATGCCAGGAGGTTGGTCTGGCTGGCGATGGATTGAATCACCAGCGTCACGCGCTGAATGTCATCACTGCGCTGGCTCAAGGCTTCGATCAGTTCGCGGCTGGCATTGGCGCGCTGGCTGAGTTGATGCATGCGCGAGATCGAATCCACCAGTTCGGTGCGCCCCGCTGCGCTGCTGTGATGGGCTTCGCTGGCAGCGCCCAATGCCTCGCGGCTGAGCTGCGAAGTGGCCTGCTCAGTGGCGATCATGACTTCAGCGTTGTTGACGATCTGCGCGGCGGCGTCGAGTTGCGATTGCAGCTTGCCGGCCAATTCCTTGACGGAAAATGCCACGCCGGCGGCTGACAGCGCGTTATGGCTGGTGGTGTAGGAAAGATCGCGAGTCAGCTCGGACATCGCGCTGCTGCTGTCGACAGGTTGCGCATCGGGGACCGCCCGGGAACGCAGGCGCGGAAGCCAGACAATCAGTACCGCCAGCGGCATGCCGACGTACAAGGGCCATTCGCCCAGGCTCATCCCGGCCAGCAACAGCATCAGGGCGATGCTTTGCAGGGTCGGCGTCAGCCAGCGATTCTTCGGCAAAACAACTGGTGCAGGCAGAGCCGCAACCAGAGATCCATCTCTCGTCATTTCGTTACCCCACGCTTGTTCTCATTGTTGTGACTGCATTAAACGCCACTACAACGCCATTATCCATGGTCCGTTAGTCGTGGGTCTGTGGCAGGTCAATGGAATCGTGCGGGGACTTTCCGGCAGACGAGAAAAAGCAAAGATCGCAGCCTTTTGCAGTTCCCGGGGGAGCTGCAAAAGGCTGCGATCTTTTCGCGACGACCCGCATTGAAGGGGTCGCCTCAGGAATCAGGCCTGACGCTGGTGCTTGTCGATCTGCTCGTGACGCTCTTGAGCTTCGATGCAGTACTTGGTGGTCGGGCTGATCAGCAGACGTTTCAGGCCGATCGGCTCGCCGCTGTCGTCGCACCAGCCAAAGCTGTCTTCCTTGATACGCTCAAGGGCCTGCTCGAGTTGCGGCAGCATGCGCTGGTCGCGATCGATCGCGTTTACCAGCCAGGTGCGCTCTTCTTCCACCGATGCGGCGTCCGCCGGGTCAGCCGGGGTGTCCAGGCTTTCGATGGCAATACGGTTCTGCTCAATGCGCTCATGGGTTTCGACTTTCATGTTCTGCAACAGCTCTTGAAAGAAAGCGTGTTGCTCGGCATTCATGTAGTCATCTGCCGGCATGGCCAGCAACTTGTCCTTTGTCATTGATATCTCTATAAAAAACGTGCATTAAGGCGAATTAGGGAGCGTTCCGGCGAACCGCCTGCGGTCGTCGGAAAGGCATCGTTTATTGCAAACGCCACCCGGCACTCAATTTACGAAGGGGCGGCAGTCTAAGGCCCGTTTGAGGCCTCAGCAACTGTAAATACCGGGAATTTGTCCGACAAGGCCCGGAAACTGCTCTGACACCGGCTTCACAGCGCTCATCGGAGTGCGTTTATAGCAAGAAATTCAGTCGAGCGGCTGTATATAGAAGACAAACGTCGGACGAGCGGCGCTTTGTCGCATTTTTCCCGTCTTGCAACCTTACCGCTCCGCATTCAGCGACATTGGCACTGATCTCGAGTCAGGCTAACGATGAGATAAGCCGGAGCAAATCCGAACCCAGGATTGAGAAAGTCTCGCCGACCTGGCACAGCACATCGGCAATGACCCATCACTCATTCAAACTCGACGTTGATCGTTTTTTTCAATGGATAGGTTGTGATGCTCGGTTTTTCGACGACGTTTCCCGACTCCTTAAGCACTTCAATGTCGATGTTGATGCCCGAATAGCCTATGGCCACTGGATACTCGAATACTTGACGCAATGTCAGACTGGACGCGGTGGATTTCACGACCGACCCAGTGACACCAGGCATTGCGGGGGTAATAGCCTCCACACGTTTACGGATATCGGCATTGATCTGCGCCAGCTCTGCCTGTTTCTGGTTAATCGCTGCTTGATTGGCCGCAGGCGCGTCTGCTTTCTTGGCCCCCACATCACCGGCCTTTGGAACAACCGCTGCCTTGGCGGCTGCTGCAGGCTTCGCCGCTGCCGTGCCATCGCCGCCGCCATCTGCGTCAGCTGCCGCACCACTGTCTTTTGACGGTGGAGACTTCAGGCCGCGTAACTGAGCTTCCACCGCAGTTTTTCGCTCATCCAGATCAGTCAGCGCTCGCGTGACGGCTGACAGTTGTGCACCACTGCTGTCGGTCGAGGAAATAACCACATCCATTGATCGGGCCAGATAAACCTGAGTCACCAGAACAAGCACAGCGGTTGTGTCTTTGTCGTCACCCTTGACCTCGTTTTTCAAGGAAATGACCGCGCTCTCCAATTGTTTGTAATTGTCGGCCTTGTATTTGTTCATGTGCGTATTGGCTGCCAGCAGCGCATCTCGATATCCCACGCCATAGGTTTCCGCCAATGGCACAGAGTACGCTACCGAATAGGACGATTTTTTTGCACCACTGAACAGTGCACCAATCGCACTGTTCGAAACCCCCAGCCCCAATTCATATTCCCCCAGAGAAGCAAACGTAAAGGCCGGGAACGCAACGAGTGAATTTATTCGGGTTCGCGTTTTCGGCACGAGTAGTGCCGGAACGCCCGTCGGGACCACCAGCCCGGACTTGTCCTCCGGTGTCTTGGCAGGCGAAATATGAGGAGCAAACTTAATCAGTTCGTTGTCGAGGTTCATTCGATCAAACCAAACCGAACTCATGTAGTAGTTCGCGGTTTTCATCTTGGTGCCGGCGTTGGCAGCCCGAACAACATAAATGTCACCGACTTCAAAGTTTCCACGGGGTGGAAAAATCGGTCGCAAATTCAACTGCTCCGTATTGGTCACCCACTCCTGAACCACAATCCCTTTCTCCGGCCGGTTGCTGCAAGCCACTAGACCAATGCACAAAACGCCCACCGTCACTCGCTGATAGTTGTTCATCCCATTTTCCCCTGCCTGGTTTCTCTCCTCCCGTCACGCCTTTATCCAGCGCACAGGTCACCGCCTTAACGATCGAGGGGTCATGGACTACAAGGGAGTAATACAAACGAGTACTGAGTCAGAGGGCCTGAACTCGCTTAACTTTTCCATCCCTGGTCGGTGCTGGCACTTTGACTATAGATCCGGCAAAGACCTCCGCAAGGGCCGTCCCGGCCTTTATTTTCGGGTGTTTCATCGGTGATACGCTCAGCAACGACCGTCGGCCCGTTGTCACGAGGTAGTCAGCCCACAGACTTTGCCGCTACATTCGTCACCCACATCACCAGATCGTCGCCTCCAGGGAAGTGCACATGAAACTGATCGGAATGCTCGACTCACCGTATGTCCGCCGCGTGGCGATCTCCGCCAAGTGCCTGGGTATTGAACTGGAACACGACCCGGTATCGGTGTTTCGCCATTTCGAGCGCTTCCAGCAGATCAACCCGGTGGTCAAGGCCCCGACTTTGGTGCTCGATGACGGCGAAGTACTGATCGACTCGACCCTGATCCTCGACTACCTCGAATCCCTGTCCGGCAAAACCCTGCTGCCCGCTGACCTGTCGCAACGGGTCAAAGCCCTGCGCCTGATCGGCCTCGGCCTCGCCGCCTGCGAAAAAGCCGTGCAGCTCTACTACGAACGCAACCTGCGCCCGACCGACATCCAGTACCAGCCGTGGGTCGAACGCGTCGAAGGCCAACTCGCCGCCGCCTTCACCGCCCTCGAACACGAACTCGAAAAACACCCGCTGCCCACCGACGGCCCCCTCCAACAGGACGGCATCACCCTCGCCGTCGCCTGGAGCTTCACCGGCCTCGTCGTCCCCGACCAGATCGACGCGGATCGCTTCCCGCGCATCGCCCAATACACCGCGTACGCCGAAAGTACCCAAGCGTTCATCAGCACCCCGATGACCTGACCATGAGCACAACCGAAACCGCCGCCCCGGCCCTCAAAGAAATTTTCAACGCCGAACGCCTGCAACACATCGCCACAGAAATGAGCGCCGTGTACCCGGCGTTCAAGGCCAAAGCATTTCTCAAACACGCCCATAACGGCCTCGCCGATCTCTCCGTCATGCAACGCATGGCCCGCGTCAGCGAAAGCCTGCATCACGTGCTCCCGCTGGATTACGCAGATTCCCTCGACGTACTACGCGAACTTGCCCCACGCCTGAACAGCGGCTTCGTCAGCATGTGCCTTCCGCACTACGTCGCGAGCTACGGCACGCACGCGTTCGATACATCGATGGACGCCCTGAAGTACTTCACCACCTTCGGCTCCTCCGAATTCGCCATCCGCCACTTCCTGCGCAGCGACCTGGAACGCTCGCTGGAACTGATGCACGACTGGACCCGAGACGAAAACCACCACGTGCGAAGACTCGCCAGCGAAGGCAGCCGCCCTCGCCTGCCGTGGTCGTTTCGACTGGAATCGGTGCAGGCTGATCCGCTGTTGGCTGCCGGGATTCTCGACCGGTTGAAGGCGGATGAGAGTTTGTATGTGCGCAAGTCCGTGGCGAATCATTTGAATGACGTGACGAAAGAACATCCGGAGTGGGTGCTGGATACGGTTGAGGGGTGGTCGCTGGAGAACAAGCAAACGGCGTGGATTGCCAAGCATGCGTTGCGGAGTTTGATCAAACAGGGGGATTTGCGGGCGCTAGCAGTTATAGGCGCAGGGGCGAAGGCTGAGGTTGAGTTGCTGGATGTGAAGGTGGAACCGGCGATTGTGCGGCTTGGGGAGACGATCACCTTGTCGTTTACGGTGAAGTCGTTGGTGCCAGTGGAGCAGCGGTTGGTGATTGATTATGCGATTGACTATGTGAAGGCGAATGGCGGGACATCGGCCAAGGTTTTCAAGTTGAAGACGTTGGAGTTGGCGGGGTTTGGGAGTGAGGTTGTTGCGCGGCGGCAGGTGATTAAGGATTTCACTACGCGGAAGCACTATGCGGGGATACATGCGGTGCATGTGGTGGTTAATGGGGAGCGGTTGGGGAGTACAGCGGTTGATATCAACTGCTGACGAACTGTAAGTTCCTCTCTGACGTTGCTCTCGGACGCCAACAAAGTAAAAAGAGGACCTGGCCATGAAGCTTGAACAAACAATCGATTGCTTTTTTAAATATGCGATTGAACAGAGAAATCCGTACAACAGCTTCCCGCTCACTACTGAAGCCGATGAGTTTGGCGGGCCATATATTGAAATTTCCGACTCAGGAAAACTGGCTATCGTTGCGCGAGATCGCGGTTATGAAGTGTTGAGAAAAGAGACAACATCACCAGAGGAGCTGGCTAAATTGGTGTATGAAATGTTCAACAAGAGATAAACCTGCAAATTTTTTCGTTATTCCGTTTGATCCAGCTGGACGCCTTCAACTTTTCGCAACCTTTCAAACAGGGACGAAATTACTTTCTGACTGATTTTTACCAGAAGTATCTACAGACGCTTGGCAATCCCTCCAGCCGGCTTCAGGCGGGAAGGAATGTCAAACTTTCAAGATCGATCTCGGTTCAACACCCTATATCCCCCTGGTAAAGCGAAACCCTGGACACTCCCAGCTCGGATTGTAAGAGCTCGACTAGCGTTCTGAGCTTTTTATTTTTAGACATCGATGTCGGGCGCACTACCGTTGCCTGTCCGGGTTCGTCATCGTAAATCCTGATCAGAAACATGTCCTCTTCGCTCTGTATTTCATAGTTATAACCACGATACTCATACCCGAGGTCGTGGTCGACGTCATCAAAGCGAGTAGCTTTTATTATCTTCAAAGTGGCATCCAGTATTCGATCACTGTAGAAGGATCGTTTCAAAAAAAACATGCAAAAAACAGGACGCATCTATTTATCAAGAGATCCGTCCTATCTTCTTCGACTCACCCCCGTTTTCCAAGAATTACCAACTGCCATAAGGAATGCCGAATTTTTCGATATAACGCTTGGATTTTTCACTGACCGGATAGGCGTAACGTCCCTGGTTTTTGCCTTGGCTTGGACCCAGCGGTTCAATCTCAGCTTGCGCCCTAGCCACTTTGACCGGGTGATGACAAGAGTCCCTAACCCACACTTGCACAACTCCGCCCGGCGCCAACCCCAGATAAACTGAAGAAATATAGGTCGCCGTTTCCTCCGGCGTTTTCGCGCATCGCTGGTTGACAGATGTCAGCATCAACTGCCTGGCTTCTTCCGGTATATCAACCCAAACACGATAGGTCTGAGGCTCCACAATAGATTGCCAACGAACAAAGATACGCTTGGGAAGATCGGCCCCTACCACTGCTTTTGCAGAGCCGCCTACGCCATGCCAACCTCGGGCTGACTCTGTGCCATCCTCTGGTTGCCCGCCCGAGGCGGATCCCCCGCCGGTGCGTAGGAACGTTTTTCCTTTGATGTCTTCCACCGAAGTATCTTCCACCCAAACCTTCATGTAGTGAGGCTCTGTGAAACCCAGCTCCCACCATGGGGATTTTGGGTCGTTTTTCGCTGAAAGCGGGTCTGCGGAACAACCGGTCGTGAGCAGTGTGCACAGCAGGGTTACAAGTAGCTTCATTACCAAAGCGTCCAGTCAGGTACGTGCGGGTGTTTTACTCGAATTGCATCTGACGTGGGAGCGTTGATGTAAACCGCTTTCACGCCACTTCCATCCCTTCGGCCAAGTGGGTGGTTCCAGTTGGCTGACGTATGAATGTACTTGAGTTTGAGGATTTGCTCCTCTTGTGGGGTGGTGCTGTAGTCGCCAGAGACAAAACGATCACACAAAGCTTGAAGCTCCGCAGGAATAGAAAACTCGGGAGTCTCAGGAATATCGTTGAAGCGAACTCCCTTGGCTTTCGCCTGTTGATGCATCACGCGTAAACACACTCTGGAAAGCATCCCGCTCACAGGGCGTTTGAGCTGAACGGCGGCATAGACGCGCTTGATCTGTGGACTAGATCGATCCTGTGGACTATTCGGCATAAGGAGTGGCGGTGGCGTGACGATTTCCAGCATTTCTGAAGGCCAGCCATTGGCGAGCCACTGATTTTTCACAGTTAAAGCATCTTGATAAATCGAGGTGGTTACGACATCAGTGTTAAGCGACACCTCAAGCGTCTGCATCGGGCTGACGAGTACGCACTCATCCGCTTCCTCGAGGTAGCCCCCACCAATATCGGAATGAACACCGGGCAAAATAATCTCCTGGTGATCTGGCGTTACACAGCTGAGGGCGAAATTTCCCCTGCACTCATCACGCGCGACCAATTGGAGGACATCAGTGAAATAGCGTTGATCCAGATAAAGCTTGATACCTGTTGCAACGGGGCTTTTGATGTTGCCCAAATTGGACCAGCCAGCAATGGAAGGAACGGTATCGAACAGGCCTATAAATCCCATATTGATATCGCTTTTATATTGATCGCTGAAAGTCGAACTCAAGGAAGCTGCGTTATTTCGAAGGATCTCTCCTAAAGGACCCTGTTTGCCGCGCACGACTTCATTTGCAAAATGCCGAGCGGCTGCCGCACCACGGCTGAAGCCGAAGGTGTCGAATGTCAGGGAGACAATTTCACAGCCCGGATTTTCGTCCAGCGCCTCCTTGATCCGCTGCTTGATCAATACGAACGAAGATTGAACACGACCGGCAACTCCGGTTTCGCCACGCCCAGTACCAGCTCCCAAGGTGCTGTCTTTTTCACCTGAAAGGGTGCCGATCCCTTCGACATACACCATGCGAAAAGCACGTTTTCGCGTGCCCTCACCTTCGGCTGCCTCAGGCGTGTCATACAGCTCACTCAGCTTTTTGATATTGCTGACATCATTGCCATAACTACTATCCGGATCACTCATATACGGCTTGCAGCTTGCATCGATATCTTTAGCCGCTATCGGATGATGAGCACCACACAGAAGTCCGGCCGCAGCGTTATTGGCATTATTCCCCGTCCCATCGAAGAACACTCCGATCCGCAGGGCTATGCCGATTTTTTCACGTGCCGATGCAGGTTCCTTCCCGTGTTTCTCATACTCAGCCCAATGCTGGGCATGAATATCGACGGGGTCGGTTCCTTTGTTGCGATAGTTTTTAGGCGGGTTGGGAATGTAGCCAGTCAATCCTTGATTCCTTCTTCTGATCCTTGAAGAACGGGCCGAAGGGTGACAGCGGAAATCGGGGGGCGCAAGGCGTGGCCGCGTGCCAGCACTTGGCGCTCTTTCTCCCTGCCTGCAATGGTGGCGCCGAGCCACGAATGATATGGTTCAGCCTCAAAACCAGGGACGACACTTCGTGCACAAACAATGTCTGGCAGCAGCAGTAACCTTCGCCATCAGTTTTTCCGCTCTTGCCTCTCCCGTGCCGCAGGAAGAGCTCGAAGAGTGCCAACGAATAGAAAACTCGGCCAAACAGGTCATGAAAACCAGGCAGCAAGGCGTGCCCATGGCTTCGGTGTTGGAACTGGCCGAAGCGGCAGGTAAGCAGAACGAGTATGTGGGTGTAGTGTTCAAGACGCTGATTCGCGAGGCGTACGAGATTCCTCAATACTCAAGCGAGAGTTTGCAACAGAAAGCGATCAGCGATTTCCATTCCAACTTCTACAAGGCTTGCATCGTGACGGCGGAAAAGAGAGCAAACGCCAACGGTTGAGCTTAACGAACAAAAAAGGGAGCAGATTCAGGTAGTGAATCTGCTCCCTTTTTCTGAAGGGCTCCTGTTTCAGTTTCCGGGCCAAAGAGCTCCATCATCTCCACCCGCAGTGAAAGCCGCCCCTTCAATGTGATACACCTGCGGCTCCTCCGAAAAATACCCCTCCAATCCAAGCATAAAGATCCTGTGATCCTCCCCCGCCTCAAACTCCGTATGCGCCTCAAGCGATTCCCATCGCACGATCAAATTGAACCGCTCCGGCGTTTCAATCCCCTGCGCAAGCATATGCCCGCCATACCCATTCGCGCGGCGGAGCAAAGGCGCGACCTCGGCAAATGCACGCCGGAACTCATCAACACGTTCTGCGTGAACAGGCAACAAAGCGATCTCATAAATCATGACGCATCCCCCACAGAACCTGCCCGAAGCCCCGGCTCGACCGCAATCGCAATCTTCCCTTGAAGACCGTTATTGGGACTTTCCAACCGAGCATGGGCCAGCGGAATCTCCGCAAGCGAATACACCGCGCCAACATGTGGTCGCAGTTGACCGCGCTCCACCAGGGCACTCAATTCATCGAGCTTGCCGCGGTTCTGGCGGGTGAAGACGAAGTGATAGCTCGCGTTCTTGCCCCAGGCCTGAACGAGGTTTTGTGGTTTGGCGATGTCGACGATCGAGACCACGCGGCCAAGTTGTGCGAGGGCGTCGGGACTGCGCGAGAGTGTGTCGCCGCCGATGGTGTCGAATACCACGTCCACTCCGAGGCCATTGGTTTCTCGCAGGATGGCGTCGACGTAGTCGTCCTTTTCGTAGTCGATGATCACGTCGGCGCCCATGCGGCGGACGAACCCGGCGTTTGCTTCGCGCGCAGTGGTGAACACTTTGGCACCCATCGCTTTAGCGAGCTGGATGGCGACGTGTCCGACGCCTCCCGCGCCGCCGTGGATCAGAATGCTCTCCCCCACTCTGAGCGCCGCCCGCACGATCAGCGCTTCCCACGCCGTCCCGCCGACCAGGCTCAGGCTGGCCGCTTCGAGATGGCTCAGCGAGGAAGGTTTTTTGCCGATGATGCTGGCGGACGCCACGTGGTAATCGGCATAGCTGCCGGGGCCGTCAAAGATTTGCGGCGTGTACCAGACTTCGTCTCCGGGGGCGAAAGCCGTCACGCCGGGGCCGACGGCTTCGACTACGCCGGAGACGTCATGTCCGGTGATGGCCGGCAGTGGCACCAGGTCGGAATAGTCGCCGCGTCGGACTTGATAATCCAATGGATTGATCGAGGTGGCGTGTACCCGGACCAGCACTTGCCCCGCTTCCGGCACGGGTTTGGGCACGTCGCAGAGTGTGAACGATTCCGGGTTGCCAAATGATTCAAGCAGCATCGCTTTCATGGTGAATCCTCGTATCGACAATAAGGGATATCGAGATATCTCGATATAATGCGGTAAATTTTTTTACAGCTCTTTCCCTATGACCTCGGCCAAAGCGCTGATGTTGGCTTCATTGCGCTTGTAGTAGGTCCACTGACCGATGCGCCTGACTTCAACCAGGCCCACGCGCTGCAGCGTTGCAAGATAACCGGACACCGTTGACTGCGAGAGTCCGATGCCCTCTTGAATACTGCTCACACACACGCCCACCGTGTGAACGTCGCCCTCGTCCTGCGGGGGGAAGTTCTTTACGGGGTCTTTCAAGCCTTTCAGGATTTCAAGCCGTACCGGGTTTGAGAGTGCTTTGAATACTTCGATCAGGTCCATGCCGCGAGAATATCGAGATTATTCGATATGTCAATACGCTGATTGACCAGCGGAAAACAGAACGGTCTGCCGACACCCACGGCATCAGCAGACCGGACCTCATCGCAAAAAAACCTCAGTACGGATTACACCGCTGCGCCACCGCCGTCGCCTGATCCACATACGGCCGCGCCGGTTCAAGGTTCCACTCCGGCTTGTTCCTCACAGGCTTGCCATCAAACGTCGCTGCCAGATGACAGACCAGCTGCCGGCGCAATGACCCGCCGTTGACGCTGTACTGGCGCCATTGCTCGTCGTTTTTATGTTTGTTGTACAGCTCGGCAAACATGCGGTCGGTCTGGTCGTCTTTGATCGCGCGACCACAGGCGGTCGGCACGACTTCCAGAGACCAGGTTTTCGGCCCGAGTTTAGGGTCGTCACGCTGAACCCAGGTGCTGGACTCGATGTACTTCTCGCAGAACTGTTGCGCCGGTGGCGCTGCCGTCTGCATGCACGAGAACGTGGCCTTGGCGGTCGGGGTTCTCGGGAAGTCGATCTTGACGATGTTGCGATCCTTGCCGGTCTTGGCTTTGTAGTCGCGCTGGTTGGCCAGGGCATCGTTCAAGCCCCGTGAGTCGCTGTAGAAAAACGCCAGGATCGGCAATTCATCGGTTTTCGGGTTGCCCAGGCGCAGCTCGGTCTGGGTCTGGAACTCACGGGTGTTGATGACGCGCCGGGCGCCCATGAAGTTCTGGAACGCGTTGACCCGATCCTGGCTGCTCATCGGATTGCGCATGTTGAAGCCGCATTGCAGTTGATCCTGCTGGCGGTTGTTGTTGAACTTGGTGAAGTGCGCGACCCACGCGTTGACGTTGGTGATCGGCGGCGCCATGGCCTGGCAGACCGCTTCGGTCGGGCTGGTGTTCTTGTTGTTGCCGCAGCCGCGATCGTCGCGAAAATCGGTCCAGGCATCGTTGGGAAATGCGCAGTAAACATGCACCGGATTTTCCGGATCGCGCACCATATCGACCGGGGTGATGATGTACCCGTTCTGGGTGCTCATGCCGGGGTCTTCGTAGCTGATACCATCAGCCCGCATGTAGGAGGCGGCAAACGTGCCCAGTTCGACCGCTTTGGGGCTTGGGTTCCACACATCCCACTTCTGCCCTTTCGCCGGGTCGGCCCGGTGCGTGCCCCGGATCAACAGACCCGAGCAGTCCGACGCCGGATCTCCTCCGCAACTGGCAACAGTTTTGTTGTACAAGCTTTCAACGCGTTTGAGGGTTTCTTCACAGGACTCGGCACTGGCCGAGGTCGCGTGCAGAAACAATGGAACCGCGAGTAACGGGACGATCCTGTTCCAGCGCTCTTTCATGACGTGTTTCTCCCTGATGGTGCTTCTGACCTTCCCTGCTCAACCCGATGCGACGTCCTGCTGCATCGGGCGGGCTTAACGCGAAACCGGGTTGCAACCTGCCGAGCGTGTCTCACTGTCCGAAAGCGCAGGCCGGAACGGCTCAAGATTCCATGGCGTCTTGGCGCGGTAATTCACCAGTACGCAGTTCAATTGCTGACGCATGCTGCCGACGGATTTCTCGTTGTCGCGCCAGTTGCCATCGGCGCCTCTGAGGGCAAATAACTGCTGGTACAAGACGTCGATCTGTTCGTTGGGCAAGGCACGTCCGGCGGCGGTCGGCACGACGCTCAAGGTCCATTCATCCTGACGGGTGCCCGGGTCGTAGCGTTTGACCCAGTCGGCAGATGCGATGTATTGCGGTGCCTTCACCGGCAGCGGATTACAACCGGCCTTCGCCGCTTCCTGAGGGGTGACCACGGGACGGAACGGTTCCAGATTCCATTCGGTCTTGCCGGGGTAGTTCTGCACCAGGCAGCTCAATTGCTGACGCATGCTGCCGGCGGATTTTTCGTTGTCGCGCCACTGGCTGTCGGCACCGCGCAGCGCGAACAATTCCTTGTACAAAGCCTCCTGATCGCTGGCCTGAATCGCCTTGCCCTGAGCGGTGGGCGTGACGTTCAGGGTCCACTCGTTCTTGCCCGTGCCGGGGTCGTGGCGTTCGACCCAGTTGGCCGAAACAATGTAGCGAGGCACCGGAGCCGGCGTGGTTTGCCCGTTGCCAGCGGCTGTCAGATCAATCGCCTGATCCGCCGCAACGTAGCTGAAACGCTGTTCCGGCGGTTTGGTGAAGTCCAGTCGCAGGACCGGCACGCTGTACCCCTGAGCCTGGAGTTTCTTCTGGAAGTTGCGCGCGCTGTTCAAGCCGTTTTCCGGTTTCGGCGGCGCCTGATCGCCGCGGGTGGCGAAGTTCTGCGTGCTGTTGACGTTGTAGATGAAGGCGTCGATGTACTTCATATTCTCGCTGCCGTCGTTAGTCGACGAAGCGTTCTTCAACATGAATTCGTTGACCTGCGCACTGAAGGCGAAGGGGTCTTTGTTGGTGGTGTTCACCCGCGATTCGTGGACGCGGATCATCGCATTCCAGTCGCTGGGCTTTTCCGCGTTCCAGGAACACTGGCCGTACTGGATCGGCCCTTTCATCAACCCGGTGTACTTGTTGGTCCACTGCTCGGCGGTGGTCACGCCGGCTTCCGCGCAAGTGCCGTAGGCCAGCGCGGCGTTCTTGTTGTTCATCGTTCCCTGAGCGGCGCGCGGCGGTTCGCGACTGTCGAAAAAGCCGCAGCCATACCACTTGCGCTCGGGCCCGGTGCCGCCATCGAAGGCGTAGATACAGGTGAAGCCTTGCTCCTTGACCGGCAATTGCAGCGCCGCCGCATCAGTGGGATTGCGCAAGATGAAACCGGCCGGGTGAATGAGGATACGGGTGCTCAGATCTTTGCGAATCCACGAGTATGAGGTCGCGCCGATCTTGATCGCGTAAGGGCTGTAGTCCCACGGGTTGAACGGCCCGTCGTTGACCATGCGCAACGTCACCCCGCTGCAATAATAGAGCCCGCGAGCAGCACCGGTGTCGGGCTCCTGGCAGGCATCCTTGAGGGTATTGTAGTTGCGGTTGATGCGGTTCAGGGTTTCCAGCGGGTCGAGAGGTGGCTGGGCCGCCACGGCGCTGAATGCCAAGGGCAGGAACAGGCTCAGAATTAAAGGCGAACGAACGGCTGCGCGCATAACCGACACTCCTTGTCGTGCGAGATGACACTTCCATGAAAGGCAGCGTAGTTAGCTCAATCCATACGGTCAAACCGCTGACCGGAACGTTGTGAACATGTCCTCACTTCTTGAACACTTAACTCAACACCGAACTCACCGCTGACGCGACGGCAGCATGCGCAGCAGCGTGTTGTCCCGCACCCAATAGTGATGAAACAGCCCCGCCGCCGCGTGCAGGCCGATCAGCCAATAGCCCGCACTGCCCAGCAGCTCATGCCAATACTTGATCTGTTTGGCCATGTCCGGATCGACCACCACCGGCGCCGGTAAATGAAGGCCGAAGTACGGAAAGGGTTTGTCGCCAGCGGCGAGCATCAGCCAGGCCAGCACCGGTGTGACGATCATCAGCACATACAGGGCCAAGTGCATCAGGTGAGCGATTGCGGTCTGCCAGGCAGGAGGTTTCGGGGTAATCGGTGGACGCGGCGACAGGCGTCCGAGAAGGCGGACCCACACCAGGACGAAGATGCTCGCGCCAAACACCCCGTGCAACCCCATTAACAGGCCTCGCGCTTCGCTGCCTTTGGGCATGAATCCTTTGATTTCAACGCAAGCGTATACGCCGACGAACAACGCCAGCATCAGCCAGTGCAATGTGATCGACAGTTTTCCATAACGGGGTGCGGCCATGTCGTGGGTCATAGGTGCCTCGTGATTGTTGTGAGCGACGGCGGACTCGTTCGGCCGTTTCGATCCGGTTGCCGGGCGAACCGACGGCGTTACCCTGCCCTGAAAGTCTTAAGACAGTCTGAAGATCAACGGTTTCGTTAACCTTTTTTCACCTTCAGACTTCGTTAAGAAATGGTCCGGATACTCCACTCAAACCTATTGAGGGAGGCGTTCAGCCCATGCCCGATTCTGACTGGAACATCCCCCTGCCCCTGCACTTCGGCCATGCCGAAACACCGTCGATGCGACTGTCCAGCGCGCTGCCGGGCGATGCTCAGCGGGCATCGTTCGAAGCGTTCATTCAACAGCGCTTTCACAAGGCTCATGGCGCCGATATTCGTCATTTCATGCCCGAACTGTTTGGCGTGCACAACGACTCCGGCGACCTGTGCGCGGTGGCCGGCGTACGCCGCGCGCATCTTGAATCGCTGTTTCTCGAACGTTACCTGGATGAGCCGATCGAGCCCTTGATCAGCGCGGCGGCCGACCGTCCGGTGGAGCGCAGCGGCATTGTCGAAGTCGGCAACCTTGCCGCCAACGACACCGGCAGCGCACGCCTGAGCATCATTGCCATCACTTACCTGTTGGCCATGGGGGGTCTGGAATGGGTGACCTTCACCGGCAATATCGGACTGGTCAACAGCTTCCATCGCCTGGGTCTGAAACCGGTAACGCTGTGCGCCGCTGACCCGGAGCGTCTGGGCGATGACCGTCACCACTGGGGCAGTTACTACGAAAGCAAACCCTGGGTGCACGTGGGCAATATCCGCTCCGGTTTCATCCATCTTCGCAACATCGGTCTGTTCAGCCGGCTGGGATTGCCGACATCCGTTGAGGGAGCCTGCCATGTCGCTTGAACGTCAACGATTTCAGGAAACCCTGCGCAGCCATGCAGGGCGCAATGACAACGCCCTGGCGTTGTGGGGCGACACGCTGAAAATCAGCTACACGACGCTGTACGCCGAGGTGATGTACCGCCAGCAGCGCTTGCGCGATGAAAACGTGAAGGTTATCGCCCTGGCGCTGGACAACGGCGTCGAAGCCATACTCTGGGATCTGGCGGCGTTGTTTGAAGGCTTGACGTGCGTGACCCTGCCACCGTTCTTCAGTCCGGCACAACGTACCCATTGCCTTGAGCAAAGCCAGGCCGAGCGAGTGATCGCCGAACCGGAGTTGGAGCCAGAATTGCTGGCCGCCGGTTATGAACAACGCGGTGAATTCTGGTGCCGCGCCTTTGAAGGCCCGAACCGCCTGCCAGTCGGCACCGCCAAACTGACGTTCACTTCCGGCACCACCGGTACACCGAAGGGCGTGTGCCTGAGCGCCGACAGTCTGCTGCGGGTCGCACGGGAGCTGGAAGAGGCCAGCAAACCCACGGCCCCCCAACATCACGTGGCGTTGCTGCCACTGGCGATCCTGCTGGAAAACCTTGGCTGTTATGCGGCCCTGTACGCCGGGGCGACGCTGAGCGTGCCGAGCCAGAAAATCCTGGGCATCCAGGGCGCCAGCGGCGTCGACCTGCCGCGCTTGCTCGGCTGCCTGGCCCACCGGGCGCCCGAGAGTCTGATCCTGGTGCCGCAATTGCTTTTGCTGTTGGTCAGCGCTGCCGAACAGAAAGCCTTCGATCCGCAATCGCTGCGTTTTGCCGCCGTTGGTGGCGCACGGGTTTCCGAGGATCTGCTGCACCGCGCGCAACGGGTCGGCCTGCCGGTCTACGAAGGCTACGGCCTGTCCGAGTGCGCATCGGTGGTCTGCCTCAACCGGCCCGGGGCTCGGCGTCCGGGCAGTGTCGGGCGGCCCCTGCCCCATGTCGACGTACGCCTTGCCGAAGACGGAGAGGTGTTGATCAAGGGCTCGACACTGATCGGCTACCTGGGCGAACCGGCATTCAGTGATGAATGGTGGCCCAGCGGTGATCTGGGCGAATTCGATCCGGAGGGTTTTCTCTACCTCAAGGGCCGCAAGAAGCATCAGTTCGTCACCAGCTTCGGGCGCAACGTCAACCCGGAATGGGTCGAGTCCGAACTGACCCAGCGCCATCACATCGCTCAGGCCTTTGTGTATGGCGAGGCCTTGCCGCACAACCACGCCCTGCTCTGGCCACATCGCCCTGATTGCACCGATGCACAACTGGAAGCCGCCGTCGCCGCTGCCAACGAGGTATTGCCCGATTACGCCCAAGTGCATCACTGGACGCGCCTCAAGCAACCCTTCACCGCCGCCAATGGCCTGCTCACCGCCAACGGCCGCCCGCGCCGCGATGCGATCGTCGCGCAGTACCGCACCTTGCTCACTGAATCAGTCCTTTCCGAGGAATCGGCACCATGAGTTTTTTCGACACCCTGCAAGAAGCCACACAACAGGAACGCCACGAGTTGTTCAATTTGCCGATCATCCTCGATGCGCTGCAAGGCAAGGTCAGTCTTGAAAGCTATCGCGCGTTTC
>Ga0207696_1000612_pt1 | contig 26543 bp, 17 predicted proteins | sample KBSS54metaG_FD_184403 | JGI IMG/M metagenome (GOLD analysis project Ga0207696, IMG submission 184403) | Switchgrass rhizosphere microbial communities from Kellogg Biological Station, Michigan, USA - KBS S5-4 metaG (SPAdes) (version 2) | ecosystem: Host-associated > Plants > Roots > Rhizosphere >...
GCGGTGTGGCTAAGGGTGGACCAATCGGACTTGGAGCCCATGATCACGCCAACCAGTGCACTCATCGTCGCGCCTCTTCTCTCTGGGCGCCCGCAGGCGCGTCAAAAACAACAAGCCACGCAGGATGCGTGGCTTGTTGTAGGAAAAATGGCCGGACGAACCGGCCGAAGGCCGCGCAGTATACCGCAAAGAAAGCAATAAACAGCCCCCGTTGCGACCATCTGTCATCTGCCGCAAAAGCCCGGTTTTATTGACTCAAAGGTCAGTGGCCGGGACATGTTTCACGCACCGGCCGGACCTTGCGCCGCACCGCCTTCCAGCTTTCGCCACAACAACCGCACATTGGCCTTGCGCACCAGCGCACAGCGGTACAAGCGAATCTCCAGCGGTACATGCCATTGCGAGCCGCCACAAACTACCAGTTCGCCCCGGGCCAGTTCGGCACGCACACTCAATTGCGGCACCCAGGCAATGCCGAGGCCTTCCAGCGCCATGCTTTTCAGGCTGTCGGCCATGGCCGTTTCATAGATCGTGGTGAAGCGCAGCTGACGCTGACGCAGCAAGCCGTTCACCGAACGCCCGAGAAACGCCCCGGCGCTATAGGCGAGCAACGGCACACTGCCCTCGCCTTCCAGATCGAACAGCGGTTTGCCATTGGCATCTGCCGCACACACCGGAAGCATTTCGGTCTGGCCCAGGTGCAGCGACGGGAAGATTTCCGGGTCCATCTGCATGGCCGCGTCCGGGTCGTAGAACGCCAGCATCAGATCGCAGCCACCTTCACGCAGCGCGTGAACCGCGTCGCCAACGTTGGTCGCCACCAGCCGGGTAGCGATGTTCAGGCCTTCGTTACGCAGTTGCGCGATCCAGCGCGGGAAGAAACCGAGCGCCAGCGAGTGCGCCGCCGCGACCTGGATCACTTCGCCCTGCCCACCCTCCAGATGATGAAGATGACGCAACACTTCACCGAGCTGTTCGACCACCGTGCGCGCGGTCACCAGGAACAGTTGCCCCGCCGCCGTCAGCTCGATCGGCGTGCGCGAGCGGTTGACCAGCGTCAGCCCGAGCGCCGCTTCCAGGCTGCGGATCCGCCGACTGAACGCCGGCTGGGTCACGAAGCGCCGTTCGGCCGCCTGCGAGAAGCTGCGGGTGGCGGCCAGAGCACTGAAGTCCTCGAGCCATTTGCTTTCCAGATTCATCACGTCCTCCCGGACACGCACCAAAACAGGTCACACGTCTGCCGCGCACGCGGCGTCACACGGGCATTATGCCGAATGTGCATAGGGCAGTGTTTAACAGCATTGGCCCAAAAATTCCCACAAGCCTAGCATTCGCAGCGTTCCGGCACAGACCGGGTCCATATCGAGATGATTTCTATCATGTCCTCCGCTGCATCATTCCGCACAGAAAACGACCTGCTTGGCACCCTCGAAGTCCCTGCTCAAGCGTATTACGGCATCCAGACCCTGCGAGCGGTGAACAACTTCCGCCTCTCGGGCGTTCCGATTTCGCACTACCCGAAGCTGGTTGTCGGTCTGGCGATGGTCAAACAGGCCGCCGCTGACGCCAACCGCGAGCTGGGTCACCTGAGCGAAGCCAAGCACGCTGCCATCAGCGAAGCCTGTGCACGTCTGATCCGCGGTGATTTCCACGAAGAGTTCGTGGTCGACATGATTCAAGGTGGCGCCGGTACTTCCACCAACATGAACGCCAACGAAGTGATCGCCAACATTGCTCTTGAAGCGATGGGTCACCAGAAAGGCGAGTACCAGTACCTGCACCCGAACGACGACGTGAACATGGCGCAGTCGACCAACGACGCCTACCCGACCGCGATCCGCCTGGGTCTGCTGCTGGGTCACGACGCGCTGCTGGCCAGCCTCGACAGCCTGATTCAGGCGTTCGCGGCCAAGGGTGAAGAATTCAACCACGTCCTGAAGATGGGTCGTACCCAACTGCAAGACGCCGTGCCGATGACCCTGGGTCAGGAATTCCGCGCTTTCGCCACCACCATGGGCGAAGACCTGGCCCGTCTGAAGACGCTGGCCCCGGAACTGCTGACTGAAGTGAACCTGGGCGGCACTGCGATCGGTACCGGCATCAACGCCGACCCGCGTTATCAGGCCCTGGCCGTGCAGCGCCTGGCGCTGATCAGCGGTCAACCGCTGGTTCCGGCCGCCGACCTGATCGAAGCCACCTCCGACATGGGCGCCTTCGTGCTGTTCTCCGGCATGCTCAAGCGCACCGCGGTCAAGCTGTCGAAGATCTGCAACGACCTGCGCCTGCTGTCCAGCGGCCCGCGCACCGGCATCAACGAAATCAACTTGCCGGCGCGTCAGCCAGGCAGCTCGATCATGCCAGGCAAGGTCAACCCGGTTATTCCGGAAGCCGTGAACCAGGTGGCTTTCCAGGTCATCGGTAACGATCTGGCGCTGACCATGGCAGCCGAAGGCGGCCAACTGCAACTGAACGTGATGGAGCCGCTGATCGCCTTCAAGATCCTCGACTCGATCCGTCTGCTGCAACGCGCCATGGACATGCTGCGCGAGCACTGCATCGTCGGCATCACCGCCAACGAAGCGCGCTGCCGCGAACTGGTCGAACACTCGATCGGTCTGGTCACCGCACTGAACCCGTACATCGGCTACAAAAACGCCACCCGCATCGCCCGTATCGCCCTTGAAAGCGGCCGCGGCGTGCTGGAACTGGTGCGCGAAGAAGGTCTGCTCGACGAAGCCATGCTCGCCGACATCCTGCGCCCGGAAAACATGATTGCTCCGCGTCTGGTGCCTCTGAAGGCCTGATCCGACGCGTTACTTGTAGCACCGCTCACCAGGTCGAGGGACTAGACACCTCTCACCTTTTGAGGGCTTGGGGATGATTCCCCGAGCCCTTTTTTTTAACTGTTTGAACCTGAGAACCGTATGTATGGAAGCTGACCGCAAATCAGCTTTCACACAAACCCGACGCCGGTAACGTCGGGTGTTTCAAAGCTTCGTTTCGTCGCTCGCACCACAACCGTGCAGACGGGCGCCGCACTGATCGGTATAGTGCCGCCCCTCTTCGCGTGAGCGGTCGTCGGTAACGAGGCCATAACCCATGCGAAACCCGAACTAATAACAAACCCGCGATATGGATCCGGGACGAAACCCTCGCCTCGCCTGTTGTGCCGCGCGCACACCGGTGTAACGCGATGTTTCCGACCATCCAGCATTTGCTTACACAATAAACAGCGAGGAAAAATCCATGCTCGAAGTCATCAACGACTTCCTCTCAGGGAAAGTACTGATCGTGCTCATTGTCGGGCTCGGTAGCTACTTCACGATTCGCTCGCGTTTCGTTCAATTGCGCCATTTCTTCCACATGTTCGCGGTGTTCCGCGACAGCCTCAAAGGCAGCGCCGGTCAACTCAGCTCGTTCCAGGCCCTGATGCTCAGCCTCGCCGGCCGCGTCGGTGCAGGCAACATCGCCGGTGTCGGCATCGCCGTGACCCTCGGTGGTCCGGGTGCGGTGTTCTGGATGTGGGTGACCGCACTGGTCGGTATGTCCAGCAGCTTCTTCGAATGTACGCTGGCCCAGGTCTACAAGCGCGCCGATGGCGACGGCCTGTACCGTGGCGGTCCGGCTTACTACATCCAGCACGGCCTGAAACTCAAAGGCATGGCGGTGGTGTTCTCGATCCTGCTGCTGGTCACCTACGGCTTCGCCTTCATCGGCCTGCAGTCCTACACCGTGACCCACTCGCTGCAGAACGCCTTTGCCTTTGATCCGCAACACACCGGTATCGTCCTGGCTGTGCTGCTGGCCATTACCTTCATCGGCGGCATCAAGCGCATCGCTTCGGTGTCCGACCTGCTGGTTCCGATCAAGACCCTGGCCTACATCGGCGTGACCCTGTACGTGATCGGCACCCAGATCGAACACGTGCCAGCCATGCTGGAAACCATCTTCAAGAGCGCCTTCGGTCTCGACCCGGCCTTCGGCGGCCTGCTCGGCAGCGCAATCGTGATGGGCGTGAAACGTGGCGTGTTCGCCAACGAAGCGGGCCTGGGCAGTGCGCCGAACGTCGCCGCCGTGGCGGCCGTGAAGCACCCGGGCGCTCAAGGCGTGGTTCAGGCGTTCAGCGTGTTCCTCGACACCTTCGTGATCTGCACCTGCACCGCGCTGCTGATCCTGCTGTCGGGCTTCTACACCCCGGGCTTCGAAGGTGACGGCATCGTCCTGACCCAGAACTCGCTGGCCGCCGTGGTCGGTGACTGGGGCCGCATGTTCGTCAGCGTCGCACTGTCGCTGTTCGTCTTCACTTGCATCCTCTACAACTACTACCTGGGCGAAAACAGCCTGCAGTTCCTCACCCGCAACCGCGCTGCGCTGATGACGTTCCGCGGCCTGGTGCTGGCGCTGGTGGTCTGGGGTTCGATGCAGGACCTGTCGACCGTGTTCGCCTTCGCCGACATCACCATGACCTGCCTGGCCTTCGTCAACCTGGTGGCCCTGGCCATGCTGTTCAAGGTCGGCATGCGCGTGATGCGCGACTACGACGCGCAACGCCGCGCCGGCGTCAGCCAGCCGGTGTTCGACTCCAGCAAGTTCAGCGATCTGGACCTGGACCTGAAAGCCTGGCCGGCCAATCCGCCGGCCGACACTCAGGCTGACGCTCAGCCGCAAGGCATCCCCGCAGCGCAACGCTGATCGGGTAAAAACCGGGCGCAGGTCTTGCGCCCGGCGTGACACAAGCAGCGGTCGGCGTCATGCTCGACCGCATGCTGTCCTCGTTCAGGAGAACTCCCCATGAATTCCTCGACCTACCCTGCCGCCCAGCACGTCATGGTGCTGTACACCGGTGGCACCATCGGCATGCAGGCCAGCGCCAATGGCCTGGCCCCGGCGTCCGGTTTCGAAGCGCGGATGCGCGATTACCTGCACAGCCAGCCTGAGCTGGTGGTGCCGCAGTGGCGCTTTCGCGAGATGTCGCCGCTGATCGACAGCGCCAACATGACCCCGGCCTACTGGCAGCAACTGCGTGAAGCGGTGGTCGACGCCGTCGATGTGCAAGGCTGCGACAGCGTACTGATCCTGCACGGCACCGACACCCTGGCCTACAGCGCCGCCGCCATGAGCTTTCAGCTGCTCGGCCTGCATGCCCGCGTGTGCTTCACCGGCTCGATGCTGCCGGCCGGCGTCACCGACAGCGACGCCTGGGAAAACCTCAGCGGCGCACTGGTCGCCCTCGGCCACGGTCTGGCGCCGGGCGTGCACCTGTATTTCCACGGCGAATTGCTGGCGCCGACCCGTTGCGCGAAAGTGCGCAGCTTCGGCCGTCATCCGTTCAAACGTCTGGAGCGTCAGGGCGGCGGCGTGAAAGCCACGTCCCTGCCGGCAGCGCTGAACTACAACCAGCCCAAGCAACTGGCAAAAGTTGCCGTGTTGCCGCTATTCCCGGGCATCGGCGCCGAGATCATCGACGGCCTGCTCGACAGCGGCATTCAGGGTCTGGTGCTGGAGTGCTACGGCAGCGGCACCGGGCCGAGCGATAACCCGCAATTCCTCGCCAGCCTCGGCCGGGCGCGGGATAACGGCGTGGTGGTGGTTGCAGTCACGCAGTGCCATGAAGGCGGTGTCGAGCTGGATGTGTATGAAGCCGGCAGCCGCTTGCGTGGCGTTGGTGTGTTGTCCGGTGGCGGGATGACCCGCGAGGCGGCGTTCGGCAAGTTGCACGGTTTATTAGGGACAACTCTGGAAACAAACGAAGTCCGTAGTCTGATAGAACTCGATCTGTGCGGCGAACTGACGCAAGTCTAATCCCACTCTTAAATACATGAAAACCATAACCCACTCTTAGGCATTAGTGGGTTATGGTTGGATCAGCATTAAACAAAATCGAAAATAATATCTTCGATATTTACAACCGGTGAGCCGCTCATCATTTTCCCATTGCCGCCACCATAATATCTATTGCCTACAGCATCGTGCGAAACCTTGATTTTCCCTTCTACCCACGAATATGTTTCTCCCCCCTCTTCTTTATAACTAACCAATGCACTGTCAGGCCCCAATTCCTGTCCAAAATTTCGTTCTTCAACAACGAGAATAATACCGCTTTCAAAAATATCATCTCCGCTTCCGAACATAATGATCCAGCTCACTCCCTTAATGATTTTCCAGAGAGGCAGATCAATTGGGCTGCCGTCAGCCATAGCCTTCAAACGGCCAGTCAAATTCGTCTTCGATCCATTTCCGACACTCAAGCTTTCTTGAACCAACTTTTCAAAACCAGACTTTTCCATGACAAACACCTTTTTCGGGAATTAGAATTCGCCAGCAATTCGAAAGTAGCTAAAACAGCCTCAGAGTCAAGAAAAAACCCTGAAAAAACCCTGAAAAAACCAAATAACTTTATTCACATACAAAAACACGACCAACGGTTAATTCTCCTGTCAAAACCTGCAACTTCTGACAGTGGCGACTTTAAAATATCAACATTATTCTATTCAGGCGCCTGCCTGAATTCTCGAACTAACCCACTTCTATTATTCAAATTTCATATTATCGAAAGTCCTTCTTGAATATTTTACGGCACATAACTTGCTAAAAAATCATCACATCCAGACTGGACGTTCCCAATGCTCCACTCCCACCTCACCACCCTCAACGCCGTCTCCCTGGTGCTCAACACCTTCAGGGATCAGGGCCTGTCCAGCGAAGCGCTGCTGGCCGGCAGCGGCATCAGCGCGGCGGATCTGAGCCGGGCCGACACCCGCATCACCACCAATCAGGAGATGCAGGTCTGCGCCAACGCGGTCGCGCTCAAGCATGACATCGGTCTGGAACTGGGCCGGCGTATGCACGTTTCCTGCTACGGCATCCTCGGTTACGCGCTGCTGACCTGTGCCACCTTCGGTGACGCTTTGCGGCTGGCGATCCGTTATCCGGCGCTGCTGGGAACACTTTTCGAGCTGAGCCTGGAAGATGACGGCGAGCGCGTCTGGTTTGTCGCCGCCGATTATCGCGAGAGCCCGGCGATGGCGGTGTTCAACGCGGAGTTCTGTCTGGTGTCGCTGAAAGTCATCTGCGACGACCTGCTCGGCCATCCGTTGCCATTGCTGGCTACCCGCTTCGAACACACCGCACCGGATTACCGCGACAGCTACGCCGAACACTTCAAGGCGCCGCTGCACTTCGGCGCCAAGGACAACGCCTTCGCCTTCGACCGGCGCTGGCTCGACCAGCCGCTGCCGCTGGCCGACATCATCACTCACCAGGCCATGGCCGAACGCTGCCGCAAACAGAACACCGAGTTCACCGGCCGCCAGGCGTGGCTAGGGCGGATCCGCCAATTGCTCAGCGCACAACTCAACGCCGCACCGGGGCTGGAAGGTCTGGCGCAACAGATGAACTGCTCGCCACGCACCTTGCGCCGGCATCTGAAGGACATGGGCTGCAGTTATCAGGAGCTGCTCGACGAGCTGCGTTTCGAGCGGGCCAAGCAGATGCTTTGCGAGGATCAGTTGCCGATTTATCGCATCGCCGAAACCCTCGGCTTCAGCGAGACCGCAAGCTTCCGCCATGCCTTCGTGCGCTGGAGCGGTGTGGCGCCGAGTCAGTTCCGACCACACGGTTAAACCGTCGAGGGGCGATATCAGGTCAGTATTTTTGGCCATATCGATCCCCTTTTGGCCTCTCTGGCCGTTCTCCGATTCGCCCCGCGCCGCAACACTGGAGCCAACCGAATCAGCCCCTGCGGAGAACAACAAATGCTGACGATCTACTCTGACGATCACCACCTGCACCATGGCCGCTGCGAATTGATAGACGGGCAACTCAAGCCTTGCTTCGAGATGCCGTCGCGCGCCGACCACGTGCTGCAACGGGTGAAAAACCAAAACCTCGGCCCGGTCGAGGCGCCGAAGGATTTCGGCCTCGGGCCGATCGAGCGCATTCACAGCCGCGACTACCTCGACTTTTTCAAAGGCGCCTGGGCGCGCTGGACCGAATTCAACACCGACGGCGACTTGCTGCCTTACACCTGGCCGGCGCGCACCTTGCGTCAGGTCAAACCGACCAGCCTGCACGGCCAGCTCGGCTATTACAGCTTCGACGGCGGCGCTCCGATCACCGCCGGCACCTGGCAAGCGGCGTACAGCGCGGCGCAAGTGGCGCTGACCGCACAAGCGGAAATCCAGCGTGGCGCCCGTGGTGCCTTCGCCCTGTGCCGTCCACCGGGACACCACGCTGCCGGCGATTTGATGGGCGGTTATTGCTACCTCAACAACGCCGCCATCGCTGCGCAGGCGTTCCTCGATCAGGGTCACAAGAAGGTCGCGATCCTCGACGTCGACTACCACCACGGCAACGGCACCCAGTCGATTTTCTACGAGCGCAGCGACGTACTGTTCACTTCGATCCACGGCCACCCGGAAGCGGAATTCCCGTTCTTCCTCGGCTACGAAGACGAACGCGGCGAAGGTGCCGGCGAAGGCTTCAACTTCAACTATCCGCTGCCGGCCGGTTCCGGTTGGGATGTCTGGAGCGCGGCGCTGGATCAGGCCTGCCAGGAGATCGACAACTACGGTGCCGACATCATCGTCGTGTCGCTGGGCGTCGACACCTTCAAGGACGATCCGATCTCGCAGTTCAAGCTCGACAGCCCGGACTACCTGGCCATGGGCAAACGCATCGCGGCCCTCGGCAAACCGACCCTGTTCGTCATGGAAGGTGGCTACGCGGTGGAAGAAATCGGCATCAACGCGGTGAACGTGCTTGAAGGTTTCGAACAATGAGCAGACTCAAGCACTTCATCGCGCCGGCGTTGTGCGCGGCGCTGCTGAGCAGCGGCGCCCACGCGGAAGAACGCACCCTGCGCGTCTACAACTGGTTCGACTACATCACTCCCAAGGCACTGGAAGATTTCAAGGCGCAGAACAGCCAGACCAGACTGGTCTACGACATCTTCGACACCAACGAAGCGCTGGAGGCCAAACTCCTGACCGGCAACTCCGGCTATGACGTGGTGGTGCCGTCCAACGTGTTCCTCGCCAAGCAGATCGAGGCCGGGGTGTTCCAGCCGCTGGATCGCAGCCAGTTGCCGAACTGGAACCACCTCGACCCGAAACTGATGAAGCTGATCGAGGCCAACGATCCGGGCAACCAGTTCGCCGTGCCGTACATGTACGGCACCATCCTGATCGGCTTCAACCCGGCCAAGGTCAAGGCTGCACTGGGTGACGATGCGCCGGTGGACAGCTGGGACCTGATCTTCAAGGAAGAGAACATCAGCAAGCTCAAGCAATGCGGCGTGGCCCTGCTCGACTCGCCATCGGAGATCCTGCCGCTGGCCCTGCAACACCTCGGCCTGGATCCCAACAGCAAGAACCCGGCGGACTACGCCAAGGCTGAAGCGCTGCTGATGAAGATTCGCCCGTACGTGACCTACTTCCATTCGTCCAAGTACATGGCCGATATCGCCAACGGCGACATCTGCGTTGCGGTCGGTTATTCGGGCAGCTTCTCGCAGGCCGCCAATCGCGCCAAAGAGGCGAAGAATGGCGTGGTGGTCGACATGCGCCTGCCGAAGGAAGGCGCGCCGATCTGGTTCGACATGCTCGCCATCCCGAAAGGCGCGAAGAACCCGCAGGACGCCTACACCTTCATCAACTACCTGTTGCAACCGCAAGTGATTGCGCCGGTCAGCGATTTTGTCGGTTACCCGAACCCGAACAAGGACGCCACCGAACTGGTCGACCCGGCGATTCGCAACAACCCGAATCTGTACCCGACCGATGCGGCGATGAACACGCTCTACACCCTGCAACCTTTGCCGCGCGATGCGGAACGGGCGCGGACCCGGGCGTGGACCAAGATCAAGTCCGGTACCTGAAACCTGACAACCTGAACAGACCCGCACTCGCGGGTCTTTTTTTGCCTGCAAGATCTATGTACCGCATCGCGCCGTGGCCGGGATTTTAGTGTCCGGGTTTTCCCCGTGGACATGACCATGACTGAATCTGCCACCACTGCTGCACCCAGTGTTTCCCCTCTCCTGCTGAAACAGAGTCGACTGGTCGAGCTGATCGGCCAGGGCTACTCGATGCATCAAGTCGCCTCGGCGTTGTTGCGCGAAGCGCTGAGCAAAAGCTATCCCGGGCAACACCTCGATCCGGATCGCACCCAGCTCGCGACGCCCCTGCGTGAATCGGACGCCGCCCGGAACGCTGCCAGGGTCTTTACCTTCGAATCACTGACCCACGCCTTTATCCAGCATTGCCTGCACAAGACCACCGCCGACTACATCGAAGGCGAACACTTCCTGACCCGTACACCCGAAGCGATCCCGCCGATACTGCTGCCGGTAAGCATGGATGACATCACTTCGCTGGTGAACGACCTCGCACCGTTTCTGTTCCTCGAATATCAGCAGCGCCAACTCGATTACTGGAATGAATCCGCCAATCGCCAGCCACGCTGGCAAGAGCTGTCGGATCTGCTGTGTTCGGCTGCGAATGTGCAGTCGGCCAACGGCTGGGACGCCGACGAATGTGCATTGGCGCAATTTGTCGCGCAGCATCCCGACCGCAAACAACGCTCGACCGTGAATAGCGATTACATCGGGCTCAAGGCCTGCCTGATGGACATCGACCTGGTCGAAGACGAGGACAGCGCACACCTGCTCATTGCCGGTGCGCTGGTGCTGACCGCCACCGTCAAACAGCGGCAGCGTGTGTTGATGTACACCGTTGCCGATGGCTATGAGTCATTCGAATCGCTGACCAGGCTGGGCGAAACGCTCCCGCAGCGGATCGCCCCGGAGTTGTCCGACCGCTCTTTGAAATGGCGCCTGATCGAGCCTGAAGGAAACGTCTTCGATGCCGTCGCACAGGCGCTGATCAGCAACCAGCTCAGCGCCATCGAAGCACTGGATCCCGCCAGCCAGTCGATCAGTGCGCACGCCAGTTCCGGGCGACAAAGCCACGGGCATTTCAGTTCGCGTGAACGAGCCCGGCTCGACCAGCTGGAGGAGGCCATTCCCGACTGGTTGCAAGACGGCTCTGTGCATGACCAGCAAGACTACAGTCGCTACATTGCCGAGCTCGCAAACTTGCGCAACGACGCCGAGACCGGCGTATTCAAGGACGACGACTTCCCTCTGCTCAAGCCCTACGCCGAACGCCGCATGCGCGAAGCAATCATCGCCGACAAACGTGCCGAGGGCGCTGCCGACCTGCCGTTGGAACACCTGCGTATCAGCGTGACCAACAGCTTCGAAACCGGTGGCTTCACCCTGCCCAATCCATTTGACCGGTTAACCGAGACCCTGGGCGAATTCGCCCTGCAAAATGCCCCGCCCTATCAGGCCACGATCGCTTTCGACAATGGCCGAGCCGTACCGGCCTGGCTGACCGTGGACTTCCTGACCGCCATCGCGGAGAAGGTCGATATCGGCGGTCATTACCCGCAACTGATCAAACGCGCTCTGATCGATGACCCGATCCGCTCGGCTGCGCACAAGACCCACTACCTGAGCCAATTGCCGACGCTCCTGCCGATGCTCGCGCTGGAGTGCAAACTCAAGCACCGGGGCGGCGTCGATGAACGCGGTTATGCCTACGTCTGCCAACTGATGGATGCCATCAGCCGCAAACTGCCCACAGGCGAACATCCGGTGACCATCCGGCCACTGGCGTTTGTCCCTCGCCGCCGCTTGAGCCGGCGTTCGGACACGGTCGCCAACATGTTCATCATCTGTCCGCGAGACCACACTCAAGGTCCCTGCCTGTTGTACCGGCCACTGCTGGACACGCCGCTGACGCAGTTCGCCTCTTTGCAGAACCTGATGTATGCGCTGTATCAGGCCGGCGAATTGCGTAACTCGGTACTGGCCTGGCTGGGCAGCGCCGCACTGAGTTTCGAATACTCGCAGTACGCCTTTCCGGTCGGCCTGCCCTCGCCATGGATTGTCACGCAACTGGCCACCGAACCGTTCATGCACCTGGACCTGACCGGTCCGCTCGAACTGGAGAACGCGCCCCTCGAAGGCGACATCCTCGCCGCGTTATACGCGGCAAACAGCCAGGCATTGGTGGACCTCGCGAACCGCCAGTCGCAGTCCAACAGTGAGCGACGCTGGGCACTTCTCGCGGACAGCGGCTGGGCGATCTTCAGCGTTGCCGCGAACTTCATGAGCGGAGCGGCGGGCACCGCCGTCTGGGTCTGGCAGACCATCACACAGATCCAGCAGGCGCTCGATGCCCAGGACCGCGACGACACTCTGGTGACCTGGCAATCCACCGCCGATGTCCTGCTGACGCTCGGCATTATCCTGACCCAACACGTCGTGGCGCGACGCAAACGTTCATGGCTGCCGCGCCTGAGCGAGCCGTACGAGGCTGGCGAACGGCTGCCGGATAACGAGGCGTCAACCGGTTTCCCGCCATCCACCCTCGAGGTCCCACCGTCCGTCACACTGGATCCGCTGACCACCACCGGCGACGTGCCTGTCGGGCATCTCACTCAACTGGCACCTGACACGTTGCTGCGACCGGACTCCAGCGCACGGTTCATTGCAATGCTCGACCGTTTCAAGATCGCCACACCTGACTTGAGCGGCAAACGAGCCTCACCGGTCACTCACCTGTACACCCTCAAGGGCAAGACCTGCGCTCAAGTCGGCACGCGCTGGTTTCAAGTGCTCGCCCCGGCAGACGAGCCGGTTCACATCGTCGATCCGGCCGATCCACAACGAATCGGCATGGCACTGAAATACGACGAGACTGCCGAAAAATGGCACTGGGATCCGAAACTGCGCTTGCGCGGCGGCATGCCGAAAAGCCGGATCGAGGCATTCCGCCGTTCCAAAAAAAAGGCCATGGACGACGCCTGGGCGAAGCTGGAACAATTCGAAGCACGGGAAACCGAAGCGAAAACACAACTGCTGCGTGCGCTGGTAGCCCTTCCACGGGACACCAGCGAAGCGGGATTCGAGGTCTCCGCAGCCACTTATCTGGACCGAGCCACAAAGTTGGGCAACGACTACACCCAGGCCCTGGCCCAGCTGGAAATCTGGCGCGAGGCCGGGGGCGGTGGCTCGGTCCACCAGGCCAAGCTGATGAGCCTGACCCTGGGTCAGCACCGCTGCTTCGGCTCGTGGCTGCGGGTCAAAATGCGCATGTACGCGAAGGCCACACAGATATTCGTCGACAGCGCGACTCACCAGACACCGGTACCGCGCAACCGCCAGATCGATATCGCCACCGCTGCCACGGCGTTGAGCGACGAGATGATTGCCAACCTGCAGACACTGGACCGCTCGCTGCAAATCCTGAACAGCCACTCGGCCAAGGCCAGAGAAGTGGCCACACGGCTGGAGTTGCTGCTGCCGGACTTCAGCCCGCTCGATCTCAAAGCCAATGAAATCGGCATGTCCTACGAACGCTGTGTCGTGGAACAGCCGGGGGCGGCCATGAATGCCGCTCGCGTCGCTATCGGGATCATTACGGCCACGGCTGCCGACGCCAGTCATGAGCTGATTCAGCTGAGCAAAGCAGCGGTGACCGCCGACGGACAACCGGCCCGTATCGAGCGTTTGTCGCAGTGGAACGACCTGTTCGCCAGCCTCGGCGAACAGGTGGAACAGTTGCCTGCCGCCCATCCGGGCCAATTCGTCCAGGCCCGGCTCGACAGGGTGCGCGAGCTGATCGGCGAATTCCACGCGGTAGCTCGCGAACGCCTGACCACGGAGCTACCTGAACCGGAGGAACTACCGGCACCCGGCAAGTCCCAGGCGCAGCCCTCTGCATCGCAGCCCAAAGTGAAGGTCTCCAAGAGCCGTCCACGCCCCGAGGTGGATGAGCAGGCTGCTTCCACTGCACCGGACAGCAACTCCGGCACAGAGGCCGCGTTCGTCAAACTTTCCACGCAACGGCCCGAACCGAAGGTGCCCACGGATGACGAGGACCTCCTTTCATCGGCCATGCAACTTGAAGCGAACATCTACAGCTTCAACAGAAAGACCCGCGAGGACGCCAAGCGGCCAGGGCGCATTCCCGCAGACATCCGCGACATGTTCGAGCAGCAAGTCGAACGACTCAAGCAAGCGGCCAGTGACGTCGACGAGGCGATTGTCCGAAGAAAAAGCGCGAAGAAGGATCCATGGCCCGTCGCCTCCCTCAGCGCCAATCTGCGCGAAGGTGCAACCCGCACCCGCGCTGAAGGGATCGAGACCTACGCGGCCATGCTGAAACAACGCAAACCCAGGGAAACCTATTTCCACTGGCTGCACGACAATGCGCAGGTCGGGGTGATCAAGGATCCGCGCGGCCGTATCCGCACCCGACATCGCGGGGACTTTTTTCAGGAGTACCGGATTCTCGACAAGACCAACGCCGACAAGCCGCTGTGGGTGGCGCACTTTCACTATGACCAGCTCAAGGATGCGGATGAGCTGTACACCATCGCCCACCTGAAATTTTCCGATGCCTATTTGCAGACGCTCGATGACAAGACCCGTCAGGCACTGAATACCTTCGATGCCGTCGACAATGCACTACGGCGCATCGTCGATCCGCAGGTGCGCGATCTGTTCCTCAAACCAGAGCCAGAGGAGCGACCGAAAGACCATTAACGGCACCAGACCTCACGCAGACGGGCCAGAGCCGACTTGATCGCCGGCTCCGGCACCGCCGCAAACCCCAGCACCAGACCGGCGCGCTGATCGATCGGGGTCGTTGAGTCCGGTAGCCAATACTTGCTCAGGCCGTGGACTTCCACTTCCACGCTGGCGGCCTGTTCGATCAATTGTTGTTCACGGGCCACGCTGTCGACCGCCACGGTGAGATGCAGTCCGGCCGACACCGCCGGCAGTTCACCCACTCCCGCCAATCCGTGTGGCCATCCGTTGATCAGGGCGTTACGCCGGCTCAGGGCTGCCCGACGCATCCGCCGGATGTGTCGCTGGAAGTGCCCGGCCGCCATGAACTCGGCCATCACCGCCTGAGTGCTCACTTCGGAATGCCGGACATCCACCGCGCGCCGCTGGGCAAAGGCTTCCACCAGCCCCGGCGGCAACACCAGATAACCCAGGCGCAGCGCCGGGAACGCGACTTTGCCAAAAGTGCCGACGTACAACACGCGACCCTGGCGGTCGAGCGCAGCCAGCGGGGCCAGGGGCGCGCCGGTGTAGCGATACTCGCCGTCGTAGTCGTCCTCGACGATCCAGCCGCCGGTGCGCTCGGCCCAGGCCAGCAGTTCGAGTCGTCGCGCCAGGCTCATCACCACCCCGGTCGGGTATTGATGAGACGGCGTGACATAAGCCACCCGACAATCTTCGGCGGCCGCCAGTGCCGCGCAGTCGATGCCCTCTTCGTCCACGGCAATGCCGCGCAATCGACCGCCGGCCAAGGCGAACGCATGACCCGCTGCGCGATAGCCGGGATTCTCGATGCCCACGCCGGCGCCCGGCTCCACCAGCAACTGTGCACAAAGGCTGATTCCCTGTTGCGCGCCACTGGTGATCACAATTTGCTCAGCCGAGCACTGCATGCCGCGCGAACTGCGTAAATAAGCGGCAATCAGACCGCGCAGGCGCGCATCGCCCGCCGGGTCGCCGTAGCACAGTTGCTGCAAATCGGGTTTGCGCCAGAACGCCGCGTTCAGCTTGGCCCAGACGTCGAACGGGAACAGATCGAATGCCGGAACACCGACCCGGAATGCTCGCGGCGGACCGCTCGGTGGCGTCGGTAAATGGTTCTGCTCAAGCCGCTGCGATGCACCGCTGTGGATAACTTTGCTGGATAAATTCCCAGTGGAATTGGCCGAAATTGTGGATAAGGCTGTGGGTAAGTCTGTTGAAAACCCTGTGGATACTTTTGTGGATAATCTTTTCGCGGGCGTTACCGATTGCGGCAACTGCGCCACATAAGTGCCGTCCCCGACCCGGCCTTCGATGAAACCTTCGGCATACAGCTGATCGTAGGCGCGCACCACGCTGTTGCGGGAAATCCCCAGCGCTGCCGCCAGATCGCGACTGGCCGGCAGGCGCGTGCCGCTGGCCAGGCGTCCGTCGAGCACCCGCAAGCGCAAGGCCTGGTAGAGCTGACGGCTCAGGCCTTTGCGGCGGTCGAGCTCGATACCCGCAGGGTTGAACGGCAGCGACAGCGTGGTCGAATCGGGCATGACAATGGACCTATGAAATTGGTCATCAATGGCTCTTACAACAGACCAATAGCCTGCCTACGATGCAGCCATTCGCCAAGGAAATTTTCTCCATGTACACGCCCCGCGCCTTTGCCATCGACGACCTGTCCCAACTGCACGAACTGATCCTCGCCACCCGCCTCGCCATCCTGGTGACCCACGGTGAACAAGGCTTGCAAGCCAGTCATGTGCCGGTGTTGCTGCATCGCGAACAAGGTCCGAACGGCACGCTGTACGGGCACCTGGCCAAGGCCAATCCGCAATGGAAAGACCTGCGCGACGGCGCCGAGGCCATGCTGATCTTCCCCGGTGCCGATGCCTACGTCAGCCCGGGCTTTTACCCGAGCAAGGCCGAGCACGGCAAAGTCGTGCCGACCTGGAATTACGTCGCCGTACACGCCTACGGACACGCCGAAACCTTCAGCGATGGCGGCCGTCTGCTGGACATCGTCAGCACCCTCACCAATCGCCATGAGGCCGGCCGCGCCCAGCCCTGGTCGGTCGACGATGCTCCGCCCGATTACATCGACGGCATGCTCAAGGCCATCGTCGGGTTTGCCATTCCGATCGACCGGCTCGAAGGCAAGCGCAAGCTCAGCCAGAACCGCAGCGCCGAAGATATCGCCGGCGTGCGCGAAGGCCTGGCCGCCAGCCCCGACATCAACGATCAAACCCTCGCTCAATTGATGCGTTAAGGAAATCACCATGAGTCAGATCGACATCCGTCCGGTCAGCGCCGCCGATCACGCCGCCTGGCTGCCGCTGTGGCAGGCCTACCTGCGCTTCTACAACACTGAATTGCCGGACGCCGTCAGCCAGAGCACCTGGCAGCGCTTTCTCGACCCGAACGAACCGACCCACGCCGTCCTCGCCTGGGCCGACGGCAAAGCGGTGGGCATGGTGCATTTCATCTACCATCGTTCGAACTGGAGCATCGAAAACTCCTGCTACCTGCAAGACCTGCTGGTGGAGCCGCAAACCCGTGGCACCGGCGTCGGTCGCCTGCTGATCGAACACGTTTACGCCACGGCCAAGGCCGACGGTTGCTGCAAGGTGCACTGGCTGACCCACGAAACCAACGCCACCGCGATCCAGCTCTACGAGCGCATCGCCGAACGCCCGGGTTTCATCCAGTTTCGCAAAGCCATTTAAGGAGCCACGCGCATGACGATTTCTCTCGCTGACTGGAAAGGCGTGCCGCCACCCTCCACCACCCTGATCGAAGGCCGCTTCATCCGCTTGGAAAAGCTCGACCCGGCGCGCCACGGCGACGACCTGTTCAACGCCCTGCAAGGCCCCGGCGCCGACCCGAAACTCTGGGATTACTTGCCCTACGGCCCGTTTCCGGAGCGCAGCGCCTTCAATGACTGGCTGAACAACCATGCCGCCCACAACGATCCGTATTTCTTCAGCGTCATCGACCGCGCCAGCGGCCAGGTGCAAGGCATCCTCAGCCTGATGTCGATCGTCCCGGCCCAGGGCCGCATCGAAATCGGCCACGTCACCTTCGGCGCCCCGATGCAGCGCTCGCCGAAAAGCACTGAGGCGGTCTACCTGCTGGCCAAAGAATCCTTCGCCCTCGGCTACCGTCGCCTCGAATGGAAATGCAACAACGGCAACGCCCGCTCCAAATATGCGGCCGAGCGGTTGGGCTTCAGCTTCGAAGGTGTGTTTCGCCAGCACATGGTGGTCAAAGGCCAGAACCGCGACACCGCGTGGTACTCGATCCTGGACTCGGAATGGCCGGCGATTGCGGCGGGGTTCGAACGCTGGTTGAGTGATGAGAATCAGACGGCGGATGGGCAGGTGAAGGGGTTGGTTGAGTGCCGCGCTTGAAACTCGATCGACACTAAACAGGTTGCGGGTTCAGCTGTTGTTTCGCCGAACCCGAACCACGCCCATTTTCAGCCCGAACGGACGGAACACGGCATTCAGGGATTTCAGTGTCTGATTACCCTCGCCGTGTTCGATGTGCACCAGCGTGCGTACCGAAATCTTGCACATCTTCGCGAACTGGGTCTGATGCAACCCGGTCACCTCCACGCGTAAACGGCGAACGGCTTCACCGATTTCTACGGTTCCTTCAGCCAGCGCTTCTTGAATGCTTTCGATGAGCACGGTTCGCTCCGCGACGGTCATGCTCATTTCAGATCCCACTCTTTCAATCGTTGCTCCAGGTTTTTCAGGTGGACGCCCGGATGATTCATTGTCCGGTCAGGCAAACCGCTGGCGCTCAAAATATCCGGCAACTCGGCCAGGCACTGCGCATCTTCACGCAGGCGCTCGAAAGACTCCGGCGCGTCGGACAACCCTGCCAATGGATCATCCGGATCGGAAATATCCGCCAATGCGCGACAAACCCCTCGCCAATCGACATCTCCCGCCCTCTCCAGCTCTTTTGGCCATTTGGTCGTGCGGGTCACACCTTCGTCATCCATGACCATGGGGGCCAGATCATAAATGGGGGCCAGACGATACGAGCCCTCGTCACGAATGATTGCGGTATTGCGACCGTGGTTATCCGAGTTACCAAGGATTTTGTTGATCAGGTCCCGACGTAAATAGTCCGCAACCAGTGCCGGAATCTGATCCGCTTGCCCCACATTGCGCCAGAGCTCGGCGAGCATGCGAATGACATCCATATGGTTCATCGCACTTCCCGGCGTCGTCACTTCGGCCAGCGAATAAATCGACTCCACGGCAAAACGCTCTACCCCACGGCTCGTCACCTGGCGATCAAAACGCTGCATCCACAAGCTGGGTTTGTTCGCTTCCTCTAATGCCAGACCTTCTGCGGCGACGGTTTCGATACCCAGTGCCTGAAGCGCCTGGTAGTAGTGGAATTCGCTGCGCAGGATGTCTTGATCGGTTTGACTTCCTTTATTCCGGGCGAACTTCACAAACCAGTGCTGATGGACGTTTTCATCATCCAGCACACCATCGGGGTACAGAAGACCGGCACGATCCTCCGCCAGGAGAATCTTGGGCGCTTCACCTCCGGCCCCTGTCGCCCCACCAATCGCAGCCCCCATTTCATAGGCATATTCAAGAAACCGGTGGTCACGACTGACGACCTCCTGACGCTGAAAACCGATGGGCTTGCGCTCGTCGACAGCCTCGGCCGATTCTTTTATCCGCATGTTGCCGATCGGAGCCGGAGTGCAGCGACCGAGCAGATAAAGATCGGCACTGATGCCTGCAGGTTTCTCCTGCCCCAGACGTGCAAGAAGAAACCTTTTAGCGGCGCCTGCCGGCGCGATGTCATGCACGAATGCAGGCGTGATGGATCGCCGGCCTTCCCAATCAAGGGGAAACAGCGCACTCACGGCCTTGGAAAAAGGGGAACCGATGGCCTCAATGTTCTCGACCAGATACGCCGACTCGTAGCCAAAACTGCAGCGGCTTTCGAAGCCTTTTTCGGGCGAGTCGAAACTCAACACCATCGCGTCGTGCCATTTGCCGGCGTCGAATATCTGCAATGTCAGGTTGTGCATGCGGCTCTCATCTGCAATTAAATGCATTGCTGCGGTCGTTTGGCGAACTATAAGTGCAATATAGTGCATTTCAGAAGATCGAGAGACTCGTTAATCTGCAATAAAGTGCAGATCAAGGAATAAACTCTCGAAATAGACGCAAAATAATGCAGATGCCGTTGAGTCTGCCACGGACATCATTCTGTAAAAACCCTCCGCTATACAGGACGCCCCGCTTATAACAAAAAGGACGTTCTCCCCATGCCCTTCCCGCCACAGCGCCTGTCGTTTGCCATTGCCCTGCTGATCGCCACCAGTGCCGCCCACGGCAAGACCGTGCAGATCGACACCGCCACCACCGCGTCGCAGACATTGGGCGGCAAAGACACCCTGACGATTTCGGCGCCGGGCAGCATCACCAACAGCGGCAAGGCTGTAAGCCTCAAGGACGGCACCAGCGGTGCCGGCGTAATCATCGACAACGCCGGCAAGATCATCTCCACGGGCGGCCGGGCCATCGACAGCAGCGGCGACCTGACCCAGGCGCGAAACTACACCATCTATAACCGCAGCGGCGGGCAGATTCTTGGCTCCAATGACGCGATTCGCATCGACAGCAACTTCGTCAGCGGCAGCCTGTTGATCGACAACAGCGGCATCATTCGCTCGACCACAGGCCAAGGCCTGGATCTGGATGCGTTGCGCAGCGACGGGGTCAAAACCACGATCATCAACCGCGCGGGCGGGCTGATTCGTGGCGACGCCAGCGACGGCATGAAAACCGGCGCCAACGCGACCATCAGCAACTACGGCGAGATCTCCACCGGTGACTCGCACAACGCCGACCAGAAATTCGACGGCATCGATATCGACACCGCGACCGGCGTCAGCGTGACCAACTACGGCGTGATTTCGGGCGGGCGCCATGGCATCACCACCGACCTGGGGGCGACGCTGGTCAACTACGGGCAGATCACCGGGCGCAACGGCTCCGGTTTCGGTTCCGATGGCGACGGCACGGTGATCAACCACGGCACCATCACTGGCGCCTATTCCGGTTTGCAACCGAATGGCGACGGCGACGGCGTGGACATCGACAAGATTGCCCACATCGAAAACTACGGCACCATTCAGGGCGTCGGCGCCGGTGGTGTGGACAAGGGTGGTTTCGCCAATGGCAGCGAAGGCATTGCGCTCGGCGGCGGGTACATTCTTAACGCCAAGGACGCGCTGATCAGCGGCGCCAACAGCGCGATTCTGGTGGACGACGGCAGCGGCGGTTCAGGACTGGCGGCCACCACGCTGGAGAACTACGGCACCATCCAGGGTCTCGACGGTTTCGGCGTGAAGTTCGTCGGTGAGTTCGCCGACAACGTGATCAACGGCGGCACCATCAGCGGCAGCAACGGGCTGGCGCTGGATCTGGGCGGCGGCAATGACAGCCTGACCCTGCGCAACGGCAGCCGCTTTGTCGGCGTGGTCGATGGCGGCAGCGGTTATGACCGCGTGGTGATGGATGACGCAGCCGGCGGCAGCTTCGGTGCCAGCCGCAACTTTGAATGGCTGGAAGTCAAACAAGGCGCCTGGACGCTCACCGGCAGCGGCGACTTCAGCGACGGCGGTGCCGTGCGCAGCGGCGCCACGCTGATAAACCAGGGCGGTATCGCCGGCAACCTGACCGTGGACGCCGGAGGTGTGTATGCCGGCGGCGGGTCGGTAGGCAACCTCAACGTCAATGGCACGTTGCGCACCGACACCCGTCTCGGCACCGCAACCATCGTGCACGACTTGAACATGAGTAGCGCATCCACCCTCGCCTACGGCGTCAACGCCGATGGCAGCAGCGCGCCGGTCCAGGTCGGCGGCACGGCCAACCTCAACGGCGCAACGTTGGCGGTCAATCCCGGCAGCGGCAATTATCCGTGGCAGAGCCATTACACGGTGCTGCAGGCTGCGCGGGTCAACGGCACGTTCGGCGCGGTCACCAGCGACTACGCGTTCCTCACGCCGACCCTCGCTTACACGCCGACTCAGGTCGACCTGACTTACACCCGCAATGACGTGGCGTTCAATGAATTCGCCGCCACCGGCAACGGCAGCAACGCCGCCAACAGTCTGGCCTCGATCGGCAAGAGCAATGCGCTGTACAACGCCTTGCTCAACACCACTCAAAGCAGTGCAGGCGCGGCCATCGAGCAACTGGCCGGCGCCAGCAACGCCAACCTGACCAGCGCCACCCTCGGCGCCAGCAGCCAGGTCGGCAGCAGCATGCTCTCGGCGATGCAGCAAATGGGTGGCAGTCCAGGCTTGATGGTCGGCCTCAATCAGCGTGATACGCCGATCCTCGCCGCCAACGGCGTACCGACCGAAGCGCGAAACCTGAATGATCCGAACGCCCGAGGCCGACTCTGGCTGCAAGCCATCGGCGGCTACGGCAAACTCGATGGCGAACACGGCAGCAGCGGTCTGGAACAACGCACCAAGGGCAGCGTGCTCGGTGCCGACTGGGCACCGAATCCACAATGGCGTCTGGGCGTGCTCGGCGGCTATTCGAAGACCGACCTGGACGCCACCGGCGTCGACGGCAATGTCGAGAGCTGGCATGCCGGTGTTTACGCGCTGCATCAAAACGGCCCGCTGGCCCTGCGCCTGGGCGCGGCATACAGCGGCCATCAGGGCGAAAGCAAACGCACCATCGAGTTCAATGGTTTCAGCGATCGTCCCAAAGGCGATTACGACGCCGACAGCCAGCAAGCCTTCGCCGAACTCGGCTACGCCATGGGCACTGGCCGGCTCAGCGCCGAACCGTTCGCCAGCCTCGGCTACCAGCGCTACCACCGCGACCGCTATCAGGAAAAGGGCGGCGCCGCGGCGTTGCAGGTCGACAGCCAGACCCAGGACAACTTCAGCAGCACCTTCGGCGTACGCCTGGCGCACCTCAGCTCGCTGGACAATGGCATGAGCCTGACCCCACGGATGGCGGCAGGCTGGAAGCACACCTACGGCGATGTCAGCAGCTCGACCCGTCAGGCCTTCGTCGTGGGTGGCACGGCGTTCAACGTCGATGGCAGTTCACTGGATCGTGACAGTCTGGTGCTGGAAGCAGGGCTGGATCTGGGCATTTCCGCGCGGCATACGCTGGGGGTGGGATACAGCGGCGAGATTGGCAGCAACAGCCGAAATCACGGGTTGATCGGGCAGTGGCAGATGAGTTTCTGAGATTTCGCCAATCCGGATTTCAGCGGGTGTTGTAGGTAAAGGCGTCTGGTCGATTGGGTAATCATGGCGGGTTCATTACCTGCCAGCACCCGGGCTACAAAAGCAGACGTCATCGCCTGCACACAGTTCGGAATTGCCCGGCATCGGCGCACCGGCATCGACTTTTACAGTTTGTTCTCTTTTCACATGAGACGAACTGAATGCCCATTCAATGCAAATACAAGCTCCAACATCTTGTCCTGGCGGTTGCTCTGGGAGTCGGTTGCGTGGAGTTTTCTCTGGCAGAGCAGTCGGAGCCCGACGCGCCCGTCGTGAAAGAGGTGAAACCCAGGAGCCCGCGCACACCTCCTAAGGTGAAACCTGCTCCGCTTCTCATGGCAGAAACAGTGAGTGAGGAAAGGATCGCTCCGCCACTGGAAACAATCCCCGTCAGCACTGAGATCCCAGCGGTATCCGCTCACACATCCGGCGACATTCCATCCAGGAAAGTCGCCACGACAGAGAGCGGCAGCGCTCTCGAAGAAAGCCTGGAAAAACCAGCGCCCTTAACGGAACCGGTTCTGGCTGAAACGTCCGCAGCTCAACAAACCCAAGTGGTTGACCAGCCACAGTCAACGGACTCCCCTCCACCTCCAGGCAATGCAGCCATTGCAGCCCTGCTCGCTGCCGACGAAACCACGGCCGCCCTCGCCTACTATCAACTGGCGGGCGGCAGCAATGCCAACCTCGCCAATGCAACCCTGAGCAGTGTCACGCCGGTCAGCGCCAGCCTGCTGTCAGCCATGCACCAACTCGACAATGCCCACGACTCACCGGGCAACTCACCACGCCATGCGGCCGGCAACGCAGACACCGGCAGGGTCTGGCTGCAAGCCCTTGGCCACAGCGGGAAACTCGATCGCGAATTTGAACCGATGCAACACTCCACCAAAGGACTGCTGCTCGGCGCGGACTGGCGCCTCGATGAAACATGGCACCTGGGCTTGATGGGCGGCACCTCCGACACGCGCATCGACAGCAAAGAACTGGACGGCGACCTCGACAGTTGGCACCTCGGCGCCTACGCCTTGCGCCAGACCGGCCCGCTGTCACTTCGGTCAGGCGCAACCTGGAGCCGTCACGAAGGCAGCACCCGTCGCGAAGTCGCGTTCGATCGCTTCCATGACCGACTCAAGGGCAACTACCAGGCCAGCACCCAGCAAGCGTTCATCGAATCGGGATACAACCTGGGTCGGGCCAACGTCAGCATCGAGCCGTTTGTCGGCCTCGGCTACCAACGCTACCGGCGCCACGGCTACACCGAGAAAGGCGGAGCGGCGGCGCTCAAGGTTCACGCTCAATCCCAAGGCAACTTCAACACCACCGTCGGCCTGCGCATGGCGAAAGTCAGCACGCTGGATAACGGCATGCGTCTCACGCCACGATTCAGCGCGGGGTGGAAACACGTTTACGGCGAGACCTATACCAGCACCCGCCAACGCTTGGTCACCGAAACCGAAGACTTCACCGTTTACGGCGCCGAACTGGATCGCGACAGCTTGAAACTCGACACAGGGCTGGATCTTGCGGTCTCGAACAGTCACACATTGGGTGTCGGACTGTCCGGAGAGATCGGTACCGACAGCCGAAACCACGGCGTATCGGGGCAGTGGCGAATGGCGTTCTAAGTCCAGACGGGTTGCTGCCGCACGGTGCGGCAGCACTTTGAAAGCAAAAAAAAGGGGAGCACATGCTCCCCCGAGGTTTAAAGCGTTGTATCGAGGCCGTTATCTCAGCCTTCGATCTCGATCAGGATTTCGCCCGGGTTCACCCGGTCGCCCTTGGCAACGTGGATGGCGGTGACCTTGCCGGCAATCGCAGCCTGAACTTCGGTCTCCATCTTCATCGCTTCGGTGATCAGCACAGCCTGGCCCGCCTTGACGGTGTCGCCTTCCTTGACCAGCACATCGACGATGTTGCCCGGCATGGTGGTGCTGACATGGCCCGGTGCCGAAGCCTGCTTGCGCTTGCTGCTGCCGCCGCCAACAAATTCGTTGAGCGGTTCGAACACCACTTCTTCCGGCATACCATCGATGGACAGGTAGAAATGACGCTTGCCTTCAGCCTTGACGCCGACACCGGTGATGTCCACGCGGTAGGTTTCGCCGTGGACGTCGATGACGAACTCGGTCGGTACGCCTTCGCCGCCGGCCGAAGCCACCTTGCCCGCTTCCGGGATCGGCAGCAGCACTTCCGGGGTGAGGGTGCCGGCGGCACGCTCTTCGAGGAACTTGCGACCGATGTCCGGGAACATGGCGAAGGTCAGCACGTCTTCTTCGGACTTGGCCAATGCGCCGATATCGGCACGCAGCTTGGTCATTTCCGGCTTGAGCAGATCGGCCGGACGTACATCGATCACCTCTTCGCTGCCGATGGCCTGACGACGCAGCTTCTCGTTCACGGTGCCCGGCGCCTTGCCGTAGCCGCCTTGCAGGTAGAGCTTCACCTCGTTGGTGATGGTCTTGTAGCGCTCGCCGGCCAGCACGTTGAAGAACGCCTGGGTGCCGACGATCTGCGAAGTCGGAGTCACCAGCGGCGGGAAGCCGAGGTCTTCACGCACGCGCGGGATCTCCGCCAGCACTTCGCCCATGCGGTTCAGAGCGCCCTGCTCTTTCAACTGGTTGGCCAGGTTGGAAATCATCCCGCCCGGTACCTGGTTGACTTGAACACGGGTGTCGACGGCGGTGAATTCGCTTTCGAACTGGTGGTACTTCTTGCGCACGGCGTAGAAGTACAGGCCGATTTCCTGCAACAGCTCCAAGTTCAGACCGGTATCGAACTCGGTGCCTTTGAGCGCAGCAACCATCGATTCGGTGCCAGGGTGGCTGGTGCCCGAAGCGAAGCTGGAGATCGCGGTGTCGATGTGGTCGGCACCGTTTTCGATCGCCTTGAGCTGGCACATGGTTGCCAGGCCGGCGGTGTCGTGGGAGTGGATAAACACTGGCAGCGACTGCTCGGCTTTCAGTGCACGTACCAGTTCACCGGTCGCGTATGGGGTCAGCAGACCGGCCATGTCCTTGATCGCCACCGAGTCGCAACCCATGGCTTCCATTTGCTTGGCCTGGGCGACGAACGCATCGATGGTGTGCACCGGGCTGGTGGTGTAGGCGATGGTGCCCTGGGCGTGTTTGCCGGCAGCCTTCACCGCTTCGATCGCCACGCGCAGGTTACGCACGTCGTTCATTGCATCGAAGATGCGGAACACGTCGATGCCGTTGACCGCAGCCTTGGCGACGAACGCCTTGACCACGTCATCGCTGTAGTGGCGGTAGCCCAGCAGGTTCTGGCCGCGCAGGAGCATTTGCAGACGGGTGTTGGGCAGCGCGGCGCGCAGTTGGCGCAGACGCTCCCACGGGTCTTCTTTCAGGAAACGTACGCAGGCGTCGAAGGTCGCGCCACCCCAGCACTCCAGCGACCAGTAGCCGACTTTGTCGAGCTTGTCGCAGATCGGCAGCATGTCTTCGGTGCGCATGCGGGTGGCGAGCAGCGATTGGTGAGCGTCGCGCAGGATGGTGTCGGTTACGAAAATCTTTTTAGTCATTGTTCTATTCCTCACAGGCCTGCGTGGGCGGCGATGGCGGCGGCGATGGCCAGGGCCAGCTCTTCGGGTTTGCGCTTGATCGA
>Ga0207696_1000613_pt1 | contig 26516 bp, 21 predicted proteins | sample KBSS54metaG_FD_184403 | JGI IMG/M metagenome (GOLD analysis project Ga0207696, IMG submission 184403) | Switchgrass rhizosphere microbial communities from Kellogg Biological Station, Michigan, USA - KBS S5-4 metaG (SPAdes) (version 2) | ecosystem: Host-associated > Plants > Roots > Rhizosphere >...
CCATCAAAAACAAGCGTTATGTGTTCAACTGGAATTACGACAAAGTGCCGCAACCAAAAGTGATGAGCCAGGCATTCCACGATGCGGGCATCAAACTGGCGGCGAACATTAAGCCGTGCCTGTTGCAGGATCATCCTCGTTATCAGGAAGTGGTTGAGCAAGGTCTGTTTATTAAAGATTCCGAGCAAGATAGCCCGGAACGCTCGATCTTCTGGGACGATGAAGGTTCACACCTCGATTTCACCAACCCGGCAACGGTCAAATGGTGGCAAAACGGCGTCACTACGCAACTGCTGGAAATGGGTATCGACTCCACCTGGAACGATAACAACGAATACGAAGTGTGGGATGGCGAAGCACGTTGCTACGGCTTTGGCCAGGAAATCGCCATCAAAAATATTCGCCCGGTCATGCCGCTGTTGATGATGCGTGCCTCGCTGGAAGCACAACAAGCCTTTGCACCGGAAAAACGCCCGTATTTGATTTCGCGTTCAGGTTGCGCCGGGATGCAGCGTTACGTGCAAACCTGGAGCGGCGATAACCGCACCAACTGGAATACGCTGCGCTACAACACTCGTATGGGCGTGGGCATGAGCCTGTCAGGTTTGTATAACGTCGGGCATGACGTCGGCGGTTTCTCTGGCGACAAACCAGATGCCGAGCTGTTTGTCCGTTGGGTACAAAATGGCGTGATGCACCCGCGCTTCACCATTCACTCATGGAATGATGACCAGACTGTCAACGAGCCGTGGATGTACGCAAGTGTGACTCCGGCAATCCGTAGCGCGATTGAAACACGCTATCGCCTGCTACCGTATTTCTACACGTTGCTGTGGCAAGCCCATGCTGACGACGAACCGATGCTGCGTTCAACGTTCCTTGATCATGAGCACGACGCGAAAACCTTCGAAGAGTGTGATGACTTTATGCTGGGCCGTGATTTGCTGGTCGCAAGTGTGGTGGAAGAAGGCCAACGCGAGCGCGAAATCTGGCTGCCAGAAAACGGCGCGGGTTGGTACGATTACTACACCGGCCAGTGGTATAGCGGCGGCCAGACAATTGTGGTTGATGCTCCGCTAGAACGCCTGCCGCTGCTGGTACGCGCCGGTGCTGCCCTGCCGCACTCTGCACGCATTACGCATGTGTTAGCGAGCGCTGATAATGTGCGCGAGTTGAAAGTGTATCCGTTGCAAGGGACAGGCGTTTCACACGGCAGCCTGTTTGAAGACGACGGCGAGTCATGGGGTTATCAGCAAGGTAATGCGTTGTGGCTGAGCTGGGAAATTCGCTGCACAGCGGATGAGGTTCATGTGTCGTTTAGCCGTAAAGGGGATTATCAACCGGCATGGAGCGAGATGAAGTTGACGCTTCCTGCTGGGGAAAAACGCCGTTTGGTTGTTGATGGCGTTGAGCAGGATTTATTGAAGATTTAAGATATAAAAAAACCGCCGAAAGGCGGTTTAAAACTGCTGACGAAGCTATTTCGTAGGTCGGATAAGCGCAGCGTCATCCGACAATCAGGTGCAAATGGTGGATGACGCTAGCGCTTATCCACCCTACAAAACTAAATTAACCGTCAATGCCTTTACTGCGCAGGTAATCTTCGTACCCGCCGGTAAAGTCAATCACACGCTCTGGGGTAATCTCAATCACACGCGTTGCCAGCGAGCTAACAAACTCACGGTCGTGAGAAACGAAGATCAGCGTGCCTGGGTACATTTCCAGCGCCATGTTCAGCGACTCGATAGATTCCATATCCAGGTGGTTGGTAGGTTCATCCATCACCAGAACGTTCGGGCGTTCCATCATTAACTTACCAAACAACATGCGGCCTTTTTCACCACCGGAAAGCACTTTAGCAGGCTTTTTGATGTCATCCTGGCTGAACAGCAGACGGCCAAGAATGCTGCGCACCGCTTGCTCGTCGTCGCCTTCCTGCATCCACTGGCTCATCCAGTCGAACACCGTCAGGTCATTTTCGAATTCGTATTCGTGATCCTGTGCGTAATAGCCGATTTGCACATTCTCAGACCACTTCACAGTACCTGCGTCTGGAGTCAGTTCAGCAACCAGGGTTTTAAGCAGAGTGGTTTTACCCACGCCGTTGGTACCCAGAATCGCCAGTTTTTCACCCACTTCCAGCAGCATGTTAACGCCTTTGAACAGTGGGCCGTTATCAAAGCCTTTAGACATAGCTTCAACTTCAAGCGCATTACGGAACAGTTTCTTGTCCTGCTCGAAGCGAATGAACGGGTTCTGACGGCTGGATGCTTTAACTTCGTCGAGTTTGATTTTATCAATCTGACGCGCACGAGAAGTCGCCTGGCGAGATTTAGAGGCGTTGGCACTAAAACGGCTAACGAAGGATTGCAGGTCTGCAATCTGCGCTTTTTTCTTCGCGTTGTCAGACAGCAGGCGTTCACGCACTTGTGTTGCTGCCGTCATGTATTCGTCGTAGTTGCCTGGATAAACACGCAGTTCGCCGTAGTCCAGATCCGCCATGTGAGTACACACCATGTTCAGGAAGTGACGGTCGTGCGAAATGATGATCATGGTGCTGTTACGTTCGTTCAGCACGGTTTCCAGCCAACGAATGGTGTCGATGTCCAGGTTGTTCGTCGGTTCATCAAGCAGCAGAATTTCTGGGTTTGAGAACAGTGCCTGCGCCAGCAACACACGCAGTTTCCAGCCTGGAGCAACTTCGCTCATCGGGCCGTAATGTTGTTCTACAGGAATGCCGACACCTAACAGCAGTTCGCCCGCGCGTGCTTCAGCGGTGTAACCGTCCATTTCGCCGTACAACACTTCCAGGTCAGCCACTTTGTAGCCGTCTTCTTCGCTCATCTCTGGTAACGCGTAAATGCGGTCGCGCTCTTCTTTTACTTCCCAGAGTTCAGCGTGGCCCATGATTACCGTGTCGAGCACGGTGAATTTTTCAAAGGCGAATTGATCCTGACGCAACTTACCGAGGCGTTCGTTCGGATCAAGTGAAACGTTACCCAGCGTTGGCTCTAAATCGCCACCGAGGATCTTCATAAAGGTAGACTTGCCGCTACCGTTAGCGCCGATCAAGCCGTAACGGTTGCCGCCGCCAAATTTGACAGAAATATTTTCAAACAGCGGCTTACTGCCGAACTGCATTGTGACGTTGCTGGAAACTAGCACAGAGATGTCCTGGTAAAAGAAGTTTTAAGATGTGAGATCCGGCACATTATGCCATAACTCAATGTGCAGATCGCCCTGCTTGTTCACTGGCGATAAAATAATCAATATGGAAAAAAATGTGATTTAATCCACATCTGATTTCCCTGGTCGCGAGAATGCACATATAATGCGCGGCTAAACCGCTCCGTTTCTTCACTAACTAGCCTGCATGGCCGTAAATAATTCGCATACCATGAATATGAAACTACGCACTATTTTACTGGCATTTGTGGCTGTCGTGTCTTTTAGCAAAACAGCTTCTGCCGTGACCTATCCTCTGCCTACTGATGGCAGCCGTTTGATTGGTCAAAACCAGGTTGTCACCATTCCTGAAGGTAGCACCGCACCGCTGGAAGAATTCGCAGCACGTTACCAGATGGGTCTTTCCAACATGTTGGAAGCAAACCCGGGTGTTGACCCGTATTTGCCAAAGCCTGGTACCATCCTGAATATTCCTCAGCAGCTGATTCTGCCGGACACCGTCCATGAAGGTATTGTTATTAACAGTGCTGAAATGCGCCTCTACTATTACCCTGCTGGCTCCAACACGGTTATCGTGCTGCCAATCGGTATCGGCCAGTTGGGTAAAGACACCCCACTGAACTGGACAACAAAAGTAGAACGTAAGAAAGCGGGCCCAACCTGGACGCCAACGAAGAAAATGCACGCAGAATATATTGCTGCCGGTACGCCACTGCCAGCGGTTGTTCCAGCTGGCCCGGATAACCCGATGGGTCTGTATGCACTGTACATTGGTCGTCTGTATGCAATTCACGGTACCAACGCAAACTTTGGTATCGGCCTGCGCGTAAGCCACGGTTGTGTGCGTCTGCGTAATGAAGACATCAAATTCCTGTTCGAGAAAGTGCCGGTCGGTACCCGCGTTCAGTTCATCAACGAACCGGTTAAAGCCACCGTTGAGCCAGATGGTACGCGCTACATTGAAGTGCATAACCCACTGTCGACCACTGAAGCGCAGTTCAACTCCACTGAGATTGTCCCTATCACGCTGAAAAACAACGTGACCGCGATTACCGCTCAGCCTGACGTTGACAGCACCGTATTGGATCAAGCTATTCAGGGCCGTTCCGGTATGCCGGTACGCTTGAACTAAGCGAAGATTACAGCTTTGAAGAGCGGCCTACGGGCCGCTTTTTTTGTCCTCAAAATACCTGTTGTGATAATGCCCAAAACTTTCTGGAACGTTCCAGACAGGAATGTTTGGTATGCTAATAATTCATGATGTGACCGGTAGCACATTTTTGAGTTTAATTGTATGATGAATGCGTTTTCTAAAAGGTAATCACTATGCGTAACTCACTCACCGCACTATGGCAGTACCTGCGGGCATTTATATTAATTTACATATGCTTATATGCAGGTATTGCCATTTCGTCACTGCTTCCTATCACCATCCCCGGCAGCATTATTGGCATGCTGATTCTGTTTGTATTGCTGTCGCTGCAAATCGTCCCTGCCAAATGGGTTAAACCCGGTTGCCAAATATTGATTCGTAACATGGCGCTGCTGTTTGTGCCGATTGGCGTAGGTGTGATGCAGTATGTCGATGTAATAAAACAACAATTTGGCCCTGTCGTGGTCTCATGTTTTATCAGTACCCTGGTGGTGTTAGTGGTGGTGAGCTGGAGTTCCCAGTTAATGCATGGCGAGCGTAAAGTGGTGAGCGAGCGCGAGGGTGAGACAAAATGATTCATCATCTTTGGTGGTCTTTACCTTTAACACTGGCGACTTTTTTCCTGGCCCGCCAGGTTGCTGTCCGTTATAAATCGCCGGTCCTGAACCCGTTGCTGATTTCCATGATTGTGATAATCCCAATCCTGGTCTTCACCCGTACCCCTTACGAACATTATTTCGAAGGCAGTAAAGTATTAAATGACTTGCTGCAACCGGCCGTTGTTGCCCTCGCCTTCCCGCTTTACGAACAGCTTCACCAGATTCGCGCGCGCTGGAAATCCATTATCACTATCTGTTTTATTGGCAGCATGGTGGCGATGATTACCGGTACTTCGGTGGCATTACTGATGGGGGCAACTCCGCAAATTGCCGCTTCGATTTTGCCGAAATCAGTGACCACCCCTATCGCAATGGCAGTCGGTGGCAGTATCGGTGGGATCCCGGCGATTAGCGCAGTCTGTGTGATTTTTGTCGGTATTTTGGGTGCCGTATTTGGTCATACCCTTTTGAATTTAATGAACATTACCACTAAGGCGTCTCGTGGTCTTGCGATGGGGACGGCATCTCATGCCCTCGGCACCGCTCGCTGCGCGGAACTTGATTACCAGGAAGGGGCTTTTAGCTCATTGGCGCTGGTGATCTGCGGCATCATTACCTCACTGATTGCCCCGTTCCTGTTCCCGGTTATTTTGGCCGTTGTAGGTTAAAACTTGCGAGAGATCGCGCATTTTCATTCTTTATTTCATACGTTGCATTTGTAATTAGATGAAGATCACATATAAAGCCTATACAGACCCGTAAACTACGGGTCAATCACTTGTTATGAGGCTAATTTCCATGCGCTCACGTTTTCAGGCTGCTCTCGCACAACTCCCGGCTGCACTGCAAACCGCACTGCAACCCTTGATTACTGACTCTCATTTCCCGGCAATGTTTATTGCTTCCGAAGTAGAATCACTGAAAGCTCAGACCGGCCTTGATGACGATGCATTGGCCTTCGCCTTATTGCCACTCGCAGCCTCTTGTGCACGTGCTGATTTATCACAGTTTTATGTTGGCGCTGTGGCGCGCGGCGTAAGCGGTAACCTTTATTTTGGCGGCAATATGGAGTTTCTCGGCTCCACCATGCAGCAGACCGTTCATGCCGAGCAGAGCGCAATTACTCACGCGTGGATGCGCGGTGAAAAAGCACTCTCCGCCATTACGGTTAACTACACACCTTGTGGCCATTGCCGCCAGTTTATGAACGAGCTGAATAGCGGTGTAGCACTACGCATTAATTTGCCAGGCCGTAAACCCGCCACGCTTGGCGATTATCTGCCTGATGCCTTTGGCCCACGCGATTTAGAAATCAAAACCTTGCTGCTTGATGAAATGGACCATGGCTTTGAGTTGCAGGGCGATGAATTAAGCCGTGCCGCCATTGCCGCGGCAAACCGTAGCCATGCGCCGTACAGCAACGCGCCTTCAGGTGTGGCGCTGGAAATGCGTGACGGGACGATTTTCAAAGGGAGCTATGCAGAAAACGCGGCATTCAATCCTTCCCTGCCACCACTGCAGGCCGCACTGAATCTGCTGAGTCTTTCGGGTTATGACTATAACGATATTCAGCGGGCAATACTTGCTGAAAAAGCCGAAGCACCACTAACTCAATGGGATGCGACCGCTGCCACACTAAAAGCGCTGGGCTGTATGAATATTGACCGCGCACTTTTGAATTGATATTCACAGTACGGGCGTGCTTGCGTCCGTACTGTTTAAATTTAACGCAACCAACGCAGTGAATCTTGCTCTTACCCACCAGGTAAAGTAGCCTTGAATAAAATTCCCTCCTTTTTTAGAGCCGCAAGTCCATGTTGAAGCGCGTGTTTTATAGCCTGTTGGTGATAATCGGATTGGCTGTGGTCGCTGCGCTATGTCTTGACCGCTGGATAAGCTGGAAAACTGCGCCTTACGTCTATGATGAATTGCAGGACTTGCCCTACCGCCAGGTCGGCGTGGTGCTTGGAACCGCCAAATATTACCGCACAGGCGTGATTAATCAGTATTACCAATTCCGTATTCAGGGCGCGTTAAATGCTTATAACAGCGGTAAAGTAAATTACCTGCTGTTAAGCGGCGATAATGCCCAGCAAAGCTACAACGAACCCATGACCATGCGTAAAGATCTGATTGCCGGTGGTGTTGACCCGGCCGACATCGTGCTGGATTACGCTGGTTTTCGTACCCTGGATTCTATCGTTCGTACCCGCAAAGTCTTTGATACCAACGATTTCATCATTATCACTCAGCGTTTCCATTGCGAACGTGCGCTATTTATTGCCTTGCATATGGGTATTCAGGCGCAGTGTTACGCCGTTCCCTCGCCAAAAAATATGATGACTGTACGTATCCGTGAATTTGGTGCCCGATTAGGCGCGCTCGCGGATCTGTATATCTTTAAACGTGAACCGCGTTTTCTTGGCCCATTAGTGCCAATTCCTGCAATGCATGAAGTACCTGAAGATGCACAAGCTTATCCGGCTGTGACGCCAGAACAGTTGCTGGAGTTACAGAAAAAACCCTAAAGTAAGCCCTCAAGGAAGGAAGAATGGCTGTTAATAAAATATTACTGGCATTGGTTCCCGCACTCAGTCTGCTGGCTGCACCTGCACTGGCGCAGGCAGAAGAAGAATGCATGGCGCAGTTAAAAACACAGGCCGCGTTGCTGCATCCTACAAGTCAGCTAAATGAAAGTATCAGCGCCTGCAAAGTGTGGCCGTGGGCTCCAGACAAAACCATTATGGTGATGATGTTATCTGCGCCTGACGGTGAACCGGATTTTACCATCTATGATGTCGATGTGATGGTGACGGACACACAAAGCGGCAAGGTAATTGCGCGCAATACCCACCCGCAAGCCGTTCAGGATGATGCGATAGCAACTAGCTCTGTCACCATCGATACAGCACGTTACCAGCTCACCCCAGATTTACGCGCCTTTGCCATCCGCTTTGTCCATACTGGTTCTTCCAATGTTAACCAGTTCGGTGTTGAAAGCCTGAATATGTATGTGCTTAAAGACAAAACGCTGCCTTTGCTGGTTAATCACTTCAGTATGGTGATTGACAGCGGAGAGTGGGATGGGGCTTGCACGGGATATTTTACGAAAAACAAGCGAACTATTTCGGTGTTAAACACTACCAGCAACGGCTATGCCGATCTGCGAGTACACGATAAAAAAGTCTCAAATGAAACAAACCGGGATAAAGCCGGTAAATGTGCAGAAACAAAAGTTGGCGAAGAGGAAACAGATATTATTCTGCGTTTTGATGGGAAAGTTTATCCGGTGGATAAAAAAGAGCAGTTTGACAGTGCATTTTGATTAAATGATCAGGGTGAGCCTTCGCCCACCCTGACAATAAATTACTTCTTACGTGCGTATTTCAATGAATCCAGTGCGACCGCGAAGATAATGATCGCACCCTTGATAATGTACTGCCAGTAAGGGTTCACGCCGATATACGTCAAACCGTAGTTGATGACGGTGAAGATGATAACACCGGTCACCACGCCCACGACCGTCCCCACGCCGCCGCTGAATGACACACCGCCGACGACGCACGCCGCAATCGCATCCAGTTCGTACATGAAGCCAAGGTTGTTGGTCGCAGAACCGATACGCCCAGCTTCTAACATCCCGCCGAAGGCGTAGAACACACCAGACAGCGCGTAAATCATGATCAGGTTCAGTGCAACGTTAACACCAGAAACTTTAGCGGCTTCAGGGTTACCACCGATGGCGAAGATGTTCTTACCAAAGCGCGTTTTGTTCCACAGAATCCAGACAAAGCCAATCGCAATCAACGCATAGAACGTGATGTACGAGAGCTTAAAGTTACCCATCTTGATAAAGCCCTGGGTAAAGGTCGAGAACCCGCTATCGAACCCCGCAATTGGCGATGCGCCAACAAAGTCGTAGTACAGGGAGTTGATACCGTAAACGATGATCATGGTACCCAAAGTGGTGATAAACGGCGTCACGTTCAGGTAAGCAATGATAATACCGTTAACCAGACCAATGATTGCGCCGATAGCACAAACGATCAGGATAACCAACGGGATTGGCATGGTGCTCATTTCAGGGAAAACTTTGTTTACGTTTTCCATTGATTGCAGGAATGTCGCCGCGACAACCGCCGCTAAACCTACCTGGCGACCTGCTGACAGGTCAGTACCCTGAGTCACAATCAGCCCCGCCACACCCAATGCAATGATGATACGCACGGAAGACTGGGTCAGAATGTTACTTAAGTTCATCAAGCTTAAAAACGTTGGGTCCTGGAAAATAATAATCGCCAGCAGCACCAGCAATACGACATAAATGCCGCCTTCTTTCAGATAAGTTAGAAAACTTTTCTTATTTAACGCACTCATTTTAATAGCCCCTAAATTATCAAAGGTGCACAGACGCAAGACGTAATATTTCGTTCTGCGTGGTTGTTTTAGTGTCTACAATTCCGGCAACGAGACCATTGCTCATCACCAGGATACGATCTGTAATCCCTAACAACTCTGGCATTTCGGACGAAATAATGATGATTCCTTTCCCTTTTTTGGCGAGTTCAGCAATAAGCTGATAAATTTCAAATTTAGCCCCAACATCAATCCCGCGAGTCGGTTCATCTAACATTAAAATTTCTGGCTGTGTTAATAACCAACGGCCAATAATCACTTTTTGTTGGTTACCACCGGACAGCGAACCAATCGCCGTGCGATGACCTGGTGTTTTGACACGCATTGAGTCGATTACCCATTGGGTATCGCTTTTCATGCGCGAATTATCCAGTAAGCCAACTTTGTTTTTATAATTGCGAATATTAGAAATCAGTGAGTTAAAACCAATATCCAGGTACGCATAAATACCGGTTGAGCGACGTTCTTCTGTCACCAGGGCAAAGCCATGGTTAATCGCTTCGTTCGCGCTATGGTTATTAATCTTTTTGCCGTGCAACGTAATAGTACCGTCTGATTTTTCACGGATACCAAAAAGTGTTTCAACAATATCAGTACGTTTTGCACCGACCAGACCAGCAATGCCAAGAATTTCCCCTTTGTGCAAATCAAAGGAAACATCGCGAATCGAAGGCTGACGTAGTGAAGTCAGGTTACGGACTTCCATAATCACTTCACCCGGCACGTTTTCTTTTGTCGGGAAGCGTTGGTTTAGCGAGCGGCCCACCATCATGGAGATAATTTTATCCATATCCAGCCCTTCTAATGGCTGGGTGGCAATCCACTGCCCGTCACGTAAAATCGTGATTTCATCACACAGCTGGAAAATTTCTTCCATTTTGTGGGAGATATAAACAATACCGCAGCCGCGTTCTTTTAATTTACGGATGATTTTGAAAAGGTGATTAACTTCTTTTTCTGTCAGTGAGGATGTTGGCTCATCCATAATGACGATTTTGGCATTGTAAGAAAACGCTTTGGCAATTTCGATCATCTGCATTTGTGATACTGACAATGTGCCGACACGTGCTTTAGGGTCAATATCAATATCCAGTTCATCGAAAATATGTTTGGTATCGCGGTACATTTTGTCCTGGTCGACAAATACACCTTTAGTTGGGTAGCGCCCCAGCCACATGTTATCCATTACGGTACGTTGTAAAACCAGGTTTAATTCCTGGTGCACCATAGAAATACCATTTTCCAGCGCTTCTTTGGTGCTGGAAAAGTTAACTTCTTGTCCCTGAAAAAGAATACTGCCGGAATCTTTGGCATAGATCCCAAATAGGCATTTTAATAATGTTGATTTGCCTGCACCGTTCTCACCCATTAATGCGTGAATGGAATGAGGACGAACTTTTAAATTAACATTATCCAGTGCCTTAACGCCGGGGAATGATTTATTAATGTTGGTCATTTCCAACAAATATTCCGACGACTGATTTGTAATATTGTCGACCATAATTACGGTTCCAATAGTGTCACTGAGTGGATTGAGCCGGACGAAAATCACATCCGGCTCGACACTTTTTTTAAAACCATATCCAAAATAATTCGAGTTGCACAAAGGCGACAAGCTCGTGAGTCCCCGGCAGCTTACTTAAGTAAGTGACCGGGGTGAGCGAGTGCAGTTAACGCATCTGCGGCTCGAAGTATGAAGGATACTTATTTACCAGTAAATTCAGCCAGATTGCTCTGATCAACACCGACGTATGGGATACGAACGATTTTGTTCTCAATCTTCCACTTAGTGCCTTCAGCGGCAGGCTTACCATCGGCCAGGTTTTTAGCCAGATCGAAGGTTGCTTTAGCCTGGTTGTTGGCATCGTTCAGAACGGTACCGGCCATTGCGCCAGATTTAACCAGTGCCAGAGCTTCTGGCAGGGCATCAACACCAAAGACTGGAATAGAAGATTTGTTGTGCGCTTTCAGCGCTTCAACTGCACCCATTGCCATCGCATCGTTGTTGGCAATAACCACTTCGATTTTGTTAGCGTTCGGGCCAGACAACCATGCGTCCATCTTATCTTTTGCCTGAGCGGTATCCCACATTGCAGTATCTAACTGCAGCTGTTGAGTTTTCAGGCCTTTGGTATTCAGCTCTTTAATAACATAGGTAGTACGAGCTTCAGCATCCGGGTGGCCTGGTTCGCCTTTGAGCAGAACGAATTGAACCTGACCATCTTTGTTCAGATCCCATGCCGGGTTAGCTGCCCAATGTTTAGCAATCAGGTCGCCCTGGATGATGCCAGACTCTTTAGAGTCAGTACCCACGTAGTAAGCTTTGTCGTAGCTATCCAGCGCTTTACGAGAAGGTTCTTTGTTGTAGAACACGATTGGAATGTTCTGGCCGCGAGCTTTTTCGATAACGGTGCCCGCAGCAGCAGGGTCAACCAGGTTGATTGCCAGTGCTTTCACGCCTTTTGCCAACAGTACGTCAATCTGATCGTTCTGCTTGGACTGGTCGTTTTGCGAGTCGTTCATCAGCAGTTCTACGTCTGGAGAAGCTTTTGCGTCTTTCTCAATCGCTTTGCGAACCACTGACATGAAGTTATCGTCATATTTATAAATGGTCACACCAATACGGGTATCAGCTGCATGAGCGGCTGCGCCAAACAACATGCAAGACATAACAGCGGACAGGGTCAAAACCTTCTTATTCATGGTATCTCCGGTTTTTTGCAGGGTAGTACATTAGGTATTCAGGCAGGCAGCACTGTTACAAAAATGTTACTGAATGCCGAAAATTTTCTATAGTAAAAAACTCTTCCGTGTTCGGTAACGATCCATAACTGCTTTTATTGATGATTTTTTTGCTTAATACCTATGCGCAAACTGATGAGTCAGCGTTACATATAGTTTCAGCTGATAAAACGCTGACATCATAGTCATCGCAATGTTAATTAACTGTGAATTTACTCACAAATTGAAACCGGTTACATCAAAGACTTTATTCAGAGAGTGATCGATGCCGCAATTTGCCGTGGAGCCACCGAATGACGACGCACCAAAGTCGGCATAAAACAGTGCGTTGCACCAATATCGAGCGTTCCTGCCGCCCCTTGTAGCGCCAGTTCCGTCGCCAGACGCGCCATTGAAACAATGGGGTATCGCACCGTGGTGAGTTGCGGATCGGTGTAACGCGCGATGGGAATATCATCAAAACCGATCACTGAAACATGATGCGGCACGACAATCCCGTTATCTTTCAAGGCAGTTAACGCTCCGGCCGCCATGCTGTCGTTGTAAGCAAACACCGCACTGAGTTGCAGATTGCGGCCAAGCAATTCCACCATTGCCGCTTCGCCGCCCTGCATATCCGGTGAACCTACGCCTACCCAGCTTTCTGGCGGGGTAATCCCCTGCTCTGTCATGCCACGCATCCAGCCTTCACGGCGTTGTGCGTTATCTTCAATCGCATGACTGGAGGCCAGATAACCAATGCGTTGATGACCTTGATTAAACAGCATTCGTGTTGCCATCAACGCACCACTGACGTTATCAAGCCCCACGCAACGGTGTTCGTAGCCCGGCACAATTCGGTTAACCAGCACCATGCCGGGAATTTGATCGAGGAACTCAGCTAATTCTTGGTCACCGAGAGCTTTAGCATGAACAATCAATGCGTTACAGCGCTGACGAATCAACACTTCAATGGCATGACGCTCTTTTTCTTCCTGGTGGTAGCTGTTGCCGATGAGCACATATTTGTTGTGCTGCTGTGCCACAACATCCACTGCCTTCACCAATGCGCCAAAGAACGGATCGGACACATCCATCACCACCACGCCGATGGTATCGCTGACCTGAGTTGCCAGAGCCTGGGCGTTAGCGTTTGGCCGATAACCCAGCTGCGCCACCGCCTGCATTACGCTTTCACGGGTGTCCGCACTGACCAGCGCGCTGTTATTAAGTACACGAGAAACGGTCGCCACTGAGACACCGGCGATGCGGGCAACGTCACGAATGGTGATCATATTTTTCACCAGTCGAAAGAGGAGTTAGTCTCATGAATGCACCCTGTATTTGGCAAGGTGGCTATTCTGGCAGCGACGCGGGAATGACTACGTGAGGATGATCACATCAATGAAAACGGTTACATACAAATCGTTAACGTTTGTGATGTATATCATTATCTTGTTGTATGTTTCAGAGAAACCCCAGCAGCACGTGCTGTGAGTTGTCGCCATAGCCATTCAATTGGCCCCTGGCGGAAGAAACGCAGCCATAGCATTGAAAAGACAATGTTGATGACCCAGACGGCGGGAACGAAAGCCAGCAGCGACAGGCGGTCATACTTCATATAACCGCCCATCTGGAAGAAGAATGCGGTGCAAATCAGCGTTTGCAGCAAGTAATTCGATAGCGCCATGCGCCCGACATGCGCGACAGCATTCACCAGTCGCCAACGCGAAAGCTGCGGCCAGTAGCCAAATGCCAGCGCGGCATAACCGATAGTTTGAAACGGCGCACTCAATTCACGCGGGGCTTGCAGCAAGAAAGCACACCAGCGATAACCCCAGCCAAGGTGCCACTGGGCATAAATAGCCGGAATGTTGATTAACATACCGACGATAATCAGCCACCAGCCGGTGCGGCGGTAATGATGCAAACTGAACGCCCCACGCAACCAACCGCTACGCATTAATGACGCACCAAGCAGCATCATTCCAGCCAGTTGCCAGCCGTACTGCGCGCCTAACGCCACTAAATTTGAGGAAAGTAAGTCAATGCGATTGCTGATTGCTTCGCTTCCGCCCTGCAATTTCCACCATTGCTCATACTGCAGGTTGGCCGCATCCGGCACCCAGGAACGGTTCGGCGCATCACCAGAGATAAAGCCCAGCAACAGCAATACCCCAATGCCGGTGAGATAGAGAATTACCCCGGTATTAAACAGTGAGCGAATCCCCGGCGCGTCGCGAATCAAGCGCCAGCACACCAGGCCGACTAAACCATAAGCCAGCAAAATATCGCCATCCCATAACAAGATAGCGTGCATGAAACCCAACAAGACTAATAACGTCAGACGTGACTGAATCCAGCGTTTGCCGCGATGTAACAACATCTGCAAGCCAGCGCCAAATAATAAAGCGAATAAGGTGAGGAATTTGACCTGGGCAAAGAGATCAAGAATGGCCCATGTCCAGGCCTCGCGGTCAGTAATAGCACCGGACCAGGCAGGGTTCAGATACGCCGCCTTCGGCAAACCGAAGGCCACGATATTGAGCAGCAGAATGCCGAGAATAGCGACGCCACGGACAAAATCCAGCGTACCGTTTCTCTCCATACACCCTGCCTGATAAATGTTAGTTATGACGCACAGCGCGCAGAAATTCCTGACGGGTATTCTGGCTGGATTTGAACAAGCCGCCTAACGACGTGGTCGTCGTGGCACTGGTTGCGTCCTGCACACCACGCGCTTTCACACAATAATGGACCGCATCAATAGATACCGCCACATTGTTGGTGCCAAGCAGCGTTTGCAGGGCAATCAGGATTTGCTGAGTTAAGCGTTCCTGAACCTGCGGGCGCTGGGCAAAGAATTGCACAATGCGGTTAATTTTTGACAGGCCAATGACGGTATCTTTTGGCAGATATGAAACTGTCGCTTTACCGTCGATAGTCACGAAATGGTGTTCACAGGTACTGGTGAGCGTGATGTTGCGCACGGTGACCATTTCATCGACCTTCATCTTATTTTCGATGACGGTGATTTTTGGGAAGTTGGCATAATCGAGGCCGGAGAAAATCTCATCGACATACATTTTGGCGATGCGATGCGGCGTTTCCATCAAGCTGTCGTCGCTCAAATCAAGATTCAGCAACTGCATGATTTCCGTCATATGCTCGGCAATCTGACGTTTGCGGGTTTCGTTATCAAGTTCACGCAATTGCGGACGCAGCGGGGTTTCCAGGCCGCGTGCAACTAATGCTTCGTGAACCAATGCGGCTTCTGGACTTAATGATGGCATACTATTTTCTCCTGCAGGTGTGGCTGACCTCGGCCCTACATGGGGCAAAGTGTGCGCTTATTGTGCGTGAGCACGGTCGCATAATCCAGTAGTGCGAACGATAATTAATGAAATCGTCAAAACCTTCGCCAAACTAAACCGCCACCAACCAACAATGCCAACCCTGCGACATATAAAGCTGGCTCCAGTTGCCCGGTTAGCGAAGTCGAGGTTGCCGATAACATTGGCCCAACCAACTGCCCCATCGCGTATCCGCTGGTCAGTAATCCCGCCATATAACGGGTATGTTGCGGTGCCAGTTCACGGCCATATTGTAATGACAATTGCACCGCACATAAGAACCCGCCGCCCACTAACAACGCCCCCAGAACCAGCCCGCTGATACCGGGAATGATATCTGAGGCGAATACTCCAAGCGCCTGCAACCAAAGTACCAGCGCTAAGCGTTGATGGGTTTGCAGCCAAAATCGTGTGGCAATACCCAGCAAAATACCGCATACCGCCGCACCGCCAAATATCGGCCAGACGAATTGCGCGAATGCGCTACCAGGAAAACGTGCGCTAGCCATTTGCGATAAAAACGTCGCGGGCAGAATATAGCCAAATCCGGCGAGGCTGTAGCTTAACAGCAGCCGTTTGAGCTGCGCGGTTAAAACCAGCGGTTCGGGTGCCGTTTCCGGGCGATGTAACTCCCCTTTGCGCGGTAAGTTGCGGGCGATTAATAAGATCAACAACAACGCCAGAACGCCATAAACCAACCAGCCGTGAGCTGCGGATAAACCGTAACTGTGGATCGCCACCGCCAGCAAACCGCTGATAAATATCCCGGCACCAGGACCGGCAAATACCGCAGCGCTTAAACCGGGCTTGCCTAAACGCGCCAGTTGCTCGTTGCTCCAGGCGGCAATTAACACCATTGCCCAGCCACTGGCACAGCCAATCAGGAAGCGAATCAGCGCGTGCCACAATGCGGAATCGACGGTGGCGGATAACAGCGTCAAAACCACCGCCCCCCAAACACCGAGCATCAAACGGAATTCGACACGCCGGTGCGCGCGCATGGCATCCCACGCGCCAATCAGATAGCCGAGATAGTTAATCGCGGCTACCAAACCCGCACTGGTTAAGGTAAGTTGCCCTTCCGCTATCATCAGCGGGACTTGTGGCGTAAAGGCAAAGCGGCCAATGCCCATTGCCACCACCAACACCAGAAATCCCGTCAACGCGATACGAAGTGCCACATCGCCCCCAATTGTTACGATTTCGTTGCCAGCATGATGCCGCATGACTAGACTGGGGTGAAGTGAAAGTTATTCATTGATATTGAATATATTTAAGGACATTTATATGGAACTGCTTGAAGAACACCGATGTTTTGAAGGCTGGCAGCAGCGCTGGCGCCATGATTCCGCGGTATTGAAATGCCCGATGACGTTCAGTATTTTTCTGCCAACTCCGCGCACCACTCCCCCACCCGTTCTGTACTGGCTGTCAGGCCTGACCTGTAACGACGAAAACTTCACCACTAAAGCGGGCGCACAACGTGTCGCTTCTGAACTGGGCATTGTTCTGGTGATGCCGGACACCAGTCCGCGCGGTGAAAATGTGCCGAATAATGAAAGTTACGATCTCGGCCAGGGCGCAGGTTTTTACCTGAACGCGACAGAGCAGCCGTGGGCTGACCATTTCCGCATGTACGACTACATTAATCACGAGTTGCCCGCGTTAATTGCCGATAATTTCAGCATCAGCGATAAAGCCTCTATTTTCGGCCATTCGATGGGCGGCCACGGCGCACTGAGCATCGCGTTGAAAAACCCTGGCCGTTATTGTTCGGTTTCTGCATTTGCGCCGATTGTGAATCCAACGCGCGTCCCGTGGGGGAAAAAAGCGTTTGCGGCTTATTTAGGTGCAGACGAAGAGAAATGGCGCGAATGGGATAGCTGCTGTTTATTGATGCAGGCCGATAACGCGCAGGCAATTCCGGTGCTTATCGATCAAGGGGATGCCGATCAGTTCTTAGCAGATCAACTACAACCCGCGCAGTTTGCTGAAGTGGCGCGGCAGAAAAACTGGCCGTTAACTCTGCGGGTGCAGCCAGGTTACGACCATAGTTATTACTTTATTGCTTCGTTTGTGGAAGACCATTTGCGGTTCCACGCGGAGCATTTGGGGTAACTGTTTGATTTGGTTTGCCCTCACCCCGACCCTCTCCCTCAGGAGAGGGAGAAAACTGGGCTATCCCCTCTCCCTCAGGGCTGTCTCTTAGTCACAACTTTGAGGGGCGATTTAAGCCGGACCCGAAATTCAAGGTCAAAGTCAAAAGCCAAGGCGGTTTTGACTTTGTTCCCGGCTTCAATCGCGCCGTTTTTTACCCTTCAGTCGGGGTCACGTGGTCGGGAACCACGTGAGAGAGCGATCGTCGGGAACGAGTCGCGAACGACCCCGAATGTTGGGTGAAAAACGGTGTTTACCGCTTGCGGCGATTGATTTGCCGTGCGCCTGGATTATCAAGGGGTTGGCGTTAACCCCTTGATTCGTTCACCGTTTGCGGGAATCACAGAGATAACTGAACGCACGAGTGAACGGAAAATCAGCGAGGCTTACAGATCTCACCCTGACAAGATTGCCAGGGCGAGGGGGGAAAATCAGAACGTGTAATCCACCGCCATAAAGTAACGACGACCATCTTCGTTATAACTGTAATCGTCGCGGCTCAAATCTTTATCGCCGAGGTTCAGCACACCCGCGCGCAATTTGATGTCTTTCGTCGCCTTCCATGCCGCACCGGTATTCCACACCACATAACCGCCAGGTGTTGGTGCGCCATCAGTCGTGGCACGCTGCTCGCCGGTGTAGTTCGCAGAAACATAGAACGACCAGTCATCGAGCGGCAACCAATCCACCGTGCCGTTGGCGGTATGGAATGGCAGTGAAGCCAGCGGCTTATTGCCACCGCCACTCAAATCTCGCCCATCGTTATAGGTGTAATTCAGCGTCAATTTCCATTGATCGTTGAATGGCACTTTCACCTCAGTTTCTACGCCACGAACACGCGCTTTGTTAACGTTGTAATATTTGAAAATTGGCCGACCCGCGCTGTCAAAACCAACAAAGTTTGGATACGACGGCGCCAGTGCACAGTTCTGCGTGCGGTTAATATCAATCATGTCGTCGAGGTTGTTCTGGAAGGTGGTGATACTGCCAGACACACCATCCAGTAGACCTTCATCGCCTGCGTAATACAGACCGAATTCGAAGCTTTCACTGGTTTCTGGTTTCAGATCGGGGCTGCCGACAATCTTACAAGAGCCACGGCAAGAGTTGCTGGTCCAGTCGGGGCTCAGTTGCAGCAACGATGGCGCTTTAAATGCCGTTGCCCAGCCGCTTTTCATGGTGATGGTATCGGTCGCGCTATACACCAGGTAAGCACGCGGGCTCCAGTGATCGCCGTAAGTTTCGTGGTCGTCCATACGCACGCCGGTGGTCAACGCCAGCGGTTCGAAAATCCGCCATTCATCTTCCAGGAACAAGGCGTACTGGCTGGCAGAGGTTTCGCTGCTGTTACTGCCGGTGAGGTTAACTGGGTCAGTTAATTTATCGTGACGCCATTCGCCGCCAAAGGTCAGTAATTGGTTGATGTCGCCCAAAGGCAGCACCAGTTTGCCATCGAGGCTGTTGTTGCGCGAGGTGATAGGTGAACTGTTGCCTGGATTGAGGTTATCGATTTTATCGCCATAAAAACGCAGTTCGGTATTGCCGTAATCCCAACGCCCGTTATGGGAAATCGAGTAATCCTGGCGCTCCATACGGTTTTTATTCAGCGAGTCAGAATCACGGTCCTGGCGGTCAAAACCATAACCAAAGCTCATGTCCTGGTTTTCGGTTGGCGTCAGGGCAAATTCCGCACTGCCGCTGCGCGTGGTATAGCCTTCAATGCGCGGCGTTTCACCCGTAGTACTGGTGCTGGAAGATTCTTGTTTGTCTTTTTCGCGCTTGCCAAGGTTGCCGTAAACTTTGACGCCGAGCAGGTTGTCGATGATGGGGCCGCTGGCAAAGAAGTTGCTGTTATAAGAATCCCCGCGATCGCGATTTTCCTGAATGGTGGTATCTGCCGTCACGTTGCCGTGCCAGGCCTTGCCCACTTTGCGCGTAATAATGTTGACCACGCCGCCTAACGCATCGGAACCGTAAAGTGAAGACATCGGCCCACGTACCACTTCGATACGTTCAATGGCATCAACCGGGATCCAGTTCAGGTCAAAATCGTTATGACGGAAGACGGCATTACGCGAGTTCACCCGCTTGCCATCCACCAGAATCAGCGTGTAACTGCTGTCCAGACCACGAATACTGACGCCCTGGCGGTTATCCCCTTCGTTGGTCAATTGCACACCAGGAACTTCCTGCAAAACATCTTTCAGGTTCTGGATAGGCTTTTTCTTCAGATCTTCTTGAGTAATAACGCTAATACTGGCTGGGGCATCTTTGAGGTTTTGCTCGGTGGCAGACGCAGTCACCACCATCGTGTCTTCACGTTGTTCGGCAATTACCGGAAACGCAGCGGTGATTATTGACGCGCAGAGTCCTCCCCGGACGATGGGATTCAACCTTAACATTCCTTTCTCCATGAGGTGAATTACAAGCTAAAAGGCTCACATTCCTTGGTGCGTCGCCCGCTACATTGGCAAACGACGTCGAACCTTACTCACCGACATCCAGCCGGGGTAAAGCGTGGCGACACCATAAATTAAACGAGAATGGTTATCAATCAAATTGTTAAATTTTGTAAGGTATCGAGTGCAGTTGTAACGGCAGGAACGGGGTTTGTAGGGCGGATAAACGAAGTGTCATCCGCCATTGTGAAGTGAATTATTGACCGCTATTTATTGACCGTAATAGGCGCTTTTACCGTGCTTACGCAGATAGTGTTTATCGAGCAATTGCGGCTGCATATTGCCGCCTGACACCCAAGAAACGGCGGTACGGCGAAGGAATATCCAATAGATAATCAGGGTAAAAAAGGGCTTTCTTGATAAATAAAAAAGGGCAACGAATATATCGTTGCCCTTTTTTTATTAACGAACCTTGTAATATTGTCGGTTCGAAATTTATTACTTCTTAAACGTTTTTGGGAAGGTCATTTCGCTGTATTTCACAAAACGAGACCCTTTGGTAATTTTGTAGCCGAACCAAATTGCCAGGAACAGCGGGATACCGATATAGGTCGCTGTCACGCCAGCCCAGTCAATCTTATCGGCCAGGAACGCTTCGTAGTTCTGGCCCAGTGTGATAATCAGACACAGGGCGAAGGCAAAGATAGGCCCGACAGGGAAGAAGCCTGAAACGTACGGCAGGTCGTTGAGATCCAGCCCTTGCTTCACATAACCACGACGGAAACGGTAGTGGCTGATCGCGATACCTAACCAGGCGATAAAGCCAGTCATACCGGATGTGTTCAGCAGCCACAGGTACACGGTCTGGTTGCCATACATTGATGTCAGGAAGCACAAGCCCGCCACAACCGTGGTTGCATACAACGCATTACGCGGCACACCACCAGCGGACAGCTTAGAGAAAATACGTGGCGCTTTGCCATCACATGCCAGGGTGTAAAGCATACGAGTCGATGCGTACATCCCGGAGTTACCCGCTGACAGTACTGCAGTCAGGATAACGGCGTTCATCACTGCCGCAGCAGAGAGCAGACCTGCATGTTCAAATACCAGAGTGAACGGGCTAACGCCGATGTCTTTCACATCGTTACGCAGCAGGCTCGGATCGGTATAAGGAATGATCAGGCTGATAATCAGAATCGCGAACACATAGAACAGCAGGATACGCCAGAACACCTGACGCACAGCGCGTGGAATGTTCTTACCTGGATCTTCAGATTCACCCGCAGCAACACCGATAAGCTCAGTCCCCTGGAAGGAGAAGCCGACGATCATCGCCACACCAATCATGGCGGAGAACCCACCCGCAAATGGCGCATCGCCTACCGCCCAGTTGCTCCACCCCGCAGGTTGTGCACCTTTGAAGATGCCAAGAATCATCATCACGCCGACAATGATAAAGATGATAACCGTCGTCACTTTAATCAGTGAGAACCAGTATTCTGCTTCGCCAAAGCCTTTAACAGAGATGTAGTTGAGCAGGAACATGATGCCGAGGAACAACGCACTCCAGATCCAGCCTGGGGTGTCCGGGAACCAGTAGTTCATCACCAATTGTGAGGCGACCAGGTCAACCGCGATAGTGACTGCCCAGTTGTACCAGTAGTTCCAGCCCAGCGCGAAGCCGAAGCCTTCTTCAACGTATTGCTGCCCGTAGGTGGCAAACGAACCAGAAACCGGCATGTATGCCGCAAGCTCGCCCAGGCTTGTCATCAGGAAGTACACCATCAGACCAATCAGCATGTAGGACAACAGCGCGCCGCCAGGACCCGCCTGAGAAATGGTTGCACCAGAGGCAACAAATAGCCCGGTACCGATGGATCCGCCAATGGCGATCATCGTTAAGTGGCGCGCTTTTAGCTCACGTCGTAAGCCAGGCGCTTGTGTTGTTTGATCTTGAGAAACCATAGAAAATTGCGGTCCTTCCAAAAAATGAGGCGCGATTGTAGCAAACCAGCCCTATACATGTAGTAGAAATACGAAGTTATAAGAGAGCTTCATGATCGGAGAAGAATTATAAGTAACGCACTTATGATAGTAGATGAAAAGAGGAAGTGAGCCAGGCTGTCGTGCTACGCGGGAATCCATTCCCCATGCGGTTTGGCGGGTTATTTTATTTAAAATCAACCTTCATTAATTCAGGGATACTGAAATCGCGGGTGGTGTCGACACAGCGATTAATGTAGTCAACGAAGCGCGGCGGCGGCGACATGCCTAAATCCAGCAGTTTTTTATTCGAGAAACGCACATTTAACATCGAGAATTCACCGTATAAACGCATCGCTCTTAGCATAAGACGCTCGTTACATGGCCCATAAATAGTTTTGAATTCTCTACGGTTTTTGACAAGCTCGCTATAATCTACTTGCTGATAAGTCGCATAAATAGGGTTCTGATCTAATGCAGCTGCCATAGCGCGGTCAATTTCAACAAATCGGGTACTTCCCGTATCCCCGGCAGAAATATGGTAAACCTTGTCAGTGAGTTCAATATGTTGAGTTAATAACAACAAAGCTTCTGCGCAGTAATCCACCGGAATCACATCAATCTTATCTTCCATCGCGCACATGAATTTCCCAAGCATCAGAGCCATACGGAATACCCAGAAAATACTGCTGGATGGACGACACCCTTCTTCACTGTGGCCGACCACAATCGAGGGACGTGCAATCACCAGCGGGAGCTGCGGGCATTGTTCGACGATTAATTGTTCGATGGTGGATTTAGACCAGGTGTATTGCACCAAATGCTCTTCTTCAGGCTTACGTGTCATGCTCTCAGTGACCAGGGTTCCCGCTTCAGGCACGCAAGACATAGCAGTTCCCACATGCACAAAGCGCACTAAACCAGAAACATCAGCCATGCGTTTAACGAATTTTAGTGTGCCTTCAACATTCACTTTCCAGATTAATGCGTTATCACCAAATGAAGCGACGGCAGCGGAGTTAATAACATGAGTCACCGAGGAAAGTCTTTCATCATTCAAAAAGTCTTCGGAATAAGCCAGGTCACCCAGCAATATATTTTTTTCATTAATTTTAGCGAGTAGTGTTTCGTTACACCCAAAATTAGCCAGGTTATTTCTGACACGAGCGACACCTTCACCAGCCGTGTTTGCTCTAACCAGTAGCAGAATGGATTCAAAAGATGAATCTGATAGCGCCCGCGCCAGTACAGCGCCGCCCAGAAAGCCTGTTGCGCCGGTAATCAGTAGTTTGCTCATATTGAAATACTCTGAATTTAAAAACGCCATACTATGTGGCGCTTTATAAACAGCGAATCAATAAACGCAGCAATATAAAATAGATTTACGGTTAATCGTATTTTACACTGCACTGACTCCATTAATTAACTTTCGTTTAATTACGGTGTATTGATTTATATTTATATAAACCCATCTTACTCATCGCAATATTTCAAAAAACGCTGTAAGGCGTTGGATATATGCTTCTGGCGATGGTGAATACGATACAGCGTCCGCACCAGGCGTGGTAACGGCACAGGCACTTCCACCAGCGATCCCGCGGCCAACTGTTCTTCAATCACCCGACGTGACAGGCAGCTAATGCCCAGGCCATGACGCACGGCGTGTTTAATCGCTTCTGAATTGCCTAATTCCATACAAAGCTGGAATTGCGGCAAATGCGATAACAGCAGGTAATCAACGATTTCACGCGTACCGGAGCCTTTCTCGCGCAGGATCCACGGCTGTTCCGCCAGGCTATCCAGGGTGATCGGCTGTTGCAAGAAAGTTGCACTCGGCGGCGCAAATACCACCAGCTCATCTTCAAGCCAGGGCTCGGTGACCAGATCCGTCATATGGCTCGGCCCCTCTATCAGGCCAATATCGACACGGAAATCTGCCACTGCGTTAATCACATCCTGGCTATTACCGACGTTCATTTCCAGCGGTAGCGCCGGGAAATCACGGCGATAATGGGCAATCATTTCCGGCAGAATATAGTTGCCGATGGTGCTACTGGCATAAACGCGAATCGCGCCGTTATCTTCTTTAAATAACTGTTCAACTTCCGTTGCCTGTTCCAGCAAGCCCACGACGCGCGGATACAGCAAACGACCATGTTCGTTGACCACCAAACGTTTACCAACACGATCAAATAGCTGCACACCCAATTGCCCTTCGAGATCGGACAGCGCAGCACTTACTGCCGACTGCGACAGCGACAGCATCTGTGAAGCCTGGGTGGTAGAACCGCTTTTGAGGACTTCGGCAAAAACTTCGAGTTGCCGCAGAGTGATGTGCATCGTGATTGCGCCTTAACACTTATTCAGATTGGTTATAAATATATAATCAATTTTATTTTTAAGCCAGCAAGCCATACACTTTTGCCAACACTAAGGAGAAGGTTATGGCTACGTTATCAATTCCCACTCATCGTCATTCATTGTGGCATTTCCTGCCAGGTCTTGCGCTTGCAGGCGCAATTACTGCGCTGGCACTGTGGTTGGGTAACATTCCTTCCGTTGCTGGCCTTGGCCTTGGAGCACTAACTCTCGCCATTTTATGCGGGATGGTCATTGGCAATACGCTGTACCCAAAAATCTGGCAACACTGTGATGGTGGCGTGCTGTTTGCCAAACAACATCTGTTGCGCCTCGGCATCATTCTTTATGGCTTTCGACTGACGTTTTCGCAAATAGCCGATGTCGGGGTCAGCGGTGTGATTATCGATGTGCTGACATTAAGCAGCACCTTTGCCCTCGCCTGTTGGTTAGGTCAGAAAGTGTTTGGTCTGGATAAACAAACCAGTTGGTTAATTGGTGCCGGTAGCAGTATTTGTGGTGCCGCAGCGATTCTGGCAACCGAACCGGTAGTTAAAGCTGAAGCCAGTAAAGTTACGGTAGCTGTAGCGACGGTGGTGATTTTCGGCACGCTGGCAATCTTTATTTATCCGATGATTTATCCGTATGTGACGCACTGGTTTACACCGGAAACCTTCGGGATTTATACCGGTTCGACCATGCACGAAGTGGCGCAAGTGGTGGCGGCGGGTCATGCCATCAGCCCTGAGACTGAAAATGCTGCGGTAATTGCGAAAATGCTGCGCGTGATGATGCTGGCTCCGTTCCTGATTTTCCTGGCCGCTCGCGTTAAGCAGTTGGCTCCGGCAGGTCAGGCGCAGAAAAGTAAAATTACCATCCCGTGGTTTGCAGTGCTGTTTATTGTCGTCGCTATGTTTAACTCGCTACACCTGCTGCCAACATGGGCTGTCAATGCCTTGATAACACTGGATACTTTCATGTTAGCCATGGCAATGGCCGCGTTGGGTTTGACCACCCACTTCAGCGCGCTGAAAAAAGCCGGTGTGCGCCCGCTGTTGATGGCCCTGGTGCTGTTTATCTGGCTCATCGTTGGGGGTGGTGCGATTAACCTCGGCGTGCATCATTTTATGTCCTGATATTTCCTGCCTAACCCGCTATCATTATCGCTTTCCCGGTAGCGGGTTTTGACAGGAGAAAGAATGATGAAGTTTATTGGCGCACACGTTAGTGCCTCTGGTGGTCTGGAAAATGCCGCGATTCGCGCACATGAGCTTGAAGCCACTGCTTTTGCCCTGTTCACCAAAAACCAACGTCAGTGGCGTGCCGCGCCGCTGACCGAAGAAGTTATCAGCAATTTCAAACGTGCCTGTGAAAAGTACCATTACGGTCCAGGCCAAATCCTCCCCCACGATAGCTACCTGATTAACCTCGGTCACCCCGTTGAAGAAGCGCTGGAAAAATCCCGTGAAGCCTTTATTGATGAGCTGGAACGCTGCATGCAGTTGGGCCTGTCACTATTGAACTTCCATCCGGGCAGCCACCTGATGCAAATCCCTGAAGAAGAGTGTCTGGCGCGTATCGCGCAGTCGATTAACATTGCGCTGGATAAAACCAAAGGCGTGACGGCGGTGATTGAAAATACCGCAGGCCAGGGCAGCAACCTTGGCTTCCGTTTTGAACATCTGGCGGCGATTATTGATGGCGTAGAAGATAAATCACGCGTTGGCGTGTGTATCGATACCTGCCACGCCTTTGCTGCGGGATATGACCTGCGTACTGAAGCGGATTGTGAAAAAACCTTCGCTGAATTCGAGCGTATTGTTGGCTTCAAATACTTGCGCGGCATGCACCTGAATGACGCGAAAAGTGCCTTCGCTAGCCGTGTTGACCGTCATAACAGCCTCGGCGAAGGCAATATTGGCCACACGCCGTTTAGCTGGATCATGCGTGATAGCCGCTTTGACGGAATTCCGTTGATTCTGGAAACCACGAACCCGGATATATGGGCCGAAGAGATTGCGTGGCTGAAAGCACAACAGCATCAAGAAGCTGCTGCATAAGCAAAAAAAAGCTCCCAGTGGAAACCGGGAGCTTGAAATCAGTAAAGTGTATTACGCCGCTTTAACCGCTAATTCAGTTTCTGAGCGTTTGAGGAAGGCGTAAGACAACCCTGCCAGCAAGGTACCTG
>Ga0207696_1000614_pt1 | contig 26499 bp, 18 predicted proteins | sample KBSS54metaG_FD_184403 | JGI IMG/M metagenome (GOLD analysis project Ga0207696, IMG submission 184403) | Switchgrass rhizosphere microbial communities from Kellogg Biological Station, Michigan, USA - KBS S5-4 metaG (SPAdes) (version 2) | ecosystem: Host-associated > Plants > Roots > Rhizosphere >...
TGGCGGTCGCCGACCTGCTCCTGTTTGTGGCCGATGCCAAAGTAGCCGCTGCGGCTGAGCTGTTGGCTAGCGATATCGAAGTTGTAGTTCTCGGCGTTCTGCCAGCGGCGTTGGGCCTTGAGGTAGTACAGCTCGTTGCTGGCGCTGACCGCATCGTTGATCTGCCAATCCGTGGTCAGGCGCGTCCATTGATCGTTGTAGTGCTGCTTGTCGTCGCGCACGTTGTAGTTCTTGTTGCGCAGGCTGTCCTTCAACTGGCCGTTGATCAGTGGCGTGCCGAAGTAGTTCTGCGGGCGCTGATCGCCGTAATCGTGAGCCAGGGTGAAGGTCAGATCGTCGGTGGCCTGCCAGCGCAGGGCGGCGCTGATGAAGTCGCTGGACGAGTCGCCGCGATCAACCCAACCGTTGCTGCGCAGGCGATTGAGATTGAGGCGATAGCTAAGGGTATCGGTCAGCGAGCCGCCGCTGTCGAACGCCTGCTGCTGGCGGTCGAACGAGCCGTAACCGACGCGCACGTGGTTTTCGATTTCGCCTTCGAACGGCTTCTTCGGGATCACGTTGACCACCGCGCCGGTCGCGCCTTCGCCATACAACACCGAGGCCGGGCCGCGCAGCACGTCGACGCGCTCCACCGACCAGGTGTCGACCGGGAACGTGACGGTGCCCATGCCGGTGTACATGCGGTTGCCGTCATACAACTGCATCACCGAGCTCTGCCCGGTAAAGCCCCGGGCCTGCAACGAAGTGCCGCCGTCGCCCGGCGTGCCGGTGCGACTGATGCCGGTGCTGCGCGAAACGGCGTCCTGCACGCTGCGATCGCCACGGGCGCGGACTTGCTCGCCGCTCAGGCTTTCGACGCTGGCCGGGGTTTCCATCGCGCTGAGGTTCAGGCGCGAGCCGGCGCTGGTCGGCGTGGTCAGGCTGACGGTCTGGTCGTCATTGGCCGGTGCGGTGATGGTGCCGGTGGGCAGCGTCAGCGGGGCGTTGTCGGCGTGGGCGCTGTGGTTCAGGGCGAACAGACAGAGACTGGACAAGAGGTACTTGTTCATCGGGGCGGTGAATCACTTCTTCAAAAGAAAAGCCCGCAGGCTCATGACAGTGCATGGCTGCGGGCAGAGCAGCAAATTTGCGTTATACAGTAACACTAAAAATTGCCGGAGTTTAAGCCCCGGCAGTTTAAAGATCTGTCTAAATCGCGCATCTCGCCTGTTTCATGATGAAGTTGAGGCAGATTCAGCTTGTCGGCCCAGACGCGACAACAGCAGCCGATCCAGCAACCACACCCCCACCAGCGAAGCCCCCACCAGCGGAAACACCACCGCCAGCACCAGCATGATCGCCACCCCGGTTTTCCACTTCGGCAGGTCGTGGCGCAGCGGCGGCACGCCGAACTTGCCCTGTGGCCGGCGCTTCCACCAGATCACCACGCCGCTGACGGCGCTGAGCAGGATCATCAGGCAGATCAGCAGCACGACGATCTGATTGAAGGTGCCGAACATCTTGCCTTCGTGGAGCATCACGCCGATCTCGGTCGCGCGGGCAACAGCGCCGTACTGCTCGAAGCGCACGTCGGCCAAAACTTTGCCTGTGTACTGATCGACGTGCAGGGTGGCGTCGTTGCGTGGGTCGTCGGCGAATACGGCGATGGTGAACACGCCGGTCGCGGTGGTCGGCAGGGTGATGCTGTAGCCCGGCTCGACCTTGCGCTCAACGGCGATGTTCTGCACGTCCTGCAGGCGGATGGTCGGGGCGGCGGGGCCGTGTTGCATGCCGCCGTGGGCCATGTGTTCGGCGTGGTCGCCGGACATCGGCATCGGGGTGTTTTCCATCGCCCACGGTACGGTCTGGCGCGCGGCGTTGTTGAGGCTGCCGGCCTCGACGTCGGAGGTCGGCACGTTGTCCCACATCGCCGCCGGGAACACGTTCCACACCTGGGCGTACTGCTTGCCCCAGAAGCCGGTCCAGGTCATGCCGCTGAGCAGCATCACCAGCAGCAATGCGGCGCCCCAGAAACCGGTGACGGCATGCAGGTCACGCCACAGCACGCGGCCGCGACTGCTCAGGCGTGGCCACAGAATCCCCGCTGCCTGACCCCGTGGCCACCACAGGAAAACCCCGGACACCACCAGCACCACGCCCCAGCCGGCGGCCATTTCGATCAGCCGGTCACCGACGGTGCCGATCATCAGTTCGCCGTGGATCGCCCGGGCAATGGCTTGCAGGTTCTGCTTGGCATCCTGCTCGCCGAGGATGTCGCCGTGGTACGGATCGACGAATACGTTCAGCTCATGGCCGGCATTGGCCACGACAAACTGCGCGCTGCGCTCGGCATTCACCGGCGGCAGGTACTGGGTGACCTGGCCCTGTGGATAAGCGCTTTTGACCTTTTGCAGCAAGTCGTCGGCCGGCACGGTGTGATGCCCGGCGGGAACGTTCAGCAGGCTGCTGTACATCAGCGAATCGAGTTGCGGCTTGAACAGGTAAATGATGCCGGTCAGGGCCAGCATCACCATGAATGGGGCGACGAACAATCCGGCATAAAAATGCCAACGCCAGGCCAGGTTGTAGAAATTCGGTTTGGGCTGTTTCATCACGTGTGCTCCGCTTGGCTTGGATCTTCTAGTTGTTCTGCAACCCTTGTGGGAGCGAGCTTGCTCGCGAAGGGGGCGGCACATCCAACATAAATGCCGCCTGATACACCGCCTTCGCGAGCAAGCTCGCTCCCACAGGGGAAGGGTTAGAAACTCATGTCCACCTTGGTCCAGAGCGTGCGCCCCGGTTCATTGATCGCTTGCGGGTCGTTGGCCGGGTAGCCGAACCCGGCGTTACCCGCCAGGTTCAGGTGTTCGGCGTAAGCCTTGCCGAACAGGTTGTCGACGCCGGTACTGACCTTCCAGTTTTTGTTGATCCGGTAGGCACCGTTGAGCGAGAACACGCCGAAGCCCGAACTCTTGTCGTAATCCTTGCCGACCACGTTGCCCTTGTTCTGGTCGATACGGTTTTGCGCGGCGACCACCCTCCACAGTGCGCCGGCGCTCCAGTTGTCTTCGGTATAGGTCAGACCGAAGCGCGCATCCAGCGGCGGCATCTGCGGCAGGGCCTTGCCGTCGCTGCTGTTCTTGCCCCAGGCGTAGGCCAGGGTCGCATCGGCTTTCCAGTTGTCGGTGAGTTTGTAAGCGGCACCGAGTTCACCGCCCATGATCCGCGCGTCGATGTTCTCGGCGCGGGAAGTGCTCATGCCCATCATCCCCGGGGTGTAATCGAACAGGATGTAATCGCGCACCACACCGATGTAACCCGAGGCCCAGGCTTCGAGCTCGGCGCTCTTGTAGTTCACGCCGAAGTCGAGCTGAGTGGTCTTTTCCGGCTTGATCGAATCGAACGCATTGACCGAACCGGCCGGGCCGGACTTGGGCGAAAACAGCTCCCAGTAATCCGGGAACCGCTGGGCGTGGCCGAGGCCGGCGTAGAGCGTGGTCGGGCTGTCGGCCAGGTCATGCTCGTAACGGATGAAGCCGCTCGGCAGGGTGTCGGCACGGGTATCGCCAGCGGTCGGATTCGAGCGGGACATCATTCCCGAGCCGGTGGTCTGCCGGAAATCCTTGGCCGAGGCACGGTCGACCCGGGCGCCGGTGATCAGCCGGTCGCGGTCGGCGGCGTACCAGGTCATCTCGCTGAACACCCCGTAGTTATGGAAGTCGGCGTCCTTGGTGAACGGCTGATCCTTGTAGGTATCGATGCCCATGCCGCTGCGCTGCCGGTGTTCGTTGGTCTGCGCATCGAGGCCGGTGATCAGCTGGATATCGGCCCAGCGCCAGGTGGCCTTGATCCGCGCGCCGAGGGTGCGGCGGTCGACGTTGGACGCCATGGGCCCGGCCATCATCCCGGTGCCGGACGGCGTGCGCAGGGTGTAGTTGTCCATCACGTGGTCGGCGTAGTTGTAGTAGACCTGGGCTTCGAGCTTCTCCAGCACATCGGTGATGTTGGATTTCTCGACGCGCAGACCGAGGCTTTCGCGCAGGAATTGCGAACCGTCCATGCCGCGTCCGGCGTAGCGTGCTTCGCCATCGCCCTTGCCGGCGGTGAGTTCGATCAGGGTGTCGGCGTCCGGGGTCCAGCCCAGCGCCACGTCGCCGTTCCACTTGTCATAGCGCGAGGCAACGATGTCGTTGTTGCCGTCGCGGTAGTCGTCGGAATGCGCGGTGTTGCCGATCACTCGCACGTAACCCAGCGAGCCGCCGGCCGCCGCATCGACGACCTTGTCGAAGCGCCCGTGAGAGCCAGCCAGCACGCTGGCGTTCACGCGGGTGCCGAGTTCGCCGAAGCTTTCCGGCTCGCGGTCGAACAGGATCGTGCCGGCCGACGCGCCCGGCCCGTAGAGCACGGTTTGCGGGCCTTTGATCACGGTGAGTTTGTCGTAGGTCTCGGGCGAGATGTACGAGGTCGGCGCGTCCATCCGGCCGGGGCAGGCGCCGAGCATCATGCTGCCGTTGGTGAGGATGTTCAGGCGCGAACCGAACATGCCGCGCAGCACCGGGTCACCGTTGGTGCCGCCGTTGCGCACCAGAGCGAAGCCGGGAATGGTCTTCAGGTAGTCGCCGCCGTCGCTGGCCGGCACCGGTTGGCGCGGGTCTTTCGGGTTGGTGACGATGGTCAGCGGGGAACTCGGGGCGATGGCGGTGATCACCGTCGGGCTCAGTTCGTCAGTGTGGCCGGCGTGTTCGTCGGCGTGAACCAGCGGGGACAGCAGGACGCCGCAAAGGACGGCGGTAGCGTGCCTGAAACGAACGCGGGATTCGTTCAGGGCAAAGGACGCCGGGGCAGAACCCGGGCGTGGGACAGCAGAAAACCTGGACATGACAATTTCCATCAAACAGTCGTAAACGACACGGCCGGCAGCCTGAGGCTGTCTTCTCAACCGTGTGCAATCAGAGGTGGGTGTTTACGCTGCGACGGGCGGGGCGCGGGTGCGGGCGCCGGGGAAGAAGGTCTGCCGGGCATGGCCCAGACGCGGGGAGGGTGGGGTGAAGGTGTTGACGAGCGGAATGCTGAAAGTGGCGAAGCTGCCGCCGCCGGTCAGCGCCGGGCAATTGAACAGCAGGCTGCAATAACCGCACTTTTCCCACAGCACATGGTGCGAGGATTGCGGTGGGCAGTGTTCGGTGGTGGGCTGCGCACCGTGCCCGGAATGATCCATGCCCGCCATGTCCATCGACATGTCCATGCTCATCGGCATGGAGGTCGAGGCGTGCTGATCCATCGGCATCGACTGGGAAATCAGCGGGCCGATGAAGATCATCAACATGGCGAACAGGGCGATCCAGCTGCCGCGGGTCAGGTGTTCAGTCTGACGGCGTTGCAGGGAGGGCCTGGCGCTCAGGGGGCGCATGGGCGGAGTCTGCCGGAACGGTTACTGGGCGTGCGCGTGGGCTTGCGTGGCTTCCGGCGGCTTCTTCTGCACGGCGACTTCGACGGTCACGTCACCGGCCTTTTCGAAGTGCATCGTCAGGGGAAAGCGCTTGCCGTCGGTCAGCAGACTGCGGTCGGTCGGATTCATCAGCATCACGTGATAGGCCATCGGCGCGAAGGTCACGTTTCCACCGGCCGGGATGGCCACGTTCGGCACCTGTTGCATCTTCATCAGATCGCCCTGCATCACGTGCTCGTGCAGTTCCGCAGTCGGGGCGATGGGCGAGTCGACGCTGAGCAGGCGGTCAGCCGTCTTGCCACCGTTGTGAATGATGAAATACGCGGCAACCGTCGGCGCGTTCGGCGGCAGTTCCTGCGACCACGGGTGGGCGATTTCCAGCTCGCCGGCCTTGTATTCGTGGGCATGGGCGAAGCACGCAGGCAGCAACAGCGCAGCTATGACGATGAATTTGTTCAACATGGCAGTTCTCCAGAACGATTTGAAACGCAGGTCAAATGCGGGAACAAATCAAACCAGAGGAGAGGCGCGGGGATTGAGGCTCGGCCATTGCTGGCGAGGTGTCGGAGTTTGCAGCAAGGCGGGCGCCACGCTGCGATTGCTTTCGTATCGGGCGAAATACAGCTGCGGCGAATGCCCCGGCAACGCCACCACCGGCGCCGATCCGGAACAGCACCAGCAATGCTGCATGGTCGAATGATGGTCACCGCTTTGCGGCGCTTTCTGATCGAGGCTGCCGATGTCGATCGCCACCATCTTCGTCCCGCTGCCGGTGCAGAAACTGCTCCACAGCAACTGCTCGGCCGGCGTCTGCGCCGCCTGCGCCATCGCTCCCGTCAACGGCATGGCGAGCATGTTGAACAGCACTGCAAAGCAGGCGATCCAGGCAAATGCGAGCCGGTGTCGGTTCATGGGACAGATCCGTAGGGTGGGCGATCAGGCGCGGCTATTTAGCCTGATCAGGGCCGATAAGTAAAAAAGCGTCGTGCGGTTTGGTGTCGCAGCGCTACATGCAATTGTGCGAGTAGCATGCTTGCCAGTTCCGTCTCGCCGTTATCAAAGAGTGTAGCGGCTTCGATTCGCAATGCCTGTGCGAAATCCGGATCAGATTGAATTCTCAATCGGATGGTCTGCTTATAGTCTCGGAGCGCCACGCGGTTGAATCGTCCATCGCCTGAGTCCAGTTCCGAACATGCCTTGACGTAGTGCACCAGTTCAGCAGGCGTGTGGAGAAAATCCTTGATGTCGAAGCGGGTGAATTTTCCGGTCATTGGAACGTGCTCACAAATTCGATGAAACGCTGAACGTAAGCCTGGGCCGCTCGTGCAGATAGTCAGCGATTCTTTAAGTTCTTGTGGGCAGTGTCCTAGCACTCAGTAAGACTTGAGCTTTTTGTTTTTCACGGTCGGACTCCGGCCGCGAGGGCAGCGATGGCTTCAGCAACCGTCGAAAACTCCCGGTCAACCCCCGCCAACTCCGGCCGCTTCAACACCATCACCGGCACCCCAAGCTCCCGCGCCACGTCCAGTTTCGGCTCGGTTGCGGTGCTGCCGCTGTTCTTGCTGATCAGCACGTCGATCTGCCGGCGTTCGAACAGCGCCCGCTCATCCTCCAGCAGAAACGGTCCTCGGGCGCCGATGACTTCGCAGCGTTCGTTGCCGGGGTAGACGTCGAGGGCGCGCAGGGTCCAGAACTGGTGCGCAGGGATTTCGTCGAGGTGTTGCAGCGGTTCGCGGCCAAGGGTGAACAGTGGGCGGCGGAAGGGTTCGAGGGCGGTGATCAGTTCGGCCCAGTCGGCGACTTCGCGCCAGTCATCGCCGAGTTGCGGTTGCCACGCGGGGCGGCGCAGGGCCCAGCAGGGGATGCCGGTGAGTTGCGCGGCGATGGCGGCGTTCTGGCTGATTTGCGCGGCGTAGGGATGGGTGGCGTCAAGCAGCAGGCTGATGCCTTCGTCGCGAATAAATTGCGCCAGACCTTCGGCGCCACCGTAGCCGCCGACGCGCACCTGACACGTCAGATCGGTCGGCACCCGGCCGACGCCGGCCAGGCTGTAGATGTGTTCCGGCCCCAACGTGCGCGCGATGGCCAGTGCTTCAGTCACGCCGCCCAGCAACAGAATCCGTTTCATACAAAAGCCCCCGCGTGGCCGACGATGCCGCCCTGACGATCAATCGCAAACACCTCGACCTGGACCTGCGCCGGCACCACGCTACGGGCGAATTCCAGAGCATGGCGACAGACCTCATCACCGAGGGCAACGCCAGCCGCACTGGCCATCGCCAACGCCTGCTGGCTGGTGTTCGCCCCGCGTATGGCTTGCTGCAACGCATCGTCAGCACCAATCGCCGCCGCCCATTCGGCCAGTTGTGGCAGGTCGATGCTCGAATGGCGCGAGTGCAGATCCATGTGCCCGGCCGCCAGTTTGCTGATCTTGCCGAAGCCGCCGCACAGGCTGAGTTTATCCACAGGCACTTTGCGCAGGTGCTTGAGCACGGCGCCGACGAAGTCGCCCATTTCGATCAGGGCGATTTCCGGCAGGTTGTAGACCCGGCGCATGGTGTCCTCGCTGGCGTTGCCGGTGCAGGCGGCGATGTGCAGGTAGCCGTTGGTTTTCGCCACGTCGATGCCTTGATGGATCGAGGCGATGTACGCCGCGCAGGAAAACGGCCGGACGATGCCGCTGGTGCCGAGGATCGACAACCCGCCGAGAATCCCCAGGCGCGGGTTCATGGTTTTCAATGCCAAAGCTTCGCCGCCCTCGACATTGACCGTCACCTCGAAGCCGCCGCGATAGCCGGTTTCTTCGGCGAGCAGGGTCAGGTGATCGCTGATCATCTTGCGCGGCACCGGGTTGATCGCCGGTTCGCCGACCCCCAGCACCAGTCCCGGCCGGGTGACAGTGCCGACGCCTTTGCCAGCAATGAAGCGAATCCCCGGCTCGTCGATCAGCTGTACGCGGGAGTAGAGCAGGGCGCCGTGAGTCACGTCCGGGTCGTCGCCGGCATCCTTGATGGTTCCGGCTTCAGCGCCGTCATCAGTCAGTCGACAGAACTCCAGGCGCATCTGCACCTGCTTGCCTTTGGGCAAGACGATCTGCACGGCGTCCGCCACCACGCCGCCGAGCAGCAGACGGGCAGCGGCGAGGCTGGTGGCCGTGGCGCAGCTGCCGGTGGTCAGGCCGCTGCGCAGGGGCGCGGGTTGTTCGGCGGTTTCGTCACGCATCGAGGGGTTTGACCAGATCGAGCAGGGTGATCGGCAGAGCCTGGCGCCAGGTGTCGAACTCGCCCAGCGGCTGGGCTTGAGCGATGTGGATGCGGGTCAGCTCGCCGCCGTGGCGTTCGCGCCAGCTCATCAAGGTCATTTCGCTTTGCAGGGTCACGGCGTTGGCGACCAGTCGGCCGCCGGGTTTGAGTTGTTCCCAGCAGGTGTCGAGCACGCCTTCGCGGGTCACGCCGCCGCCGATGAAAATCGCGTCCGGACGTTCCAGCCCGGCGAGAGCCTGCGGGGCACTGCCGCGAATCAATTGCAGGCCGGGCACGCCCAGCGCATCGCGGTTGTGTTCTATCAACTGTTGCCGACCGTCATCGGCCTCGATAGCCAGAGCGCGGCAGCTCGGGTGAGCGCGCATCCACTCGATGCCGATCGAGCCGCTGCCGGCGCCGACGTCCCACAGCAATTCGCCCGGTGTCGGTGCGAGGCGGGCGAGGGTGATCGCGCGCACGTCGCGCTTGGTCAGTTGGCCGTCATGCTGGAAGGCCGAGTCCGGCAGACCGGCGAGACGCGACAGGCGCGGTGTCTGCGGATCGCCCAGGCATTCGATGGCGATCACGTTGAGGTCGGCAATGAGCGGATCGTTCCAGTCGTTGGCTGTGCCGTCGATCCGGCGCTCGGTGTCGCCGCCCAGATGTTCCAGAACACTCAGACGACTGGCGCCGAATCCGCGCTCACGCAGCAATTGCGCAACGGCGGACGGGCTCTGGCCGTCATTGCTCAGCAACAACAGGCGCACGCCGCTAAACAGTTGTGCGTTGAGGGCTGCAAGCGGGCGAGCCACCAGCGACAGCACGCTGACGTCCTGCAACGGCCAGCCCAGTCGGGCCGCCGCCAGCGAGCAGGACGACGGCGCCGGCAAAACCAGCATCTCGGCCCCCGGCACCTGCCGCGCCAGACTCGCGCCAACGCCGTAGAACATCGGATCACCGCTGGCCAGCACGCACACCGCTTCGCCACGGCGTTCGAGCACCGGGGCCAGGGAAAACGGGCTCGGCCACAACTGGCGCTCGCCACGGATGCACACCGGCAACAGATCCAGCTGACGCTGACCGCCGATGATCCGCGAAGCGCCCATCAAGGCGCGCCGGGCATTCTTGCCCAGGCCCTTGAAGCCGTCTTCGGCGATGCCTACAACCGTCAGCCAGGGGGTCATGCCATTCCTCATTACTTATCTATCGTCGGTGGGCGACATGATAACTCGACTTCCGCGAAATGACTGCTGCGCATTTGAATAGCCTGGAAGACATCTAATGTTTATGTTGTTTTTTCTCGGGTGGTTTCTTTGTTGATAAGTTTTGATTGTAGTTGGCAATGAATTTGTCAGGGGTGATTTGTTGTTTTGAGCAGTAAATTTTATAAGGGAATTGATAATCTATGGAAATGTTTGAGAATAATGTGCTGCCTCAAGTCGCCGAAAGCGCTGAAGAAAGCAGCTCGATTGTGGCGGGTAATGGCTTGCTCACTTTTTTTTCCGGGGTGAGCCGTGAAGATGAACGGTTTATCAAAGACAGCATGCGCTGGGCAGAGCATCAAGCCGACCAACGCGTGAATAGAGGACAGGCTCCGGGTTTCTGGTTCGAGTATTACTCTGCATCGCTTCAACATCTTGGCTGGGAGCTGGGTGATCCAGTGCGGGTTACCGGCCGGGAGTTTGAAGGCGACTTTCTGGATGCCTGGTCAATGTCGATGGCGAGACTGCTGAGTAGTGGAAGGCGACAGCAGATGAAAAAAACCTTTCAATTGCTGGAACACAATCCGGCGGGCTTTGATTTGTTTGCGGAAAGTGTCCGGGAATGGAATGACTTTGTATTTTCACCGGCCTATTACAATTATTATAAACATCTTGAAATAGTAATAAGTCACGTCGGCTTGCTCAACTCGCAGTGGGCGAAGAAGTATTTGTTCTGGGATGTCGAATATTCCAGGTCGCAGCTGGAAATCTATGCGCGGCGTTTCATGAATACGCCGAAAAACATGAACGCTCGGCGAGCAGAACTGGCAGAGCTGGTCCGCGATATGCGTCGTAATGAGTTTGCTCTGAATCAGTAAATTTGGTTTCTTGTTTGTATTGAAATAACTTGAATTCAGTGAAAGTTGCTAGTTGATTGAGTGAAAGTTAATTTGAGTGTGCGCCATGGAGGCGTTTTGATTTTTAAAGGAATGTACGAAATGAATGAAGTAATTGCTAAAAACAATGAAGTGGCTGATGAAGTCCTGTCTGCAGCTCAACGTATTGCTTTTATCGAGGAGTGTAACCAACTCATCGCGGCGCAGCCCGTCCCTCGCTCTGCGAAGTTGTCGCTGAATGCCAGTTTGCCAATCGACAAGGATGAACTTAACGCAGCCATTATGGGCACAGGCATTGCCGGTTTTGATGAAAGTATGTCGAAACGCAGCAAACGCATTGTGAAGAATACTTATATGTACGCCGATCTGGTTGCTTTGCTCAAATACCCTGCCGCCAGTCAGAAAGAGCAGCGTTACAACGAATTCATGCGACTGATGAAACTGGCGGGCTGGTTCGCGTTCAGTCAGCCTTACAATCGTTACCAGGCCACCTCCCAGAAACTGACCATGGACAACATTGCGCTGAACATCATCCACACCGCGGTGTCGGCGGTGGGGGGCACGGGTGCAGCAGCCTTGAAGGTGCTCAAGGACGTGGCGGATGCCACCATGGACGCGCTGAAAGATGTCCCTGAAGCGCTGGTTCTTTTTGAGCGCAACGCCAAAAAAGCCGAGGGCGGTAACTTCTGTATGTCGAGTGCCCTGGAGGACAAGGACGGCACCATTACGATGGCCATCGCTGCCGTTCAGTACTTCGCTGCGGCGCAACCGACCAAGGTGCTGTTTGTCGAGTGGACTACATCCAGCGTCAGTATCTACAACGGTTCGGCCACCATGTCCATGGACGAAGAAGACTACTTGATGGTCGAGCCATTGATCGTCAAGGCACTGACCGAACAGCGCGAAAAAGCGCTCAGCTATGAGTTTGGCAAGGCCTGATATTCATTGAAGCCAGAGGCACGGGCCTCTGGCTTTTTTATAAGGAGTTCTCGATGAATACAGGTATCGGTTTTAAAACCTTCATATGTGCCGGTACGGTGGTTCTGGTCGCGGATGAGTTGCTGGAATCGGATAGGTGCGACGGTCTGGATGCGCTGCTTTATGCTCAGTTGGTCGCCTCTCACAAATGTCCTGATTTTGCTCAGGTCGATCCATGGAATCAGGCCAATAAGGTCGCTCTGAGAGTCACCGGTGCAATGTTGCTGGATAACCCGCAAGCCAGTCTGCCTGTACCGATGCCGGGCAGTTTTTCTCTCGTCGAATGGGCTCGGCGGACTTTTCAACAATGGGTCCCTGCTGCGACCGGTGAAGTCGTGGATCTCAGCCTGGATTCGCTGTCGAGCAAGGCAGCCCCGACACTGGCAATGGAAGTTTTGCTCGAGAACGCCCTGTATAAAGACAGGTGGGTCCGGTTCGGTTTCAGTCTTCTGTCTCGGGGCCTCGGGGTGTCGACGGTGTTCATCGCGTTCGAAGTTGATGAAGTCATTGAAGGCAATCTTTTGCTCCATCGATTCAGTACCGCAAACGTGCGCGGTAACGTATCAATCGATGGTTACAGGGCGCTGATCGACCCCGAAGATTACGTCTTTTCCCGGGACAAAGTGATTGCGTTATTGGGCGACCGGCGCCAGGAGCAGATCATCGCGCTGGCCTGAGAACGGACGGTAAGCTCCAGCTGCCGGGAAAGATGATGCGACACGATCGGCTGTCCGACGGCAGACTTTTCATGCAGTCAGGCAAAGCAGGCATAATGGCGACCTTTCGCCCACCACAGCACTGCCTGCCAGCCGGTCATCCTTTGAACGAACGTCCGATGTCCAACGCCATACGCCCCTCGGCCTGTCCGGGGTTGCTGCGTATCGTCCAGGCGCTGGATGGCGGGATCTGCCGGATCAAGCTCGATGGCGGTTCGATCACGGCCGATCAGGCCGATGCGGTGGCCAACGCCGCCGAGCGGTTTGCCGGCGGGGCGATCGAGGCGACCAACCGGGGCAATCTGCAGATTCGCGGGATCGGCGAGCAGTCCGCCGCGCTGATCGACAGCCTGTTGGCCGCCGGTCTCGGGCCGCGAACCGCAGCGGGTGACGATGTGCGCAACCTGATGCTCAGTCCCGCCGCCGGCATCGACCGGCGGATGCGCTTCGATACTCGTCCACTGGCCGGGCAGATCCTCGAAATCCTGCAAAGTCATCCGCGCTTCCACGAGCTGAGCGCCAAGTTCGCCGTGCTACTGGACGGCGGTGAAGCGCTGGCGATGCTCGAACATCCCCACGATCTGTGGTTGTCGGCATTCGAAGATCGCGGCGACACGCTGCTGGCGTTCGGCCTGGCGGGTTGCCCGACGGATCGACCGCTGGCCGCTGTGGCGCTTGCGCACGGACATGCGCTGGTGGTCGCGGTGCTGGAACTGTTCCTCGAACTGGCCCGACCGGAGCAGACGCGAATGCGCCATCTGCTGGATGAATGCCCGGCGCCGGTGTTCCTGGAAAAACTCGCTCAGCGAATCAACCTGAAAGCCGCCGCTGATTGGCAGCGCGAAGCCGGACCGGAGGGTTTGCACATCGGCATCCACCCTCAGCAATCGTCCGGTCAGGTCTATGTCGGTGCCGCCCCGGCGCTTGGCCGCCTCGATCCGGACATGCTGCGTGGCGCCGCACAATTGGCCAGAACCTTCGGTGACGGCAGCCTGCGTTTCACCCCTTGGCAGAGTCTGTTGCTGCCCAATGTGCGGGAAACTGATGCGGTTCAAATGCTCGACGAATTGAGCAAGCTGAACCTGCTGACCCGCATCGAAGATCCTTTGGCGCACCTGATCGCCTGCACCGGCGCCAACGGCTGCGGCAAAGGCCTGGCCGACACCAAACACGATGCCCGCCTGCTGGCTACGCTGTTGCCACACGCCGTTGATGTGCACCTGTCCGGCTGCCCGCGTTCCTGCGCCGCCGCGCATCGGGCTGCGGTGACTCTGCTGGCGGTCGGCCCCGGCCACTACGATCTCTATTTTCGCGATGCAGCCCTGCCGGGTTTCGGCGCGCTGCACGCTCACAACCTTACTATCGAAGCGGCCGCGACCCTGCTCGCCGCCCGCTCACGGAGCCCCCTTGATGCTTGATTACATCCGCGACGGTCAGGAGATCTATCGCAACTCCTTCGCGATCATTCGCAGCGAGGCCAACCTGGCTCGCATCCCGGCCGACCTGGAAAAACTCGCCGTGCGGGTGATCCACGCCTGCGGCATGGTCGAGGCCATTAACGGGCTGCAATTCTCCGAGGGCGCGGGCAAGGCCGGGCGCGATGCGCTGGCCGCCGGCGCGCCGATCCTGTGCGATGCGCGGATGGTTTCCGAGGGCGTGACCCGTGCGCGCCTGCCGGCCAACAACCAAGTGATCTGCACCCTGCGCGATGACAGCGTGCCGGATCTGGCGCGCGAGCTGGGCAACACTCGCTCGGCAGCGGCGCTGGAACTGTGGCGCCCGCATCTGGAAGGCAGCGTGGTGGTGATCGGCAACGCGCCGACCGCGCTGTTCTATCTGCTGGAAATGCTCGACGCCGGTGCCCCGAAACCGGCGCTGATCCTCGGCTTCCCGGTGGGCTTTGTCGGCGCTGCCGAATCCAAGGCCGAGCTGGCCGCCAACAGCCGTGGCGTGCCGTTCGTGATCATGCAGGGCCGCCTCGGCGGCAGCGCCATGGCCGCCGCCGCGGTCAATGCCCTCGCCACGGAGATCGAATGATGCAGGCTCAAGGACGTTTGATTGGCCTGGGCGTCGGCCCCGGTGATCCGGAACTGATTACCGTCAAGGCCCTGCGCCTGCTGCGCGAATCGCCGGTGGTGGCGTACTTCGTGGCCAAGGGCAAGAAGGGCAACGCGTTCGGCATCATCGAAGCGCACCTGCAGGACGCGCAGAATCTGCTGCCGCTGGTGTACCCGGTGACCACCGAACTGCTGCCGGCGCCGCTGTCCTACGAGCAAGTGATCAGCGATTTCTACGATGACGCGGCAGAAGAAGTCGCCGCGCATCTGGATGCCGGTCGCGACGTGGCGGTGATCTGCGAAGGTGACCCGTTCTTCTACGGCTCCTACATGTACCTGCACGATCGCCTCGCCAGCCGTTACGAAGCCGAAGTGGTGCCGGGCGTCTGCTCGATGCTCGGCGGCGCGTCGGTGCTGGGCGCGCCGCTGGTGTATCGCAATCAGAGCCTGTCGGTGCTGTCCGGCGTGCTGCCTCACGATGAACTCAAGCGCCGTCTGGCCGATGCCGACGCGGCGGTGATCATGAAGCTGGGGCGCAACTTTCCGAAAGTGCGCGACGTGTTGGCAGAGCTGGGCCTGGCTGAGCGTGCGCTGTACGTCGAGCGCGCGACCATGGCCAACCAGAAGATCGTACCGCTGGATGAGGTCGAGCCGATGTCGTCGCCGTACTTCTCGCTGATCATTGTTCCCGGCGAACGGTGGCAAGGCTGATGACTCACTCCACACCGGCCATCGTCATCCTCGGCCAGGGCGCGCTGGCCACGGCCCGTCGCCTTAAGCAGGTCTATCCGGCGTCGCAGATTCACGGGCTCAACGGGCGAGTCGAAGGGGCTGATCTGACTTACAGCGACTTCGGCGCGACCCTGCGCGAGCTGTATCAACAGGACACGCCGATCATTGCCTTGTGCGCGGCCGGCATTGTCATCCGCACCCTGGCGCCGCTGCTGCTGGAGAAAGGCGTCGAGCCAGCGGTGCTCGCCGTGGCTGAAGACGGCAGCGCCGTGGTGCCGTTGCTCGGTGGCCTCGGCGGGGTGAACGTCATGGCCCGCGAGATCGCGGCTGCGCTTGAAGTGGCAGCGGCGATCACCACCAGTGGCGAATTGCGTTTCGGCACCTGCCTGCTCAACCCGCCCGGCGGTTATGCCCTCGGCGATCTGGAGCAGGGCAAACGCTTCGTGTCCGATCTGCTCGCCGGCCACAGCGTGCGCATCGACGGTGCTGCGCCTTGGCTTGCGCAGGCGCAACTGCCGGAGGATCCACAGGCGCAGCGTTCGATTCATGTGGGCAGCGATGCCCGCGCGGCGAGCGCCAGTGAGTTGCTGATTTATCCGCGCAGCGTGGCGGTGGCGGTCGGTGCCGATGTGGCCGACCTGCCTGATGCAATTCGCGATGCGTTGCAGCAGGCCGGTGTGGCGATTCAATCGCTGACCTGTCTGGTGGCGGCGGATACTCAGATGGCCAGTCCGGTATTGCGTGAAGCAGCGCTTGAACTGGCAGTGCCGCTGCGCTTTGTCGCGCCGGCGAATGACATCGGTGAGCTGGCTCGCGATGCAGTCTCCGCCGCTCGAATCATCACAACATCCCGCGACATTGCCATCGCCGTGGCCGAACAGCCGCTGGATGTTTCACAGGTCGGCCGTCCACGCGGTCGCCTGGCCGTCATCGGCCTCGGCCCAGGTGCGGCAGAGCTGATGGTGCCGGCGGTGAAAGCCGAACTGGCTCGGGCCACCGACGTGCTGGGTTACGAAACCTACGTGCGCATGGCCGGCCCGTTCCGCGACGATCAGGTGCAGCATTGCACCGACAACCGCGAAGAAATGCAGCGTGCCCGTCACGCCTTCAGGCTGGCGGCTCAGGGCCGTTCGGTGATCGTCGTTTCGTCCGGCGATCCGGGCGTGTTCGCCATGGCGGCGGCAGTGCTCGAAGCGTTGCACGAGTCGACGGACCCGGCGTGGCACAGCGTCGATCTGGAAATCCTGCCGGGTGTTTCGGCGTCGCTCGCCACCGCCGCTCAGGCCGGTGCGCCGCTGGGCCACGACTTCTGCGTGATGTCGCTGTCGGACAACCTCAAGCCGTGGTCGATCATCGAAAAACGTCTGGATCTGGCCGCCGAGGCGGATCTGGCATTGGCCTTCTACAACCCGATCTCCCGTGCCCGTCCGTGGCAACTGGGGCGAGCGCTGGAAATCGTCGCGCAACACCGCACGCCGCAAACGCCGGTGGTGTTGGGCCGCGATATCGGCCGTCCCGGACAGGCGTTACGCACCACCACGTTGGGCGCATTGACTCCGGATCAGGTCGACATGCGCACCATGGTCCTGATCGGTTCGTCCACTACGCGCACCTTCCCTCGCCCGGAAGGCGGGGAGTGGGTGTATACACCGAGGTGGTACGGGGACAAGCCCGTAGCCTGATACCGTTATATTAGTTTTCGATAAAACCCAAAAAGGCCGCGAATTCGCAATTCGCGGCCTTTTTGGTTTGTGCGCTTTCTGAAGTTTGTATTTGTTTCAATAGCGTTTGTTTGAATGGTCTAGTGTTGTTGGATGTTTCGTTGGACATTGTTTGAATGGCTTTGTGTTTGTCTTTGGGTATTGTTTTGCACTAGTTTCGGTTATGTGAAGTTTGTTCGGGTTTTAGTGTTTGCTTGTTGCAAGTTGTTTGCTCTCGCGGCGTCGGCGCGCGCGTGTAATTTATTATGTGGAGGAAATGTTTCAATGCAGGAAGCTAAAGTTGATGGCGGGTATGTAAAGTTTGTCAATCTGTTCAAATTGTCTGATCTAGAACAAGCGCTGTTACCCTACAAGAATACCGTTCGTTATGACGAGGTGATCCGTTACTACTTTGCCTGTGTCGGTTTGCTCGACTCGCCACGGCTCTTGCAACCACTCGCGCTGTTAAAGCGGGCGCTTGGAGAGTTCGACGGGCATCGGATGCGACGTGAAGTTGAAAAAGCACCTGCGCCGAGCCCGAAGACGGAAACAGCGCCCGATCTTTCAGAAATCAGCGCCAGGGTCAGCGACTTCGAGTTGCGGCTGAACTACAGCGTTGAACTGATGAAGACACCTGCTACGCAGGTGCCGAAGATCCTGCACTTCGTCTGGCTGGGTGGCGGAGTCGGTGACATCCAGCGCGATTACATCAATGTCTGGAAACAGGTATTGGCCGGTCAGGGTTATCAGATCAACGTCTGGTATGACAGTGATGCGTTGCTGGCCTGGCAGGCCAATCGCTTGATGGTCGAGGCGGCCAAGGCGGACGCCATGGAGCACGGGGGCGTCGACAGCCTCTCCGACAAGGTTTTGGGCGAGATGTATGTCGCCCGCGCTATCGCTTTGAAGCAACAGATGAGCGAACACATTGATGCGGCGGTTGCGAGAGGCGAATCCGCCGATGAAGCAAGATTGCAGTTGTTGAGCCGTGCTTATGGGCAGAACGTTCAGGATTTAAGGGCGTTGAAAGCAAAGAGCCGTGAAAGTATCGATGCACTGGTCGGAGGTAATATTCGAGTGCGCGATCTGGCGGGTTCGGAAATACCTTTGAAGTTGCGGGATGTTTACCAGCGGGAAATGCGCATGCGGGGCAACCTGGCGGCTGCGTCGGATATCGTAAGAGCAGAGGTCTTGCACTTCGAAGGTGGCAGCTACAGCGATGTTGATAATTTGCCGCCGTTGCTGAAGGAAATTGCAGGTATCGATATCAGCGACTTTGGTGCTGATGCGCGCCTCGGTGTCTTGCAGTTGATGCTGGATCAGAATCCCGACTGGATGCCCGGTCGACAGGCGCTACGGGGGCGGTACAGAGACAAGCTGCTGCAAATACCCGAAGAGCATCGCCCGGTGCTGCAGGCGTTTGCCAAAAGCCGGCCGCTTTTGACTCAGGTGTTTCAGCCTCCGCAGGATCTGCTTGTCCGACCGTATGCGCTGCGCGCAGTGGCAATGGAAAACACGATCAGCAATGCCTACATGATGGCTCATGCCGGTTCGGCGGTACTTGAGTCCGTGCTCAAGCGCTTCAGGTTCAACTACGAACTGCTCGATGACACCACCCGGTTGGCGATTGAAAGAGGTATCAGACTTCACGAGCATGAAGCGATGAGTCCGCTGGCCAACGAAGTACTGGAACGATCTTACGGGCCTTTGGTTGAGTTGCCGGGAATGGAGTCCCTTTTTGCGGCTTATCTGGCGGATGCCGTTGCCGGATACCACAACGAAGGTATCCGTCCGGGAAACGAGGGGACGATCTATTTGACCGGGCCCGTCGGAATCAAGGATGGCACCAGCGATTTCGAAAAGACATTTTTAACGCCCGAAGGGGCGCAGGCGTCACGGCGGGAAATGGCCATCGCACCTCTGCAGACGGTCAATCAGGTCACTGAAGAGGAGCTGGATCACTCCTGGAAAGAAAACGAAACCGATACCCGAAAGTGGCTCGATACTGAACAGCAAAGCTGGCGCGACGGCCGATACAAAACCCGCTACGCCGGGAATGTCGCCGAATTGCTCAAGCAGACCACCGTCGAATTCGAACTCGGCTGGCCACTGGTCGAAGGACGTCATGTCCTGAATACCGAGCTGTTGCAGCGTATGGCCGATCACCTCGGGGAACCGTTTACCAACGCGATGATGAGCGGCCATGATGGGCCGGTCGTGTTCGCCGACAGATTGCCGCTGAGCTTCGATGATCGTCAGGCCATACGTCATCAGAACACTCGCCTGCGGCCACCGGCATTCCCGAAAAATCCGATTGCCCAGAGTATCGCGCTGGATGAACTGCTGATCGGGCTGGGTACCCGTTCCTGGCAACTCGCGCAGCTCAACCCGCTGCAGCGTTTGACGATCGGCGCGTTGCTGGGCGCCGATTCACTGGATGCCCAGCGATTTTCCGCATTGAACGGTGCGCTGGACAATCTGATCAACAGCGTCAGTGAGCGCGGTACGTCCGGGCGTTACGCGGTAATTGAACAGCAGCTCTATCAGCACCGGGCACCTGCGTTCATGGCAGGCATGTCCAGTGTGGGTGATGAATTGCCCGCACATTCGGTCAACGCACTCAGCCTGAAGAAGAACGCGCTGGCCAACGCTGCGACGCTGTTTGACTGGGGGCGCCGGGTACCGCAGATCCAGCGGCTGGCCACTCAGGAGCATCGCGATCAAATCCAGGAAAGGGCGGAGCAGGTGCTCAATCAGTTCGCGGCCGGCACCGTCAAACTGGTGCCTCAGGATTTGTTGATGCACGGGCTGGGTGATACCGCCGCCGGACGTTGTTTTCCGCTGGCGCTGGCGATGAGTGCCGCCCTCACTGAGGGCGAGGGGGCCACCCGACAGTTGCGCGAGCGATTCTATCTGGCGGTGCTTGAGCCGGAACATTCGGACTCGAAGGCGTTTCTGGCCGCACTGGAGGAGATGCGTGGTGTGAACGCCGCAGAGGTGGGCACGGCGCTGGGGCGGGTCGATCTGGACAACATGGTCGCGACTCTCGAGGCGTCCGCGGGGCCTCGAACCCTGATGCTCAACTCGGACAACCACTCGATGCTGGTGGCCCGGACCGTAAACGGGAGTACGGCCGTTTACCATTTTTACGATCCGAACTTCGGCCTGTTCGAATTCGACAGCCCGGCGACCTTCCGGATGGCCCTGAAGCAATTTTTCAAGAACACGCATATCGCCCGTCATTATGCCGTGTACGGCAAACCCGGCCGACCCCAGTTCGATCTGATCGATGTGCAAGGCGAAAAGGTTGCCGCCCTGAACCTGTCGAACGGTATCAAGGTAAGTCAGTTGCTCAGGGATGAACCGCTGCCGGACAAACCGTTCAGGTCCGTTCGCCAAAGGGTGAACAGCGCTCACGGTCGATCGCTCATGGACAATTCGCGCCTGGGCAGTGCGTTGCTGTCTTCAGAAAATGACTGGTGGGCCGAGCAGATTGCCGACGTCACTGCACGCTTGCAGGAGGGCCATGAGTCGGTCACTCCACTGGTGCCGTTGTTCGACTCGCTGGAGGTGACCCCTGAAGGCGGTTACCGGGTACACATGCTCGACCCGCAAAGTGGCGAGACGGTCGCCGTGGTCACCAGCCGGGATGATCGCCTGCTGCGGATCAGGAATTACCTGACGGATCTGTTTTCGACGCTGGGGCACAAACCTGCGAACGGCGCTGTGGTGGATCCGACGGAGGCGGCGGCCGTGCACACGCTCAATGCCGGTTTTGCGGTACAGGCGCTGATGAATGCGTTGCGCGGGCGCGAGGGCGAAGATCGCACTGTGAGCACCGCGGTGCAGTGGCATGCCTACGTCAACTACGCACAACTGGTGCATGGCAATGTGGTCGACGTAGCGGGGCTGATCGGTCTGGTGCAAGCCGCGTTGCGTGATGAAAAGCTGATCGCCCGCACCACTGCGAAAGTGGTCGGCGAAGCGCTTGAGCCGTTGACCGGCAGAACCCTCGGCGCGGTGGCCGGGCATGTGGCCAACGAGGGTGTCGGCGCGGTGCTGGGTCTGGCGAATGTCGGCTTCGATATCTATCTGTTGGCGAATGCTCGCAACAATGTCGAGACCGCCACCTATGCCACCCAACTGACCTTCGACGCCAGCAGTCTGGCCCTGACCGGTGCGGGACTTGGCGCAGCGGCCGCTGGCGCGGGTACGGCGGCTGCGGTGCTGGGAGGCGCCGGGGTGATTCTTGGAGGGCTGGCCGTCGGCGTGACTGCGCTGGCGCAGAACTTCGCGACCATCGCTGAAGAAGCGAAGGCGGTCGGACTGTTTTTCGCGGAGCTGGAGCAGGCACATCACGGCGCCGGATTTCACTACAGCGACGAGCAAGGTGCCTGGTTGCCGCGACCGTCGCTGATCATCAACGGACTGGATCTGAGCGCCGGCAAACTGCTGCTCGACAGTTCCCGGCTGTATCCGCTGCGTGATCATTTCGGTGTGCCGGACTTCGAGGTCGATTACCCGCGAGCCATCCACCTCAGTAAAGAGCTAGGCTACCCCGCCGAAATGACGTTCGCACCATCGGCCGAGCAGGCCATTGTCCTGCCCTGCACGCCGCTCACTTGCTACGGCTACGAGTACCAGATCCTGCCGTTTTCATCGCAACGCCACGACAAGGGTTTCGACATCGCGCGGCGTCTGGAGAAGAAAAAAGCCGACGGCCAATGGCTGTTCCTGTTTTCGTTCTACTCGTTCCCCAGCCATTACATTGTTCATCGGATGTACCCCGATTATCGCCCGACCGAGATCAGCATCACGCTCGATGCACAGGCGCGCAAACTGGTTGTGCCGGTGATTCCCAAGCCCTGGCACGAGCAGATCAGTTATCGGATTCAGGGCGGGGGAGGCGCTTGCACGCTGGTGCTCAATCCAGGTGTCAACGTCGAACTGGTGTCCGTGGGGGCGCAAAAGAACCGCTGGACCATAGTCGCACCCTGGGCCCGAGAGTCGGAGATCGTGTTCAGCCAGGACGGGCAGTTCAGTGTCAAAGGCTGCCAGTTCAAGGTGACGGCGAACAGTGCGCCGGAGATCTCCCTGCTGATCGAAAATGGCCGGCTCTTCAGGATCGCCGGCGGCAAACGGCACGAGCTGGAGCTGCTGCAGGAACAGGCACCCAAAGGGCTGGATGACCAGACCCTGCAGGATCATCTGCAAGCGCTGGCACGGGCGCATCGACTGGCGCTGCGCTATACGCCGATCCACAACTACCGGGTTCCTTTTGAAAACCCCAAGGCGCCGCGTTACACCAACGGCTGGTACGACGCCACGGAGGATCGGGTCCTCTATATCCGCAATGATGAAGTGTTCGACGATGAGGGATTGTTCTCGGTGGTCACCGGCGGCTCGGCGTTTTTCCATGATCCGAGTGGCTACGATATTTGCCAGGTCGATGCCGACACCGGGCTGCTCAGCCATCGTTATCGTTTGATCTTCCGGCACAAGGGCGCGAGCTCGATTCGTAGTGTTGAAGCCGATGGCCAGGGTGTCGTCCATGTGGTGCAGGAATATACGTATGAAGACGGCACGTTTGAGCGCCTCAACTACCTGATACACCAAGGTGAGCTGTGGTTGAGCTCCGTCACTCGCGGGCTTGAACCGACTTACGCAGCGCTGTTCGATGACAGCAAAAGCCTGGCAGATTGGGCTCCGGTGCTGGGTGATCGGGCGAAGCGCATGCCGGTTCATGCGGACAAAGACTTTGCCACGGTCGACTGGCAGTTCGCGCCTTATGTTTCGATCTGCTGGAAGATTGAAGAGAACGAGCGGGACATGGCCTGGGTTCGTACCCGTGACAACCTGATCGTGCGCCCGGTACCGCGACGTCACCATGCGCGCGCCTGGCCCGATTCGATCCAGAACCTGAACGAGCTGATGCTGCTGACGCCGGCCGATGACGGCGACGTGTTTGCCATTTACGACCGACCGTTCCAGAGCCTGTGCCGGGTGCAGCGCACTGTGGCGCAGGAACAGAATCAGTGGTCGCACCGCTGGGTGCAGCCCGAGCGCCTGAAGCAGGTGACGGCTGAACACAATGGCTATCAGGCCCGCACCGAGGACGGGTTGTCATTCGGGATCGGCGCTGATGGTGAGCTGCATTTTGCCGGCCTGGCAGAACCCTGGCTGAAGGGACGCAAGCAATGGTGGCTGGCGCTCGAAGCGATCGCCCGGCAATACGCCGTCGAGCAATTCCCGATTGTCGGGATTGCCAATGCTGCCGGGGATGCGCGCTTGCACGCCTGGTACGTGGACAACCGCTTGTTGTTGTGTGAAGCGCAGCAGACGCAGCTCCGGTTGCTGGGCATGACACCGGACAATCTGTCGGCATGGCTGTTCGAGCCCGAGAGTGGTGAGGTCTGGCGCCAGACGTTTATCGATCCGCAACATCTGCAGTCGGCATTCGGAGAAGGCACGCAGTTGTTGCAGACCCGGATGCTGACCAGGCCAGAACGACTCTGGACGGCGTGGCGCTTTGCCAATGTGCGGGTCGACGGTGCCGGTCTCGTGGGCACGACGGGCGAAGGTGTGGTGCTGCAACTGGAGCATCAGGAGCCACCGCAGATCATCGGTGTGCAACAGAATTGGCTGGCGGCCCATGGCGAACATCTGATCAGCGACTTGCAGGCCTTACTGGCGAACGAAGCGCATCGCCCGTTCATTTCGATCGCCGCACAGGACGCCAGTGTGCAGTGGTACATCGCTGCCAGTGCGCGGCTGGTTCAGATCCCCGCTGCCGACCTGCCTGAGGATTACCAGCTGCTGGGAACCCGGCGGCATGCCGATGTCTTACTGCATGAGCCGCAGGATCGAGTTGTGCAGGGTTATCCGAGCCTGCGCCAGATCAAGCCGCTGGATTACGTCCAGCGCACGGGTGACGTGCTGGTGCTCGAAGGACGGGTGGATGCCTACGATCTTCTGCCGGTGATCCCGGACGATGTGCGCACGCTCGTTTTGCGGGTAGGGCGCGGTGCGATGAAATGGCACCTGTCGGAGGCGCTCATGCGCAAGCTCGACTCGCTGGTGGTGGACTGTCGTTATCCGCTGGGGGCCCGCCCGCTGGTCATGAGCCGTTTGATCCTGACGCTGACTGTCCCTCAGAAGCTGGAGGTGGCGATGGTCGAGGATCATCTGGTACTGATCGACCCCGACAGTGAGCACTGCGTTCTGGTGCGCAATGCGGATGCGTCAGATCCCTCGCAGCGGGGCGATGCGATGCTTGAGGTCAATGGCCTGCGTCCGTGCCAAGTGTCGACGCTGGTGCGCTGGTTGAAGGCGCGCAAGGAAGGCGCCGAGGGCGTGACGCTGAAAGCGTTGATCGATCAGGCGGATGCGAAGAAAGCCGTCGAGTCGGCGGGTTGACGGTCCGCGGTCACTGACGAAAAAAGACCGCCGACGTTACCGTCGGCGGTCTTTTCGTTTCAGGGTTCAAGGCACCAGATAGCCTTTGACCCCGGTAAAGATGATCTGCGCCGCCAGTGCACACACGAACAACCCCATCAGGCGGCTGACGATCTGCAAACCCTGATCGCCGAGAATGCGTTCGATGCGGTTCGACAGATACAGCACCACGCCCACCGTGAAGCTGGCGAGGGCGATACTCATGATCGCAAACAGTTTGTCATCCCAGTGCGGCTGGCTGACGCCCATCACCAGCAGTGCACCGATGGTCCCGGGGCCGACGGTCAGCGGAATGGTCAGCGGAACAATCGTCACGTCCTGCTGCACGTTGTCGGTCTGCACGGCCGACTTGCCCTGCGCCATGCCCAGCGCCGAAATGAACAGTACGCTGCCGGCGCCGATGCGGAAGGCGTCCACCGTGATGCCGAACACATCGAAAATCACCCGCCCGAACAGATACAGCAACACGCTCGAGACCAGGGTGGCGACTGCCACTTTCCAGGCCAGGCGGCGTTGTTCCTTGCGCGAGTAACCGCGGGTCAGGCTGATGAAGCAGGACAACACGAAGAACGGGCTGTAGAGCACCAGCATCTTCAGGTAAACACTGAATAACACGTGGAGCATGGCGCGGGCTCGCTGGCGGGGAAAGTCGGGGGAGTCTAACAGGCGCTATCGTGTCTGTCGGCTCACGACGGTTGCGTCGTCGCGCGGTTCTGTTGATCACGCTGGGCCACCCAGTGCTCGATCAGCTCACGCAGTTGCGACAGCTCCACCGGTTTGGCCATGTGCCCGTCCATCCCGGCCTGACGCGCGCGTTCCTTGTGCTCGGCGAGGATGTGCGCGGTCAGCGCCACGATCGGCGTGCGGATGCGCTGATTGCCGACTTCCCACGCCCGCAGTTGCTGGGTGGCGGAGAAGCCGTCGAGGATCGGCATTTCGCAGTCCATCAGCACCAGGTCGTAGCGCTGGGCTTTCATCGCCTGCAAGGCTTCTTCGCCATTGCTGGCGGTGTCCGGTTGCAGGTTGAGTTTGCCGAGCATGCCCCGGATCACCTTGGTCGAAATGGTGTTGTCTTCGGCCACCAGAATGCGGAAATCGCTCGGCACCTTGACCGGCGCAGCGGGGCTCGCGACCTGTGGCTGGAACACCACCTGGCCACGGTTGCGCTGGTTGAGTTCGTCGGCGAGCGTGGTCTTGAGCGTATAGCCGGCCACCGGTTTGGCCAGGATGCGCTTGATCCCCGAGTTGCGCGCGATGATCTTGCTCGGCGCATTGCTGATGCCGGTGAGCATGATCAGCAGGATGTCGTGGTTCAGGCTCGGGTCTTCCTTGATCTTGGCGGCCAGTTGCATGCCGGTCATGCCGGGCATGTTCTGGTCGAGCAGGACCACGTCGAAGTAATCACGCAAATGCGCCTTGGTGCGCAGCAGGGCCAGGGCTTCCTTGCCCGACGGCACGGCGCTGACGTTCAGGCCCCAGGCGCTGCATTGCTGCACCAGCACCTTGCGGCAGGTGTCGTTGTCGTCGACCACCAGCACGCGTGCGCCTTGCAGCGGGCTGTCGAGGTCCGAGGTCGGGTGCTCCAGACGATCAGGGTCCAGCGGCAGGGTCAGCCACAGCGTACTGCCTTGGCTGGCGCCGCTCTTGATGCCGAACTCGCCCTGCATCAAACGGATCAATTGGCGGGCGATCACCAAGCCGAGGTTGCCGCCCAGACGGTTGGCCGACAGGAAGTGCTTGCTGTGCAACTCGGCGTGCATCAGCGCGTCGCGTTCTTCCTGATCCATCGGCTGGCCGCTGTCCTGCACGGCAATGCGCAGGCGTGGCCCGGCGCTGCGTTCGTCGAGGGCGACGACTACCAGCACTTCGCCTTCTTCGGTTTTCTTCAGGGCGTTTTCCAGCAGGCTCAGCAACGTCTGGCGCAGGCGCGTCGGGTCGCCACTGATGACCCGTGGCACTTGCGGCTGGATAAAACTGATCAGCTCGACGTTCTGCTGTTCGGCCTTGGCGCGGTAGATACTCAGACAATCGTCGATCAGCGCGTTGAGGTCGAACTGCACGTCGTCGAGTTCGATCTGCCCGGACTCGAGTCG
>Ga0207696_1000616_pt1 | contig 26418 bp, 26 predicted proteins | sample KBSS54metaG_FD_184403 | JGI IMG/M metagenome (GOLD analysis project Ga0207696, IMG submission 184403) | Switchgrass rhizosphere microbial communities from Kellogg Biological Station, Michigan, USA - KBS S5-4 metaG (SPAdes) (version 2) | ecosystem: Host-associated > Plants > Roots > Rhizosphere >...
ATAAGGTTTTCGACCACCACCGGCCTTGGGGTAGAAAGGCTCGATCAGCCCCAGCAGGCCCGTCCAGGGCACGACCTGATCCATCTCGGCAAGGAAGCGCTCGCGGCGAGTTTGCTTGCGCTTGCCGGCGTACTCGAAGTCGGAAAAGCTCATCTGGCTCATGGGAGGCTCGGATCAGGTGGTCAGGCGATTTTCGCATACCCGGGACTTGTTCGGAGAATCCCTATAAAAAACAAAACACTATAGCTGAAATTCAAATTACCCCGGCCCACTACCAGCCCCCAGCCTACCTCTACCTTCGCCCAACCATCGCCCCCTCCCCCTACGCCGGCACATAAAAATAACTCAACGGCACCAACCGCTTCGTCTCCGGATCAGTCATCGGATAATGCGCCATCAACGTCCGTGCCAGCTCATCCAATGTCCACATAGTGAGGTGAACGTTGGCCCGTTCCCCTTCATACAACGCGTCCTTGGTAAACCCACCCGTACTCACGTACAATCCGCGATCATCCTTATGCCGCCCCCCAAGGAAGCTGCGAATTTCACTACTCCCCATCCGCGCATTCCGATGTTTGACCTCGACCACAATACGCGGCGGTTCGAAGCCGAATCCATCAGGCGAGGCGATGATATCTTTACCGCGGTCCGCCCCAGCCGGCGAAACCAGCGTCTTGTACCCCATGGCCCGAAGGATGCCAGCAACCAGCTCCTGCATTTCGGACCAGTCCAGACTATTGATCTGGTCTTTGATACGCTCGAAGGCGATTTCCTGGACGCCCTTCAGCGGGTCATCAATGACAGCTGCTTCACTCACAGGGTCTTCAGGTACCACCGGCACAGCCTTGCCAGACGCCAGCGCTAGCAGCTCTTTTTGCGCTGCCTCCGCTACGTTGAAAACGGTAAGCGTAGAACCGAGACTGTTTTTACTGAGGCTGCTGAGTTTGTCGCGGTCGACCTCTTGCGGCAGCCATTTCACTGCTCTGACCAACGCCATCCCCTGCTCTGCCAACTCAGGCTGGTGCAGAGAGGGTCCGCTGAAATGGCCAACCAGATAGGTGCGGTTCGCCGGCGAGTAAGTAACGACGGCATCGCCTTCCTTAACCTCGTTGACGAACCGAAACACCTGTGAGGCGCCAGACACGGCAGTGCCGTCTTTGATACCGGGCTGTGCGTCTTTGTATGCTTTGATTAAAGCGGCACGAGACATTCCTGGTTTGGCAACCGCTGCCAGCTGGACCCAGCCAATGGCAGCCAGGTTACGATCACGGAAGTCGTCGTAGAGACGGCCGCCATCACCTCGAATCATCCACATTGTTGGCATCTGATTACTCTTTTCTGTGCGTAGCACCGGTATGGGAATTTACCAACGATCATCGTTCGCGGAAATGCAACGTTCGAATCTAACCACTACCCCTGTGCCCACCCAACTCACACTACCCTTCGCCAACAGCCTCGCGGCTTCTCAATACGCCGCACCTCCACTGCATCATCCGCCCGCGCATACTGCATCAGCGCCCTCCCACCATGCCCCCCGTGCAGCACATCACCCCTCCCAAAATCCAGATCACCAAGCCCCAGCCTTGCAGTAAGCAAAAGAATCAACAGATAATACGACTCATTACTATTGATACAGCTGGTCTGCCCGCTCATGAGTGCTACCGATCACCACGCCCTTCGCTTGCTGTACAACGAACATAACGGCTGGCTGAAAGGATGGCTCTGCGCCCGAATCGGTAACTCAAGCGATGCAGCCGACTTGGCCCAGGATACCTTCGTACGTCTGCTGCTTTCGCGCAATGCTGATCACGTGCGTGAGCCACGCACTTATCTGAGTACGATCGCCCGCGCGTTGATGGTCGACAAATTTCGGCGGCGGGCCATTGAGCAGGCTTACCTGGAAGCGTTGGCGCTGCGCCCCGAATCGGTGGAGGTATCGCCAGAAACCCGGCTGGCGATTCTCCAGACGTTGGAGGCGATCGATACCATGCTCGACGGCCTTGGGGAGCGAACGCGCAAGATTTTCCTTACGGTGCAACTTGAGGGCTTGAGCTACATCGCGACGAGCGAGCGCTTTGGCGTGTCTGTGACCACGGTCAAGAAGCACATGATTCGCGCCATGACCCATTGCCTGCTGCTGACGGAAGATTGATGCCCACGCCCCTGGATCAACGAACGCTGGAAGCCGCTGCTACCTGGTACGTGCACCTGAATAGCACGGCTCCATCAGCTGAGGACAGAAGCGCCTGGCGCCGTTGGATGGCGGCCAGTCCACAGCACGAACGCGCGTGGGCCAGGGTGGAAAAACTGGAGAGGCAGTACTCAGGTCTGCCAGTAGAGATTTCGCTGTCGACTCTCGATGGCGTGAACGCTCGCAGACGCTCTGTGCTTAAAACCCTGAGCATACTGCTGACGGTGGGGGTGAGCGGGTGGATGGTCAGCAGCAGATACCTGCCATGTTCAGGTCTGCTGGCGGACCAGAGCACCGCCAAAGGTCAGCGTAAACACCTGCAGCTGGACGATGGAAGCCAGCTGGACCTCAACACTCAAAGTGCCGTGGATATCACCTTTACCCACCAGCTGCGAATTGTGCGTCTGCACGAGGGTGAAATTCTCGTAGAAACAGCCCGCGACCCCCGCCCCTTTGTTGTCGAAGCACCCCACGGAAGCGTCCGCGCCCTGGGTACGCGATTCATTGTGCGCGCCGAACCAGCATTCACCAATGTGTGTGTTTTAGATAAAGCGGTGGAGCTACGGCCATTGAACCAAGCGTTGCAAATGCAGCGTCTTGATGCGGGGCAACAGGCCCATTTCGACCGTGAAAAAATCGGTCCAGTGACGCCTGCCCCGCCTGGCTCAGGTGCATGGACCCAAGGGATGTTGACGATTGTCGACTGGTATCTGGCAGATTTCATTACGGAACTCGGCCGCTACTACCAAGGGGTGCTGCGCTGCGCGCCGGGTGTCGCACGCCTTCGACTGAGCGGCGCGTTCCGCATCGACAATATCGAGACCATTTTGGAAAACCTCAGCCAGTCGCTGCCAGTGACGGTGCATTTCGTGACGCGGTATTGGGTCAGTATTGAGGCTGCCTGAAGATATTGAGAATTCTTTCCAATTAGGGTTGCCGATTCTCCGTTTCATTCGGCCTCTGCAAGGGAACGGTCACAACGACTGCTTCTCTGCCTGCCAACCGAAGGAACCCTCGATGTCACGATTTGCTTTCGACACCGCCCGGCCACTGAGTCATGCCGTTCATCTCACGGTAGCGCTGGGTTTTTTTTCGGCCCTGAGCCTTGCGCCCACGCAGTTGATGGCGCAGAGCCAAACCCACGCTTACCAGATTGACCCAGGGTCACTGGGCGCCTCGCTGAGCCTGTTCGCGACAGCAGCCAATATCACATTGTCTTTCAATGCTGAGCAGACTCGAGGCATGACCTCGCCAGGCCTGAGCGGAAACTTTGACGTCGATGAAGGTTTTGCGCGCCTTCTGGCGGGAAGCGGTTTGCAAGCCCAGCGCCAGCCTAACCAGACGTATGTGCTCACGCCAATCCCCCACAGCGCTGAGCAGCAATCGCAAGCAACGGGGCCAAAGGATTCAAGTGTAGTGCTGAGCGCCACACCGGTGGTTGCGACCGCCGAGGAGGAGGCCAAACAGATGCCCGGCGTGTCGGTCATCACCAACAAGGACATTCAGAAGTCCCCACCGGTGAACGACCTTTCTGACATCATCCGCAAAATGCCGGGGGTGAACTTGACGGGTAACAGCGGGACCGGCGTGCACGGCAATAACCGTCAGATCGACATCCGCGGCATGGGTCCGGAAAACACCCTGATACTCGTCGATGGTAAACCGGTCACCTCACGCAATTCCATCCGCTACAGCGTTACCGGTGACCGTGACACCCGCGGCGACACCAATTGGGTGCCCGCCGAGCAGGTCGAGCGCATCGAAGTGATCCGCGGTCCTGCCGCCGCGCGCTACGGCAACGGCGCTGCGGGGGGCGTGGTAAACATCATCACCAAGCGCCCCGACGACCAGACCCACGGCACTGTCTCGGTGTACACCAACATGCCTACCCACAAGGACGAAGGTGCCACCAAGCGCGCCAACTTCGGCCTCAGCGGGCCATTGACCGACAGCCTGCACTACCGCATCTACGGCAACGTCAGCACCACGGACAATGACGACTGGGATATCAACAAAGGCCACCAGGCTACCTCGACCACTCTGCCGGCCGGCAGCGAAGGCGTGCGCAACAAGGACATCAGCGGCCTGCTGACCTGGACGATCGACGACCGCCAGTCCATCGATTTCGAGGCCAACTACAGCCGCCAGGGCAATATGTACGCAGGTGAAAGCCAGGGCAATCTCGACACCTCCACCAAACTGGCCGGCAACTATCTGGGCCGCGAAACCAACAAGATGTACCGCGAAACCTATTCCATTACTCACAACGGCGATTGGGATTTCGGCACCAGCAAGTTTTACGTGCAATACGAAAACACCCGCAACCGTCGCCTCGACGAGGGCCTGGGTGGCGGCTCCGAAGGCTTGATCAACTCCAACACATTCACCACCAGCGAACTCAAGGACTGGCTGGGCCTCGGCGAATTCAACCTGCCGCTTGCCACCGCCATGCCGCAAACCCTGACCCTGGGCGGCGAGTGGACTCGCCAGGAACTCAATGATCCTGCGTCGCTGAGTGCCACCACTTCCGCGGGCAACACCATCAGCGGCTACGCCACCGGCACCCGCAACAGCGAAGTGGGTGCGAACATCGGTTCGCTGTTCGCCGAAGACAACATCGAGGTAACCCCCGGCACCATGCTCACCCCTGGCGTGCGCATGGACGATCACTCCGACTTCGGCCCCAACTGGTCGCCCAGCCTTAACTTCTCTCAGGCCTTCTGGGACTATTACACGTTCAAGGCCGGCATTGCCCGCTCCTTCAAGGCGCCTAATCTCTACCAGCTCAACCCCAACTACATGCTGGTCAGCAACGGCAAAGGCTGCGGCGTCAGCGACGCCACTGGCTGCTACATCCTGGGCAACGCCGACCTCAACCCGGAAACCAGCGTCAACAAGGAACTTGGCCTGGAGTTCAAACGTGACGGCTGGGTGGCCGGCCTGACCTACTTCCGCAACGACTACCGCAACAAAATCACCGTTGACCTGAACGACTCGGTGGCCACTGCCGGCAGCTACAACGTGTACCAATGGGCCAACGCCAAGAAAGCCGTGACCGAAGGGATCGAGGGTACGCTGCAGATCCCGGTGGCAGACAACATCACCTGGACGAACAACGCCACCTACATGATCCAGTCGAAAAACAAAGACACTGGCAACCCACTGTCATTGATCCCCAAATACACCCTCAACTCAATGCTCGACTGGCAAGTGACGCCCAAGCTGTCATCGCAACTGAGCTTGACCTCCTACGGCCGGCAGAAACCGCCGACCTACGCCACCACCAACTCCGAGGCCGCCAGTGGCGTGAACAGCAAGGCGCTGGGCAGCTATAGCCTGGTCGGTCTCAACCTGGGCTACGACGTGACCAAAAGCGTTCGGCTGGGGGCAGGGGTCAGCAATCTTTTTGATAAGCGCTTATTCCGCAAGGGCAGTTCCAGCACGGCAGGGGCGGCGTCGTATAACCAACACGGTCGCGCGATCTACACCAGCCTGACGGTATCGTTCTGATGATGCTTATCCGATTTTTGCTGATGGTGTTCTTCTCGGGGGCGGTCGCTACGGCGTCTGCTCGTCCTGACCTGTCGCTGCCCAGCACGCCGAACATTGCCCAGCGTGGCTCATCGCTATACCGCTTCACCCAGCTTGACCTGGACTCTGTGGACGCCAAGCGGCACTACCGCGTCTGGGTCGGTGTACCCAAGCGCGCGGCACCGGCGGCGGGGTATCCGGCGCTCTACATGCTGGATGGAAACGCGGTATTGGCCGCGTTGGATGATCAGTTGCTGGGGCAGGTTCATGGCGACACTCTGCCAGTGCTGGTGCTGATCGGCTATGCCGTGAATGCGCGGTTCGATGTGGTGGCGCGGGCTTATGACGATACTCCCGGGTTACCCCTGGGCACGCCATCGGCGGACGCTCGGCCTAGCGGTGGGGCGGACCAATTTGCCCTGCTGATCGAGCAGCGGGTGAAGCCGGCAGTGGCAGCCTTGGCGAAGGTCGATCCACAGCGGCAGACCCTGTGGGGGCACTCGTTTGGCGGGTTGTTCGCGTTGCATGTGCTGTTTACGCACACCCATGATTTCCAGGCGTATGCCGTGGCGGATCCCTCAGTCTGGTGGGGAAACGGCGTGCTGCTCGGTGAGCAGCAGAAGCTTGCGCCTGCAAACCGGGTGCGCCTGTTGATGATGCGTGGGACGGCACCCAAGGTGGGGCGTGGGCCGGCGGGCGCCAGCGAAGTGTCACCTGAGGCGGCGCGGCAATTGGCCGAGGGTCTGGCGGGGCGAGCGAATGTCGCGGTGGACTACCGGGAGCTGGTACTCAGCCATGGAGCGATGTTCAATGCGTCGTTGCTGCCGGCGTTGCGCTTTGCGACTGAGCAATAGCGGGTCCAGGGCGTCGATGTGCATATTACATGCGGATGAAGCCGTGGGACTGTCAGCGATTGGGCTGCTTCGGTATGGCTGTAGCCTTGGTCGAGCACCAGACACGCGGCCTCGCGCTTGAACTCTGGGGTAAAGGTACGACGTTGCTTGGTCATCAGACACCTCTCTGTGGCGAGCATTCTCGCCTAAATGGGTGTCCGGTTTCATTAGACCACTACAGTGCGGAACTGACGGCAAGCCTGCTGACGCTGAAGGGCCGATCTACGCGTGCATAACACGCAACAAGTATTCAACAATTTTCCCGCTCGATGCGTTGCTATCATCTTTCGAATCCTGCATTGCTCGGTTTACTTGATCTGAAAAATGTATCTCTTTCAGCCCCGGTAGTTTCTGTCGGCGTAAACGGGCAGGCATACAAGGCGCTGTAAATGCCAGCAGCAAGCAAAGGATAACTTTCTCGCGCAAGGCTCCGCGTGGGCGATGGTCTCCAGACCTCGCCATGGCCTCGAACAATTTATGCATGAAGCACGACAGATGAAAAATGTCGTCTTCCCCCACCAAAGCCTGCGGATGAACGCCTATATTCACGTAGCAGGTGTACCGTATCTGGCTGTCGACTGGCGGCAGCACGGGCCGAGGCCATATCAGTTCGCTCGCGGCTTCAAGCACATCGGGCTGTACGCCAGGTACAGTAAAGTTGAATCCTTCGCGCTGGCGGGCGTCCTCCCCTGAAGGCTGGCTGCGATGCAATACGATAGTGGGGGATTTTTCTTTGCGCGGCGAATCGTCCCGTAGCTCCACATCAACGCAAAAGCCGCGCAACTCCAAATCAACCAGGGCATTGAGAATGATCTTAACCAGTTGCTGCCGGAAGTCCCTGTTCAGCTTGCCCTGGTGGTCGAAAATTGCGCCTTGTATTTCTTTGACGTCCCAAAGAATACGATGCAAGTCTGGGGTCACAAGGCTGTACCAATCGCGCAACCGTCCGGCATCCTCGGATACATTTTCGCAAAGCGCGGCACGTTGCCGAAGCGTAGCCAATTCAGCTTGCAGCTTTGCAATTTCGGCCTGGGCCGCCTTTAGTGAGTTCTGTGCCTGCTTGTCACGTGCTTTCACAGCTTTGGCGAGGCCATCACCATCAGTAAGGTTCGAGAACCGGGTTTGCCCAGCAACGTCCCCATGGAAACGGGCCACCGGCACGCGCTCAATCGGCCCAAGCAACTGATCATGCCAAGCAGCAAAAGTTAGATCTTGTGCAGCGCCTGCGGGAACGCTGCCTTTAATCGCACGGTCGAGAACGCTTTCTTCGACCCCAGAAAAATCAGCCAGAACACCATATTTGATCAGCACATTCAGTTGCGCTTCTCTAACTTTCTTCTCCAACCCCACACTCGCGCTCCTTTGCGTCAGCCCTACTTACTTACTAGCAGATTGGGCAAAGCATGCCCGCAGCACCGGCAAAGTGCCAGCATTCGAACGTCGGCAGGAAGAGTCGATAGACGGATAGCCTTGAATAGCGAGAGGCTCGACATACCACCCTTCCCCCGCGACGCTTACCTCAATCGCGCCATAGCGTCTGCAAGCACTTGATCAGCGTTAGTGGACTCACGCTCAATGTTAACCAGCGCCGCTTCCGAAGTGCGTAACTCATTGCGCGCGCTCTGTGCATTCAGAACGCGACCAACACACTGAAGCGTGTCCTGATAGCCCTGCTCGACCCACGATGGAATTTTCTCGCCATCAAATCCTAGCAAGTCGCGAGCCCCCGCCAAAGGCCCATTCGCACGGGCCAAACTCTTGCTCGGGCGAATCTCCAAAATGGTGGCGTCAGGGAATCGCTGCCTGCTCCAAACTGATCCATTACTTAGATGTGTGACGATAACCAGGTTGCAACCCGCCTCTAACAAGGGCGTAATCGGCGTATTGCCTTGCATGGTTTGCCAGCCACCCTGCCCTCCATCTGACCAGCTTCGCCCATCATGGCGACGTGATTTGAAAAGCAACGGAAGCGCCGCCGAGGCCAGCAATATGCGTTTCTGTTCCTCCTCATCTGCAATCGACTGGACATGGAAAAACTTTGAATGCGGCGTGTCACCAAAGCCAAGTTCAGCACAAAGAGCACGCGCTATATCCTCGAGCCCTCCCAAGCTCTCGTAGAGAGAAACGTAAAGTGGCAGGCCGCGCTGCAGATTTTTGCTGACCAAAAACTCATCCATCAGTTGCTGCAACGGCTTGTCGTCTAGAAAGCCGTCTTCCCAGCCATTCAACCACTCGGGGAATTCGACATCAAAGCTCTGGGCTAACCTCTTGGCGCCATGAGCTGCAGCAAGAATGGCAGGCGCGCCGTTCATACGTAATCCTGCAGCTACCAGCAATGACACATAGCCCGGCATTTTCAAACTCAAAGGGGAGCTTTTACTCAAACGCCCCCACAATTCTTCCAGACGCTCTATGGCAACATCCAGCGAAGGCGCTGACGCAAGAATGCCGCCATTGAGTGCTCCGATACTTGCACCTGAAACAGCATCAATGCGAGTACCCAGCTCGCGCAAGGCTTTCAGCACACCAACTTGGTATGCACCTTTCGCTCCTCCACCCGACAGCACCAAGCCCACTTTCAAGGATGCATTCATGCTGAGGTCTCCAAGAACAATTCATTGACCAACCCTTCGGTCATACGCCGGGCAGAACCCAACAGAGGCACTTGGAGGGGTAACTCGTCAGGCACCTGCGAAATTGCGTAAGTCATTGGCGAACGATCAGGACACGACCAATCACCCAGATAAGCAAGTGTCTCTTCGCTTACATTCCTTGGTCCGTCAGCCGAAGGCCTCGCCAGCCAGCGATTTCGGGTATCGATGCGCTCCCCTTGCCCCACCTGAGCATCTCGACTCAGCTGTATGATCGCCCGGTTGGCTAGATCCTCCAGCAGTTGCTGACGTTCAGTACCAGATATGGTTAGGCAATGATCGCCGAATGCCCCCCAGCGCAACTCTTCCAGCACCGCATAACAGCGGCCAGTGAGGCTAAGACCAGCGAACCGACCCGCGCCCCACTTGCCCATAACACTCTCAAGGTGTAACTGGGCACGCTGTGTACAATCGATTCTCGCAACATTTAGCTCTAAAGCACTGCATCGATCGCCAAGGTGCTGCGAAAGTCGCTCCAATGCATAGCGGGTATCAGCTGAATAGTTAGCGACCGTAGCTAAATCCTGCTTCATTCCACTCACCCGCATCTGAACCTGATAGATCGCGCGGTTACTCTTGGCCAGCGATTGAGTCAAGTCGACCAGCCACTCCAGTGCCCCTTCGACGCCGTCGGTGAGGCTTCCATTGATTTCCGCCTGGTTTTGAGATGCTTTGCCAGTAAACCCATCGTAAAGGCGGTCGAACATCCCAGTCCGAGTCGACATGTGCCTCTGGCGCTCGCGCACCACATCGATACCGTTGGCAAAGTCCACCACGAATTTTTCCGGCAGGCAGGTAAACAGACGAGTCACTTCGCCAATCAACTCATCGTTTTGCGCTTCGCTCATGCTGGCACCCCAGCCGGGCTCACATCTAGCAGCAGCTCCTCGCTATCGCGCTTGATGGGCATGACCTCGCGTTTGTAACCAGAAAGCAAACCAGCCAATGCAATTTGCTCGTCTTGGCTGCGCTCCTGATCGCGAATACTCTGTTGCAAGTCGCTTCGAATGCTTTCGATGCTGCCTTTCAGTTGCTCGAAGAAGGTGTGAAGCCCTTCATTGAGCGGCTGAGCGATGGTGTCCGCAGCAGAGGCCTCCAGGTCTTTGAACAGATGCTCGATCGATGCGTCGATGGCTTTGCGTACCTTGTTGATATCCACTGCGTAATAGCCCTGCTTGACCGTGTACTCTTCCCAGCCCCAGTCAGAGGTACCGAACCAGCTGCAAATGGTGCCCCATGCCCCTTTACTGCGGCGAGAGCGCGTGACGTTACGGTGCTTGCTATCCACGGAATCACGCAGAACCTCGCCAGCGGTGTACTTGAGAGTCAGCGGGGTTGTGTCAGGTATTTTCACATCGATGGAAAAACCGCTGCGATTGAGCCGCTCATTCAGGCCCGCGATAAGTTTGTTGGCTTCGGCTTCGATATCAACTGCGAAAGTGATGCGGAAATCCTTGAGGATTTCACCCATACGCCTTACCAGTTCGACTTCACCATCGCTAATGATACTATGCACCCCATCTTCGATTTTTTTCAGCAGCGCTTCAGCCTCAGACTGCTTATCGAAATTGATCACCGGGCTTTCTTCGTCGAATTCAAAATCGAAACCGTTGCGCGCGCGACGAGCCCGTTCGCCGCCCAACCAAGTGCTAAACGCTCCCTTGAGGAGCCCTGCCATGGTCGGTGCGAGCTGCTCTTGCATTCGGGCGACGGCTTGTTGCTGCTCTTGCCGCTTTCCCGCTTTGAACCCTTCGCCGACCTCATGCTTGATAGCCTCCGCCAATTCGGTGAAGGTCATGCTCATCTCGCACTTGATTTCCGCCAGCGCGTTCTGCGAAGACTCCTCGCTGTCCTGTTCCAGGCGATCAATCATTGCAATGTCATCGCGCAGCGACCCAATCTGCTCCTGAAGTTCTTCGGCGCTCTTGGCCAGCGCGGTATCACGCACTTCCAGGAAGCGTGCAAGGCGGGTCGCAGTGTCAACCAGTTTCGACGCAGCAGAGGACAACGCCATAACGGCTGCCTGCCGGTGGGCCTTGAAAATCACTTTCTCCAGCGGCTCGGCGAAATTTGATTTTTTCCAAAGATGACTGGCACCGCGCTGGACAAGTTCGGTATCTTGCAGGGCGTCTTCCCATTCCATGCCCAGCACCAACTGGCCGAAGTCTTCGACCCAGGCATTTTGGCCTCTATTGGCCTCAGGGAGCTTGCCGTGGTTGGCAATTTCCTGTTGGGCACGGCTGGCCAAATATCCCCAGCGCGAAGAGACTGGATAGACATCTGCTGCATCGAGCCTGCGATTCATCAATGACTCGGCCACGAAGGTACGTGTTTGGTCAGCACTGTCGCCGTTGCGGTCCCTTTGGTCGAACTTGTTCACCAATGCAAACAGTCGCCCTTCGGCAATATCGGCAATCTCATCCAGCTCCTTTCGCACCTGCTCATCGGCGTCAGACTTGAGCTGTGTGAAGTCCATGACAGCCAGCACAGCCGAAGCCTTCTTCAACTGTTCCTTGAGCATTTTGCGTAGATGCTGCTGGCCCGCCTCATTGGGGCCGGGTGTATCGAGCAATGCCAATTTACCCTGACCCGCGGCGTGGCCGAGATGAGAAAACTCGATGCGGATGACAGGATAATCGTCGATACTCGAGTAGCTGCCAAAGGGGAAGTCCACCCCCAGAAACGCCGCAAGCCGTACCAAATCGTTCAGGCTTTTGAGGAACCAGAAGATATTTTCCGACCCCTCATATAGCGCTTTGAAACTTCCCCGCTGATCAATCAGCTTCAGCAGGTCAAGCATGTCATCGGTACGCTCCAGATTCTGCAGCGCCGCGTCACCTCGGTTAGATGAGATTACTTTGCCAAGCTGCACAATGAGGTCGTTGATCGGCTTGCAGTTTTTCAGCTCCAACACTGGCTCGACTTGGCCAGGGGTGTGCTCGATCAAAGTCGGCAACGCAGTCATTGGCCGGTTGCGGTTAGGCAGCACTTCATGTCCAACGATGGCATTGATTGTGGTCGATTTACCGGCCTTCATGGTGCCGACCACGGCCAGGACCATCTTCAATTCGCCGACTTTGACCAACTCGCCTTCGAGGTAACCAATCTCTTGGATGACATTCGCTTTGCTGAAGGTCTGATGCTCATCACCCTGATCATCAGACAGCACACCTTCGCCTTCCTGCACGTGATGCAGCAAGCCGAGCTCCAAGCTTAGAAGCCTACGAGCTTCATCACGTAGCAGATCTATCGATTGTTCCTGCATCAAAAACTCCTTGCGCGAGGCACCATTGGCCTCTAGTCATCCGTAAAACGCCTACCGCAGACAAGCGGCCTATCTTCGTCACGCCAATAATATCAAAATGACTGCAACCTACTGTGAACTCAAATCACGATTGCCAGCGGGCAAACAAAGAGCGGCAAAACCCTGGCCACGCCACCGCAGACATGGCGACAGCCCGCTATGCAAACGCCCTGAACGGCACGCTACTCAATACATTGCCGCGGACCACTCCGCAACCGGCACCAACGCCTCCAGCAACTCACACTTGCGCCGCAACTGCACCACATGCTCTCGCTCCGCCCGCAACGCTGATCGCAGCTCACTATTCTCCATCTCCCAAATCTGCAACCAACGCAGATCCCTCTGGCAGTGCTCCACCGTCTTCGCAAGCTCGCCGAGCTTTAACCCCTGCTGAATCAGCACCAGCAGGAAGATCCCCATCGCCACCAATGCACCCGTCGCAACCACTTCCGGCATAGCCATACTGATATCCTGTGCTGCCTTCGAAGTATTCCAAAGACAAGCGAAAGATATGTAATGTTAAGCTACACGTCCAGAATATAGACTTATATAGGTAAATTAATCGCGCACATGGAGAGGGTATGAAACGCAAGCAGTCCATCGAGCGGGTACGCTGGGACCCGGCACTTCACTATCGCTTGATCGAGACCGTTGCCTGGTGGGAAGGCCGGCTGACCACGGGCCACCTGATGCAGAGCTTTGGCATCAGCCGCCAGCAGGCGTCTAAGGACATCAACACGTACATCACCGAACATGCGCCCAAAATTTGACATATTACAAGCAGCTCAAGGGCTATGTGCCGCGCAAACATTTCAAGCCGCTGTTCATCGACAACAGCGCCAGCGCCTACCTACACCTGCTCTACCAGAACAATGAGCGCGCCCCGCACATCGACGGGCTGGCTCTGGCGTATGCGCGCCCCCGGGTACTGGAAGTGCCTGACCGCCCCATTCGGCCAGAGGTACTGCGCCCTTTGCTCAAGGCCTGCCGTGAAGGCCTGCGCCTGGAAACCGAATACGTGTCCTTCCCCCCCCCAATGTCGAGGTGCGCCTGATCGCCCCCACACAGTGGTCTACACCGGTATGCGCTCGCACGTGCGAGCCTATTGCGAAAATAACGGCCAATACCGCGACTTCGTACTTAGCCGCCTGCGTGGGCAGCCAGACTTGCTCGACGTTTCACCGAACACGCGCGAGCAGGATAAAGACTGGAATGTCGAGGTGCCGGTCATCTTCGCGCCTGATGGGCGGTTGAACGAGGCGCAGAAGGCAATCATCGAAACCGACTACGGCATGACGCAGGGGCAATTGGTGGTGCCAAGCCGCAGGGCATTGGTGAAGTATGTGTTGCAGCGGTACCAGATTGACCGCCGCAATATGGCGATACTTCCCGAGGCCCAGCAACTGGTGGTGAGCAACCTCCAGGAACTGCAGCCGTGGTTGATGAAATACTGACGCTTGGATCTTAGCAGCGTCAACCGAGATCAACTGCGTGACTGCGCCAACCTCCTCGGCAAGCCAGTTCCGGTCATCATTCTGCTGATGCTGGATAACCCAGACACATTGTGGGGTGATGCATGTTATCTCGTAGTCGTTTAGCTCTGTGACCGCGCTTGGACCAAGGGTCGCCCTACAGCGGGCGACCGAGCTGGTCATCGGCAGGCCAGGAACACTTCTCGCAGTATTCCAATCGGTATTCCAGCTTAAAATACAAACCGGAATTCACCCAATTAATCAACATGATACTGACCTAATTCAGATTACCCCGGTCCACTAGCCATTCCACAGCCCGTTGAGTGTCATGCGCAGATGGTCCGCCCCCGCCTCTGCTATGGTATCTCTCCAAGCAACGCATCGGAACCAACCCACATGCCCTCATGGAAAGCCCTCGGGACCACCCTACTGACTACGCTCACCCTCCAGGCAACAGCCGGTGAAATCAAAAACCCCTGGGACCGAGCCAGCCTGCGAATAACGTTCTTCCCCACCACCCTCACCGCAGCGACAACCCTGTTCACCCGGGACGGCCCTGCGGCATTCAAGACCGCCAAAAGCGATGCCCTCGCCTTCATAGGCTCGGACGGCACAATCCGTGGCGCACAGTTCGAGCAGGCCGTTCGCTTCTACCACAGCGCCTATAGCCCACCGCACATGTCAGACCTCGAACTTGCCCAAGCGATTGCCACCGCGGAGTAACCCTGCCGGGCCCGGTACCCGTTCGAAAGTCTGCCAAGGGTGCGAGACATTCTCTGGGCGTCACTCCTCAGCCTGGGTGTGTACAGCTTCCTCTATCGCCTGATCCACCACTGCTTCCTCCACAGGCTCGTCGTCCTTCAGGTTCAGCCGAAACGTATCCCGAGCAGCCTTGCCCACATAGGTGGTCAGCGCATAGTTCGCCGTCCCGCCCACGATTACCCCGATGCCGAACGGAATCACTTTTGCCGCGGCCTTCTGCGTGAAGGTAATGCCGATCTTGGAGAACAGCTCCTTGATGACCTGCAGCGTCGGGCCTTTGAGGTACTGTTTTACCATCCGTACACCCGCCTTGCTGGCGATGCGGGTAGCGCTGCTGGAGCCCATCTGCTCCAGGGAGCCGTACAGCGCGATGATGTAGGACATGTGCTTGGCGTCTTCGTTGGACATCTTGCCGTTGATGGCGACAGCCAGGCACATGGTCATGTCGATCTGCAGTTTCATGCACACCGAGATATCCGCTACCCCACCACCAATGGCGCTCACAGCGGTGCCGATACCCGGGATGACGCCTGGCAGCGCGGTGGCAGCGCCGGAGGTGGCGGCCAGTTTCGAATAGCGGCTGATGATTTTGTCGACGACGGCGTCCTGGATCTTTTCTTCGCTGGCGGACGGCGAGGCTTTGCGCACCTGGGTCTGGTACTGGCTCACCAGTTCGCGAGCGTCCTGGGGGCTGATGGCGATGGCTTCTACCATCTTCATCAAGGAGGAGCTGCTTTCTTCTTTTTCAGCGGTCATGCCTGATTCCTTTCGAGGGGGAGTTTGATCAGCGGCTTGCTGGTGGCTGTGCGCTGATACGAAGGATGCACATAGTGGGTACACCAAAGCAGGATTGTGCCAGTGCATCGACACAGATGTAGCCAGTAGGCTACTCTTAGTGCATGACCGAAAACAATAATCCCATTTACGCAATAGATACCACGCCAGAATTCGCTGGTTGGCTCGGCAGGATCAAGGACGTGCAGGGAAAGGCAGCCGTCACCGCCAGGATTTTGCGGGCGCAGAATGGAAACTTTGGTGATACAGAGCCAGTCGGCGACGGTCTGAGTGAAATGCGCGTTTTCGTGGGGCCTGGCTACCGGGTGTATTACGTCCGCTCTGGACAGACTCGCTACCTGATGCTTTACGGCAGCGACAAGACGGATCAAAAACGGGGCATCAAACGCGCCAAAGAAATTCTAGACGCACTGCGAGGTGCATGATTATGAGTAACCAAAACAAACCCGAAGACATGCCCATTCTCAACCTGAACCTGGGCAATACCAGCCGCTTCGAGGCCTCCCGCTTCCTGGACAGCCCTGAAACCATCAGTGCGTTCCTGGCCGAAGCGATGAAAGAGCACGACCCCGAAATCATGATGCAAGCGATCGCCGAAGTAGCCAAGGCCCAGGGCGTAAACAGGCTGGCGCAAAACGCGGGCTTGAACCGTGAAAGCCTTTACAAGGCACTGAAGGGTGGAACCCACGTTCGTTACGACACAGTGATGCGCCTCATGCTCGCGGTCGGGGTTGAGTTAACAGTGAAGCCGGCATAAAAGCCGCGACCGGATCACTCGGTGTTTATGAAAGGGAGCTTGCCGCTTCTGCAAGCAGCGCTCCCATATAGCATTCGCTATTGCAAATCATTATCATAAACACCCTCCCCTCCCCAGGCCCCACCCAAGATGCTGCCAAGCGCAACGGTCCACGATCAGGTGAAATCCCTCTACGGCAACCACCATGCCTGGGTCGTGCAAATCCTGCGTCGCAAGCTGGGCAACCACCATCAGGCCATGGACCTGGCGCAGGATACATTTGTACGCCTGCTGCGCCAGGAGCAACTGCCGACCATTGCCGAGCCCCGCGCTTACCTGCGCACCTTGGCCAGCCGCCTGTGCGGCGAGCATTTTCGCCGCCAGGCACTGGAGCTGGCGTATGTGCGGTCGTTGAGCCTGGCGCCAGCGGGCGAGGTGCCGTCGGAGGAAACCCGGTTGCTGGTGATCGAGGCGCTGGAGACGGTCGGTAGTGTGTTGGATGGGCTGGGCAGCAAGGTGCGAGAGGTGTTTCTGCTGTCGCAGTTGGACGGTCTCACTTATCCACAGATTGCCGAGCAACTGGGCCTGACGGTGAATGTGGTGCAGAAGGCGATGCTCAAGGCTTACCGGCACTGTTATGCGGCGGTTTACCTGGCATGAGTCTGTTCCGCGCCGGCGAAGCGGGTGCCATTGACCCTCAGGTGTTGGAGCAGGGCCTGGCGTGGATGGTGACGCTGCAGTCGGGCGTGTGCAGTGCCGCCGATCAGCAGGCGTGCCTGCGTTGGCGCAACGAGCACCCACAGCATGAGCGGGTGTGGCAGCGCTTGAACGGGCTGAACCGCGACCTGCGCGCTGGCGCTGGGGCGATGCCTGCCGAGCATGTGCGTTCAGCGTTGCAGGCGCGCAGCCTGGCGACGCGACGCGGGGCGCTGAAGGCGCTGGTGGGTGTGGGGGTGTTGGCCTGTGGCGGCTGGCAGGCGCGTGAACATCAGTGGCTGGCGCCCTATACCAGTGACTACGCCACGGCTACCGGCGAGCGCCGCGCCCTGCAGCTGGGCAGCCACCTGGCGGTGCAATTGGATACCCGTACCGCGCTGGACGTCGCCCCTTCGCGGCTGGTGCTGGACAGTGGGCGGTTGTGGCTGTCGTTTACCGGCGCGGACGTGCTCACGGTGCGTACCCGCGATGTGTCGATCGAGCTGGCCGGGCCCGCGCGGCTGGTGGTGTCGCGCGATTTGCCCGAGCAGCCGGCAAGCCTGGTGCAGGTATTGAGCGGGCAGGTGCAGGCGACGTCCAGCGCCAGCGGCGCGGTGGCGACGTTGGCGGCTGGGCAGGGGCAGGCATTTGCGCTTGGCGGCAGCGCTGCGGTCACTGCGGTGAATACCACGGCCGAGGCCTGGACGCGGGGGTTACTGGTGGCCGAGCGCATGCCGCTGGTGAGCGTGGCGCGGCAGCTGGACCGCTATCGCCGGGGTATTTTGCGCTGTGACAGCAGCGTAGCGCAGTTGCGCGTGTCGGGCAGTTTTTCCCTCGATAACCCTGAGGCCAGCCTCGACCTGTTGACGCGCTTGCTGCCGGTGAAGGTCAATCGGGTGCTGGGCTACTGGGCGACGTTGCAGGCGGCGTGAAGTTTTTTTTCACCCAGGTGGCAGTTTTTTCGTTCTCGCGCATCAAGGGTTACAAACGGCGCTGTCGTGCAGCGCTCATTCACCACTCTTGTCGTACAGGGAACGTTTACATGCACACTCGCTTCACGCCGCTGGCCGGCGCCCTGCTGGGGCTCTGCATCAACCTGGTCAATTGCCCCGCCATGGCTGCCGACAGCGCGCCCGGCGCCACCCAGGCGCTGGGCCTGAATATTCCTGCGGGCAGCCTGGACGCTGTGCTGGGCAGCCTGGGCCAGCAGGCGGGTGTGATGCTGGGTATCGACGCGGCGGTGTCCGCCGGCAAGCACAGCGAGGGGCTGGTGGGGCATTTCACCCTGGAGCAGGCGTTGGCGCGGTTGCTGACGCCGCTGGGGCTGCAAGCGGTGCCTGACGGCAACGGCTACCGGGTGATCGTCATGCCGGTGGGCAGTGACACGCTGCAATTGGGCACCACCGAGATCAGCGGCCAGGGCATGGGCGAGATGACCGAGAACTCGCATTCCTATACCACGGGCGCCGTCAGTGTCGGTTCCAAAACACCGACCAGCCTGCGCTACACGCCGCAGTCAGTGTCGGTGGTGACCCGGCAGATGATCGACGATACCGCTGTCACCGAGCTTGAAGATGCACTGCGTTACGCGCCTGGGGTCATTGTGTCGAAGACCGGTGCGTCGGCTTACGATTTCTATTCCCGTGGGTTCACCATCGACAGCATCCAGATCGACGGGGCCGCGCCGATGGCGCTGTCGTCCAACGCCACCAGTTTCTATTCCCTGCGCCTGTACAACATGGTCGAGTTCGACCATGTGGAGGTGCTGCACGGCGCGGGCGCGCTGTTCGGCGGCGTGGGCGACCCGGGTGGGGTGATCAACGTGGTGCGCAAGCGCGCGCTGCCCAACTACCAGCTGAAATTCGAAGCCGCGGCCGGCACCTGGGACAATTACCGCTCGATGCTCGACGTGACCGGCCCGCTCAATGACAGCGGCACCCTGCGCGGCCGCCTGGTGACGGCGTATACCGACCGGCAGTACGCCATCGACAACATGAGCACCGAGAAGCCCACCGTTTACGGCGTGGCGGAATGGGACGTGACACCCGACACCACACTGACCCTGGGCGGCATGTATGAAAGCGTGCACTCGGGCAACTACGCCGGCCTGCCGCGCTACAGCGATGGCAGTGACATCGGCCTGCCGCGCCACACCAGCCTTAGCCAGAAGTGGGCCTACAGCGATGTGAGGTCGCAGGAAATCTTCACCAAGCTGGACCACTACTTCGACAACGGCTGGAAGGCCAATCTCTCCTACACCAACACCCATGACTCAGGCACGGCGCTGGCGGCGGTGACCACCGGGGCGCTGAACCCGACGACAATGACCGGCCCGGTCCGCAACGGCAGTTACAACCGTTACTGGACCAGCCAGAACCTGTTCGATACCAACCTGTCGGGCAGCTTCGACGCCTTTGGCCACGAGCATCAGCTGGTGGTGGGCGGTGACTGGCAGCAGGTGTCCAGCGAATGGAAGGGCTCCGGTGTGCTGTCCAACATCAAGCAGGCGGTGAACGTATTCGACCCACAACCGTGGGACCCCAACCCCATCAGCTACGTCACGCCGCGGGTCTACAGCCCTAACGACCAGACCCAGTACGGGCTGTACTCGCGCCTGACCCTGCAGGTGGCCGACCCGTTGAAGGTGATCGTGGGCGGCCGCCTGTCGCGCTACCACTTCGAGCAGACCTACAAGAATGCCGGCGTGGTGCAGAGCACCATCGACATGCGCGAACCTACGCGGCTGGTGCCTTATGGCGGGGTGATCTACGACCTCAGCGATACCTGGTCGGCCTACGCCAGCTACTCGAAGATCTTCAATCCGCAGCAAAGCTACCTGAAGGGGCCGATCAGCAGCGGCAGTGTGGTCGACCCCATGGTCGGCAAGACCTATGAAGTCGGCCTCAAGGGCGAGCACTTCGAGGGCCGCCTGAATACCGGCATTGCCGTGTTCTATACCAAGCGCGACGGCGGCGCGGTGCTGGACCCCAGCTACCCGGAAGAATCGGCGCTGTGGGGCGGCAGTTGCTGTTACCTGAACCAGGGCGAAGTGATCAGCAAGGGCGTGGAACTGCAAACCTCGGGTGAACTGGCCAAGGGCTGGAACCTGATGGCCAGCTATGTGTACAACAACAACCGCAACAAGACCGAGAATGTCGCCCTCAGCACCATCACGCCCAAGCACGAAGCCAAACTGTGGACCACCTATAACCTGCCTGGCCGCTTCGAAGACTGGACCGTGGGTGGCGGCGTGACCCTGCAGAGCGCGACCTATGTCAGCGGCTCGGCCTACCCGTACCTGAGCGATGGCACGCTGGGCAAGACCAGCGTGCCGTTCGACTACACCCAGGCGGGTTACGCGGTGTATGACGCCATGGTGAAGTACCAGGTGACGCCGCACTGGAGCGTTTCGGTGAATGGCAACAACCTGTTCGACAAGGTGTATTACCGCACGGTGTCCAGTTCATCGAATGGCAACTTCTACGGCGACCCGCGCAACTTCATGTTGACCGTGCGCGGGGAGTATTGAGGGGCTGGCGGTCAGCAGGCCCCCCATTGTTCAAGCAGGGCAACCCGCCGTCATCGGCGGGTGCGCCGGCAGCCACTCCATGACGTCACAGAACAACTTGCGCTGCTGCCAGTCACCCCGGTCACCAATCACATACAAGCGACGCTTGGCCCGGGTAGCGGCGACGTTGAGCAGGTTGGGCTTGGACACTGCCCATTCGCGGGCGCCGGGGTTTTCAGTGCTGCCGCCCAGCACCAGAATGATCACCGCCGCTTCCTTGCCCTGCATGGTGTGGATAGTGCCACGCACCATCTTGGCGGGCAGGCGTTCCTTGAGCTGGTTGCGCACGTCCTGGAAGGGGGTGATGACCGCAATGCTGTCCATGGCCACGCCATCGGTTTGCAGCACCGCCAGCAGGCGTTCAAGCGCGACCCCCTCGTTGGCCACCCAATTTCCTGAGGACGGGCCGCTGACGTGCACCCACCCGGTCAGCAGGCGCGCCGGCGTTTCCTTGGCCGGGGATGGGGCGACGGTCCCGTACACCATCGCGCCGTCGTAGGCGATGCGGTTCGCCAGTTCGAACATCGGTTCGTCGCAGCGGCGGTGAACGACCAGGGGCAACCCCACCCAGCATTTCTCGTCCCTCGGCCCCGCCATGCGCCCCCAGATGGTGGCCTGGTCCGCCAGCGCTTGTGCGGAATGGCGGCTGGGCAGCCAATGGGCGTCCACCTGGTAGTGCGTGCGCATATGCTCCAGCACCGCGTCGGACACGGTGACGATCGGCTCCAGTTGCAATGGGTCGCCTACCAGCACAGCCCGGCGTGCCCGCCATAGCGCACCCACCGCCGCCTGGGGCGTGGCCTGACCGGCTTCGTCTACCAGCAGCCAGCCGATCTGCGCGCACCCCAGGCTGCCAAAGGAACGGGCGAAAGACGCGAACGTGCTGCTGAGCACCGGCACCACCATGAACAAGGACGCCCACGCCGAACGCACCACGGCCTGGGAGACGCCGCCGTATCGACTACCGGTAAGCATGCCCGTGATGAATTCCAGGTTGGCGCCCAGGCGCGTGGCCTCGATCTGCATGAAGGTGCGGTGCAGCTTGAGGGCTTCAATGAAGACTTTCGCGCGGGCCTGACGCCAGCCTTCCACCACCCACGGCTCTCGCAGTTCGATGTCACTGCCCCGGCCCGCCAGGCCACTCTCCAGCCAACTGGACAGGTGCTCGGCCTGCCCGGCTTGCGCCAGGTGGCGGGCCTTTTCCAGCTGCACATCGACGTGACGTACCGCTTCGGTGATCTCCACCTCGGCCGCAGCCATTCGCTGGCTCAGTTCATTGATACGGCCCGAGAGCCGCTGCACCTGGCGCTGGAGGCTGTCGAAAGCGTCCTTGGCCAGGGCGTGGGCGCTGTCGAGCAACCGCTGGCGGGAGGCCCAGTTGCGGTGCGTGCCCCACAGGCTGAACAGGTTGGCCATGAAGCTCGGCTTTGCCGCCAGGTGCGATGCCAAAGTCTGCACTTCGTGTTGCAGCTTCTCGCGGGCCGGCGATAGCTGCTGGGTTTCCACAAGGGCTTGTTCACCCTCGACATCGCTGCGCTGCGCGACCAGCGCCTGAAGGTCCTGCTGCATCTGCGTGACCCGTGCCCTGGCCGTGCCCAATGCCTCGATGCTCTGGCTGATGCCGCTGACCTGGGTGCGCAACGCGTGTTCGGCGTCCTTGGCGTCCTGGTATTGCTTGATCGCGGCGCGCCAGAGGTTGGCTTTTTCAACCGAGCTGAGCGCCTTCATGTCCGCCGCTTGCTCGGCCAGCCATTCGCGCATGCCTTTCGGAGCAGGCTGGTCGCCAGGGGTGTCCGCTGCGGCTTCGTCGGCGTCGAGGTCATCCTCCAGCGCCCAGCTGTCAGCCGCATCAGGCTTCAGTGCGGTGGCCTCGCCATTGCCTTTCGCTGGTTTGGCAGGCACTTGCCCATAATAGAAACGGTCGACGAACCGGGTGCGTTTGGCTTTGGCGCCCAAGGCCGCGGAGATGAGGCCCCATGCCGGCTTGCCGCTGGTGAGCTCTGCCAGTTCGCTGAAATACTCGGCGTCGGGTAACCACGTGGGGTCGACCTTGTCCCGCTGGGGCAACTCCAATGTGACGTTTTCCACCGCGCCATTGTTGGAGGAAGCCACCACCATCTCGAACCCGAACAGGCAGGGGTTGAGTTGATAGGCTGCACGCGCGCGTCCGCCGTCATTGGCCATTTCGCGGCCGTCCTGAACGAAGGCGTCCGACGCCCTGCCCAGCGAGGCGAGGACATCGGCGCGCTGCGTCACGACCGCCGCGATCAGGTCACGCAGCAACGTGGTCTTCCCGGTACCCGGTGGGCCATTGACGCCCATGATGCCGGTTTCGTCGCTCAGCTCCAGCAGGCTGTTGACTGCCAGTTGCTGGGAGTGGACCAGGCCCAGGTGCTTTTCGGACGGCCAGCAACCTGCTGCATAGCGCGAGGGCGCGAGGCGCTCGAGCAAGGGCAGATCGGCTTCGGGCTTGTCCAGGTGCAGGCGTTGTTCGGGGTCGTGAAGGCTCAGGTAACGCGCCAGCGGCTCACTGGTCTCGCCACGCTCTACCGCGTCAGCCATGTCCGCCAGATCACTGAGCAGAAAGCTGTTCAACGGATCGTCTTCCTGCTCGGGTTTCTTCGGGTTGACCGGTGCCGAGCGGAAGCGATGGACACGGGGCTCATCGCCGAAGAATTCGTCCACCTTCAAGGTTTGACGAATGAAGTCCGTCAGCCAGGCCAGGTCCGCAGCCTGCACCACGCCACCAAGCTGGGTTCTGAGTTGTTCACGAAGGTAGTCCTGGGTGTGTTCGAAGCCACGTCGCCAGTCCTCGCCGTGGATCGCACGCCCGACGAACCACGCTTCACTGGACAGCACCAGGCTGTCGGCCAGCATGAACCCCTGGTCATTGAATTTGAGTGAGTAGAGCGCGCAGCGCTTGTTTTGCGGTTCCTTATAGCCAACGTCGGCACCGTAGAGCGCTTCCAGGCGGCGCGAAACCGTTTGGTTATTGTAGAGGTGCGCATACAGCGTATGGCTCCACACACGCTTGTCGGGAAGGGGTTGGCGGCTCAGGGGATTGGCCGGCATCCACGGCAGGACGGCCGAGGACGCGGGTATGTCCTGATAGAACGGTTGGTAGGCTCCGTCGCGTTTGGCGAGCTTCGGAACGGCCTGGGGCTGCAGCAATTCGACTGCGTGCCAGTAACGCACAATGTGTGGCGAGGTCATGTAAGACGTCCTTGTAAGCGCTGACGCTTGAATTCCTGATACGCAAGGATAACAGGCATCACGCGGTGGATCCTTTCCCGCGACTCTGCTGCGGCATATGCGCGCCTGATCGCCCGAGCGCGGCAGGGATTCGCGCAATACATCACGGCGTGATATAAAATGCGCGTTTTTTGCTGCCCGAGGTCCCACACCGTGTTCCGCACCCTGCACTCGTCCCTCCAGCGCTGGCGCCCTGCTCCGCTGCACCTCAGCCCTCGCGAATGCCTGCGCGCCGCTTTCGGCGCACTGCTGGGCATCGGCATTACCGCCGCTCTGTGCACCTGGGCTTTGGGCCTGAGCGCCGACCTGCCTTTGCTGATCGCCCCCATGGGCGCGTCCGCCGTGTTGCTGTTCGCGGCCCCGGCCAGCCCGTTGGCGCAGCCCTGGGCATTGCTGGGGGGTAACCTGGTTGCTTCGTTGGTGGGCGTGACCTGCGCGGCATGGATCAGCAACGAGATCATCGCTGCTGCCCTGGCGGTGTCGGTGGCGATTGGGTTGATGTTGGCCCTGCGGTGCCTGCATCCGCCTTCCGGTGCCGTGGCGCTGACCGCTGTATTGGGTGGCCCCAGTATTCATGCCGCCGGGTATGGGTTCGTCCTCGACCCCGTGTTTTTGAACTCCGCTGTGTTGCTGGTGTGTGCGCTGGTGTTCCACACCTTCAGCCGCCACCGTTACCCTCATGGCCATGTACCGAACCCGGTCGCCGCGCGCGCGGTGTCGCCGGCCAGCCAGCAATTGCACCAGGCGTTGCAGGCGGTGCTGGATGAGCGCGATGAGTTCATCGATGTGGAGGCCGACGACCTGGAGGCGATTGTCACGGCCACCCTCGCCCGTTTGAACCAGGAGCCGCGTCGATGAGTGATGCCCTGGATAAATCCGATTTCGAGACGCTATCGGAGTTTCGCTATCAGTTGCGGCGGTTTCTGCGTTTTTCCGAGGAAGCGGTGCAGGCCCATGGGGTGACACCGCAACAGTACCTGCTGATGTTGCATACCCAGGGCTTCCCGGGCCGCGACTGGGCCAGTGTGGGTGAATTGGCCGAGCGCCTGCAGATGGTGCCCCATGGGGCGGTGGCGCTGGTGAAGCGCTGCGAGGCGCTGCGGTTGGTGCAGCGCCAACGCGGGGTCGAGGACCGCCGCGAGGTGCAGGTGAGCCTGACCGCCCAGGGAGTGGAGGTGCTGGAGAAGCTGGCTTTTCTGCACCGCGAGGAACTGAAGTCTGCGGGCAGCCGGTTGCGGGTGCCGTTCGAGCAGGGGTGAGGGTATTACCGCTATCAGGTACCTTGAGGTGATTTGCTCGCACCGGCATTAGTGGTGCATGAAGAAGAAACGCTGCCAAGCCCGGCGGCACCGATATAACAGCACCGGCCTGGGCCTCGTGCTGCCCCTGCGCATCATTTATGCTGCTGTGACATGAATAGGTTCAGCGCGAGGATGCCATGACCCCCACCGATCTCTTTGAAGCACTGCCGGACATGGCGGTGTTCGCTCGTGTGGTGGACGCGGGAAATTTCTCTGAAGCTGCCCGGCAACTGGGCAGCATGCCCTCTACTGTGAGCCGGCAGATCAAGCGCCTGGAACAGGCGCTGGGCACCCAGTTGGTGGAGCGTTCCACCCGGCGCATTCGCGTCACTGAATCCGGGGCCGAGGTTTACCGACACTGTCGTGACATGCTCGATGCGGCCGCCTGTGCGGTGGATGCCGCGGGCCGCCTGGCTGCGCGGCCCCATGGGCGGGTGATCGTGAGCGCGCCTACGGCCTTTGCCCGAACGGTGCTGCACCCTCTGATTCCGGACTTCCTGCGTCGGTACGCCGAGGTGGATGTGCAGTTGGTGTTCAATGACCATGACGTAGACCCCCTGGTGGAAGACATTGACCTGGTGATTCGCCTGACGGAACGGCCGCCGCTGGGGCTGGCCGGGCGGACGCTGGGGGCGGTGCGGTGGGTGCTGTGTGCGTCGCAAAGGTACCTGGACAGCCGCGGTGTTCCGCAGGCACCGGGCGAGCTGCTGGACCATGACTGCCTTTACCTGGGCGAGACCACCGACGATAACCGGTGGCGCTTGCGGCGTGAGGGGCAGACAGAGGTCGTGCCCGTGAAGGGGCGGTATATCGCCAACCACGCAGGTGCGCGCCTGGATGCGGCGCGGCAGGGATTCGGGATTGCCAATTTACCGGAGTTCGTCGCCAGGGAAGCGCTGCAGAACGGTGAGGTGGTGCAGGTATTGGCGGATTGGGAGTTGGATGGCGGGGCTTATATTGGTTCGGTGTGGTTGCTGTACCCGCCGAAGCGGTTTTTGCCGCCGAAAATTCGGGTGTTGATTGATTATTTGATTGAGCGATTGGCTCAGTAGCGGCCTGGTGCTGCGGGTGCGGCTTTCCCGAGCTTCGCCCGGTCCCACATGGAAGGCTGTTGCGCCCGCCAGGGCGTGGAACGCCAGAAAGACAAAACCCCCAGCTGCTTTCGCAACTGGGGGTTTCGGAATTTAATCTTGACGATGACCTACTCTCACATGGGGAAACCCCACACTACCATCGGCGATGCATCGTTTCACTGCTGAGTTCGGG
>Ga0207696_1000617_pt1 | contig 26406 bp, 24 predicted proteins | sample KBSS54metaG_FD_184403 | JGI IMG/M metagenome (GOLD analysis project Ga0207696, IMG submission 184403) | Switchgrass rhizosphere microbial communities from Kellogg Biological Station, Michigan, USA - KBS S5-4 metaG (SPAdes) (version 2) | ecosystem: Host-associated > Plants > Roots > Rhizosphere >...
GCCAGACCATCGTATCTTGTTCCAGCGGCAGATTAGCCAGTGAAGTTTTCACTAGCGGTAGAGGTTGTTGAGGGCGAGAATTTTCCCGCTTCGCGGTTAAAAACCCCCACCATGCGGCGAGCTTACTTTTCTGCCCGGTATAGCCAAGCGTTGGGATCTGGTTGCGAAATTGTCCATCAACGTAATTTGCAGAGCGTTCGACTAAACCTAGACCTTCTCCTTGTGGAGCCTGGCCAAACCCGGCATTCAGGACAAAAGGCAAACTGGCTGCTGTTGCAATCAACATAATTATTACCGCGCATATGGAGAATCGTTTCATTTCCTGGCCTGCACAAATCGTTCCATCCATTGGCACGAAGCTGTAAACTTGATAATGAGTGAGTAAGCACTCATTATAGATAAGGAGTGACGACCGTCAAGATGCTTTTCAAACGCTGACATTGAACGTTGCAGTGGCGAAGTTGGCGTGATTCAATTTGGTTTTTAAAATATGGGGTAAAACGTTGTGGCTCGTCCGAAGAGTGAAGATAAAAAATTAGCGTTACTGGATGCAGCAACCATCGCCATAGGCCAGTCGGGGATTGCGGCATCAACTGCGCAAATTGCCCGTGGCGCAGGCGTCGCGGAAGGTACTCTATTTCGTTATTTTGCCACTAAGGACGATTTGATAAACGAGCTGTACCTGTATTTGAAACAAAGCTTACTTATTTCCATGCAGGCGAATCTCGACCGCACACTGAAAGACCCGAAAGAATATACCCGCTATATCTGGAACAGCTACATCGACTGGGCGATTGGTCACCCTGAAGCGCATCGGGCGATTCGTCAGCTGTCGGTGAGCGATAAGATTGATGATGACACGAAGCAAAAAGTGGCGGAGTTATTCCCTGAATTACATGAGATCTGTTCGCAATCGATACTGAAGGCTTTTCAGTGCGGCCCGTATCGCGCGTTTAGTGATGCGATTTTTTCTTCACTGGCAGAAACGACCATGGAATTCGCCAGCCGTGAACCGGAACGTGCTGGCGATTTTAAGGCTTTAGGCTTCGAAACGATGTGGCGCGCTTTAGCTAATTAGTTTTTAACTCGCTGAATATAATTACCAAATGCCGTCAGCTGCCCGGCCAAATGATCGAGCGTGCTTTGATCAACCACTTCGCCAGTTTGCACATCCACTTTGTTTTGAATCACGCCGCCCATAAATTCAGGCTTGTTCATCACCATCGCGTCGAGGAACACCAGAATCTGGCGCAGATGGTACTGGCAGCGTGCGCCACCAATCGCGCCCATGGAACAGGTCTGAATCAGCACTGGTTTGCCAGCCAGTGGCTGTTCCGGTAAACGTGACAGCCAGTCGATGGCGTTCTTCAGGCCACCTGGCACCGAATAGTTATATTCTGGCGTGACAATCACAACGCCATCTGCGGTGCGGATTTGCTCAGCAATCGCTTCAACCGTTGCCGGGAACCCCTCTTCTTGCTGTATATCGGCGTCATACAATGGAATGTCTTTGATCGACGGCAATGCCTCAATGCTCATCCCCGCTGGGGCGATGCCAGGCAAAGTGCGGGCGACCATCGCGTTGAATGAGCCATGGCGCAGGCTACCTAATAACGTGACTATCTTTAACGTGTCGGACATGAATACCTCTTTTTGTCAGGACGTTCAGGAAAGATCAGTTTTGATATAACGCTTTTTCTGACGACATACTGGTTAAGCGAATTATGCTGCCGTTAGGATCGCGATAACGTGATTTGACATCCCACAGACTATGCCAGCTTTGCGGGCTTTCAAACTCCCACAAACTCAATTTTTCTATGGCGGGCGACACTACGCATCCCCAGATTAACAGGCCTTCCACATCGCTGATCGCTTCAATTTCTGATTGATCATTTGTGCGAATCCGACCCGCACCAGGCAGAAGCTGCCAGCTTTCTTCACGACCGGTCAATTTAAAAGCACTTTGATGCAGTGTGCGTAACTGTGCTCTGGCCTCACCTGGGTTTTTTTGAGTGTTTATCCAGATCGACTCATTGCTGCGGAAAATGGAAGCTGAAGCAACAGAAGGAAGATTGCCGAACGACTGATTAATTTCGAAATCGAGTCCGCAGCGGCCTTCGGTGGTGACCAACACACCGACTTTGTTTCCGGCATAAGCAATGCTGAAGTCCATCAACGACGTGTCAGCAAAATGCGGGCGCCCGGCGGCAGTGGTGACAATCTTGGGCAGTTGTTGAATGCCATACAGCATATGAAGGAGTTCAGCCAACAGGCTACGTGAGGCTAAGAATCGTGAACGGCGATGTTCCGGCATTTGTTGAGCGAAGGTGAGGCATTCTTCATTCAGCCGGCTCGAAAAGGGGAATTTGGGATTGATCGTCCATCTTGCGAAATGCGTTGCCATTTTTCTCTCCTTGATAATGGGCAATCTACTTTTCATTCAATTGTAGATTTTTTAGCAACGAAACGCACGGGGATGAGCGTGTAAAAAAACATCAATTGATCAACCCTATGAATACTTAGGTTTTTAAAGTACAGACGAAACGGTAAAAAAATCCCGCAACACTTATCCTGCTAAATCAGGCGCGTTGCGGGATGAGTAAAAAGTGAGCACACGCTTACTTTTTTAGTTTATTTACCGATACAGAAGCTGGAGAAAATGCGTCCAAGCAAATCATCAGAGGTAAATTCGCCGGTGATTTCGCTCAGGCTTTGCTGAGAAAGTCGCAGTTCTTCAGCCAGTAATTCCCCGGCCCATGCGCCCAGCAACTGCGCTTTGCCTTGTTGCAGATGGGTTGCTGCCTGTTCCAGCGCTTGCAGGTGGCGACGACGCGCCAGGAAGCCGCCTTCCATATTGGTTTCAAAGCCCATGCTCTGTTTTAGATGATCGCGCAGCACATCTACACCTTCACCGGTACGCGCAGACAAGCGTACAAGTGAGTGACCATTCACATCGCTCAGACCCAGCGTTTCGCCGGTGACATCAGCTTTATTACGCACTACGGTAATCGGTAAACGTGCCGGTAAGCGCGCAATAAAGTCTGGCCAGATTTCAGCAGGGTCAGTGGCAGCGGTCGTGGTTCCGTCAACCATAAACAGCACACGGTCTGCTTGTTCAATCTCATTCCACGCACGTTCGATACCGATACGCTCAACTTCGTCGTTCGCTTCGCGCAGCCCTGCGGTATCGATAATATGCAGTGGCATGCCGTCGATATGAATATGTTCGCGTAATACGTCACGGGTGGTTCCGGCAATATCCGTCACAATCGCCGCTTCACGCCCGGCCAGAGCATTCAACAGGCTCGATTTCCCGGCGTTAGGACGCCCTGCAATCACCACTTTCATGCCTTCACGCAGCAAACTGCCCTGGCGTGCTTCGGCGCGCACCGCATCCAGATCGCCAATCACCTGGTTCAGCTGGGCTTCAATTTTGCCGTCAGACAGAAAGTCGATTTCTTCATCCGGAAAATCAATCGCTGCTTCCACGTAAATACGCAGATGTGTCAGCGCTTCAACTAAATGGTTTACGCGTGCGGAGAAAGCACCCTGCAGAGAATTTAATGCTGAACGCGCGGCTTGTTCGGAACTGGCATCAATCAGGTCAGCGATGGCTTCGGCCTGAGCCAAATCCAGCTTGTCGTTCAGAAATGCACGTTCGGAGAACTCACCAGGCCTTGCGATACGCACGCCTGGGAGCGCCAGGATGCGCTTTAACAGTAAATCCAGGATAACTGGGCCACCGTGCCCCTGAAGTTCCAGCACATCTTCACCCGTGAAGGAATTCGGGCCAGGGAACCACAACGCGATACCTTGATCGAGAACGCTGCCGTCAGCATCACGGAATGGCAGATAATCGGCGTAACGTGGTTTCGGTAATTTGCCCAGAATGGCTTGTGCTACTTCACGTGCCTGAAGGCCTGAGACGCGCAGGATACCGACCCCACCACGTCCCGGCGGTGTCGCCTGGGCAACGATTGTCTCGTTATGGCTCATTACTATCCCTTCGTGATTGATTGGTGGATGGCGCTTCGCTTATCCACCCTACAAAAGAAAAAGGCGGTCTATTGACCGCCTTTCGTAAGCTTCTCGCTAATTTTTATCAGGTCTTTTTCTTATCGCGGCTGTGTAAGCCACGTTTCTCAAGACCGCGATAAATCAGCTGCTGCTGGATGATGGTCACTGTGTTACTGACGATATAGTACAGTACCAGACCTGACGGGAACCACAGGAAGAACACCGTGAAGATGACCGGCATAAAGGTCATGATCTTCTGCTGCATCGGGTCGGTCACTGTGGTCGGCGACATCTTCTGAATGAAGAACATCGTCAAGCCCATCAGGATCGGCAGGATGTAGTACGGGTCTTGTGCAGACAAGTCATGAATCCACAGTGCGAACGGCGCATGGCGCAGTTCCACAGAACCCATCAGCATGTAGTACAACGCCAGGAAGATTGGCATCTGGATAACCAGCGGGAGACAACCACCCAGCGGGTTAACTTTCTCAGCTTTATACAGGGCCATCATTTCCTGGCTCTGGCGCTGCTTATCGTCACCAATACGTTCACGCATGGCTGCCAGTTTCGGCTGCAACATACGCATTTTCGCCATGGAGGTGTACTGCGCTTTAGTCAGCGGGTACATGATGCCACGAACGATGAAGGTGATAACGATAATGGAGAAGCCCCAGTTACCGATAAAGCCGTGCAGGAATTTCAACAGCTTGAACAGCGGCTGAGAAATAAACCACAACCAGCCATAATCCACAGTCAGGTCAAGGTGCGGCGCAACGGCTGCCATTTTGTCCTGAATTTCCGGGCCAACCCACAGGGTGCTACCCAGTTGAGCGGTTTGACCAGGCTGAACCAGTTGTGGCGCGGATTTATAACCAATCGCCGCCACATCATTGCTCAGTTTGGTGGTATAGAAGTTGTTAGTACCCTGATTACGCGGAACCCACGCTGTTGCGAAATACTGCTGCAACATCGCCACCCAACCGTTGTTGGCATTAACGTTCAGGTTTTCCCCGTCAGCGATGGTGTCGAATTTATATTTTTCGTATTTCGCATCAGGAGTGGAATATGCAGCGCCACGGAAGGTGTGCAACGCAAAGTTGTTGCTTCCAGTATCGCGGTGTGACGGTAGATTGATGGACTGCTTCAACTGACCAAAAGTAGCCAGTTCCAGCGGTTTCTCACCGGCGTTCTTCACATTGTAATCCACGCTTACCGCGAACTCGCCGCGTTTCAGGGTGAAGGATTTCGTGAAGACGTTGCCCGCTGCATCAGTATAAGTCATTGGAATAACAAGTTCGTTCTGGCCTTCTGGCAGTACGAAGCTGTCGCTTTCAACGTTATACAGTGGGCGATCACCGTTAGCCGGGTTATCTGGGCCATCACGACCCGTCAGGCCACTTTGTGCCTGGTAGACAAACTCTGGCGTGGTTTCCAGTAACTGGAACGGCTCATTAGATTTGAGCTCTTTCGGGTAGGTCAGCAACAGCGCCTGCTCAACATCACCACCACGGGTGTTGATGGAAAGCTCAAGGACGTCAGTTTTAACCGTGATGATTTTTCCCTGGCCACTGGTCGGCACACCCTGGCTTGCGGCGTTACCTGCTGCGGTGGTCGTAGTCTGCGTGGTCTGCTGCACCTGTGGTTTTGGAGCGTTATCCTGCTCCCAGGCTTGCCAGATCATGAAAGACACGAACAACAAAGCGATGAGAAAGAGATTGCGTTGCGAATCCATCGTTAGTGTTCTCTGGTATCAAAAGGTCCAGGTGGGACGGGATCGTCTCCACCGGGGTTCAAAGGGTGGCATTTTAATACGCGTTTCACTGTCAACCAACTGCCTTTTAACACCCCAAACCTGCGCAATGCCTCAATTCCGTAGTGAGAACAGGTAGGAGTGAAACGGCAATGCGGCCCGAGAAGCGGACTTATCAGGCGCTGATAGACCTTAATCAGGCCTATCAGGAGCCGGGAGACAGGCGACAGTGACGGCGCCATAACTTTTCCAATGCTTCCGATAAAGCCCGGTTATCCAGGTCGGCAACCCCTTTCTTAGCCACTACCACGAAATCCATAGGAGGAAGTTCATGCTGACGCAAACGGAAACTCTCACGCGTCAGACGTTTAATCCGATTGCGTTCGTGTGCGCGTTTAACGTTTTTCTTAGCGACTGTTAGACCGATGCGGGGATGCCCCAGCGAATTTAGGCGGCCGAGGATGGTGATTTGCGGCGTGCCAGCCCGTTGAGGCTGCTGGAAGACGAAAGTGAAATGAGTGGGAGTTAACAAGCGTAACTCCCTGGGAAATGCGAGCTTAACCACTCAGGGGTTAGCTTTTATTACTTAGAAACGGTCAGACGGGAACGGCCTTTAGCACGACGACGTGCCAAAACCTGACGACCATTTTTAGTTGCCATACGAGCACGGAAACCGTGTGAACGGTTACGCTTCAGTACGGACGGTTGAAAAGTGCGTTTCATGGCGATTTCTACCTAAACTTGGATAAATTTCACTGGGTTAGCGAAGAGCCCTGCATAAACTGCAAAAGACTTACGCCTCAGTGTGGCTGATTAAAGAGGCCGGATTGTAATAATTGTACACTCCGGAGTCAATTCTCTTTCCTTAATTCCCGTGCCTTAATTCGCTTTTTGACCCTAAAAATGACCAGGATCTGTCCAAAATAAAGCCGTGGTGACACGCGACGGGTGGGGAATTATACGGCGTCCCCATTAAAGAGCAAGGATCGTTAGGGATCTTCCTTAGATCAGTTAAGACGATTTTGTGCGCTAGTCATTAAATTTTCCTATTTAGGAATGATATGCGCTGCGCGTTTGGCAGGATCGTTTACACTTAGACTCCACAAAACAGCCCTGTGGATAAATCGGGAAGAAACTGTGAGAAACAGAAGATCTCTGGCGCGCTTTAGGCTATGATCCGCGGTCCCGATCGTGATCCTTTAGCGTTCACCCTGGGGTAAACCGCAGATAGCGGTTCGCACGCTTCCCGTACCGGGGTTCCGTTGAGGAAGAGTCGGCGTGTGTCAACAATCATGAATATAAACTTTCAGTCTTCGTCATTTTATCGACTTTGTTCGAGTGGAGTCCGCCGTGTCACTTTCGCTTTGGCAGCAGTGTCTTGCCCGATTGCAGGATGAGTTACCAGCCACAGAATTCAGTATGTGGATACGCCCCCTACAGGCGGAACTGAGCGATAACACGCTGGCCCTGTATGCGCCAAACCGTTTTGTTCTCGACTGGGTACGAGATAAGTACCTCAATAATATCAATGGATTACTTAACGATTTTTGCGGTACAGATGCGCCCGTATTACGTTTTGAAGTGGGCAGCAAACCGGTCAGCCAGACGTTAAATCAGCAAGCAGTAGCGACTGCTCCTGCCCATGCGCAAATGGCTCGCCCTGCGGCACCTATGCGTCCGAGTTGGGATAATCTTCCAGCCCCGGCTGAGCAACTGTACCGTTCCAACGTCAACGTAAAACATACTTTCGATAACTTCGTTGAAGGTAAATCGAACCAACTGGCTCGCGCGGCGGCACGCCAGGTGGCAGATAACCCCGGTGGCGCTTATAACCCTTTGTTCCTTTATGGCGGCACAGGCCTGGGTAAAACGCACCTTTTGCATGCTGTTGGCAACGGTATTATTGCGCGCAAACCGAATGCAAAAGTGGTGTACATGCACTCTGAACGTTTCGTTCAGGACATGGTAAAAGCACTACAAAATAACGCTATTGAAGAGTTCAAACGTTACTACCGTTCTGTTGATGCGCTGCTAATAGATGATATTCAATTCTTTGCCAATAAAGAGCGCTCACAGGAAGAATTCTTCCACACCTTTAATGCCCTGCTTGAAGGTAACCAACAGATCATTCTGACCTCGGATCGTTATCCAAAAGAGATCAACGGCGTTGAAGATCGTCTGAAATCGCGCTTCGGTTGGGGGTTAACGGTTGCCATCGAACCACCAGAGCTGGAAACGCGAGTTGCGATCCTGATGAAAAAAGCAGATGAGAATGACATTCGTCTGCCGGGTGAAGTGGCCTTCTTTATTGCCAAGCGTTTACGCTCGAATGTGCGTGAACTGGAAGGGGCATTGAACCGTGTTATCGCCAACGCTAACTTTACTGGCCGGGCGATTACCATCGACTTCGTGCGCGAAGCACTGCGTGATCTTCTTGCGCTGCAAGAGAAGCTCGTCACCATCGACAATATTCAGAAGACGGTGGCTGAGTACTATAAAATAAAGATTGCTGACCTGTTGTCCAAGCGTCGTTCCCGCTCGGTTGCCCGTCCACGTCAAATGGCGATGGCGCTGGCGAAGGAACTGACTAACCATAGCTTGCCAGAAATCGGCGATGCCTTTGGTGGCCGCGACCATACTACGGTTCTCCATGCCTGCCGTAAGATTGAGCAGTTGCGTGAAGAAAGCCACGACATCAAAGAAGATTTCTCTAACCTAATCAGAACATTATCTTCGTGACGCTATGAAATTTACCGTTGAACGTGAAACTTTATTAAAACCGCTGCAACAGGTGAGTGGCCCGTTAGGTGGCCGTCCTACGTTACCGATTCTCGGCAACCTGCTGTTGCAAGTCGCGGAAGGAACGCTCTCATTAACAGGGACTGACCTGGAAATGGAGATGGTGGCGCGTGTCGCTTTAGTTCAAGCGCATGAGCCGGGTGCCACCACAGTGCCTGCGCGTAAATTCTTCGACATCTGTCGTGGTTTGCCAGAAGGCGCGGAAATCGCTGTACAGCTTGAGGGCGACCGCATGCTAGTGCGCTCCGGGCGTAGCCGTTTCTCGCTCTCCACGCTGCCGGCGGCAGATTTCCCGAACCTCGACGACTGGCAGAGCGAAGTAGAATTCACGCTCCCACAAGCGACCATGAAACGCCTGATTGAAGCCACGCAGTTTTCTATGGCTCATCAGGACGTTCGTTATTATCTGAACGGCATGTTGTTTGAAACCGAAGGCGAAGAACTGCGCACCGTGGCGACCGATGGTCACCGCCTGGCGGTGTGTTCTATGCCGGTGGGTCAGTCTCTGCCAAACCATTCGGTGATCGTGCCGCGTAAAGGCGTGATTGAACTGATGCGTATGCTGGACGGCGGTGATTCACCACTGCGCATACAAATTGGCAGCAACAACATTCGTGCTCATGTCGGTGACTTTATCTTCACTTCTAAGCTGGTTGATGGCCGTTTCCCGGATTATCGCCGCGTATTGCCGAAGAATCCGGACAAACACCTGGATGCCAGCTGTGATTTGCTGAAACAAGCATTTTCGCGTGCGGCGATTCTCTCGAACGAGAAATTCCGTGGCGTTCGTCTGCAAGTGATTCAAAATCAATTGAAAATCACGGCTAACAACCCGGAACAGGAAGAAGCCGAAGAAATTCTCGACGTCACTTACGACGGCACAGATATGGAAATTGGTTTCAACGTCAGTTACGTGCTCGATGTTCTGAACGCTCTGAAGTGCGAGAACGTGCGCATTTTACTGACCGACTCTGTTTCTAGTGTGCAGATCGAAGATGCAGCCTCTCAAGCGGCGGCTTACGTAGTCATGCCAATGAGACTGTAGATGTCGCTGTCGCGTTTGTTGATCAAAGACTTTCGTAATATCGAAAATGCGGATTTGGCTCTGGCTCCAGGTTTTAATTTTCTGGTGGGAGCCAACGGAAGCGGCAAGACCAGCGTGTTAGAGGCGATTTATACCCTCGGTCACGGGCGCGCTTTTCGCAGTCTGAAGATTGAGCGCGTTATCCGCCATGAAACAGAATCCTTTGTACTGCATGGTCGTTTACAAAATGGCGAGCGGGAAATCTCACTTGGCCTGACCAAAGACCGTGCGGGCGACAGCAAAGTGCGTATTGACGGCAGCGACGGCCACAAAGTGGCTGAACTTGCGCTGTTGATGCCGATGCAACTCATCACCCCTGAAGGATTTACACTGCTCAACGGCGGCCCGAAATACCGTAGAGCTTTCCTCGATTGGGGATGTTTCCACAACGAACCAGGATTTTTTGTCGCCTGGAGCAATCTCAAACGCCTGCTTAAGCAACGTAACGCTGCGTTGCGACAAGTAACGCGTTATGCGCAATTGCGGCCATGGGATCAAGAGCTTATCCCACTAGCGGAGCAAATTAGCCGCTGGCGTGCCGACTACAGTGCAGCCATTGCCGATGACATGGCTGATACTTGTGCGCAATTTCTGCCGGAGTTCTCGCTTAGTTTCTCCTTCCAGCGCGGCTGGGAAAAAGAGAGTGACTACGGCGAGCTACTGGAACGCAACTTCGAACGCGATCGAATGCTGACCTACACCGCTCACGGCCCTCACAAAGCTGATTTCAGGATCCGTGCTGACGGTGCTCCGGTCGAAGATACCTTGTCGCGTGGGCAGCTTAAATTACTGATGTGCGCTTTAAGACTGGCGCAGGGTGAGTTTCTCACCCGACAGAACGGGCGGCGTTGCCTGTATCTGATAGATGATTTTGCCTCTGAACTAGATGATGCACGCCGTGGTCTATTAGCCAGCCGGCTAAAGGCGACGGAATCACAGGTTTTTGTTAGCGCAATTAGCGCAGAACATGTGATGGATATGGCGGACAAAAATTCGAAGATGTTCGTCGTGGATCAGGGTAAAATAACGGATTAACCCAAGAATAAATGAGCGAGAAACGTTGATGTCGAATTCTTATGACTCCTCCAGTATCAAAGTCCTTAAAGGGCTGGATGCGGTACGTAAGCGCCCGGGAATGTATATCGGCGATACGGACGACGGCACCGGTCTGCACCACATGGTATTTGAGGTCGTAGATAACGCTATCGACGAAGCACTTGCCGGTCACTGTAAAGACATCGTTGTCACCATTCATGCTGATAACTCTGTCTCCGTCACCGATGATGGCCGTGGTATTCCTACCGGTATTCACCCGGAAGAAGGCGTATCTGCTGCCGAAGTTATCATGACCGTGCTGCACGCTGGCGGTAAGTTCGATGACAACTCCTATAAAGTTTCTGGCGGTCTGCACGGCGTAGGTGTTTCTGTTGTTAACGCCCTGTCCCAGAAACTGGAACTGCTGATTCGCCGCGAAGGCAAAGTACACCAGCAAACTTACGTTCACGGCGTGCCACAGGCACCGCTGGCGGCGACGGGTGATACCGATGCCACCGGTACGCAAGTCCGTTTCTGGCCAAGCCATGAAACCTTCACCAACGTGATTGAGTTTGAATACGACATTCTGGCCAAACGCCTGCGTGAACTGTCATTCCTGAACTCCGGTGTTTCTATCCGCCTGATTGATAAGCGTGATGGCCGCCAGGACCACTTCCACTACGAAGGTGGTATCCGCGCATTCGTTGAGTACCTCAACAAAAACAAAACCCCAATTCACCCAACCGTGTTCTATTTCAGCACTGAAAAAGACGGTATTGGCGTAGAAGTGGCGTTGCAGTGGAACGATGGTTTCCAGGAAAACATCTACTGCTTTACCAACAACATCCCGCAGCGCGATGGTGGTACTCACCTGGCAGGTTTCCGCTCGGCGATGACACGTACGCTGAATGCGTATATGGAAAAAGAAGGCTACAGCAAAAAAGCGAAAGTGAGCGCCACCGGTGACGATGCCCGTGAAGGCCTGATTGCTGTTGTCTCCGTAAAAGTTCCGGACCCTAAATTCTCTTCTCAGACCAAAGACAAACTGGTTTCTTCGGAAGTGAAAACCGCGGTTGAGCAGCAGATGAACGAACTGCTGTCTGAATACCTGCTGGAAAACCCGTCTGACGCGAAAATCGTCGTCGGCAAAATTATTGATGCGGCTCGTGCTCGTGAAGCAGCACGTCGTGCACGTGAAATGACTCGTCGTAAAGGCGCGCTGGATTTGGCTGGTTTGCCAGGCAAACTGGCTGATTGCCAGGAACGTGACCCGGCTCACTCCGAACTGTACCTTGTGGAAGGGGACTCTGCGGGCGGCTCTGCAAAACAGGGGCGTAACCGTAAGAACCAGGCGATCCTGCCACTGAAAGGTAAAATTCTGAACGTTGAGAAAGCGCGCTTTGACAAAATGCTCGCCTCTCAAGAAGTCGCAACGCTGATTACGGCGCTGGGCTGCGGCATTGGCCGTGACGAATACAACCCGGACAAACTGCGTTATCACAGCATCATCATCATGACGGATGCGGACGTCGACGGCTCACACATTCGTACCCTGCTGTTGACCTTCTTCTACCGTCAAATGCCTGAAATCGTTGAACGCGGCCATGTGTATATCGCACAGCCACCGCTGTACAAAGTGAAGAAAGGCAAGCAAGAGCAGTACATCAAAGATGATGAAGCGATGGATCAATATCAGATCTCTATCGCACTGGATGGCGCAACACTGCACACCAATGCCAGCGCACCAGCCATCGCCGGTGAAGCACTGGAAAAACTGGTGTCCGAGTTCAATGCTTGCCAGAAAATGATTGGCCGCATGGAACGTCGTTATCCGCGCAACCTGCTGAATAACCTGGTTTATCATGCAACGCTTGCCGATGCCGATCTGACTGACGAAAGCAAAGTGAACGACTGGGTTTCTAAGCTGGTCATCGCGCTGAACGAAAACGAGCAACACGGCAGCACCTGGAATTCTATTGTGCGTCACAACCGCGAGCTGAATATCTTTGAGCCAGTGATTCGTGTGCGTACTCACGGTGTGGATACCGACTACCCGCTGGAGCAAGAATTCATTGTTGGTGGCGAGTACCGTCGTATTTGCACACTGGGTGAGAAACTGCGCGGCTTAATCGAAGAAGATGCGTTTATCGAACGTGGCGAACGCCGTCAGCCAGTTGCCAGCTTCGAGCAGGCGCTGGAATGGCTGGTGAAAGAGTCCCGTCGTGGCTTGTCTATTCAGCGCTACAAAGGTTTGGGCGAAATGAACCCGGATCAGCTGTGGGAAACCACAATGGATCCGCAAAGCCGTCGTATGCTGCGTGTCACCGTAAAAGACGCGATTGCTGCTGATCAGCTGTTCACCACCCTGATGGGTGACGCGGTTGAACCACGTCGCGCATTTATCGAAGAAAACGCCCTGAAAGCGGCGAACATCGATATCTAAGTTAGTTAATGCTGGTGGGCAACTTGCTCACCAGCATATCTACTGCCAGCCGTACTTTTAGCGGTAGATGAGATGTCTGGAGCCACACCGCATGGCTTTCATAAACGTTGTCCAGATCTTCGCGCAGTATCCTCACCAGTTTCCCATTCTGTAACTCTTCCTCAATCAGCCAGCAAGGCAGCAGCGCAATACCCAATCCAGCAATCGCCGCATCCGCAATCGCTTCTAAATCATCCATCAGAACACGTGCTTTGGGGATAAACTCGCTTTTCTTGCCGCCATCGGCATTGATAACCCAGCGATGTGGCACGCCAGCGTTAATGTAATTGAACACTTCATAATGCGATAAATCGTCAATGGTTTGCGGCTCACCGTGTTGCAGCAAATAGCGAGGCGACGCGCAGATCATCATGCGATGCTCACCGATCTTCCGCGCGACCAGGCCGCTGCTATCAGGTAATTTTCCGTTGCGAATCACCAGATCTAATCCATCTTCAACCAGGTCAGAAACCTTGTCGCTAAACAGCAAATCCATACTCAGGTTGGGATGCTGGCTGGCAAATTCTGCGAGCAGTGGCGCAATACACATACGCCCATACAGCACTGGCATTGAAACCCGTAACCGCCCGCTGACACTCTGTTTTCCATTTTCGAGTAGTGTTTCAGCGGTATTAATTTCTGCCAGCGCTCGTAAACAATGCTCATAGAAAAGAGCGCCGTCATCGGTCAGCGTTACGCTTCGCGTGGTGCGCTGAAAAAGCCGCACACCGAGTCTTTGCTCTAGTTGAGAAACTGTTTTACCGACCGCCGAACGTGAAAGATGCAGGCGCTGCGCCGCCAGTGCAAAACTCCCCGCCTCAACTGCCGTAACAAAAACAGAAATCCCCTTCAGTTGTTCACTCATCATTTGTATCCATTCAGGAGCCAATACCGAGAAAATCTATCGCCACTGGTGATTGTAGGCCAACGATATACTTTGAGTGGTGATGAATGAAGCCAAATTCCTGGAGAAAATAATGAGCCAAACGATCAGCAAAACCATGCAGCGCTGGACCATGAGCGCCGTTGGGCGTGACAACCTGACACTTTCTACAGCAGCGATTCCTGAGCCTGGACCTGGCGAGGTTTTGGTTCGGGTTAACGCTATTTCGCTCAATTACCGCGACAAAATGGTCATTGATGGCACGATGCCGCTGGCGCTTCCTTTCCCATTTACCCCGGCGTCAGACATGGCGGGCGTGGTGGAAAACCTCGGTGAAGGCGTGACTCGTTTTCAGCCTGGTGCGCGCGTTATCTCAACGTTTTCGCCCGACTGGATTGACGGAAAACCCAACGGCACCGCACGCACTCCGCCTTATCGCACGCTCGGCGGGGTTTATCAGGGCATGCTCGCGGAATATGTAGTCATCAACGAAAACTGGCTGGTGGCATCACCGACAAGTCTTGATGATATTCAGGCCAGTACGCTACCTTGCGCCGGGCTTACCGCCTGGTTTGCTCTGGTGGAGCGTGGCAGTTTGCACGCCGGGCAATCGGTGCTGGTGCAGGGAACGGGCGGCGTTTCGATGTTTGCGCTGCAAATCGCCAAAACCCACGGCGCCAAAGTATTTGTGACTTCGAGTAGCGACGAAAAACTGGCTCGCGCCAAAGCGTTAGGTGCCGATTACGGCATTAACCGTTTGCAAAGTGATTGGGTGGATACCGTCTACGAACTCACTGATGAGTATGGAATCGACCATATTATTGAAACTGTTGGCGGCACGAATCTGTCTAATTCCCTGCGCGCAGTTGCGGTGCATGGGCGTATTTCAGTGATTGGCGTGCTTGATGGCTATGAGATCTCTGGCCCTGCAGGCGAACTGTTATTGAAATCCCCGACCATTCAGGGCATTGGCGTCGGGCATCGCCGTGCGCTAGAAGATTTTATTCGTGCCATTGACGCAAACCGCATCAAACCGGTCATCGAAACCTGTTATCGCTTTGAAGAATTGCCGCAAGCGCTGGCACATCTCGACCGCGGCGCATTCGGCAAAATCGTCTTAACCCCGCGTGATTGACTACACTTCTATTGCACACTTCGTGCATGCAGGAGGACAAGGTCATGGGCTTTTTCGATCAAGTTACTGGCATGATGAGGGGTGGCGATGCAGATAAATTCAAAGTCATCCTTACGTGGATTAATGAACAGGGCGGCATTCAGGCTATTCTTGAACAGTTTCGGGAAAAGGGTTTTTCTGATGTCGTCACTTCATGGTTAAGCGGCGCGCATAATCAAAGCGTTAGCCCTGAGCAAATACAAGAGGTGCTGGGTCTGCCCGCAATTAGCGGACTAGCCGAGAAACTCGGGATTGACGTGGGAAGCGCGTCACAACTGCTGGCAGAGCAGTTCCCGAAAATAGTCGATACGCTTTCACCAGCGGGTGAAGTCGCTCACGATGAAGATTTGCTCACCAAAGGCTTCCACATGTTGAAGGATAAATTCTTCAGCTAGTTGAAAAACGCCACTCACGCTTTTTATTTGCGGTTCTGGGTGGCGTTTTCTTATGTTTAAAACGGACCTTTTTCTCGCGAAACGTAGCGCTATTTTTGCGAGCTTAATCGCGTTAGCATGAGATAAACTCATTACCTCAGAAAATCCTATGCCTATAAAACTCATTGCTATTGATATGGACGGCACATTGTTGCTGCCAGACCACACCATTTCTCCAGCCGTTAAAGCCGCTATTGCCAGTGCGCGCGAGCGTGGTGTTAACGTTGTTTTGTGTACCGGACGCCCTTTTGCAGGTGTTGAGAGCTATCTCAAAGAACTGCATATGGATAAGCCGAACGATTACTGCATCACCTACAACGGCGCTCTGGTTCAGAAAGCAAGCGACGGCAGCACCGTGGCGCAAACGGCGCTGAACTACGACGATTACCGTTATTTGGAACAGCTTTCTCGTGATGTCGGTTCCCACTTCCACGCGCTGGACCGGTACACGCTGTACACCGCCAACCGCGACATCAGCTACTACACCGTTCATGAATCCTTTATCGCTAATATCCCACTGGTGTTCAGTGAGCCAGAAAATATGGATAAAAACGGCGCCTATCTGAAAGTGATGATGATCGATGAGCCAGCCATTCTCGACAAAGCGATCGCTAAAATTCCAGCCGAGGTCCACGAGCGCTATACGCTGCTGAAAAGCTCGCCATACTTCCTCGAAATCCTCGATAAGCGTGTCAACAAAGGTACTGGCGTGAAAGCGCTGGCTGAAACACTCGGTATCAAACAAGAAGAAGTGATGACGCTGGGCGACCAGGAAAATGACATTGCGATGCTGGAATATGCCGGGATGGGGGTTGCGATGGAAAATGCTATCGATAAGGTGAAAGAAGTCAGTAACTTCGTCACTAAATCTAACCTTGAAGATGGCGTTGCATACGCGATTGAGAAGTTTGTGTTGAACGTCCAGTAATCTCTTAGCCCCGGTAGCCAACTGATACTTATCATTTTTGTAGGTCGGATTAGCGCAGCGACATCCGACATTACCGGACCATTACTGCTCTGCCGGCCTGCATACCGCAGTGATGCGATTCTGCGGGATATGTGCGACATTGCTCTGCATCAGTAATTTTCTTAACCCCGGAGCCGTTAAGCATCGGCTTTTGATAATTTTGCTGTAGAGTTTAATGCGTAGTTTCCGTGTTGCGCGCCAGTACGCATCGTTGGGATTGACCGTTGTTTTCATCAGCACTGAATTAAGGATCTCGGCACTGTCCAGCGCATAGCTAATTCCTTCCAGCGAACTTGCGCTGATAAAACCTGCCGCCTCGCCAATCAAAAACGCATTTTCTTTCCCGCAAATAAAATCCGCCCATCGCGAAGGAAAGAGTACGGTGCATTTTTCACTTTTTACCTTTTCTCCGAATCGGAAATGGAATGCTGCCATCTTTTCTTTCAGTTTTTCAAAGCATTGCTGTCCATCTTTCATTGGATATGCGCCACCAAAGATAAAATAGCCGTCTTTACTGATACTCCAGGAATAACAATCCGTTACGTCATTATCAAAAATACATGAGTAAAACGGCGCGGGGTGCTGTTCTACAAACCACTGCTGAATGGCGACGTATTTGCGAATCTGATGATCAGGATACAGGTGACGACGAACCAGAGAATTAGCCCCGTCGGCACCGACCAGATAATCAGCGGTAACTTGCTGTTTTTGGCCATCGCTGTGAAAAATCACCTGCCATTTGCCTTCTTCACGCCAGATTTTCTGGCACAGACTGTCATGGTGAACCACGACGTCATCAGGAATAAGCGATTTCATCCATAAATCAAATGCGTGGCGATTGATGTTGATATAGCTACGCTGGTAGTTACGAGTGAGTGATGTCTCCACATCGACTGTCTTGACGCTAAAAATTTGCGGGTTGGCGATAACCTCGACTGGCAGGGTTATACCGTCACGAATAAACGAACGTTGGGCATCCGGAGCCAGAAGTCCACCGCAGGGTTTGGTGAATCCATCAGTGCCGTGCTGGCGTTTTTTATCCAGCGCAATCACACGCTTCGACCCGGCTAATTGCCGTGCCAGCGCCGAGCCTGCTGGCCCTAACCCGATAATTGCTACGTCGAAATGTTCCATTGTCTTTGCCTCAGGGAGAGAATAAACGGTACTGTAGAAAACGAATATGAAGTCAGCGTGAAGTTTTGCTGTACTCCTGCGTCCTCGACGTCATCGCCTGGATAACAACATGAAACAACTCACTTTTGCACCTCGTCATCACCAGCTCACCAATACCAACGTCTGGACGCCAGATAGCCAATACCTGGTGTTTGATGTGCGCCCTTCGGGAGCCTCGTTTACCAGTGAAACCATTGAGCGCGTAAATGTCCAAACGGGTGAAGTAGAGGTCGTGTATCGAGCTTCACAAGGTGCGCATGTCGGGGTGGTGACGGTGAATCCGCAACGTCCGGAACGTTATGTTTTTATTCACGGCCCGGAAAATCCGGACGCAAACTGGCAGTACGATTTTCATCACCGCCGCGGTGTGGTGGTTGATAATGGTGCTGCAAGCAATCTTGATGCGATGGATATCACTCCGCCGTTTACACCCGGTGCGCTACGGGGCGGCAGCCATGTTCACGTCTGGAGCCATGACGGTTCGCGCCTGAGCTTCACTTATAACGACCATGTCATGCATGAATATGATGCGGCGCAAGATTTGCGTAACGTCGGCATCGCACTGCCTTTCGGCCCGGTGAAACCCACGAAACAACATCCCCGTGAATATGACGGCAGCCACTATTGCGTGCTGATCAGCCGTACCACGCCCACACCACAGCCTGAAAGCGACGAGATTAACCGTGCTTATGAAGAAGGTTGGGTGGGTCATCATGGCTATCGCAAAGCGGATGGCAGCCAGCAGCGCTGGGCGCTGGCGTTTATCGGCGATACGCTTTCAGAAAGCGGCAACAAGGTGCCCGAACTGTTTATCGTCGATTTACCCGAGAACAAAGAGGCGTACTTCGAGGCTGGCGCTGACCCTATCGAAGGAACGCCAACCACCTTACCCGCACCGCCTGCGCAAGTGCAGCAACGGCGGCTCACCTTTACTCAGCAGCGCCGTTATCCCGGTTTAGCTACTCAGCCCCGTCATTGGGTGCGCAGCAGCCCGGATGGCAGTTTGCTGGCGTTTTTGATGCGTGACGATTCGGGTGTGGTGCAAATGTATGTGCTCTCGCCAAATGGCGGTGAACCACGCCAGGTTACGCAGGGAAAAGACGATATTCAGTCGGCGTTTAACTGGCATCCGGCTGGGAAAATAGTGGGTTTTGTGCAGAACAATCAGATTGTTTTGTGTGATGTAAGCACTGGAGCAATCACGGCGCTGACGCAGGCAGGCTGCGATGCACCATCGGCGGATGCCGTCGTGTTTTCGCCAGAGGGAAAACACATTGCCTGGATGCAGAACGTCGCTGGATTCCGTCAGTTATTTATGACGGAAACAGGCGTGTAATTACTGAACGGGCGGGATCACCGAATTGGTGGCCAAATTCTGATCTTCGCTCTCTTCTACCTTTGATTTCAGCGATTTGTCGGTACGGTACATATCCCATGGTATCAGCACCGTATCCGCCACCGCCGTAAACGGCATATCGAGTGCGACAAAAGGTTTGTAGCCCCAACTGGTGTTGCTGTCGGTCAGCATTGCGTAACTTGCTCGTGTCCCGGAATAAGTCCCTTCTTGCCCACCGGTGTGGGTCATAACACTTGAGCATCCACTGGCGGTAAGTATCCCGCTGCCCAGAATTATTGCCTGAATATTAGTTTTCATCATCACTGTTAAATTTTCGTCTTCCAGGGGCCTGGCTGCACTGGGTTATATCATCCAGGCTGAGAATAAAAATAATGTGTTTGCCACTCTGTGGCAGCTATCGCAGATTAATCCTGTTTACTCCACACACAGTCTATGTATAGACACCGGAAGGCGCAAAAAATTTCCCAATGCACCCTTGAAAAGCGTGAAACAGGACCGATTTTATTAACGTAGCCAGTTAAGAGTACGCCGTAAGGGTACTCAGTAACCTAAGCCTGTCCATGATGGAAGGCAATATTAGAGTCTCGCTGATAATCAGGAGTGTTAATTTATGCGTAATTTCGATTTATCCCCGCTTTATCGTTCTGCTATTGGTTTTGACCGTCTGTTTAATCTGCTGGAAAACAACCAAAGCCAGAGCAACGGCGGCTATCCTCCATACAATGTTGAATTAGTTGACGAAAACAACTATCGCATTGCCATTGCTGTTGCCGGTTTTGCAGAAAGCGAACTGGATATAACTGCCCAGGATAACCTGCTCGTTGTAAAAGGCGCGCATACAGATGCACAACCAGAGCGCACTTATCTCTATCAGGGGATTGCTGAGCGCAACTTCGAACGTAAATTCCAGTTAGCTGAAAACATCCACATCCGTGGTGCTAACCTGGTAAATGGCCTGCTGTATATCGACCTGGAACGTGTGATTCCGGAAGCGATGAAACCGCGCCGTATCGAAATCAATTAATTTCGCGGGTCGCCGTATTGTGCGGCCCAACTCAAAAGTTGTACCCAAACTTAGGCTTGCCGTCAGGGAGCCGAAGATTTAACTCGCTTCAAAGAAGGAGAATACTCATGCGTAACTACGATTTATCACCTCTGCTGCGTCAATGGATCGGTTTTGACAAACTGGCTAATGCCTTACAAACCAGCAGCGAAGGGCAGACATTCCCGCCTTACAACATTGAGAAAGGCGATGATAACCACTATCGGATAACCCTGGCATTAGCCGGTTTCCGCCAGGAAGATCTTGAGATTGAACTGGAAGGCACGCGTCTGAATGTCAAAGGGACGCCAGTCAAACCAGAGAAAGAAACGACCTGGCTGCATCAAGGGTTGGTGACTCAGCCATTTAGCCTGAGCTTCACCCTTGCGGAATACATGAAAGTATCCGGTGCGACATTTACCAACGGTCTGTTGCACATCGATCTGGTACGTGAAATTCCTGAAGAGGTTGCACCGAAACGCATCGCTATCAGTGAGCGCCCGGCGTTAAATAGCTAATCGCATCAACTGCGTTCAAGGCCCCATTTTATGGGGCCTTTTTTGTGCTCTGCACCCCAGTAACGCCGCTGTCTCTCTGCCAGAATCCCTGATAACAACGATGTTATTCACAGGGAATTCTTCGATGAGTGGAATAGCGTTAACAGTCAGTATGTTGGCATTGGTCGCCGTCATCGGCTTGTGGATTGGTAACATCAAAATTCGCGGGATCGGATTTGGCATCGGCGGTGTGCTATTCGGCGGGATTATTGTCGGCCACTTTGTTAATAAGGTCGGGATAGACCTGAATAGTGACATGCTCCATATTATCCAGGAGTTTGGCCTGATCCTGTTCGTCTACACCATTGGGATACAAGTCGGGCCGGGGTTCTTCTCTTCTTTGCGCGTGTCGGGCTTGCGGCTCAATCTCTTCGCGCTGCTTATTGTGGTGATCGGCGGGCTGGTAACTGCGCTCATCTACAAAATCTTCGATGTTCCGCTGCCCGTGGTGTTAGGTATTTTCTCGGGTGCCGTGACCAATACCCCTGCACTGGGCGCGGGGCAGCAAATCCTGACCGACCTTGGTACCCCTGCGGAATTGGTTGATAAAATGGGGATGAGTTACGCGATGGCGTATCCGTTCGGCATTTGCGGCATCCTGATGACCATGTGGCTGATTCGAATGATATTTCGCGTCAATGTCGATCAAGAAGCGCAGCACTTTGAAAACAGTACCGGGCAAAGTCATGCTCAACTCCAGACCATGAATATCTGTGTCGCCAACCCCAATCTTAACGGCTTGCCTATTCAGGATGTGCCGGTCCTCAACAGTGACACCATTATTTGTTCGCGCCTGAAACGCGGTGAATTACTGATGGTGCCAGCGCCTGGTACAGTGATTCAAAGCGGAGATTTATTGCACCTGGTTGGGCAGGAAAAGGATCTGCACTCCGCACTGCTGGTTATCGGTACGCAAGTGGACACCTCGCTTTCTACGCACGGGACCGACCTGCGAGTGGAGCGCGTGGTGGTGACCAACGAGAAAGTCCTCGGCAAAAAAATCCGCGATCTGCACCTAAAGCAGAAGTACGACGTGGTGATTTCACGCCTGAATCGCGCGGGTATCGAGCTGGTTGCTGGCAGCAATGTCAGCCTGCAATTTGGCGATATCCTCAATTTGGTTGGTCGTCCTGAATCAATAGAAGCGGTGGCTGCACAAGTGGGCAACGCGCAGCAAAAACTCCAGCAAGTACAAATGCTGCCGGTGTTTATTGGCATTGGGCTTGGCGTGCTGCTGGGTTCTATCCCGCTATTCATTCCTGGCTTCCCTGTCGCACTGCGCCTGGGTCTCGCGGGCGGGCCACTCATCATGGCGATTATTCTTGGGCGTATTGGCAGTATCGGCACGTTGTATTGGTTTATGCCACCGAGTGCCAACCTCGCGCTGCGCGAGCTGGGAATTGTGTTGTTCCTTGCGGTAGTCGGCTTGAAATCAGGGGGGGATTTCGTCACGACGTTGCTGCATGGCGACGGTGTCAGCTGGATTGGCTATGGCATTCTGATTACCGGCATTCCGTTGCTGGTGACGGCGCTCATCGCCAGATTGCTCGCCAAAATGAATTATCTTACGCTGTGCGGCATGTTGGCCGGTTCGATGACCGACCCACCTGCGTTGGCCTTTGCCAACGGCCTGCATGCAACCAGTGGCGCGGCAGCACTCTCTTACGCCACCGTTTATCCGTTGGTGATGTTCTTGCGCATTATCACACCGCAGCTTCTGGCTGTGCTGTTCTGGATGTGATGCACGATCAGGCGGGTAAATGCACCCGCCGTAAATGGTAATCCACCTGGTATTCGCTGGCGTTACGGAACATCACCGAGTAATTCACATACTCGCCGCTGTCGCTATATGACAGCGATGTGATGCGCAGAATTGGTGTTAGTTCGTCGATATTAAGCAATTTTGCCATCTGCCTGTCTGCCAGAACGGGTGTCAGGCTTTCGTAGTTACCGCATACAATGATGTGGCATTCATCCTCGATATAACTGAATTTTGAACCTTCCAGATGGGCGACGGACAAATTGCGGAACAGTTTCATCGGCATGTAGCTGTCTTCCACCATGAGCGACTTTCCGTCTACGTAGCGCACCCGGCGTGAGTAATAAATCTGTTCATCAATTTTAATACGCAGTTGGCTGGCAATCGCGGGTGGCGCGGGCATCACGTTAAACTCCAGCACTTCGCTGACCACCTCTCTGCCTTGCTCGTGCATGACCTCCACCAGCCCCGTCAGATTCATCGTTTCCTGATGCACATCTTTCTTAACGACATAGGTGCCGCTACCGTGCCGGCGCACTACCAGCCCACAGTTCACCAACAAATCGATAGCTTTACGAATCGTCATGCGTGATACGCCAAATTCCTCCGCCAGACGAATTTCAGCCGGTAGCGGGCTACCAATGTTGTAATCAGCTGAATTTAGCTGGATGCGTAGCCGATCGGCGATAGATTTGTAGATCACCCATATACCTCTTTTTATTCAGTTGCACATCATAATGTTCAGTTATTTACTCATTCAATCTGCGCTATTTCAAAAGACTACGCAGGGTGTGATTTATTAATACATGAATGAATAATAACGACGTCTAACTTTAAGCCTGAAAGTAGATGACTTTAACAAAAATAAAACAATGAATGCGGTCACAGTTCACCCCGTAATATTATGTTTTTACCGTGATATGTCATTATTGTCTTCGCAGGCTGTAATTAAAGATAAATAAAAACTTACCCTACTGCTTGTTCTGCGAGGATGGAAAATGCTCAGTCAAATACAACGCTTTGGTGGTGCCATGTTTACGCCGGTTTTACTCTTTCCCTTTGCCGGTATTATTGTCGGGATTGCCATTATGCTGCGCAATCCGATGTTTGTGGGCGAAGCATTAACCGACCCCAATCATTTATTTGCACAAATTGTTCATGTTGTTGAGGAGGGGGGCTGGACCGTTTTCCGCAATATGCCGCTGATTTTTGCCGTAGGTTTACCTATTGGTCTGGCAAAGCAGGCTCCGGGGCGCGCCTGCCTTGCGGTGATGGTGAGCTTTCTGACATGGAACTATTTTATTAATGCGATGGGCATGACCTGGGGCAATTATTTTGGCGTCGATTTTTCAGTCGATCCTGTGGCAGGAAGTGGTTTGACATTGATGGCGGGAATAAAAACACTAGATACCAGTATTATTGGTGCTATTGCTATTTCTGGTATCGTGACTGCATTGCATAATCGATATTTTAATAAAACATTACCGGTATTTTTAGGCGTCTTTCAAGGAACGTCATTTGTGGTCATTATCGCTTTCCTGGTCATGATTCCCTGTGCGTGGCTAACATTACTTGGCTGGCCAAAAGTGCAGATGGGTATTGAATCATTACAGGCATTTTTGCGTAGTGCAGGTGCGCTGGGTGTCTGGGTCTATATTTTCCTTGAACGTATTCTTATCCCAACGGGTTTGCACCATTTTGTCTATGGCCCATTTATGTTTGGCCCGGCAGCTGTTGAAGGGGGCATTCAGATTTATTGGGCAAACCATCTGCTGGAATATAGCCAGACAACTGTCCCGCTAAAAACGCTGTTCCCTGAAGGGGGATTTGGGCTGTTTGGTAATTCAAAAATATTCGCCGCACCCGGAATTGCTCTTGCATTGTATTACACCGCCGCTCCTGAAAACCGTAAAAAAGTCGCGGGGTTACTGGTCCCTGCGGTGCTCACAGCCATGCTGGTGGGGATAACCGAACCACTGGAATTCACCTTCTTATTCATCTCGCCAGTATTGTTCGTCATTCATGCGCTGCTCGCCGCAACAATGGCTACGGTGATGTACGCCTGCGGAGTGGTGGGGAACATGGGCGGCGGGTTAATTGACACGATGATCCCGCAGGTCTGGATCCCACTGTTCCATAACCACTATTGGATGATTCTGACGCAAATCGGCATTGGCCTTATTTTTACTGCTATCTACTTCTTCGTTTTCCGCACTCTGATTCTGCGCTTCAACTTTAAAACCCCAGGCCGCGAAGAGAGTGAAATCAAACTGTATTCCAAAGACGATTTTAAGGCAGCACGCAACGGCAAAGCGCCTGCACTAACGCCACAAACTGAAACAAGCCAGGCGGCGGGCTATTTGCAGGCACTCGGTGGGACGCAAAATATTGAGAGCGTGAATAACTGTGCCACGCGTCTACGAATTGCTCTTCACGATATGTCGCTCACCCAAAGCGACGACATTTTCAAAGCGTTGGGTGCCCACGGTGTGGTGCGGCGCGGCAACGGTATTCAGGTGATTGTGGGTCTGAATGTCCCGCAAGTCCGTGACCAGATTGAAAGCCTGATGAAAGACACTTCTTCGACCGACCTTAAATCCATGACGGAGGCAGTATCATGAAAAAATTCTCAGTAGTTGTAGCCGGTGGCGGCAGCACATTTACCCCTGGTATCGTCTTGATGCTACTGGCAAACCAGCACCGCTTCCCGCTGCGCGCCCTGAAATTCTATGACAATGACGGCGCACGCCAGGAGACTATCGCTGAAGCGTGCAAAGTTATCCTCAAAGAGCAGGCTCCTGAAATTGAGTTCAGCTACACCACCGACCCGAAAGAAGCCTTTACCGATGTGGATTTCGTGATGGCGCATATCCGCGTGGGCAAATACCCGATGCGTGAACAAGACGAGAAGATCCCACTACGTCACGGCGTTCTGGGCCAGGAAACCTGCGGCCCAGGCGGGATTGCCTACGGCATGCGCTCCATCGGCGGTGTGTTGGGGCTGGTTGATTACATGGAAAAATATTCGCCAAACGCATGGATGCTGAACTATTCCAACCCGGCAGCGATTGTGGCCGAAGCCACGCGCCGTCTGCGTCCAAACGCGAAGATTCTCAACATTTGCGATATGCCAATCGGCATTGAAAGCCGCATGGCGCACATCGCTGGCCTGAAAGATCGCAAAGAGATGTGCACACGTTACTACGGGCTGAACCACTTCGGCTGGTGGACGTCGATTGAAGATAAACATGGCAACGATTTAATGCCTAAAATCCGTGAACATGTCGCGAAATTTGGTTATGTCCCGCCAACAGATGAGCCTGGAACAGAAGCCAGCTGGAACGACACCTTTGTGAAAGCGAGAGATGTCTGCGCGCTGGACCCGGATACCTTGCCGAATACCTATTTGAAATATTATTTGTACCCGGATTACGTGGTTAAGCACTCCAATCCAGCACACACCCGCGCCAATGAAGTGATGGAACACCGTGAAAAACATGTGTTTGGTTCCTGTAATGCCATCATTCAGGCAGGGAAATCATCGGCAGGGGAACTGGAGATTGACGAACATGCCTCGTACATCGTCGATCTGGCGGCGGCCATAGCTTTTAACACCCAGGAACGCATGCTGCTGATTGTGCCAAACAATGGGGCAATCAATAACTTTGACCCGGAAGCGATGGTTGAAATCCCTTGCCTGGTCGGAAAGAGTGGGCCGGAACCGTTGGTCGTCGGCAATATTCCACAGTTCCAGAAAGGGTTGATGAGCCAGCAGGTTGCGGTTGAAAAACTGGTAGTAGAGGCGTGGGAAGAGCGTTCTTACCAGAAGTTGTGGCAGGCGATTACGCTGTCTAAAACGGTGCCAAGTGCTTCGGTGGCCAAAGCGATTTTGG
>Ga0207696_1000620_pt1 | contig 26106 bp, 23 predicted proteins | sample KBSS54metaG_FD_184403 | JGI IMG/M metagenome (GOLD analysis project Ga0207696, IMG submission 184403) | Switchgrass rhizosphere microbial communities from Kellogg Biological Station, Michigan, USA - KBS S5-4 metaG (SPAdes) (version 2) | ecosystem: Host-associated > Plants > Roots > Rhizosphere >...
TGCGGACGTCGACGGCGCACTGGCTGCATCTGTGTTCCATAAGCAAATTATCAATATTGGTGAGTTGAAACTTTTTCTGGCTCAACAAGGCGTGGAGATAAGAGTGTGCTAACACAAGAACAAAGAGAAAAACTGGACTGGGAAAAAACCGCTGGCCTGATGCCGGTCATCGTCCAACACGCGAAATCTGGCGAAGTGTTGATGCTGGGATACATGAATGCGGAAGCGCTGGCACAAACTGAACAAAGCGGAAAAGTGACGTTCTTCTCCCGCACCAAACAGCGTTTGTGGACCAAAGGTGAAACCTCCGGAAACTTCCTGGGCGTGGTCAGTATTGCCCCAGATTGCGATAACGACACGCTGCTGATTCTGGTGAACCCAATTGGGCCAACCTGCCATTTAGGCACCTCAAGCTGCTTCGGTGAAACCCATCACGACTGGCACTTCTTGTATCAACTGGAGGAACTGCTGGCCTCGCGCAAAACGGCCGATCCGGAAAGTTCATATACCGCCAAGTTGTATGCGAGTGGCACTAAGCGCATTGCGCAGAAAGTCGGAGAGGAAGGCGTTGAGACCGCGCTGGCAGCTACGGTGAATGACCGCTTTGAGCTGAAGAATGAAGCATCGGATTTGGTCTATCACTTGCTGGTGCTATTGCAGGATCAGGAACTGGATTTGAGCGCGGTGATTGAGAATTTGCGGGAGAGGCATAAGTAGAGTTGTTTGGGGTTTAGATGTGAAAAAGGCCGCGATTGCGGCCTTTTCTTTTGATATCGCGACAACGCTATACAACAGGTTTGTAATTGCGTAACGCGTTACGACCAAGAACGACACCTGAGCCAAGAATCAGGCCAATCAGTGCTCCAAGAACCAAAGTCAGACCTTTTTTAGGGCTGTCACGACGAATCGGTAAGGTTGGTTTCATCACATAGCGGAAAGCGTACGTTGCTTCTGGTTTAGATTTCAATGCGTTAATCGTTAACAAAGTTTGGCGCGCATTGAAGTAAGACTCATCCAACGGCAATGGACGCGTCGCTTCATTCTTTATGGTAGCTGAAAGCGCATCGCTACCCAGAACGAACAAAGTATCTTCAGACAGCGTTTCAGCCTGTTGAACCAGGGTATTCTTGATGTTGGACTGCTGGGCAACAAGCAGTGCCTGATTCAGAATTTCCAGACGCTTGTCTTTCTTCTCTTGAGCGATTTTCTCTTTCGTCGCCAAATCTACATTCAGATCCTCGACTTTAGAGTTGATGCTTGTTTTCAAGTCATCGTCCAGTTCAGTGACAACCCTTTTATTGATCTGCTGAATATAAGTAGTGAGTGTTTTTTGCGCTTCTGCCGCACTCGTAGAGACATAACTTACTTTCAGTGGCACTGGTTGACCCTTAACTGACTCTTCGATAGTCAGTTTTTCAGGTTTTTCCTGGTTGTCTAACTGCTCAGATAAAGCCGAGATGGCAGAGTTGAAACGACCAAAGAAACGCTCTTGAATATCTACAATCGTTGGAGCGCCAGCGCCATACAAAACATTCATGCCATTATTGTAGTTCGCTATCTGCCCTGAATCTGGCAACGTTACGATAGCTTCAGAGGTCCATTTCTCTTTAGCAACGAACAGATAGATAACAGCGATGACGACCGCGGCAACTGCGAAAGCGATGATAGTGACCTTGCCTTTCCATAACTGCATAATGAGATCAATTAAATCAATTGTTTCTGCTGGCTCACTAATGTGATTTTTTACCACATTATTATTATCTTGATTCATGGTTACCCTAGGAAAAGTGATTCACCGAATGTTCATTGCGAATTGTAGATTAGTAAAACAAATGTAGAAATATAGTTTTTGAGTGAAAATTAAATACTTGTTTCGAATGCGTAAATTTCATACAAATCTCGTATGGTCAGATCATAAGTAATGCACACAATTTATAATATTTTTGATTATTAGAGCAGTAGCAAAATCTTAAAAAAAACGGCCCCAGGAAGGGACCGTTGAATTTATCAATACAAACGCTAACGTGATTAGCTAAGCCATTCGGTATGGAACACGCCTTCTTTATCCGTACGCTTGTACGTATGCGCACCAAAGTAGTCGCGCTGCGCCTGAATCAGGTTCGCAGGCAGAACCGCTGAACGGTAGCTGTCGTAGTAAGAGATAGCAGCAGAAAACGTTGGCGTTGGAATACCATTTTGCACAGCGTAAGAAACTACATCACGAAGTGCTTGCTGATACTCATCGGCAATCTTCTTGAAGTAAGGAGCTAACAGCAGGTTTGCAATTGCTGCATTCTCTGCATACGCATCGGTAATTTTCTGCAGGAACTGTGCACGAATGATACAGCCAGCACGGAAGATCTTCGCAATCTCACCGTAGTTGAGATCCCAGTTATTCTCTTCAGATGCAGCACGCAATTGTGAGAAGCCCTGCGCATAAGAAACGATTTTACCCAAGTACAAAGCACGGCGTACTTTCTCAGCAAACTCAGTTTTGTCGCCAGCAACCGGCTTAGCCTGTGGTCCACTCAGTACTTTAGATGCTGCAACGCGCTGTTCTTTCAAGGAAGAGATATAACGTGCGAAAACAGATTCGGTGATCAGAGACAATGGTTCACCAAGGTCAAGCGAACTCTGGCTGGTCCATTTACCCGTACCTTTGTTAGCGGCTTCATCCAGAATCACATCAACCAGATAGTTACCGTCTTCATCTTTCTTGGTGAAGATGTCTTTGGTGATATCGATCAGGTAGCTATTCAGCTCACCCTTATTCCACTCTGTGAAGGTTTCTGCCAGTTCTTCATTGGTCAGATTGAGGCCACCTTTCAGCAGTGAGTATGCTTCAGCGATCAACTGCATATCACCGTATTCGATACCGTTGTGAACCATCTTCACATAGTGACCAGCACCATCAGCACCAATATAGGTGACGCATGGTTCACCATCTTCTGCCACTGCTGCGATTTGCTTCAGAATGGGTGCAACCAGTTCGTAAGCTGCTTTCTGACCGCCAGGCATGATAGATGGGCCTTTCAATGCGCCCTCTTCACCACCAGAAACACCGGTACCGATAAAGTTAAAACCTTCCGCAGATAGTTCGCGGTTACGACGGATAGTATCGTGGTAGAATGTGTTACCGCCATCGATAAGAATGTCTCCCTTATCAAGGTAAGGTTTCAAAGAATCAATGGTTTTGTCCGTGGCTTCGCCTGCCTTAACCATTAATAAAATACGACGAGGAGTTTCAAGAGATTCAACAAACTCTTGCACAGTGTAATAAGGAACCAGCTTCTTGCCCGGGTTCTCTGTGATAACTTCTTCAGTTTTATCGCCTGAACGGTTGAACACGGAAACAGTATAGCCACGGCTTTCGATGTTCAGCGCCAGGTTGCGCCCCATCACTGCCATACCTACGACGCCGATCTGCTGTTTGGACATTACAAACTCCTGTCTTTTGGAAGGTTACTACGACTTCAAGGCCGTACTAATGTTGTCTTGATGTTAACTCAGGTTCTTTCAGGACGATAGAGGCTACTTCATGCTTAAAGCATTTCCTGTGAATTTTTATAATGAAACAAGAGCAAATAATCAACCGCTCACATTATAGAATTCTTTAATCTCAAATTTTTCAGAAATCTTTTCCACATTATATGAAGGATAGTGTTCAGGAGAAGTTTTAAAATAAGCATCCCCTTCAGCGCCTATATTGGAGAATCTACTTTTACAACTGGCATCAAATAAAGAACACCCTAAGAAATAATTCGGCTCATTATTAATATCTAACATTTGGAGAATAGTCGGTGTAAGTGACAAGCTATTATAACCGCCTGCATCAATTTTTTGCGAAGTGACCCCAATCTTGTGGATAATCAATGGTATTTGGTCAAAGAAATAGTTAGCTTTTATTCCAAATGAATCTTTGAACTCTGGTGTTGGAAACGTCGAGTGATCTGCGGTTAAAATCAAAATTGTATTTTTTGCATATTCACTTTTATCAAAATACTTTATAAAGTCACCAAGCTGGGCGTCATAATTATAAAATTTGTTGTAATAGGAATTCTTGCCATCTCCATACTTTAGATCTGGACTGTCTCTACCATGATGAGTTCCAGAAGGATAGACACCAATGAAGAAAGGCTGATGTTGTTGAGTTAATAGCAATTCCTTCAGCGCAGCGAAGGTTTGCTTATCAGTCATACGATCTTCCTGGTAAGGCTTGAAATCTCCCATTCCATATACTTTCGAGAAAGACATACTTTTCAGCATGGAATTCAGGCCACTATTTCTTTCGGTAGAGGCAAGAAAATAGGTTTGATAACCATGCTTATTGAGTATTTCCGGAAGGGAAACAAGTCGATTTTTGTAAGTAGAAATTACCTTTTCATTACCGAGTTGTTCAATGCCGTCATGGCTTTCATTCATACCATCTTTATATTGATAGGCTGAGGTCAATTGCCCTCTTAAACCCCTAAATGTTGCGGCAGTATGATTATAGTAATTTTCAAAAACAATCGATGAATCATAAAGATGATCTATATTTGGTGTGAGATGTAATTGACGATTATTGATTTTATCAATAATGGCAGCAGACATTCCCTCTGTAAATATTACAATAACATTTTGCCTCTCAGCCTTAATTGGCATGTTATTATCTCTATCATTCCAAATATTTACCTTGAGGTAACTTTTAGCAATTTTGGGGTAGTCATAGCTAGGTTTATATGTTAGTTGTGCATAGTATGATGAGAATGTATCAAAGAACATATGCATAGGCGTTGCAAGATTATAGACTGTCGTAAACAACACGATCGTAGATAATATTTTAATTGAAAAGCTTTTTACTTTTGTCTGGACGGTAAAGATTAATAGAGATGTGACAATAAACAGAGCTATAATAAGCGTTAATTTAATAACAACTATTGAACCTAATGCAGAGTACTCTCCTGCGTTAGAGAGGGTTAGCGGGATAATATAAAATCCGCTAGAATATACTGAAGCAATCTGCGCGCCTAAAATACAACAATACAAGACCCAAAGAAAACCTCTTATCTTTGGGCCAATTAGTAATAACCATCCGTAAACAAAAACAATCTCAAGGAGGTTCAGAAATAGTAAATCTGTACGTTTACTATATATTAAAAATAAACTTGAGAAGAAAAGTATAAGTAATAATGGTAGCAAACGATATATATTATTTTTATTCATAATAATTCACTTTAAAAGTAAAATTCACTTATGCAAAAATTTTAAGATCTCTTCTGTTTTATGGCGCATCAGCTTTTCATCGCTACGCGATTCCACATTCAGGCGCACCACCGGCTCGGTGTTCGAACTGCGCAGGTTAAACCGCCAGTCGGCAAACGCCATGCTGATGCCATCGGTGTAATCGATTTCTTCGGCATGGGGCGCAAAATGCTGATGCACGCGCTCAATCGCCACCTTCGGGTCCGCCAGCTTGCTGTTGATTTCACCGCTCGCCGGCCACGCCGCCATGCGGTCGCACACCAGTTCGCCCAGGGTTTTCCCTTTCAGGCACAACAGTTCCGTCACCAGCAGCCACGGGATCATCCCGCTGTCGCAGTAGGCAAAATCACGGAAATAGTGGTGGGCGCTCATTTCGCCGCCGTAAATCGCATCTTCCTGGCGCATCCGCTCTTTGATAAACGCATGACCAGTTTTCGACATCACCGGCGTGCCGCCTGCGCGCTCGACGATATCCACCGTGTTCCACGACAGGCGCGGGTCGTGAATAATCTTCGCGCCCGGCTGTTTTTCGAGGAACGCCGCGGCCAGCAGGCCAACGATGTAATAGCCTTCGATAAACTGTCCTTTCTCATCGAACAGGAAGCAGCGGTCGAAATCGCCGTCAAAGGCAATTCCCATATCTGCACCGTGCTCAATCACCGCATTGCGGGTGTCATCACGACACTCCGGCAGCAGCGGGTTCGGGATACCGTTAGGGAAATTACCGTCAGGCTGGTTGTGCACTTTGATAAACGTCAGCGGCACATTGAGTGATTTAAAGCGGGCTTCGATAGCATCGACAATCGGGCCAGCCGCGCCGTTACCTGAGTTAATCACCAGTTTCAGCGGCTTGATGTTGGCCACGTTGATGTAGGTGAACAGATGGTCGATATACGCCTCAACCACCGAAATTTTCTGGTAGCTGCCGCGTTTTGCGGCGTCGACCGGCGGGAAGTCGTTGGCTTCCGCCAGACGCTGCACATCGCGCAAACCAGTGTCGCCACTGATTGGGCGAGCGCCTTCACGCACCAGTTTCATACCGTTGTAGTCCATCGGGTTGTGGCTGGCGGTCACTTCAATCCCGCCATCCACATTCAGATGCCAGGTGGCGAAATAGATTTCTTCGGTGCCGGACAGGCCGATATCCAGCACATCTACGCCCGCATCCTGCAACCCTTTTGCCAGCGCAAGCTTAAGCGCTTCGCTGGTCAGACGGACATCGCCGCCCAGCACAATAGTTTTCGGTTTCAGGTACTCGCCATACGCGCGGCCAATGCGCTGCGCGATGTCTTCATTCAGCTCTTCGCCGAGCTTTCCACGGATGTCGTAGGCTTTAAAACAGGTCAAGGTATTCATAATCATCCTGAATGTTGTAGGTCGGATAAGCGCAGCGTCATCCGACAAAAGTTAAATGCGCCCATACCGGTCTTCGAAACGGATGATGTCGTCTTCTTCCAGGTAAGTGCCGGAACGCACTTCAATCAGGTCGAGCGGGATTTTTCCGGGGTTTTCCAGGCAGTGCGTCACGCCCAGAGGGATGTAGATGGACTCGTTCTCGCCCAGCAATTTTGTCTCTTCACCCAGCGTCACTTTCGCGGTACCCGCCACCACAATCCAGTGCTCGGCGCGGTGATGGTGCATCTGCAAAGACAGGCCCTCGCCCGGCTTCACGGTGATGCGTTTCACCTGGTAGCGGTCGCCTTCGTCGATGGAGTCATATTTGCCCCACGGGCGGTACACTTCGCGGTGGTTATGGTGTTCGTGGCGGCCACTTGCTTTAAGTTCTTCGACTATCTTTTTCACATCCTGAACACAATTTCTGTCTGCAACCAGGACGGCATCTTTGGTCTGCACAACAATCAGATCTTTCACGCCCACTGTCGTGACCAGGCCGGATTCGGCATAGATATAGCTGTTCTCGGTAGAGTGGCTGATGACATCCCCGTGGTGCACGTTGCCCTGTTGGTCTTTAGGGCTGATTTCCCATAGCGATGACCAGGAGCCGACATCGCTCCAGCCCGCATCCATCGGCACCACCACCGCATCGGCAGTTTTTTCCATCACGGCGTAGTCAATAGACTCATCCGGGCACGCCAGGAACGCTGCTTCGTCAACGCGCACAAAGTCGAGATCCGGGTCGATATTTGCCATCGCTTTTTCACAGGCGTCGAGGATATCCGGGCGGAATTTTTTCAGCTCTTCGAGATAGCGCCCGGCGCGGAACAGGAACATGCCGCTGTTCCAGTAATATTCGCCGCTGGCAAGATAGGCCTGAGCGGTAGGAATATCTGGTTTCTCAACAAACTCTGCAACGGTAAAGCCTGAGTCGTTACTTTGCGTATTGAGCTCAGCACCGCGACGAATGTAACCATAACCAGTTTCAGGTTGGTCGGGAATAATACCAAAGGTGACCAGTTTACCAGCTGCGGCATACGGGAGAGCACCGCGCACAACCGCCCGAAAAACTTCTTCATTCTGAATTACATGGTCAGCGGCCAGGATCAGCATCAGCGGATCGTTCTGTGGTTGATTGCGAGTAGCGGCTAGAGCAGCTAGAGCAATAGCAGGTGCGGTATTGCGGCCAGCAGGCTCAAGAATAATGTTCTTGGATAGTTTATTAATTTCTAATAGCTGCTCTGCGACAATAAACCGATGTTGCTCATTACAAATTACTACTGGGTTTTCACAATTCATACCCACAAGACGGTTAATTGTGGTTTGTAACATGGTCAGTTCGCCATTCACGCAAAGGAACTGTTTCGGGTTTAGTACCCGGGAAAGTGGCCATAACCGACTGCCGCTGCCCCCTGCCATGATAACCGGAAAAAGCATTAACTCTTACCCCTAATGTGGTGAGTTTACATTCATGAAATAATGAAACTATGTCAGAATTTATGAAAATAAACGTAAAAATGCAGTCTGTATTTCAAATTTAAAATCATATCAAAGTATCTGACGAATTAAATCAGAGTAATGCTTACCAAGAGCAATAACATTGAAATCAAGTGCTCTATTCATGTTCCTTATTTTAACTTCTTGTAATTCAATTGCCGATGATGACAAGATTTTATCAATTGCTTGAGAAAGTAAAAATATATTCCCAACTGGAACCAACTCACCAAATTCACCATCATTAAGTATTTCGCTCGGCCCATAAGGACAATCTGTAGAAACAACTGGTAATCCGCATGATAAAGCTTCTGCTAACACCAATCCGAAACCTTCATGTTGAGAAGATAATACAAAAGCATTTGCGGCCAGATAATGCGGTAAAACATCTACTTCATACCCCCAGAAATGCACATACTCACTTGTACCCAACTCTTTCGATAATGTCTGCAGAGACACTTTTAATTCACCATCGCCGACAATGACCAAATGAACTTTATTTAATTCGGAAGGTTTCAGTAACGCATGTGCTTCGAGCAAGATATGAAAGGACTTTTGCAGACACAACCGGCCAATGGCTAATACCACTTTCCCATCGAAAGGATAAATAATGGGTTTACTATGTATAGTATCGAATTTTTTAACTGCATTATAAATCACGCAACCTTTTTCATTTATTTCTTTTACCCGCTTATCGGTAGACGATAGCTGGGTAATTTCACTTAATACACCTGCAGACACACATACAAAGCGCTTACTAGTAGTGATAATAAAATTAGAAACCCCGAGTCTTATTTTGTTATTAAACACTGTAGACTCTGGATTTATTAAAGCATTATGATAAATATTTACCAACAATAATTTTCGCGAAGACAGGATATTTATAATCTGAACAAAAATTGCCAGTACAAAACCAACTTCAAGACCAGCTGAATTAAATATCACCGAAGTACGTTTCGTTTTATTTAACTTCCACAAATATTTAAAAAGTTTAGAACAGTCGCTTAGTCGAGATAATATTGATTTTTTAACATCCTTATTGGTGGTCATGAAAGAATAAAGGGAAGATTCAAGATTATGGTTTTTCAAGGCATTCATAATATCTTGTGTTGCTTGTGGCCCCCCTCCACCATCGAATGCAGAAATAACAAATCCAATATTAAATTCTTGACTCACTGATTAGCCTCCCAAGATACCAATTTAGAATTATTATTTAACCCATACTTATTAAATATAATAGCCATTATCAATGCAAGGATAACACTATTTTTAACGGTGAATTTATTTTTAAGAATAGATCTCAACAAACCAAGCTTATTTTTATACGGCAGAGATAAATATTCATTTAAAAGTTTTTTCTTGTCCGCACTAAGATCTTGCTTAGTAGCAGCATACAATGATTTTATTGCTAAAAAATGTACTTCATCGATTAAATAATTATTGTTTTTATAAAAGCTGAGGTATTTAAATAATTTACTTCCATGAACGGAATTAGTGACGTTGTTGCTATGTTTACGGTACAACATGAGATCACAATCCAACAATTCAATCTCTCCAAACATGAAAGCCAAGGCTGAAATATAATGGTCATGCATTGCCACTAACGAATCATATTGCTTAATCAGTTGTACTAAAGAATGGTTAAAGATCATTGAGCATCCTTGAATGCCGCCATTTAGTAGCAAAAAATCTGCTAAATTAACTGGGACATTCATATTTATGCGACCAGTAATTATTTTGCTTTTATCATCATATTGGTAGCCACGGGAAAAACATAACCTTGGAATAGATATATCCTGATGCGAGATACTAGAGAGGAGTGTTTCTAATTTGGAATCAACCCAGATGTCATCTTGATCACAAAGAACAACAAAGTCAGACTCAGTATTACGTATACCACTTAGAAAAGTGAGTGCGCAGCCGATATTTTTCTCATTTAAATGCAATGATATTCGATTATCAATAGCACATAATTCTCTTATAATCTCTACACTATTATCAGTAGAACAGTCATCGTAAATATGTAAATGCCAATTCTGAAAAGTCTGAGACATTAATGACAGAACTTGTGTTTTAATATGCTTCTCGCCATTATAGGTGGCCATAACAATGTCAATCATCTCATACTCCTGAAAGACTAAAGTAGTCTTTAAATACACTGAAATTAATTAAAGGATTAGTTGCTATTAAATGGAAAAACGTAATAACAATGAAGATTTCTACCAGCAAGAGTAAAATTGATAGTTTGTTTTTATATATAAACCCACCGATAAATAAGAAATTTAAACTAAAGAAAAGAGAAATTTCTAAAAATCTAAATGCCGGTATCTGATTACCTGAAATGATAAAAGCAGCAAAAATAGAATAATACAAAAAGACAATATAATAAATATTGGTATAAACTCTACTGTAGCTCCCCAAAGCCATTCTTCTAAAGGATACTAACAAAAAAATGATAATTATGGAAAAAGGATGAAGAAAATAATAATAGAAAGGATAATTTGTACCTTCATACTTGTCAGGCAAAAACTTAAGAAACCAGAATGTGAGAAGAAAGAAAGATATAATAAAGGCCGTAATAAAGAAATTTACTTGAGTACCTTTTATTTTGGCTCTAGATAACTGTGTTGCTAACAACAATAAAACGCACGGCGCAAGTGAATAATGTGACAGAACCGCTAACATGATAAAAAAAACATAACCAAAATGAGTTCTATTTACGAGTGCGTATAAAACAAAACTCAACGCTAAACATACTCTTAATTGTGTCAATTCATATAATGGATAAAAAGTTAAAAAATAAACACAAAAATACAAAAATATAAAAGATGGTTTTATGAACAATGCTTTTGCATATTTATATTTTATAAAAATCGATACAGAAGTCACTACAAATAACAATGATAAAAAGCCGCCATCAAAAAAATAAACAAACTTTGAAAGCCATATATACATTGGTTCAATGGAGCCCAAAACAACAACATTTGATGATAGTTTAAATGAATCAAAAAGCTGTTTGTAATTTATATAATCACTTGCAAAATCATTGGGTCTAAAGACAGCAAGAGCCAAAAGAATAAAAAGAAAAATCGGAAGAAATAGATATGATAAGAGATTGCCAATATGTGGCTTTCCTTTCGTGTTATTTTGGATTAACATGCATGCCCTTCATATTACAACAAGAAATATTTCGTCACATAAAACATGATCAGTTTATTCAGCGTTGGCGCTGTTAATTGGAAAAATAAACCACAACAATCACTCGATAAAACTCATTAGCTTGTTTTTTATTATTTTATCATCGAAAGATGTTATAACCCTCGGGAAACATTTTTCTGAAAATTGTGAAAGCTGTGATGGATTGTTCATCATAAACAGCATTGCTTCAGCAAGTTCTTTAGAACTACCTGGTTGAACAGTTAATCCAGTTTCATTATGTTTACTAACACTTGGTACGCCTGTAGGTAAATTAGTATTAATAACAGGTACCGAAAGAGCCATTGCTTCAAGCTGCGTTATGCCAAAAGCCTCGGAATTAGCGACAGATGGAAATAAAAAACATTTAGAAGATGATAGGAATTCATATTTTTCTTCTTCTGTTAAAAACCGAGGCACAAAGTGAACCTTTTTAAGTTTTTTAGTAGTGATATTCTCTACAATATAATTTTTTAGTTCACCATCCCCAGCAATAATAATTTTTGGTTCTACGCCTTTATCTTTGAGGATATGAATAGCATCAATTAAAACTTCAACACCTTTATAATAGCAAAGTCTCCCAAAAAAAATGAAATCCCATCGCTTTTGTGTAATATTATTGGAAGAATATTTTGAAATGGAAATGCAATCTACTGACAGCGGGACAACTTCAACTTTATGTTGATATTTAACTAAATCTTTTGAATTTTTCGCCAATGCTTCAGATGTAGTTAAGATCCGAAATGCCTGATTACAGGTTCTGGAAGTAAATGGCGATAGTATCTTTTTGAAGATTTTTTGTTTAACGATGTCACTATGCCAAAATATATATAACTTTCTTTTTTTTATATATGAAATTAGTGAGTAGGCAATATCGGCAAGAGGAAATGGTGCATGATTAATGATAACTTCATTCTGGATATATAACTTACAATAATAATAAAAAAAAGAAATTGATAGAGGCATGGAAAAGAATGTGCCAAAAGATGAACATCTAATCACATGAACACCATTAATACTTAACTTTTTAGTTTTTGCACTCTTCCTTTTGTGAACACATAATACTGTTACATCATGTTCATCTTTAAGCATCTCTGCATGTTGTTTAACAATGGTTTCTACACCACCAATATCGGGATGGTAATATTTATTAACTAACAGAACTTTTTTCATCACAAATCCTAAAATATTGAACTAGAGATAAATATTAGATTTACCTCAATTACTTAAAAAATTTCATCTAATTTTGGTAGTTGTGCATCTTTTTCAGACAAAATAAGGTTGCCAATATCACCCCAGTTAATGTTCAAAGACTCATCATCCCAACGAATACCTCTTTCGTATTCTTTGTTATAATAGTTTGTTGTTTTATATACAAACTCTGCCGTCTCACTTATAACGAGAAAACCATGTGCAAAGCCTTCAGGTATCCATAGTTGTCGCTTGTTTTCAGCTGAAAGGTTAATACCAACCCATTTGCGATATGTAAGTGAATTCTTGCGCAAGTCTACAGCAACATCATAAACCTCCCCTACAATGCAACGTACTAATTTGCCTTGTTCATAAGGTGGATTCTGATAATGAAGCCCGCGCAAAACTCCTTTACATGATTTAGAATGATTATCTTGTACAAAGTCGACTTCTCTACCAATAGATTGTGAAAAAACTTTACTGTTAAAACTTTCCAAAAAGAAACCTCTTTCATCTCCAAAAACCTGAGGTTCAAATATCAGTACATCGGGTATACAAGTTGCGATTATTTTCATGAATATGAATCCTGGAAGGGTATATTGCCAATGCTAGCGCATTTGTTTTTTAAAAGGGGTTTTAGTTAAAACTGCATTAAATTGTTTACCAATTTCGTTCCAAGATATTTTAGCAACTTCTTTAATATTATCCTGCACTTCATTATGCAGGTCAGATTCAGGTAATTGTAGAACTAAATCCAGTTTTAAAAGCAATGCTTCTTTTGAGAAAGTATCTAATTTGAGATAACTTTTGGTAGTCGTTAACGGAGCATAATTGGATATAACAAGGCAGCCTGATGCCATAGATTCAGCGCAAGGGTAATGGAATGCTCCATCCTCAACCAATCCTGTTGCTATCATTAAATCATTTGTACGATAGAATTTTGCAAGATCTTGGTCTGAGTATATTGCAGTGTACTCATAACTTATACGATTTTCTTGTAATTTCAAACGATTGGAATCACTAAGATAGACAGCTATATTTAAATGTATTTGGCATTTTGCACTCCACTGAATAATCGTATCAATTACCTCTGATGTACCTTTATGCTGTTCTTTTCTGCCTACAATACCTATAGTTAGCAACTCCCTGTTCAGCCGGAATACCCGGGGAGTAAATAGTTCAAGATCTAAGCCAGCCGAAACTACAGCAGAGTAATTATTTATATAAGTAGGTAACAATTTTTCATTATTAACAACTTTGATAAGTGGTAGAAAATAAGTCACATACGCCATGAATTTCTGGATTATATTGCTGCCAAATACGACTTCATATGCCTGGATGTAATATATTTTCTTTAGATTAAATCCTAGGAAAAGAACTAGATAAGCAGTCAGATGGAAGTTTGCAATTGCTACGTCAGGCTTTAACTGCCTGCATGCTTTCCAAATACAGTAATAAGAAGCAATAAAATTAATTATTTTCGAATATTTTTTGACTTGTGGGGATCTTATTATTGTAGCCTCTGTCTCATAATATGGTATAGACTTATCTTCAGGAACCACAAAGAAAGTATCATGACCACTTCTGGATAATTCTGTCGCAAGTTTTGATAAAACTCGCTCACCTCCCGATTTACTAAACCCAAGTACAGGTATTACCACTCTCAAAGTGAGTCTCCTCGTTTCTTCACAAGAGATTGTGAATTAATGAAATTTGTGTATACAAATGTGAATAATAAATACAATGAATAATTTATTAAATATCCTATATTTGCACCTTGTATACCATAGTTTTTTACAAAGTATTGAACTAATAATACAAAGCTAACTGAAAATATAATCTCCGATGATATATATATCTTCATTTTCCCTTGAGCAAGAATCGGGTAAGCGTAGGTAAACCCTGCAACTTTGATGACATCACCAATGAGCTGATATAAGAATAAATTACGTGCGTTTCTAAACTCTTCGGTAAACAAAACTGTTATAATTACATCTCTAAATATATATATACCTAAAGCCATTACTGCAGCAAGAGACATTATATAAATTAAAATGCTATTTACCTCTTTTTTCATCATTACGCCATCGCGTATAACTGCCAATCGTGGTAAAAAATAGGTGCTTAAGGCAACAGTTATAACACTTAAATATACTTCAGAAATTTTCCATACTGCTTGCCACTGTCCAGCCTGATCCCAATTTTGTTCTGTAATCAAAATATTGCGAACAAATAAAAGAGCAAGAGGCATTGCTATAGCTGTTGTTAATGCCATTAATGTGTATTTGGTTATGCCAGCTAATTTTTCTTTCTCAACGTTACCAAACCAGTACGTTAATCTCAGCCACACTTCTTTTCTACAACAGAAATACAAAACGATTCCGGCAATTGCATTATTACAGGCAGTTGCGATTAACGCCCCCTTCAAACCATAAAAAACTATAAGTATAATCATAACAACAGTCGATGCTATAACAGATAACATTCCTAATGTTATATATTCCCTATAGCGCTGCTGACCATTCAAGACGGATGCAACGAGTGTATTCACTATTGAACAGGGAATTAGCCCACAGGCAAGTATAATTAACCAATAATATTGTGCATTCTCAAATAAGTAGTAGGAGATTTTTTGAGAAAAAACCATAAAAATTGGTATAACAATCAACATTATTAATATTGATACTCTAACGCATGCCCTCCACCATGGAACACACGCATTAATTCCTTGTTCGTGGTTTTCTGCAGTATACCTTACTAATCCGTTCCCGGCAGGAGCCGTTGCTAAACCATTGAGAACGGTAACAACACTTTGAATCTGGCCCATCATTGCCATTCCAGATGGGCCAGTATATAAAGCAATGACTTTGCCGATAATAAATCCGGCTAACATTTTTAAAAATGTGTACAAACCAGAAAGAATAGTTACTTTAAGTATTTGTTTCATTTTTTCTAAAAATCATTAAGAACATTAATTATATATTCCACATCATCTTCTGAAAGTATTGGGCTGATTGGTAAGGAAAGTACCTCTTTGTGAATTTTCTCCGATAAAGGGAGTTCAAGATCTGCTAATTCTTCATAAGCTTTTTGCTTATGTGGTGGAATAGGATAATGTATTAATGTCTGAATTCCCTTACCTGCAAGATACCGTTGTAACTCTTCTCTTTCAACGCATTTGACTACAAAAAGATGCCATACATGTTCTTTTTCAGTTTGAATTACAGGTAACGAAATCTTTGGATTCTTAATCCCCGAAATAAATTTTTGCGCGATATTCTGCCTTAATTCGGTTTCACGGTCTAAATATTTTAGCTTAACGCGTAACAGTGCTGCTTGTATTTCATCAAGACGACTATTTACCCCACGGTAGATATTTTCATATTTCTTATGTGAACCGTAATTGCGCAAAGCTCGAAGCGTTTCAGCAAGTGCTTCATCATTAGTTGTTATTGCTCCTGCATCACCTAATGCTCCAAGATTCTTTCCAGGATAAAAACTAAAGCCAGCAGCATCACCCCATGCACCAGCTTTGACGCCATTAATTTCAGCTCCATGCGACTGGGCACAGTCTTCAAGTACTAAAAGATTATGTGCTTTTGCAATGCTTAAAAGTTCTTGCATTGGAGATATTTGACCATAAAGGTGAACAGGTAGAATAGCTTTAGTACGAGTGGTAATAGCCTCTTTAACTTTCTGTGGATCTAAATTGAACGTTTTAGCATTAGGTTCAACTAAAACAGGTTTAAGATTGTTTTCTGAAATTGCTAATATTGACGCAATATAGGTATTAGCAGGAACTATAACCTCATCACCATCAATTAATAGGCCCATCTCTTTCCATGCTCGTAAAACTAAAATTAGAGCATCAAGTCCATTCGCCACACCAATACAATACTTAGTTCCACAATAATCAGCGAATTCAAGTTCAAATTGTTTTAATTCTTCACCCATAATATACCAGCCGGATTCGATGACTCTGAAACAAGCTTCCTGGAGTTCTTCTTTATACTCTGCATTTATTGCTTTCAGATCGAGAAAATCAATTTTGTTCATTAGATTTAATCCATTTTATAACTTTAGCTGGGTTACCAACACTTATTGAATAAGCGGGAATATCTTTTGTCACGACGCTACCAGCGCCAATGATCGCCATTTCACCAATAGTGACACCAGGTAAAATGGTAGAGTTGGCGCCAATAGAAGCACCTTGATGAACATTGATTTTTAGAAATTCATCAGGATATTGTTTAGATCGAGGTCTCTTATCATTGGTAAACGCTACACAGGGCCCAATGAACACATTGTCATGCAAAGTAACACCATCCCAAATATAAACACCGCTTTTTATGGTGACGTTATCTCCAATAACTACGTCATTCTCTATAAGAGTATTTGCACATATATTGCAATTCTTTCCAATGATGGCTCCATTCAATATAACGGAAAATTGCCAGACTGTTGTATCATCGCCAATAGATGCGGATTGCACATCACTTAACGGATGTATTTTTGCTTTCATCAATAGTCCTCATAAACTCATCATAATCGCGGATATAATCTGACTCGTCATAAAAATCATTGGCAAGCACCATCAAAATGCAATCATCACTAAAGTCATACATTTCATGCCAAACATGTGGTTCTATTAACAAACCCTGTGCAGGATCTGCTAGTACAACTTCTGAAGTACTAGCGCCATTATCCATATGAAAAGAGCAGGACCCCTTTACAGCGATAGCGATTTGCCGGGTCATTTTATGAGCATGAAAGCCTCTACGAACACCTTGTTTAGTATCAAACATATAATAAACACGTTTAACACTGAAAGGGATATTTCGCTGCTCTTCTAATGCAATTAAAAAGCCTCTTGTGTCACCATGTTGCTGTAATGGGATCATGGTTATATTCATTGTATTTCTCATTATATTTGTCATTAGAATAATAGTATCGATGCAAAAAAATCACTTATGATCTTTAACCATCTTAAGAAGATATTTCCCATAATCATTCTTTGCTAGTGGCTTCGCTAGTTTTTTAACTTGCTCAGCATCAATAAAACCTTTGCGGAAAGCGATCTCTTCGGGACAAGAGACTTTCAAGCCCTGACGCAATTCTATAGTTTGAATAAAATTACTTGCTTCAATTAAACTCTGATGAGTTCCAGTATCTAACCACGCGTAGCCGCGGCCCATCATAGCGACAGACATACGCCCTTGTTCCATATAGATACGATTAATATCAGTAATTTCTAATTCGCCACGAGGTGATGGCTTCAAGCTTTTTGCCATTTCCACAACACTGTTATCGTAGAAATACAAACCTGTTACTGCATAATTGCTTTTCGGCTCAAGTGGCTTTTCCTCAAGAGAAATCGCCTTCCCTTCTTTATCAAACTCAACCACACCGTAACGTTCTGGGTCATGAACGTGATATGCAAATACGGTAGCACCGGACTCTTTAGCCACTGCATTTTCAAGTTGCTTCTGCAAATCATGACCGTAGAAAATGTTATCGCCAAGTACCAGAGCACAATCATCTTCACCAATAAAGTCTTCACCGATGATAAATGCTTGCGCCAAGCCATCTGGGCTTTCCTGAACTTTATATTCCAGATTCAAGCCCCATTGTGAACCATCGCCAAGTAGTTGTTCGAAGCGAGGTGTATCCTGCGGCGTACTGATAATAAGAATATCGCGAATACCTGCCAGCATTAAAGTGCTAAGCGGGTAATAAATCATAGGCTTATCATAAATAGGCAACAGTTGTTTACTAACCGCCATAGTCACTGGATATAAACGAGTACCAGAGCCACCAGCAAGAATAATACCTTTACGTGAAGTCATTTTAATTTTCCATTTTTCAAAGTGGCGTGTGATCAAACCACTTATTAATCTATTGCTATGCTTTCGCCGCTGCAAAAATTTCAGCTAACATGCGCTTAACACCTACATCCCATTCAGGGAGTGTCAACCCAAATGCATTTTGGAATTTCAAAGTGTTTAGGCGTGAATTCTGAGGACGTCGTGCAGGTGTTGGATAAGCATTAGTAGGAACTGGATTTGTTCTCTTCACTGCCAGTTCAAGACCAGCTTTTTTCGCTTCCGCAAATACCAGATTTGCATAGTCAAACCAGGTGGTCGTTCCGGACGCAACGAGGTGATATAAACCGGCAACTTCGGGTTTGCCGAAAGCTGTTTTTATTGCATGAGCCGTGCAATCTGCTAGAAGTTCGGCACCTGTAGGCGCACCAAACTGATCGTTAATGATGGAAAGCTCTTCACGATCTTTTGCAAGACGCAGCATAGTCTTTGCAAAGTTATTACCTTTGCCTGCAAAAACCCAGCTGGTACGGAAAATGAGATGACGTGTGCAATATTGTTGCACCGCAATTTCACCGGCAAGCTTCGTTTCACCATAGGTATTAAGCGGCGCAGTTGCATCAGACTCAACCCAGGGTCTTTCACCATTACCAGGGAATACATAGTCAGTTGAGTAATGGATAAGCCATGCATTTAATTTTTCGGCTTCTTTTGCAATCGCTTCAACGCTTGTCGCATTTAGCAATTGTGCAAAATCGCGTTCACTCTCAGCTTTGTCCACTGCTGTATGGGCTGCAGCATTGACAATAATATCTGGTTTAACGCGACGAACAGTTTCAGCAACCCCTTCTGGATTACTGAAATCACCACAATATTCCGTCGAATGCACATCAACAGCAATTATATTACCCAGCGGAGCCAGTGAACGTTGCAATTCCCAACCTACTTGCCCTGTTTTACCGAAGAGTAAAATATTCATTTACGTTCACCGTAATTTTGCTCAATCCACGATTTATAGGCACCGCTTTTAATATTATCGACCCACTGTTGGTTGGTTAAATACCATTCAACCGTTTTACGAATACCACTTTCAAATGTTTCTTGTGGTTTCCAGTTCAAATCGTGGCTTATTTTGCTGGCGTCAATTGCATAACGGCGGTCATGGCCTGGACGGTCAGCAACATAGGTGATTTGTTCACGGTAAGAGGTATTTTTTGCAACCAGCTCATCCAGCAAGTCACAAATTGTAAGTACCACATCGAGATTTTTCTTCTCATTGTGACCACCGATATTATAAGTCTCACCAAGCACACCTTGAGTCACAACCGTGTACAACGCACGTGCATGATCTTCTACATATAGCCAGTCACGAATCTGATCGCCTTTGCCGTATACCGGTAAGTTCTTCCCTTCAAGCGCGTTGAGAATAACCAATGGGATCAGTTTTTCCGGGAAGTGATATGGGCCGTAGTTGTTCGAGCAGTTAGTGACAATGCACGGAAGCCCATAAGTACGTTGCCACGCACGGACTAAATGATCGCTTGATGCTTTGGATGCGGAATATGGACTGCTCGGTGCATAAGAAGTAGTTTCGGTAAACAACGGAAGAACTTCCCCTGCCTCGCATTCATCAGGATGTGGTAGATCCCCATACACTTCATCAGTAGAGATATGGTGGAAGCGGAAACCTGCTTTGCGTTCTTCAGTCATTTGCGACCAATACGCGCGAGCAGCTTCAAGCAAAGTGTAGGTGCCTACAATATTGGTTTCGATAAATTCTGCAGGGCCTGTGATTGAACGATCAACATGGCTCTCGGCTGCCAAATGCATCACTGCATCGGGTTGATGAGTCGCAAAAATGTCATCCATCGCCGCTCTGTCACAAATATCTGCCTGAGCAAAAGCATAGCGCTCATTGCCTGAGACCTCTGCCAATGATTCAAGGTTACCTGCATAGGTTAATTTATCGACGTTAACGACGCTGTCTTGAGTGTTATTTATGATATGACGAACGACCGCAGAACCAATAAAACCGGCACCACCAGTAACAAGAATTTTCACAGGAACAATCTCTCTATAATCTCGTATTGATTTTCTTCGATAAAAAATATCGGGCGTTTAAATATAAATGAGGTAATGACAATGCTACCGCCCCTGGCTCAACAGCTACCAGTGGACTGAAATTCTTCTCTTACCACCCTGTTCAACGAATAGATGGCTAAATGTTGGTACTCATTCGAATAGTCACGTTGATGAATATTGGAATATGCACTATTCATCGGAAAAATCTTATATCTGATTTTATCCAAAAAAAACGGCAGTCAGCTCTAGTAAAGTTGCAAAACTGTAACCTTACCGTCACTTTTGACTGCCGTTCTTCTCATCAGATACCTATCTTCACTGATTGCATAACAATCAACGAGCCAGCAATTTCTGAATGCTGTCCCTGAACTTCTGCCCTTCTTTATGGTTACGCAAGCCGTACTGAACAAACGCCTGCATATAACCCATTTTCTTGCCGCAGTCGTAACTTTCGCCTGTCATCAATGCCGCTTCAACTGCTTGCTTTTGATTCAACGCAGCGATGGCATCTGTAAGCTGGATACGGCCCCAGGCACCTGGTTCGGTTTTTTCTAACTCAGGCCAGATATCAGCAGACAATACATAGCGTCCCACAGCGGCTACGTCAGAATCCAGAGTCTGTGGTTGATCCGGTTTTTCCACAAAATCAACGATACGGCCAATTTGCCCGTCATTTTGAAGTGGCTCTTCGGTCGTGATCACTGAATACTCAGACAGATCGACATTCGGCATGCGTTTTGCCAGAACCTGGCTGCGCCCGGTCTCTTTAAAACGCTCCACAATAGCCGCTAAATTATAGCGTAATGGGTCCGCACTGGCGCCATCAAGGATAACGTCAGGTAATACTACAACGAATGGATTATCACCGATGACCGGATGGGCGCACAAAATGGAGTGACCAAGGCCTAAAGGCTGAGCCTGGCGGACGTTCATAATCGTCACGCCCGGCGGGCAGATAGACTGGACTTCCGCGAGCAACTGGCGCTTAACGCGCTGCTCAAGCAAGGCTTCCAGTTCATAAGATGTGTCGAAATGGTTCTCTACGGCATTCTTAGAAGAATGTGTCACCAGCACGATTTCTTTGATACCGGCAGCGACAATTTCGTCAACAATGTATTGAATCATTGGCTTGTCAACGATCGGCAGCATCTCCTTAGGGATAGCTTTTGTTGCTGGCAACATGTGCATACCCAAACCTGCGACCGGAATCACTGCTTTCAAATTAATCATATTTAGACCCACCTATAAATGGTTGAGGGATTATAGTCACTGGCAGAGGCATATCCATCAAAAATTCACTTATCAGTAAATACAAGATGATTATTCAACCGACTATATCTCGTCAGGAAAATGCATGTTCACATAGAATACATGCCACCCAGCCAAGTCTGAATCGGATTACTCCCGCTGAATCAGCCTTGGCTCGCCTTTCCTCACTCAGAAACAAACGTGATGTCGTCTTTTTTAGCGGATACAAATTCATACTGCAAAGTACGATCAAGCCCTTGCGACAAGGTATATGGTGCAACGAAACCACAAGCATGAACCTTACTCGCATCAAACTGTGTGGTTGCACAGAATTTCTTCACTCGCACAGAACTGATTGAATACTTTTTACCCGTCACTTTGCTCAGTACATCAAAGCAGAAGCCGCCGAGCATCCCTACCGCATAAGGTAAGTGAACAGATGGAATTTTTTTACTCAGGCTTTTTTCAACTTCGGATACCAGCTGGTTCATATTGAGATCAGGCTTATCAACATAGTTGTAGACTTGATAACCTGCCTCAACATTCTGGAGTTTGTATTTGATGAACTCGACAATGTTGCCAACATAAGCCATTGACTTATAGTTATTTCCTGCACCAACCATTGCAAATTTGCCGCTGGCAATTTGTTTCAGAAGATTGTAGACATTGCCGCGATTTCGCTCACCGAAGATGACGGTCGGGCGAATGATGGTAAGGGAGCGTTCTTCAGGCGCTTCATTATACCAGGCACGTAGCACTTCTTCTGCCTGCCACTTGCTCTTGCCATAATGATTGAAGGGATCTATAGGATGGCTTTCGTCAGGATTTTTTTTGTTGAGGCCATAAACGGCTACAGAACTGGTAAAGATGATGTTTTTGACACCATTCTTATCCATTGCAGCAAGAACATTTCGGGTACCCTGAACATTCACATCATAGTAAAGCGAGGTTGGACTCACATCGTCTCGGTGTTCAGCGGCCAGTAAAACGACGGTCTGTTGCCCGAAGAAATGGTCATCAAGAGAGCTTTGTTCACGAACATCACCGGTAACCGTAATATCTTGATAAAAGTGGCTGCCTTGCTTATCTAAATTTTTGATCTCAAATTCAGAATGCGCTGTTTCAATCAGTCGGGTTCCAACAAAGCCAGACGCACCAACAAAAATAACCTTCTCTTTCATACTATACCCAGTGAGTAAATTATGTCCGATGACATAATCAGAGCGAAAATTTTCTGATTTTCAAAGGAGATGATCAGATGCCTTGCCTCTTGCGCATCTATTTTTATGGCAGAATTATAAACTTTTCGTGCTGTGATGCCAGCATGAATTGATCCCCTGAATTAGTTCAGCATTTTAACGTTCTCAACAAAGTAAGCAAAACCAACTCTTTGTTTTAAACGATTATAATGCTCGGAAAATTCGCAATCTGATTTGACATTCTATTTCGTTGCAACTGGCAACGAAAAATTCAACCCATCAGTATTCACATACCGCTGATCCACCCGGTCAATGTCCACCGAACTATGCCCTTTCTCGTTCACAGCACGCACATTGGCAAGCGACAGCAACGTTTCCTCTTTGGCCATAAAGCGACCGCGCACGTCTTTGCGCAGGTCAAAGTTCAGCTTCAGCGCAGGTCCGGCGTCAGCGTACTGCATCACATCAATGTTTCTCAGAAACAAGTGTTGCGGTTTGTTATGCAACTCAAGGGTAGCGCGCTTCATCGTGACGTTAGTGATAGCCACAAAGGAGGTCGCATTGCCGGAAGATATCTGAATTCCGCGGCTTTTAAACTTCATATTGGTGTTATCAAGCACAATGTCATTTAGTTTAAAATTTTGCGGAATAGATAAATATTTACCTTTGATCACACCATAGCCTATTAAAAACCCCGCACTATCTGTCATCTGTATATTATCAAGCACGAAATTATCACAGCCATAAATAGCTACCGTAGCGTTATCAATCCCCGCTTTCTGACTGAAGGTGTGGTTAATATTGCGTGCCTTTATATTACGGATGATGAAGTGTTTGCCGTTTTCGACGTGCACCAACTGGCGACAGTTGCTGCCGGTGATATTCGCCACCACAAAGTTCTTAACCGCCTGGTCTTCAGGATAGTCGTTGTCGTAGGTACTTCCCGCAAGGCCGATGCCGATTCCCCAGTTTATCTTGCCATTGGTACAGTCAATGTTTTCGATGACATGGTCGGAAATCAGCAAATCGTGGTCGTTAATCGCCACGTTCCATTCGATAGCATCACCCTGTAAGTGGCTAAAGTGTCCATTAGTGATCTTTACGTTTTCCATGCGGTTATGGAACCCTTGTCGCAAAATGGCGTAGTTCGCATCGTGTACCGTAATGTTATCAATCACCAGGTTGCGCATGGTGCGCTGGTCTTTGCCACCGATGTAGATTTGCGTCACTGGCACAAAGCCGCTCATATCAATGCCTTTGATGGTGCAGTCTGAACCCCGCACATCAAGGGTGATATTGTTAAACCGCCCGCCGTTCTCGCCCAAAATCTGGCAGCCGTCTTGCAGCACAAAACGCCCTTTGCCGTTGCCCTTCAAACCACCCGCAACCCGCAAGGTTTTCCCTTCCGGTATAAAAATCGCAGTGTTGATGTTATCGCAGACTATATCGGCGGGAACGCTGACAGTATCAGCCGTAGTAAAAGCCTGTTTGAAGGCGGCAATCCAGTCGCCGCTATAGAATTTTTGCACGCTGATTGCGCTGTTGCCCGCTGCCGCGAACACGCTACGTGGCAAGATGAATGGCACCGCGGCCAGCACGGAACTGGCTTTGAGTAACTGGCGGCGTGAGGAAGAGAAGGAAGTGTGGGGAGTTTTAGACTGTTTACGCATACGTCCTCATTACATACTTAACATCTGTAACTGCCGAGCTAAGTTCTTATAGATAATTTTTTGATTAAACTCGGTTTCAACTTTGTTACGAGCCAAATTCAGCATCGGTTTTAGCTCGCTTTCATCGATACTGCCGAAATCCTGCAAGCTATCTGCCAGCGCTCCCGCATCGTTTTCTGGCACCAGCCAGCCAGAACGCCCCGAATCAATCAACTCCGGAATACCGCTGTGTACGGTAGAAAGCACCGGAATCCCGACCGCCATCGCTTCCATCAGCGCGACAGGGATCCCTTCCATATCGCCGTCTTCACCCGTGACCGACGGCAGCAAGAATAAGTCGGCTTCATCGAGCATCGCTTTCACTTCGTGATTCGGCTTAAAGCCGGGCATAAACACCACATCGTCGAGCTGATACTGTTCGATAAGCGTGCGCAGGCGCGTTTCCCAGGGGCCGATACCGAGAATGTTGTAACGAAAGTTCACGCCGCGCTCTTTTAACAACAAGCAGGCGTCAATCGCCACATGCAGTCCTTTCTTCTCGGTCAGCCGTGCCACCGAGATAATCTCCAGCGTTTTAGCGGGAGCTTTCACTCGGCGCTGCGAGAAGCGCTCCATATCCACGCCCATGCGTGACACGCTAATTTTGTTGGCCGGGCAGCCCATTTTTTGCAGACGCCCTGCCCACAAATTGCTGATTGGCAGCATCAAGTCGCCACGGGTAAAGAGTTTTTGATATTCAGGGGTGTAATGCGCCAAAGCCTCACGACCCGAAATATCAATGCCGTGGAAAACCGTGGCGATCTTGCCTTTCAGCAAGCCAAGTTCACGCAGTTTTGCCGCTGTCACACCCGCCGGGCCGAAGTGGGCAATAAAGACGTCAGCCTGCACAGATTGTGGGTTACGGCCACAAATCGAGGAGAGAATCAGATTGCGTGCTTCCTCGCCATAGCGTTTTGCATTGAGCGCGCGCCAGGTCCGTGGGCGCAGCGAACCGCGCAAAGTATTCAACACGCGGGATTGCAGTTTTGCGGCCTTGCCCGCAGGCTCGTCCATCAGCCAGGTGGTTTTCTCGGCGAGCTGGTACTCTTTGAAAGCCGAATGGGTATGGGTCAAATCGCCCTTTTGAATGGCGACGATTTCCACTTCATAGCCCATATCAATGAACGCGACGATTTGGTTAAGCACGAAAGTCTCGGATGCCACCGGAAATTTGAGCAAGAAGAAGCCGACTTTCATTTCACCCCCTTCACGCGCGCCAGAACTGACTCCACCATGCGCAGGCCATCTTCACGTTCGGCACGCACCGCATGCGCGAGGCGTTCATTGATTGCCGGCAATTGCCCTAACACATCCGCCACCACGCTCTGTAAAGAACCATTCAGCAACTGGCGGATTTCGATCGCCATTTCCGGCATGCCAAGCTGCTTCATAATGCCTGCGGATTTGTGTTCATAGTTGATGGCAATCGCTGGGGTGCCGAAGTTCATCGAAATAATGGCGGAATGCAGGCGCGTGCCAACTGTCAGCTCACATTCACCGAGAATCTTGCCCATTTCCAGGTCGTTG